>Ga0315281_10006604_pt1 | contig 16467 bp, 13 predicted proteins | sample YL17G07_0_MG_FD_204540 | JGI IMG/M metagenome (GOLD analysis project Ga0315281, IMG submission 204540) | Sediment microbial communities from Yellowstone Lake, YNP, Wyoming, USA - YL17G07_0 | ecosystem: Environmental > Aquatic > Freshwater > Lake > Sediment | place: USA: Wyoming | collected... | reverse complement strand
TATATTCGCCGTCAATTCTGGAAGTGGTAGCGTTTTTGTGCCATGATTCATCGTGGTCTCCCGAGTTATTTTGAGTGTTTGCAAGACAGTCATTATTATACTCTTTGCGAGACCACTTTTTTGATTAAAATCAATATATTAAGTTGAATTTTCTGGTGATTTTCAACTCCGAAACCTTAGTAATAACATCCTGGAAAGGGTTTGTAACAACTACCTGCCTGCAAGAAGCAAAATACATTAAACGCTCGTATGCTTGCCACCTGATAACCACGATCATACAAAATGCTAAACTCCCACCAGTTAAATTGCAGCCAGCGCGGTTGATTTTTAGAAAAATATTTCTCCCATAAAAATATGCATCTCACAACCCAAACCCGAGGAACGTGCATCATCATTGGAGCAAGCATTGCCGGTCTTCTGACTGCAAAAGTGCTCGCCCCCTATTTTGAAAAAATTCTGATTATCGAACGCGACCGCTTGCCCGGCACGCCGGAATACCGCAGTGGTACGGCGCAAGCGCGGCATGCCCACATCCTGCTGCGGCGCGGCCTGCTTGGGCTGGAGCGGATGTTTCCGGGCTACACGCAAAACCTGCTCGATGCGGGTGCGGTGATGACCAATGCCAGCCGTGACTGGTACAACCTGTTTCCGATGGGCGCGTTTCCGAATTTCGAATCCAGCTATGAGTTTATTTGTGCGAGCCGTCCGCTGATCGAACATACCCTGCGTAATAGCCTGTTACAGCAATGCAGCAACATCAGCATCAGGCATCGCTGCACTGTAAGCAGTATTACGCTCTCGCCCGGGCAGCCTGCGCAAATTACTTTTCAACCTGATGACGGTATTGCAGATCATGAAAGCATAACTGCAGAATTGCTTGTTGATGCAAGCGGGCGCAATAGCCGCACGCCTGAGTGGCTGCAGCAGCAAGGCTTCGGTGCTGTGCTGGAAACGCAGGTCAAACCCTGGCTCGGTTACGCGACTCGCTTATACAGCAATGTCAGCATGCCCGCCGGTGTGAAGGCCACCGTGGTGATGGCGAAGGATCCCGAAATGACGCGTGGCGGTGTGCTGTTTCCCATCGAGAACAATCAATACATCTGCACCCTGTACGGATTTTCCAGAGACTATCCTGCTACGGATGAAACAGGTTTTATGCACTATGCCAGCAGCCTGCGTTCAGACATTATTTACAACGCGATCAAACATGCGCAGCCTTTAACCGATGCAAAAGCCTTTATCAAAAACGAAAGCAGCTATCGTCATTACGCAGAACAGAACAACTGGGCCCAAGGGTTTCTCGTTATCGGCGATGCGGTATGCAGCTTTAACCCGATCTACGGACAGGGCATGACAGCGAGCGTGCTTGCAGCTGAAGCGCTATCCAAATCATTCAAGCATGGCATTCCTGCGAGTGCAGTCAAAACTGCTCAGTTGCAACGCAAAATCGTAAGAGCCTATCGCGATGCATGGACGATCTCGACCAATGAAGATTTGCGCTGGCCGAAAACCGAGGGAACCAAATCAGGTATGCTGTTGCGCGGCATGCACCGCTTTACCGACTGGATAGGCCTCGCCGCCAGCACTGACCGGCAGATTGCCTATACCTACATCCAGGTGCTGCACATGACTGCAACACCATTAGCTTTGCTCGCTCCGGCGATGTTATTGCGGTTGTTGATTTCAGGGTTCCAATTCAGCATTAGGAAAAAGAAACGGGAGAACGAATGACACATCGCGCAAGGCAGATTTTCACTCGCCTAACTTCACGTTAAACCAGGTTTAAACCAACTGATTCCATTTCTATTTCAATCGGCAAATAAATAATTCCCTCTCCCCAACCCCGCCGTGGCGAGAAGATCGAATTCACATCCAGCGAAGCGCAACGTTACAAGGAACGTACTCAGACGGAGCGGACGAATGCGCGGCTGATGGATGACTTCGGCGGCAGGCATCTCCAGGTCAAAGGGTATGCTAAAGTCATGTCGCACCTGATGTTTGGATTGTTAGTATTGACTGCGGATCAGATTCAAAAATTGCTGACGTAAGTTGGGCAGCAGGAAGTAACACAAGTGGCAGACCGGTGATATCGGTGAAGATGCACACCCTCAAGGGCAGAAAAATGCGGTAGATTCGAAAGAATACGGCGAACAAATGGAAACGTAGCTACTTCGGTGCAAAAATTCCTGCATCAGAATGTTGGCACACTCCATTTCAAAAATAGTTTTGCAGGAAACTCTAAAGAGTTGCAATACTGCGCCGATATAAAAGACTAGCCGGGAAGAATTAGCCTCTGGCTATATATACAACATCTTTATATTTGATCCTGAGAGTGGTATAGAAGCAAGTTTTAAATGTAAACAAAACTCTTTCTTGCCATCGATTGGAACAAGGAGAACGATTTGATTTCAGGTTACATTGAAAGAATATTATCTGATATTGCCTGGCGCAAAAAAATATTAGGTCTTTCCGCGCTCTTCATTCTGACAATTATCTCTGTCGGAATTCTTGGCGGTTATGCTATTTACTTCCAGAATAAATCAATAAAAGAAGCAGTCATACAATCACAAGCAAGGGTCGAAGCAGCCACCAATGCGCGAATTTCATTGCTGCATATGGATAAAAACAAGGCATTGCTGATTGTTGCACAAGAGCCGGCCGACATCAGAAAAGCTGCGATAGCCACTATCCGCGCAGCTTCAACGCTGGACGAGAATTTACAGAAGCTGGATGAAGCATTAGTTAATAGTTCTGAAGCGAAGGAGCTGATCAAGCTGCTAGATCAATCGAAACCCCAGCAAATGGAGGTTATACAGGCAGCAAAAATAAATGACGATAAATTGGCGCTTGATAAGTCAAAAGAGATGGAGGCCATATTAACTCGTATCGATGAGATATCCAGCAATTTGCTTGAAAATGAAAACGCTTCTTTGAAAGAAAAAATTAATGAGAGTGTTCGCAATGGATATTTTTTAATTATATTACTGACATCTATTGTTGCTATCAGTTTTGTTTTGGGCATAATTTTAAGTTTGTTTGCGGCACATCTGTTGGTAAAACCGTTGACCACTATGGAAAGAGCAATTGGCTCACTGGCTTCCGGAGACTTGACGGTGAAGCTGGATGACACGGGTAAAGACGAGATCGGTAAAACGTTTAAATCATTATCTTATACCTTCAATCGCTGGCATGGCATCATGAGCAGCATGCAAAAAAATTCAACGCAATTGTCGGATGAAGCAAGAAATCTGACTTATCTTGCTCAAGGCATATCTGAAGTTTCTTCCAGGTTGCATGCTGACGTTACCAATGTCAAAAATGAAAGTGACGTTGTACTTTCAGCGGCCAGAGAGTCGGTAACCCAGTTAAATAACGCCGCATCGGTCTCTCAGCATAGTGCTATCGTAGCAAGGGATACTGCAAGCCAAATTTCACAAATGATGAATAGCTTTGTAGATTTCCAGAAAAATATGGAGCAAACTGTAAACACCAATTTAGAGTTGGTGCGAGCAACGGATACGATTTCATCAATTACCAAGTCGATTAAGGATATTTCAGACCAAACTAATTTGCTGGCATTAAATGCCGCAATTGAAGCTGCGCGTGCCGGTGAACAAGGCAGGGGGTTTGCTGTAGTAGCGGATGAAGTGCGCAAGCTGGCGGAAAAGACCGGGAGTGCTACCAATGAAATTTCCGGTCTGGCGGAGAGCATTTCAAAGAGCGTTGAAGCTACAACATCCTCTTTGACAGGAGCATTGGACGAAACGCAGAGAAGCATTATCAAGCTCGAAAGCATCGCACAAAGCGCTGAAAGAAGCAGCACAGAAACACGAGTTTTACAGCATGTGATGCATACGGTAGTGAGCCTCATGGCTTCGCAGGAAAATTCAATCGCAGGTATTACTGCTTCTGCAAACGCTATGGTGGGGGTAGTGGGGAAAACGAGCGACCAGGCCCTGTCGCTGCATGCTTTGTCAGGAGCGCTAAATCGGTCTGCCGATGATATGGGAAGAGTCGTTGATCAATTTATTTTGTGAACTAAACTGATTCAGTAGCACTTTTGATCTGGATGTACTATTATGATTTTGAAGTTTTCATTAATCAATCACTAAACAAAAACGAAGGAGATATCATGTCTATAAAAGTACTGGGGAGTGTCATTGTTTTTGGAATGTTTCTAGCAACGAATGCCAGCGGTGAAGAATTTACTGTATTGCAAAAAGATAAAACTTTTAAACCGACAACCTTGAAAATCAAGGTGGGTGATACAGTCAATTTTTTTAATGACGATAAAATATTTCACAACGTTTTTTCATTATCAGATGTCAAGTCTTTTGATCTGGGGTCTTATCCAAAAGGGCAAGGTCGCAAGGTTGTTTTTGATAAACCCGGCACTATTGAAGTGGAATGCTCCATTCATCCTGAGATGCTGATGACTATAGAGGTTACAAAATAATTTGTTTTCGCGAGAACCTGTTACAGGTTGCCAGAACTAAACCATTAATAGTGAATTAGTTTAAAAGTTATGCATGCCGAATAGATTACTTAAACATCCGACTGAATCGATAATAATTGATAGGAAATATGATGAATAATTATTTTTTTAAAATGATAGCAAAGCTCGCATTAGCCATAATATTGCTTGCCAGCATCCCGGCATATGCAGAAACGACAAGCAAAGAACTAAGCGCTAAAATAACCAGGGAATGCCTGGGCGATACCAAAGATGATTGTATCGTACGTAAATTTAAAGATTCGAATGAGGCCTCTACTATTCGTGGCAAAATCGCCTATAGTCACTATTGTGTTTTATGTCATGGAAAAACAGGTTTGGGAGACGGGAGAGCCGCCAGAATTCACAATCCAAAACCTGCTAATCTGACCTTGTCGACATATCCACCTGAATATCTTGCGATGATTATTCGAAAAGGCGGGGAGGCAATGGGGCGCTCAATGGTGATGCCGCCATGGGGTGAGCAACTCACAGATGAACAAGTTAGGGATATCATCAACTACCTGCTGACTATGCGCAAGGTACCGAACTAGCGACTTCTTCAACAACTTGATCAATTGATGTGGCCACGAAATGCTTAAACTTACTCGGTTGACTGGCTACCCCAAAAAAGGGCCAGGGTGCGGAAACCAACTTCAAACCTCACTTGGCCGCACCATTAATGCACACTGCCGTTGCTGCGGGATGGAGGACGGTTTTCGTTCAGGATGTCCCGTATTTGAAGATATACCGATCGCTCGATCGGCAAAAAATCAAGGTTGGCAACATCAAAATTTCCCAAACGCAAGCTCCAATTCAGGAAGTCAATCAGAGCCTGCCTCTGTTCGGCATTATCCGAATTCTTTTTAATCAGAATATACGAAGCCGTGGCTATGGGCCAACTCTCCATTCCCGGCATATCAATCAGGTTTTCATTAAACGCATTGGCCGCGTTCCATTGTATTTTCTTAACATCATTCTCAACATTGGCTATGATCGGGTACGCATATTGTCCCGCCTTATTTTGCAGCCTGATATATTTCAAATTATTTTTTCGCGCGAATGAAATTTCAGAATATGCGATCGAGTAAGGCATATTGTTAAGCGCGTCTTTCATGGCACTCAGGCTATCAACCGGCAATCCGACTGGCCACTTTAACGTAGAACCGACCCCCACATTATCGGCCCATTCCTGGTTTGCATTTGAAAGATAATTGCTGAAGGCATAGGTTCCGCCTTGTTCAGAAGCGATGTGCACCACAGAGATCTTTTCATTCGGTAAATGCAGCCGCGGATTGATGCCGACAATTTCAGGGTCATTCCATTTGGTAATTTTCCCAAGAAAAATATCCCCGAGGATTTTACCCGTCAACTGCATCTGGCCGGGTAATACACCGGGGACATTCGCGACCGGCGTGACAGCCGTAAACATATACGGGAATTGGATTAACCCTTTCTTGTCCAGTAATTTTTTGAAAAGTGGCGCGTCTGTTTCAGCAAAATCCACTTTACCGGACGCGACTTGCGCAATGGCTTCCGCACTGCTTTCGTTTTGATATTTAACCGTGACGGTTGGTTTCAGTTTAGCGAAGTGGCTTGCCCATGTCGAAAAAAGGGGAGCTGGAATTTTCCTGCCCATACCTGTTATCTCGGTAGCAAAAGATGAAACTGAAATTACCGAAGCAAAAGTTAGTGCAAAAATTTGCAAGGAATTTACTCTCATTTTAAACATACCATTAAATTAATTGGTTCAATTATAGTACTTAACAAAAAGTTTTAAATGATGAACTGGTACGGAATTCCTATCTATTTCCCTCAATTGAATCTCAACAAAGCGAAGCTGATTTATTGTACTATAACAGCCGTTGTTGGAATGAATAATTGTACGGCTCAACGACAGCAATCGAACATTTGAAATTTAACGATACTCAGGGGGTATATTATGTATATTAATAAATTGATCTTTGTTTGTGCTTTTACCTTATATTCAACAATTGCTACTGCGGAGGAAATGCCGGTGCTGAAGGCCGGCCATCCAAGCCTGAAGGAATGGAAGCTACCCGCGGTGCCTGTTCCGACAGATAACCTGCAAAATGCCGCGCGTGTCGATCTCGGAAGACACCTGTTTTTTGATACGCGTTTATCCGGCGATGGCAATATGTCCTGCGCAACATGCCATAACCCTGCCCTGGGATGGTCTGATGCTTTGCCGACAGGTAGAGGAGCAAAAGGTTTGGCTCTGGACAGGGCTTCGCCAACAGTCATCAACAGTGCCTATAATAAAATCCTGATGTGGGACGGCCGCAAAAAAAATCTGGAAGATCAAGCCATGGGTCCTATGGAGTCAAACCGTGAAATGAATATGGATACCGTCAAGCTTTTTAAATGGTTGAACGAGTCTAAAGGCTATAAAAAGATGTTCGATGCCGCATATCCAAATGAAGAAATTAATGCTATCACGCTGGCAAAAGCCATGGCTGCTTTTGAGAGAACTATAGTGATGAATAATTCTCCGTTTGATAAGTGGGTTGCAGGCGATGCGAAAGCGATGAGCAAACAAGAGGTACATGGTTTTAGCTTGTTCCTCGATCCTGCCAAAGGCAATTGTGTGTCCTGCCATTCTGCACCAAGCTTTACCGACAACGGTTTCCACAATATCGGTCTTGCTTCCTGGGGAAATGCAAACCCTGATATGGGGCGTTATGCACAGAAACCTGTTGCAAAATTTAAAGGGGCATTCAAAACGCCACAGCTGCACGGCATTGCTTTAACCGCACCCTATTTCCACGATGGCTCAGCCAAAACCTTGATGGATGTGGTTACTCATTATGAAAAAGGCGGGGTGGTAAAAACCAATCTGGATCCCAACATGAAGTCGTTAACCTTGAGCAAAGAGGAAAAGGATGATTTGGTTGCATTCCTTAACGCTTTAACGGGAACCATTCCTGCAGTCGCCGTTCCTGATCTGCTTCAATAACTATGCCGGGTAACAAGATCACCACTGCAGATATTACTCCTGAGGAAGTTTTTATAGAACGTCGCAGGTTTATGCTTGGTGGTGTAGCACTGGCACTGGGAAGTGCCGGTGGTCTCGTCAGCGCCGATAGCGGCAATGAAAGTATACCTGTAGTCGATGAGCCGTTGACCGATATGGATGCAGCGACTCATTACAATGACTATTATGAGTTCTCGTCTGACAAAAAAGCGGTTTTTCATCTTGCCAAAGAACTTGAGACCCGACCCTGGACTGTTGCCGTGGAAGGTGCCGTATTAAAACCCAAAATTTATGACATTGACGACTTGCTGCGCCTGGTTCCCGCTGAAGAACGCATTTATCGATTTCGTTGTGTTGAAGGCTGGTCAATGGTGATTCCATGGATGGGAATTCGGTTAAGCGATGTGATCAAGCGAGCAGACCCAACAGGCAAGGCAAAATTTGTCGAATTTACAGGCGCCTTAAAGCCCGAAATCATGATAGGCCAGCGCCGCCCTGTTTTGCCCTGGCCATATACCGAGGGCTTGCGTATAGACGAAGCAATGCATCCATTAACCATTTTGGCGTTCGGCATGTATGGACAAGCCCTACCCAATCAAAATGGCGCTCCGCTGCGTTTGATCGTTCCATGGAAATATGGCTACAAGAGCATCAAGGCTATAACAAAAATTAGATTGGTGATGCAACAGCCGCTCAGTTCATGGATGCAAGCCGCGCCAAGCGAATATGGCTTTTATGCAAATGTAAATCCAGCCTTGGCACATCCACGCTGGAGCCAGCGCCGGGAAACGCGACTAGGTGAATTTTTCAAGCGTGATACGCTCCCGTTCAACGGCTATGCCGACCAGGTTGCCTCGCTCTACAGTGGTATGGATTTATCTACCCACCTCTAAATCATGACCTCTTTGCTTAACATTGAGCGACTTTCAAAATATATGCGGGAACTTAAGGTGTGGGTGTTTATTTCAGCATCAATTCCTTTGATTATTTTATTGTTTGAATTCCTGTTCGGTGCGTTAGGATTCGATCCGCTGGACAGGATCACGCGCATGACAGGGCGTGCGGCATTGATATTATTGCTTGCTTCACTGTTAATTACGCCCTTGCGTCATTGGCTGATGTGGATAGCCATTCATGTTAAAGCACACTACGGCAAGCGTCTTTCAGACTGGAATTGGCTAATCAAATTGCGCCGCATGATAGGATTATTTTCATCCTTTTATGCATCGCTACATTTGATTATTTACGTCTGGCTGGACCAGGGTGCCAACCTCACGCGCATACTGTCCGATATTTATGAGCGCAAATTCATTTTAGTCGGAGTGGCTGCGTTTATATTGTTGATCCCCGTGACTGTTACGTCCACAGATAATATGAGACGGAAGCTTGGCAAGAATTGGCGCCGTATACATCGTTTGGTATACCTGATTGCAATATTGGCAGTAACCCACTTTTGGATGTTAACTAAAGTCGGCGTATATGACCCCTATCCTTATATTGCGGCCGTTGTCTTGTTGCTTGGCTGGCGGGTGTGGTATATATACGGAATCAGTGAGGATGAAACTCCCAATGATGGGATGGAAGTGACGCCACGCTGAAATCATTTGGATGTAGGCAGATGTAATGTCGGTACCCCGTGTTGCTTTAGCGAAAACTCCGGCATCGCTCCCCTCGCCCACTTGTGCAGTTATCAATTCGGCTACGAATTAAGGCTGCATAATCGCCACCTGCGTCACAAAGTTACTTGACGACCACTTTAACCGAGTCATCCACGCTGCTTGCCCTGATGTAGCCAATTGCATTTTTGTTGCTAGCAACCATCTTCTTTACCTCTGCATCAGGGTCAACCACTTTAGGCGGAAGCGCATTGCCGGAGAAAATGTTTTGTGCCCACAATGCCTTCATGTTGGAAGTATTTTTTCCCAGGTAGCTGGTATTGAAATCGGTTCGAATCTGGCTTGCCTCAGCCTGGTCGATGGCAAACACAGATCCACCATCGGGCCAGGTTTTGCTTTCCCCGGTATAAATCTGCACTACCAGCGCCTTGTCTACTGGATTGATATTCCCCTTGTTGACGATTACGACCACATCAGCCGCCAGCACTGATACGCTCAATATCATGCCTGCTATCACGCAAACTATTTTGCTCGAATATAAATTCATTTGATTTACCTCTATCATTTTTGGATTGATCAAAATATAAAATTCACGCTTGCTGCGAACATGTTCCAGTCAGTCTTCCCTGTTCCGGCATTGACTTCCTCGGACGCTACCGGCATTGCGTAGCCGTTATTCCAGTGATTTTCTACACGCATGTTTATGCTGCTGTTGATTTTGTAACCCATGCCAAGCGAATTGGATCTCTGATAGTACGATGGGTCACTGCTTAAATTACTATCCGTCGTGATGTAATCGCAACGCACATAGGGCGTCCATTTTTCAGCGAAGGTATAACCGGCTTGCAAATAGTAAGATTTTCCATTTTTCTTCGTGAGATCGTTATCTACATTGGCGTACTCGGATTTGATATTCCAATCGTTATTGTTGTAATCGACCGAGAACATCGAGAAGTTTTGCGCGCCCTGCTCCCCGGTTGTGATCACTTTCCCCACGGTTGTGATCGATTGATGATTATTGCTGTAAGCCGAGAGCATAAATGACAAACCGTTGAACGGTGTTTTGTAAGTGACACGCCCACCGGTCAAACGGCGATTTTTAACCGAAGTCGAGCCTTCGAAATCCACCTCTTGCCCGCCATAGACATCCCAGGTCAAACTGCCATTACCCAGGCCGTGCTTGTATACAAATGCCACACCATTGTAGGCTTCGTGCATTATATCAACACCCTCCTGATACATCAGGGGCTGCAATGATGTTACTTGCAGGAATCGGATATCGCGGATTTCGTTGTACAGGCCTATGGGTGTCTTGATCTGCCCGACTTTAGCTGTAAGATTGTTGCTCAACTGGTAATCGACGAAGGCCCAGTCCAAACGGATTTTATCGGAGCTACCATATAGCTGCATCCAGATTTTGCTTTTGTCGTCAATTTTTGCGGTGAACAGCAATGCCAAGTCATTGTCGGTCCAAGTGCCCTGGCTGTCGGCTTTGAGATAAGTATTGTCGGCAGAGTGTAAATAACTCTGATGACCATAGCCATGTATCGACAGATCTTCCGACTCTATTGCAAAGGCAGTTGCATGGACGCAAAACGCCAATAAAACCATGCCTGCGATTTTTATTAAATCTTGCATACAGATTTTTTGCATTTTCTTCTCCTTGTAAAAGATTTTAAACTGCACCGTAACGCTTTTGGTAAGCAAATAGCATATAAGCATTAAGCGGGCTGTATATATCGAAAATAAACGACGTGTTTATGCCTCTATCTTTCGTATCAAATTGTTTTGTATTGCATTGAGGTTATGTGTGATACGAATTTTTATTCCGCAAATTTTTTGTAGAACCAGATTTTCACCACCTGGGTTAAAGCCATATAACACAACAACATCATCCCCAGCAGCAGCCAATACATTGGCGGTAAAGCAACCAAACCCAGGGTGGCAGCCAACGGCGATACCGTGAGCCATGCTGCAATCAACACGATAATCAATGAAGTTGCTATCAGCGGCCAGCTTGCGCGGCTTTGTATGAAGGGGATTTTATTGGTGCGAATGATGTGGATGATCAGGGTTTGTGTGAAAATAGATTCCACAAACCAGCCGGTGTGAAATAGCTCCGGGTTCTGCCAGCTGTTGAACACGTGCAACATGATGAAGAATGTCAGGTAATCGAAGATCGAGCTGATCGGCCCGACGATCAGTATAAAGCGCTCGATGCCGTTGATCTCCCACTTGCGCGGCTTGGCCAGCCAGTCGGCATCCACCTCGTCGGTGGGAATAGTGGTCTGCGAAAAATCATACAGCAGGTTGTTGATCAGCACCTGAATCGGCAACATCGGCAAAAAGGGCAGAAACACGCTGGCGCCCACCACGCTGAACATGTTGCCGAAGTTGGAGCTGGCAGCCATTTTGATATATTTGATAATATTGCCGAACACGCGACGGCCCTCAAGCACGCCCTGTTCCAGGATCAGCAGGCTGCTTTCAAGCAGGATGATGTCGGATGACTCTTTTGCAATATCCACCGCACCATCCACCGAGATGCCGACATCGGCAGCCTTGAGTGCCGGTGCATCGTTTATGCCGTCGCCTATAAAACCGACAACATGACCCCTCCTTTGCAAAGCGTGAATAATTCGCTCTTTGTGTTCAGGCAGCAATTTGGCAAATACACTGGTTGTTTCGGCAGCCTCGGCCAGCTCTGCAGCACTCATCCCCTCGATTTGCGAGCCGAGCAATAAATGCTCAACCGGCATGCCAACTTGTTGGCAAATATATGAGGTGATAATTTCACTGTCGCCGGTCAAAATTTTGACCTTGACACTCAACCCGAGCAGCCGCTTTAAAGCCTCCGAAGCGGTTGGTTTGGGCGGGTCGAGGAATGCCAAAAACCCCAGCAACACCAGACCAATTTCGTCCCTGGGCTCATATACGGGTATATCAGGTGCATCCGGCATTTCCTTGTAAGCCAGCACGATTACCCGAAAACCCTGGCTATTCAGTTCGGCCACCATCTGTCTGCTTTTGGCAACGTGCCCGGGCTGCATGGCGATGACCTGCCCCTCTATTTCTACCTGATTGCACAGCGCCATCATTTCTTCGACAGCACCTTTGCAGATCATGGTATTCAAACCGGTTTCATCCTCCACGATCACCGACATCCGGCGTCGCACAAAGTCGTAGGGTATTTCGTCAACCTTGCGGTAGCGGTCATCCACTTTTAAATGCTCTTCCAGTTCCTCATGCGCGAGGATGGCCTCATCGAGCAGGTTCTTCAGGCCGGTATGATGGTAGCTGTTGAGAAAACCGTAATGCAGCACCTTGACACTGTCATCGCCGCGCACATTCAAGTGTTTCTCCAGCACGATTTTGCCCTGCGTCAGCGTGCCGGTCTTGTCGGCGCACAGCACATCCATCGCGCCAAAGTTTTGTATAGAATTGAGTCGCTTGACGATCATCTTCTTGCGCGCCATCGCCAGTGCGCCTTTGGAGAGATTGACGGTCACTATCATAGGCAACATCTCGGGCGTAAGTCCCACAGCCACTGCCATCGCAAACAAAAATGCTTCAGTCCAATTATGCTTGCTGATGCCATTGAGCAGAAAAACCGTGGGCACCATCACCGCAATAAAAATAATCATCAGCCAGGTAAATTTATTAATGCCAAGATCGAAGCCGGTTAACTGCCGCTGGCTGCCTATTCCCGCTGCCAGCGAGCCGAAGTAGGTACGATTGCCGGTGAGCGTGACTACGGAGGTTGCAGCACCGCTTACCACGCTGGAACCATGAAAGCAGGTATTTTCCAGCTCCAGAGGATTTTTTATTTGCGCAGAAATTGCGCCCGCTCTTTTTTCCAGAGGCAGAGATTCGCCGGTCAAGGCAGATTGATTCAGAAACAGGTCCTTGCTGTAAAGCAAGCGAACATCAGCAGGCACCATGTCTCCGGCTGACAGATGAATAATGTCACCTGGAACCAGCTTGTGCAGCGAGATTTCATATTCTTTGCCCTCGCGCACTACAGTGGCCGTATTGCCGACCATAGCCTTAAGTTTCTCTGCCGCTTTATCGGCGCGCGTTTCTTGCACATAGCGCAGCACGATACCCAGTATTACCATCACAAAAATAACAACCGTTGCGCGCAAATCACCGGTCAAAAAAGAAAGCACGCCCAGAGCAGTCAACAATAGTACCAGCGGATTTTTTGCATTGCCCAATAAGCGCATCAAGCCGGATTGGCGCTTCTCGCTTGAGAACGTATTCGGCCCGAATTTCTTTAAACGATACCTGGCTTCAGCATGTGACAAGCCATCCGCTCTTGATTCCAGCTCTCTCAGAATTGCAGAATTTTCCAAGTGTGCCAGAGCCAGCAGTTGTGCAAAATTGTGCGCTTCCCAGCCTCCGGAAAATCCGGATTCCTGCTGCAATAATTTCGTAGCTTTTTGTGTTGAGGCCATTCACGTCCCTGTTGCCTGGGATGTTGCTATACATAGCGACATAAGTCGTAGCGAGCGAATGAAGAGCAAGGCGCACGGCGCGGAGGAGCCGGAGTGTATAAATAATACATGAGGACTCCGAGCACCGCGCAACGCGGCCATTCATTCGCGCAGTAGACTTATGTCGCTATGTATAAATTATATCCGGGTAACGCCAAGTAAACTTGCAATATACACTGGCCATAAAAATTTACACCCAATTTCCTTCAAATCAGACATGCTCCTATGAAGAAATCTCAAAATGTTCAACCACTTTTTGCAGGTCTACAGCAGTAACAGCCAGCTCTTCTATGGACTGTTTGAAATTCTGAATGGTGAACGCATTTTTTTCAATCAACGCGGATATTTTTTCCATATTGCTTGCTACTTCTTGACTGGCAGCTGATTGTTCTACTGCCGCACTGGCGATGTGTCCGGCCATATCGGTGACTTGTTGGCTACTGATATTCACCTGCTTGAATTTTTCATCGGTCGCCTGCAACATTTCACGCCCGGACTCCACTTCATGCACCGTGCTATCCATGGATGAAACAGCCTCGTGTGTCGTGCTATTGATTTCCTCTACCATCTTTGCGATGTCTGCCGTGCTGGTGGCGGTGCGTTCGGCCAATTTGCGCACCTCGTCGGCCACCACTGCAAATCCGCGCCCCTGCTCACCTGCGCGTGCGGCTTCGATGGCTGCGTTTAGCGCCAACAAATTGGTTTGCTCGGCTATTTCGCGTATCACCTGAGTGACTGCACCGATACGGTTAACCGACTGGCTGAGGCTGTGAATTGTTTTACTCGATCCTTGCACCGAGGAAACCACACGTACAGTCGACTCAAGGCTCTGCGACATTTGCGAGCTTCCCTCAGCGACCGTAGCAAGCGATATTTTTGCCGCATTGGATGCGCTTTCAGCGCTGACCGCCACTTCGCTGACCGATACGCTCACCTCTTCCATCGCGGCACTTACTTCCATCACCTTGTCCTGTTGCGATTGAGAATAGGAAAGGATCAGCATCATTTCCTGCTCCAGGTCGGCACAGCGATTTCGCACCGCATTGGTAGCCACGCGAATTTCATCAATAACGACCCTGACCTGCACCTGCATTGCGGCCATTGCCATCAAGACCTCACCCACTTCATCGCGGCGATTGATCTGAATATCATCTTCAAAATACCCTTGGGCAAGACGGTCAAAATTGGCGATGGCTTGCCGCAACGGACGAATGATCGATTTGGCCAACATGCTGGTTGCAAACAAACCCAGCAACAAGCCGCACACAATAGTTCCGATCATCACCGCACGCTTTATTGTGAAATACCTGCTCTCCACCTCGAAATTACGTGTAGCGCTCTCCCCAAAATAATCAAACAACTTTTTGGCGCTGCCACTGGCCGCTTCATAGAGCGGAATGATTTGATTTAACAACAAGGTGCTTGCACGGATGTAATCAGCATCCAGCAGGGCTTGTCGTGCCGGGAAAATTCCCTGCTTGATATATTCTGCCCTGGTCTTGATAAAGTCATCTGCAAGGGATTTAGTGGCACCCGACAAATTCATATTTTCAATATCGTGCCACAACCGGTTGATTTCCTCAGCGTTACGCGGTATCGCATCGGTATGCAATGACAATGGGTGCTGATGCAGTTTAGCTAGCGGACTATCAGGAGCGTGTTGCACGGCAAGTGCTATCTGTGCGCGATTCTCACTCATTAACAGCTGGATTTTTGCCAGCGCAATGGCAGGCTCCAGGCCTTCTTTTTGCGCATTTTGCAAAGAGACATTCTGCTCCGACATGCCAAGCATACCCAACAGGCCGGTTACGACAAGCAGAATTAGCATGATGACTGTATACATGCCAAAACGCGTCTTGATGGACAGGTTTTCCAATGAACGGGGAGCAAGTGGCAAAGCAGCTTTTTTCTCGCGAATTTGCTTGTACAAATTTTCTGCACCTTCAACCTGGTCGCGCTTGGGTTGCTTGCGCACCGACATATAGCCTATGGTCTGATTATTCTCGCGTATGGGTACCACCATCGCGTCCACCCAATAATGATCGCCGTTTTTGCAGCGATTTTTAACGACACCGCGCCAGGGCAGATTTTTTTTAATAGTCTTCCATAGATCGTCAAAAGCTTCCGGCGGCATATCCGGGTGACGCACGACATTATGGTTTTTTCCAACCAATTCTTCTTGCGTATAACCACTCACCTTTACAAATGCGTCATTCGCATAGATGGTAATCCCTTTCAGATCAGTCTTGGAAACAATGACTGCACCCTTCGGATATGGTAGTTCGTGGCCCGTAACAGGCAGATTGATCTTCATGCATACATCCCCTTGTTAGCTTTCAACAACATTGACATGGTATGGAATTGCATTGCCTGGCGCATGGTTTGCAGGCATCTTGTATTTTCGTTATCGGCAAGTCTGGATAAATTCTTTAATCAAAGCACGGTTTTATCTTGAAATAGCGTTATAGCTGCTGATGGATATAGCAAATTCGAGTTCTTCCAAACCAAAATCATATATTTGTTATGTAATCTCCTTTAAGTCCGCTGTAATTTCCAAACTAACTTTTCAGGAACGTATATCTTTTCAATATTTCCTGAATACGTGACAGTAAAATAGTGATGTCCTCGCTACACCTTTGACACCCAAAGAATCAATATGAACCCGTCGTTACACAATTGCTATAATCCTAAAAACCGTAGTTGAGCCATCCGTAGGTCGGGTTTTAACCCGACAAGTCGGGCTAAAGCCCGACCTACGAGGTTCACCCAAATGGTGTGAGTGGATAAACGGTTAAACTCTTTTCTGTTCATTTAGTTGCGGTTTAATCGTGCGGTCAACTGCGCTTTTTAGGATTATTGATCATTCCA
>Ga0315281_10006603_pt1 | contig 16467 bp, 18 predicted proteins | sample YL17G07_0_MG_FD_204540 | JGI IMG/M metagenome (GOLD analysis project Ga0315281, IMG submission 204540) | Sediment microbial communities from Yellowstone Lake, YNP, Wyoming, USA - YL17G07_0 | ecosystem: Environmental > Aquatic > Freshwater > Lake > Sediment | place: USA: Wyoming | collected... | reverse complement strand
TAACGCCAAGGGTTTTTGAAATCCAAAAGAAGCGAGCGGGACGCGAGGCGGGGGTTCGAGCCAATCTTTTTAAGAAAATCTCTTTTGGCTTCGAGATTTTCTTCGGAAGCGATAATTATGGCTTGGTTACTGTCTAAAATGAATTGTTTAGAAAGTTCGAGCCAGCGATTGCCTTTTCGTTCAAAATCTTTCAATTTCTCTGAAAAATCAATCTTTTGGTTGAGGAGCTTTTGCTTTTTGCCGGTATACTCCTCGCTCGTAATAGTGCTGTCCAAATGAGCGTCAAGAAGCCTATCTAGCGTCTCCTCAACACTTTTGATTTGATTTTTCAGATTTTGAACGAAAAGGGCGTCAGAGTGGAAACTGCTCGCTTGTTCCTTATCTAGTTCAGCGAGCATGAATTCTTTCCACTCGGACGGCAAAGAAACTTTTTTGATAATGTCATTCGCTTGTTCGGCGAGGAATTCTTCGCGGATATATTTTTGTGTGCAAACACCTTTCTTTTTGGTGCAACGATAATAGGTATGACCTTTCTGTACTTCGCTGGTGATACCACAACCGCATTCCTCACACGAAAATATTCCGCGAAAAACATGCTTGTTAATTCCTCGCTTCATCGGATGAGCGTTCCTCGCCGATACTTCCGCGCATTTATCAAAAAGTTTCTTTGAAATCGCTGGCTCGTGCTTTCCTTGGTAAAGTTCTTTGTTAAACAAAAACATTCCGTAATAAAAAGGATTTTTCAATATCATTTGCGTGTTTGAAATAGTGAGAACTTTACCATTTTTAGACAGCAAGCCTTTTTGGGCGAGCAAATTTCTTGTGTCTTTCAGAGAATAATTTCCAGTAGCGTAGACTTCGAACATTTTTCTGACGAGGCGAAATCTTTCAACATCAGGAATAATTTTCTTATTCAGTTTGTCGTTTACATATCCCGTTGGAGCTTGACCGCTTTGTTCGCCTCGTCTAACTTTTTGTCGAAGTCCGCGCTTCACATTCTCTGAAAGATTATCAACATAGTATTTGCTCTGCCCAAAAGCAATATTTAACATAAACTTACCTTGTGGCGTAGCGTCGAACCAAAACGTCGGGAATTTTAGCTCTTTAATAAGTCCGAGGTCGCACAGATAGATTATCTTCCCACCATCAATACTATTTCTCGCCAATCTATCGGGGTGCCAAGCTAAAATTCCTGACGCTTTGCCTTTTTCTATGAGCGAGAGCATATTGTTGAAAATAGGTCTGCCCGGCTCTTTAGCGGTCTGTGATTCAACAAAAGTTTCAACAATCTCTATCTGCTCTCGCGTGGCAAATTCTTTCAACTCGTCAATTTGCGACTCAATACTCAAAATCTGCCGATCTGGTTCGTCGGTAGATTTTCTAGCGTAGAGAAAGAATTTGTTCATAGAAAAAGGTTTATGTTAAATATTGATAATTATTCGCTTCCGGATTGGCTCGCAAAACGAAGTTTTGAATGATGTACTCATCATAAACCCCCGCCTCGCGTCCCGCTCGCTTCTTTTGGATTTTAAAAACCCTTGGCTGATTCTCTCGGAAACCCCAGTCGCGTCGCTTTGCGACGCTCCGCATTTTGGCGAAAAAACGAATTCCGAAACTTGGCTGTGTATCCTGAACAAAATCCGAACTTTTTTCCAAAACAATCCGACTGCTGACTAATCGCACGCGACCCAGTAGGTCATTCTGCTGAATGAGGAGCGCGTGGTGGCTTGAAATTGCCTCGTACGCTCCGATTGCGTGGTGGAGCGAGACAATACGCCTCGGACACGCTCGCGGACTCGCGTGTGCAAAAACCAAAAAATTTCCTTGCATTTTTCTCGCGCCTCCTCCCCCCACCCCTCCGCCGCGAAGCGGAAAAAGAAATGGAAAGGAAATTTTTGGTTTTGCTTCGCCGCTATCATATTTTGTAGTTACTCCTTTGGCTTAATTACGCAATCTTCGCAATACGCCTTGTAGCGTCTTCTGATGATGTAGTCGGCCACAACTGCGGCGATCAACAATGCCGCACCCGCATAACCGATAGTCTGGTTATATACAACATAACGGCTGTAATAGAGAATGCCACCTGCAAGCACAGCCATAACGAGTGGTAGAAAATTTTTGTGTGTTTTGTATGATAAAACAAATCCCGCCAAGCTGATAACGACCAGCACAAGCAAGAATGGCGTTAGCCATGCACCCAAGAAAACTAGAGCAGAACTTAATCCGATTGAAATGAGAAGTGGGGCCAGTATACAAGGCAAGCAAATCAACGCGAGAAGACCTGCCAAAAGTCCCGTGGATTGTAATTTGTTGGCGTGTTTGTTCATAATGATTTTTCTATTTGTTGTTTATATTGTTCATAACTAAGACCTTTTTGGTTTATGTATGCGATGTTGCCATTTTTATCGATCACATATGTTATTTCAGGGGCGGTCAGCTGATAGGCTTGCACTACATTTTCGTTATAGCTAACGAATAGAAATTTTGCTTGAACGAAATCGCGATACTGTTCAAGCGTGCTTATTGGTTCGCCCTTGAGAATATCGACCGCGACAACTGTAAATCCACGCGCCGCATAATCTTTTTGAATTTGATTGAGTATTTGACCTACAGGTATACATTCGCCACAACCACCGAACATAGCAAAAATTATTACTGGCTTGCCTTTATGATCCGCAAGCGAAAATTGTTGTCCGTCTATGGTTTGGACATTGAAATCAGGCGCGGGTTTCCCTACCTCAATGGCGGACAAATTAGTTGTCGATAATCCTTGTTGGTTTCCACGCCAAGCTAAAAGGGCTATGACGATAACCGGTAAAGCGCAACAAATTCCTGCGATTGTGAAGTATTTTTTCATATACAACAGCTTAATTTGCTAATGTCTTTGGTAAAAGATAAAGCAACAATTTTTATCGCCTCGGAAAGCGTAGGGAACATCGGCAGAGAATTGACCACATCATCAATCGTATTTTTATTTTTTACCAACATCATCGCCTCGGCGATAAGCTCGCTCGCGTTCGGCGCGAGAATATGCACGCCGAGAATTTGTTTTGTTTGCGGATGAATCGCCATTTTTATCATTCCCTCGGTGCGGTGTATGATAATCGCCTTTGGAACATCGGCAAACGAAACAGTTCGGCAGGCACAAACTCCCATTTGTTTCATTTGCTCGTCTTCGGTAAAACCGACACCAGCAAGCTGTGGGTCGGTAAAAATAGCGTAAGGGACAGTATTGTAGTCAATAAACAATTGCGTGCCTTTGAGCGCATTTTCAGCGGCAAGCGTGCCCTCACGTCCGGCGGTTGTCTCAAGGCGCATGGGAGCGTTGGTAACATCACCGACTGCAAAAATATTTTTGTTTGAAGTTTGGAAATACTGATTGACGACAACTGCCTGCTGTTTGTTTATTTCAACGCCAACAATATCAAGGCCAAGCCCCTGCGTGTTGGGAGTTTTGCCTGCCGCCAAAAGTATTTCGTCGGTTGATACTTCTTCCGATTTTCCATTTACAAGATATGAGATTATTTTTTTATCGTTTTCCTTTCGCGCACTTTTCACTTCCACATTGGTCTTGATAGTGATTCCTTCTTTTGACAACACTTCGGCGAGTCGGTCGGTGAGCGTTTTTTCGGAGTGCGGAAAAATTGAATCGCCGCGTTGTAAAACAGTTACTTTCGTGCCAAAGCGGCTGAACATCTGCGCGAACTCTAAGCCAAGCGGCCCTGCGCCGATAACAATCAATTCTTTCGGCTGACGCGGAAGGCGCAATGCCTCAATATGCGAAACAAATCCCACTCCTCTAATTCCTTCAATCTCCGGAACATTGGCGGTCGAGCCAGTGGCGATAATAAATTTTTCCGCACTCAACTTTTCGCCATTTACCTCTATCTTGTTTTGAGAAACAAATTTTGCTTTGCCCTCGATTGCCGTTACATACTCTAAACTTTTCAATACCTTTTCATATTTTTCTTGACGCAATTTTTCCACAAGCGACAGTTCGTCCTGCACGACTTTTTGAAAATCAAACTTTTTCACTTCAAGCTCAATGCCCGGAATGCCATGATGTTTGGCGTGGTGCAAAATTTCGCCAGCGTGCAGAAGCGTCTTTGATGGCACACACCCGACATTGACACAAGTGCCGCCGAGCGGAAGCCCCGCGTTTATGATCGCCGTTTTGGCTTTCAGCTCGTTGGCGCGGATAGCTGCGGCAAACGCGCCCGCTCCACCGCCGATAATGATTAGATCAAATTTTTGCATAAAGTTATGTTGTAAGTCGCTCCTTGAGCATATCGGCAAGGGATGTTTGTTTAAGTTTGTAATAGACCGTTCGGAATTCTCGGCGGTTTTCAACCATGCCCGCCTTTTGTAATTTTTTGAGCGTGTGAGAAACGGCAGAAATGGAAACTCCGATAATTTCTGAAATTTCGCCCACTGCGAGCTCTTTGTGCCGACACAAAAGATAGCAAATCTTGAGTCGTGTCGGATCGCCCACCATATTAAATTCCGCGGCACATCGGAGAATGGCTTTCCTGTCTTTCATCTCATTTTTAATTTTCTCAATATCTTTCGTTTGCATATACATTCAAATGATACATTATTGTGATTATCAATGCAAATAAAGTTTCCACAAGGGAGCAACCCCCGCCGTTTTATAATGTTTCCTAGAAACGGCGGGGGTTGTTGTGCGCGCAGGGTGGGCGGGGCAAGCACATACAGATTTGTTTGTGCCTTAGCACAATCCGCTTTATGAGTTACCACCGCCAGTGAACGAAGCCACAAAGCCCAGAGCCACCACAGAACGCGGAGAGGAAGCGCCTCGGTCGCCGTGAGGGTGGAGAAAAGAGCAATCAAAAATGTTAAAATAATGATGCTCTTTTCGGAGCCTGAAACGGCGAAGCAAAACCAAAAATTTCCTTTCCATTTCTTTTTCCGCTTCGCGGCGGAGGGGTGGGGGGAGGAGGCGCGAGAAAAATGCAAGGAAATTTTTTGGTTTTTGCACACGCGAGTCCGCGAGCGTGTCCGAGGCGTATTGTCTCGCTCCACCACGCAATCGGAGCGTACGAGGCAATTTCAAGCCACCACGCGCTCCTCATTCAGCAGAATGACCTACTGGGTCGCGTGCGATTAGTCAGCTGTCGGATTGTTTTGGAAAAAAGTTCGGATTTTGTTCAGGAGACACAGCTGAATTTTAGTTTTTTGCGAGCGAAGCGGTCAATTACAAAAAAGCTGAAATTCACGTCGCAGTGTCGCGCATAGCGACATAAGACGAGAACTAAGCAAGGAGCGAAGTGTTCCTTTATAAAAAAGCTAAAATTCACGTCTTGGACGCAGTGTCTTGCTTAGAGACACAAGACGTGAACTAAGGAAATCCCTGAGGTTGGGATCTCGGGGTGCAATTTCACCATATTTGGTATACTTAACCTTATGAACAGGCGTATCATTATTCTATCGGGGGTGGCAATCATTATTGCCTTTTTGTTTTGGTATTCGAGCGTTCTCCAGGAGGTGTTTTATGCGGTCGTTGATTTTTTGGGGGAGCTGGCCCTCCAAAATGAATTCCTTGCGATTATGGTGTTCATCCTGACCGCCGCCCTTGCCGCCCTCATTAGTCCGCTGACAAACATCCCCCTCGTGCCGATCGCGACGTTGATCTGGGGTCCGTTTCTTACGACGATATTTTTACTGGTTGGCTGGCTCGTGGGTGACATCATCGCCTATGTCATCGGGCGACACCTGGGACACAAGATCGTTTGCTATATTGTATCCGCCGAGAAACTTGAGGAGTGGAGCAACGTCGTCAAGAAACATACGAATTTTCGCAGGGCGCTCTTTTTGCGCGTGGCGCTTCCTGCGGAGCTCGGGTACGCCTTTGGTATCATTCGATACCATTTCGGGTATTTTATGCTCATCACGTTCTTTGCAGAGCTCCCGCTCGCTATTGTTTCTACGTATGCCAGCGAGGCGGTTCTCTACGGGGATACGATGAAATTCTTTGGGTTTACGGGGATACTGTTCGCGTTCATATTCATTGCTTTCCGGATGACGCATAAAAGAAAGTAACCCCACTATTTCGCGTGGGGCGGCTCCCAGAGGGGATGGTTTTTGCTTGGTCATGACGACGTGTTAAACTAGGGAGGAGTCTTTAATTATTTTCACCACAAATTTATTGTATGAACACCAAAGTAACGATCGTCGCAACGACACTGCGCTTGCTGATGGGATGGTTTATGTTTTTTGCCGGGATTGAAAAGGTTCTCAATCCCGAATGGACCGCACAAAAATTCCTGCTCGGCGCAAAAACATTTCCTGATTTCTACGCGTGGTTCGCCTTGCCGATGAATGCTTGGTGGGTCGACCCTTTGAACGCGTGGGGGATCATGCTCATTGGTGTCGCGCTTTTGCTGGGGGTCGGCGTGCGTGCCGCTTCTTGGGCAGGTGCCGCAATGATGATCATTTATTATTTCCCCCACAACGTATTCCCGACGGTCCCGCACGGGTACATCGTCGAAGAACACATCATCTACGCCGCCGTCTTTGCCCTAATCGCCCTCTTTCCCCCCGCCCACCACTTTGGCCTAAGCAAACTCCTCCGCAAAACATTCCTCGGGCGGTTGCCAGTTGTTGGGCGGATGTTGTAGGTTGCTATTGAGTTTGAAGAAAAGTTGGGTCAGTCAGACAAATACTCATGTAAATAGGGGAGAGTGAGGGGCAAGCGCTTCCATAGTCTAATTTTTAGGCAACAATTTTAATTTATGATAAAATAAAACGCATGGAAACAAATCTTCTCAAGGCTTTTAATAATATATCGCAACTTGACACTTTTGCTCTTACGGAGCTTTATTCTGGACAAAATCGAGTAAATAACGTAGGTACTGCCCTTGAGTATTTTGTTAAGGATATGTTCTCTTCGAGTATCGCTATCGCTGGGTTAGATAATAAAGACCGAGCACATTCAGGGTATCTTTCATATTTAGGCAACCAAAATAATCCCCCAGATTTTGTAATAAAAAATGGTGATGCTGTTGAAGTAAAAAAGATTGGTGCGGTGGTCGGTGACATAGCGCTTAATAGCTCCTACCCTAAATCGAAACTTCATAGCGACGATGTCCGAATTCTTCAATCTTGCAGAGATAGCGATGGTGGCACTTGGGCTGAAAAAGATATTTTATATACTGTTGGTTCGGTTGCAGAATCTAAAATTAAAGTTCTTTGGTTTGTGTATGGTAATTGTTACGCTGCTGACCGAGAGGTTTATGAAAGGACATTCAATAGTATTTCCTCCAAAGTCCACGAGATTAACCATCTTGAGTTTGTAGATACAAATGAGATTGCAGGAGTGAGAAAAATTGACCCACTAGGTATTACCTACCTGCGTGTTCGTGGAATGTGGGGAATACAAACCCCGCACAAGGTGTTTGGTTCGCTTACTGAGTTTACTCCTGAGTCAGAATTTTCTGCGTATGCCCTGGTTCTTAATGAAAAGTATCAAAATTCCCCTGAAAATGACCGCAAAATCATTGAAGCAAACCCTAAAGTAGCTATCAGCGACGTCGAGATAAAGTCACCAAACAATCCAGCTGTCTATCTTAAGGCAAAGCTCATTTCGTTTGTAAAATAATATGAAAATCGCATCATTATTTACGGGAGCAGGGGGTCTCGATTTAGGTTTTAAAAAAGCTGGTTTTGATATTATTTGGGCGAATGAGTATGATTCAACAATTTGGGAAACTTTTGAGCATAATTTTCCAAAGGTGCAGTTAGATAAAAGAAGTATTGTTGATGTCCCAACTACAGATGTCCCTTTTGCTGATGGCATAGTTGGGGGACCACCATGTCAAAGCTGGAGTGAAGCGGGAGCTGGGCGAGGAATTAATGATAAGCGTGGTCAGCTCTTTTTCGAGTATGTAAGACTTCTAAAAGATAAACAACCAACTTTTTTCTTGGCAGAAAATGTCTCAGGAATTCTACACCCAAAACACGACGAAGCTTTTAAGAACATTCTGAAACAGTTTGAAGAGGTTGGATATAATGTAAGTTACAAACTTCTTAATGCCAACGATTACGGCGTGCCCGAAGACCGACTACGTGTCATTATTGTCGGCTTTCATAAGCAAAAGGTCGGATTCTCTTTTGAATTCCCAGATGTTTTAGAAAAAAAGCTTACTTTGCGTGATGCAATTTTTGATTTACGATTAGCAACTCCAGCAAAGCAATTTAATAAAACAAATGGGAATATTTTAAAAATTCCAAACCATGAGTATATGACCGGGAGTTTTTCAAGCATCTATATGTCTCGGAATCGTGTTCGCTCATGGGATGAACCATCGTTTACCATTCAGGCAGGTGGGCGTCATGCCCCAATCCATCCGCAGGCTCCAAAAATGGAATTTGTTGAACAAAACAAAAGAATCTTTGTCCCTGGAAAAGAAGATTTATACCGAAGACTCTCTGTTCGTGAATGTGCCAGAATACAAACATTTCCTGATGATTATATTTTTCGTTACAGAGATGTTGCTGATGGTTATAAAATGATTGGAAATGCCGTCCCTGTTGAATTTGCTTATCATTTAGCAAAAAAAATATATTCTGATCTTACAAAAAGATTTGGGCAGACGAAGATTTATGGGTCAGCTCAAAAAGAAGTAGCACGCTCATAGTTAAGTATCAGCTAGAATTCACCGAGGTGAGCCCGAGAGACCGAGTTGGAGTTAGGAATGTCATGATTAACGAAGAAGAAAAAATACAGGAGCTAGTTCAGTATCTTGACTGCATAAGCAAAGAGATTGATGAGGTGGAGAGAATTTTAACAACTGAACAATTTATTGAACTCAGTTTTTCCCCGTGTATTGTCGATTTGAGTGTGTATGATTTTTCATCAACAATAGAAGGGAGAAGGCACATAGAATTGCTTTTGGTGGACCTTAGGAGATTTTTTGATAAGGTGGTGGTCACTTATTGTCAAATAAAACATCAAATTGCCCCTAGCCACGAACAGCATATTTCTTTTCCATTTGGAAATAGTCAGTTTTCATTTAATGAAAAGATCAAAAAAATGAATCTACCTACTTCATTTCAAGAATCAAAATTATATGAATTTATTACTTCAATCCAGAAACATACTAATAATGATGACGAACTAATAAAAACTATAGGATATTTAAATGAAGTCTATCGCACGAGCCATCGGGGTGTAACGAAAACTGATTTGAAAGCAGATTTTGCGTTTGACTTTGGAGGGGTTAGATTCTCACCAAAAACGCATGTTTCGAATTGTTCATTTTTAAATAGTGATGGTGGTGGAACCTTAGACAAAATGGAGGATTTAGGAAATGAAAAAATTAAACTTGAATATACTTCATTTGGGAATTTTCGCCCACGTCTTTCGTTTAATGCAATTATTTCCTATAAAGATAAAGAGATCATCCTTCTTTTAAGGGAAGTACAAACGCTGACTCAAAATGCGCTTCAGCATATGAGAGAGTCCATATAAAAAGCACTCTGTAAAGTAAATATTTCCCACTCTTAAAAATCACTTCACTGGCAGTGAGAGAAAATATGCTCTGTTGAGTATAGTGCCTACGCCTTCTTTAAGAAGCAGGCTTTGAGCATGATGCCTTTGACGCCGTCGCCGCTGCCCATGATATGCTCGCCGTCGTCTTCAAGGGTGATGTTCTTGACCTTGGTGCCTCGTTTGACGACCGAGGAGCCACCTTTCACTTTTAAGTCTTTGATAACAACAACCGTGTCACCCTTGCTCAGAATGTTTCCATTGCTATCTTTTATTAGCGACGTAGAGCGAGAGAAATAAGAAAGTACTCTTTCTTATTTCCGAGCCGAGGAGCTAATATAGGTCCCTGCGGGAGAAACCGCAGGGACCTATATTACTACCACCTCATCTTCATCTTCGTCCATATTTTTATTGTATTAGCGTTTATATATTTCTTTATACCAGATATTTCCCATTTTCAAAAATGACTTCGCCGTCGGCGAGGACTCGGTCGACGACAGGGAAGACGTCGATGTGGAACTTGGACTTATGGGCGGTGATGCCTTCCTTTTTGTAGACGCTGTGTTTTTCGCCCAGGGAGAAGTGAAGCCCGACCAGGCGCTCAAAGGCGGTGATGTCCTGCACGTAGCGTTCGCGGGTGATGGCGCGGTTGAGGCCGAAGCCAATCTCGCGCACGAGCGGTCGCTCAAACTCTTTTATATGCTCAATAATTTTTGCAAATGATTCGGGTGCGTCATCCTGCCAGTCGACGATGAGACCTTCTTTGACATCCACGCGGAACGGCGTGTGCATGTTGATGGCAAAGTCGTCGCCCGCATAGGCGTAGATTATAAACGAGCCGTTCATCTGCGCGAAGTCCGCGCACTCGGTAAACACCTCGCCAATGGGGAAGGTGCCGCCGATATTTTCCATACCCGCATAGTCGCCGATGTTGAGCTTGGGCGAGAGGACGCAGCCCTTGACCACGAGCTCAGCATCACCCGCTTGGATACGGAGTTCCTTGATGTGCTCGAGCTTTGCTTTGAGCTTGGGCCCGACGTCGCGATACCATAGAGGGTCATACGCGATGGCGTTCACGTACACGTCCCACACATCCTCGCTGTTGCGGTGGAGGTGCAGGTGCTCTATGACTTTGAGCTTTTTGTTAAAGAGGTGGAGGCGAATGCGGAAGGCGTCGAGGAGGAAGTTGGAGGACTGAATGAGTACGACGAGGTCGAAGGGAGACATAGCGTCGAATGCGGCGATGGCTTCGTCTTTGCTTATCGCATCAAAGTCGATGAAGCGCGCGTTGGGGAGGGCGGCGCGGTAGGCGGCAGTGAGAATGTCGGTGAGCCCGTAGCGCGTGTCATAGACCACGAGCGCTTTCTCGGTTGGCTTTTTTTCTATCGCGAGGTTCACGATATCGGTGACGTTTTTGGTTGCGAGCGCGAGGAGTTCCTGATTCATATTGACAGCCTAGCCCAAAACCACAAAAAAGCAAAATCCACGCAGCAATTATTCAGAAATTATTTGAGCAACCCCCTATAGACGCATTTGATACTATAGTATCAAATGCGTCTATAGGGGGGGGTTAGACTTTGAATACTTTTTGCAAAGAAGCGACACCTTCAACTTCGCTCGCCACAATCATGCGGATATGCTCACGCACGCCAAAACATTCTCCAACGAAATCAATTTCTTTTTTGCAGGGGAACGGCGTAATGAACACTGACTTTTGATACTGCACGCACCCAAGTTTTTTGAGGGCAAGGTTGATTGCACGGCGCGCTTGTTTCTTGTCTTCGGGCACATCAAACATAATAAGCCGCCATTTTTTATCCCATGTTTTTTGCGATACGATCTTCATTTGCTCTATCGCATAGCGCATCGCTTTTTCTTTCCCTTTTTGAGTCAGGGTAAACGACTCTCCTTTGCTCCCCGTCGCTTCAATGAGTCCGCCTTTCTCGAGGCGACGTACTGATAATTTTATTCTTGCTCGTTCGGTCGCATTCTTTGGCGTAAAATACTTAAAGAGTTGCACCGCATTCGGCATTGTAACCGCAATGGTAATAACACCAACCACCAAAAGTGTTGAAAGTATTATTTCCCCAATCTCTCCCTTCTCGTATTTTTTCATATTATATAATGAGTATAGACGTATAATATACTATAGTATCAAATGCGTCTATGGGTGTGATTAGGTATGCGAATCGGGGTTGTCGTTGGTTGAGGTACTTATATCGGCTGTTGCATTTATTAGTAAACTGGTTTACTATATGTTGCATACCAACTAATAATAAAAAACGATTATGTGGAGCAAAACTTATAGCAAAACAGTGCAGGGACTAAAGGCTGACAACGTCTGGAAGGTGTGGACGGATGTAAACCAGTGGCATGTATGGCAAGATGATATCGAGTACGCAAAATTGGACGGCGAATTCAAGGTCGGTAATACGTTCTTACTCAAACCAAAGGGTGGTCCGAAAGTTAATATTGAAATCATAAAGGTTGAGCCTAACATAATCTTTACTGATCTGACACGGTTCCCTTTGGCCAAGATGTACGGCTCTCATGAATTTTTCGTTCATGGTGATGAACTAGAAATTAAGACAACCATGAGTATCGAAGGCCCCTTGTCGTTTGTGTGGAGAAAGATCGTTGCGGAGGATGTCGCCAATGGTATGCAAGAGCAGACGGAAAGACTGATTGAGAAAGCAAGAAATGTCCAAATCTTCGCCATTTAAATACGAGAAAGCAGATGAGAGTGCGGGGTTTCTCTTGTGGAAGATCACTGCACTGTGGCAAAGAAAACTTGCAGATGTTTTGGGAGTGCTCGGGATCACACAAACACAATATGCGATACTCGCTTCGCTCAGGTGGTTTGAAGAAAAAAGGGAACCGACAACTCAAGCTCACCTGGTCGAGCATACAAAAATCGACAAGATGACAGTTTCAAAAGCGATTCGGAAACTCGAAGAAAATAATCTGGTTTTAAGAAGCTCGTCATCTTCTGACGGCAGGACAACAAATGTTCGGCTCACGGTGCAGGGTAGGAGGCTTACTCAGAAAGCGGTGGTAGTAATCGAGAATGCCGACGAGGAATTTTTTTCTTGTCTAATAAAAGGACAGCTTGGAACGTATAAGTCTTTGATATCAACAATCATTGCAAACAATAGTTTGTAGTGCTTGAGCATATTCACAGGTATGCACGTATAATATACTATAGTATATTATACGTGCATACCTGTGGTTTACGTCCGTGGGTCTTCTTTTGCCCATTCGGGGATGGAGCCTGCGGTGCGTTCGACGGGGGAGGCGGGGCGGAGGTGGTGCTCGGTGCCTGTGGGGATGAGGGGGAAGTGGGGGACGTTGTCGAGAGCTTCCGCGATGTGTACGAGGTTGTCCTCGGCAGTGACCCAGTCGGTGCCAAAGCGTTTGAGTGAGATGGGGCGCGAGTAGCTTCGCAATGTTTTCTGTCCGTTCGTTGTGAGAAAGTATTCGTGGAAGTACGAGAGGGCGAGCTCGCGTGGGGTTTTGTAAATGGGGTCGCGATAGCGGAGTACGGCGTGATTGGTTTTACTGATAGCGCCCCAGTAACCGTTCTTTTTATAGAGTGCAACAACGTGATCCGAATCGATCTCGATATCAACGGTCTTGAGATCGAGGATGAACGGCTCTTCGCCCTGGAGCCAGAGTGCGACCGCAGCGAGGAGCGCCCCCTCAATGCAGTGCGCTTTTTGTTCACGCAAAACTCTGCGCGGTGAGAGATACGTTTCGCCACCCTTTTCATAGTTTTGTGGAAGCGCATCCAAAAAGTCCTGGATCTTTTGCGGGGTGGAAAGTTTCTTCAACATCGCGAGCTCCTTTTTTGAAAGTCCGAACATATGTTTAGTATGACAGAGTGTGAGGTGCTGTTCAAGAAAATGAGCGATGAATGATATTTTTTGGTATGATAGAAACATATGGAAAAGAAGCAACTTATTTGGATAGGGATGTTCATTGGTTCAGCTATCGGAAGCTACGTCCCCGCACTCTGGGGTGCGGGAGTATTCTCTTTTTCTTCAGTGCTGTTGGGTGGAGTTGGGGGGCTTTTGGGAATTTGGTTTGGGGTTAAATTTGGGTATTGAAGGACACGGTGAATCTGGTGATGCTTTCTGTTTGCACATATTTTTCTTGTGGTACAATATCCATATGGCACTAAAATACATAACCGATTACGATGAGATACGAGGGTGGATCTAGGAGCATAACGGCATGCCGGTAACTCTGAAAGAAGCGAGCGAGAACGGCGAGGAGAGTACCGACATGCTTCATGTCGCTTTTGGCACGCTCAGTTCCGACATGGAGGAAATGGGCTGGGATGAATTTTTTGAGCGGTTTGAAAATGAAAATCTGGCGCTCGAGTACGATGACGAGGCGGAGGAGGGCGAGACTCCCTCATTTGAGCTTGTGGATCGTGACCGTGCGCGCGATGAGCTCGCGCCGGAGACCGAGCTCCCTGATTCGGGGGATATCGACATGCTTCTCGAGAACACGATTCCCGACAGCGATTCAAGTTTGTAACTTCCGTGCACAGACCTTCTATTTTATTTAATGCGAACTAACATAATATGGAAAAACTAGTCGCAATACCTATCGATACCATTGCGCTCGCCGGAAACCTTGTAATTCCCGAGGGCGCACGCGGTCTCGTGGTCTTTGCGCATGGGAGTGGCAGCAGTCGTTTTTCTCCGCGCAATACTTTTGTTGCGAACACCCTCAACCAGGCGGGTATCGCTACGCTCCTTATTGACCTCCTGACCGAAGAAGAGGATGAGGTGTATGAGACACGGTTCAATATCTCGCTTCTCACCGAGCGCCTGGTCGCGGTCGCAGGGTGGCTTGGAGGACAGTCGGAAACCAAGGATTTGAAGATTGGATTTTTTGGTGCAAGTACGGGGGCAGCCGCGGCACTCTGTGCGGCGGCAGTTTTTGACTCACCCGTGCGAGCGGTCGTCTCTCGGGGTGGTCGACCCGACCTCGCCGACAAGGACCTTGAAGAAGTTTCAGTACCGACCCTCCTCATCGTCGGCGGGGAAGACCGGGAGGTCATTGCGCTCAATGAGTATGCGTTTGAAAAATTATCCTGTAAGAAAAAACTTGAGATCGTTCCTGGGGCGACCCATCTTTTTGAGGAGCCGGGGACGCTCGAGGAGGTAGCGCGCCTCGCCACGGCGTGGTTCAAGAAATATCTCTCCTAATGCGCTATACATATAAACCATGCCTGCGGTGGAGGAATGATAGTATGTAGCAAGTTTTTATCCACTTCCCTTACGGAGAGAACGCGCTATACTTGAAGCATCATTATTGGTGTGCGATAACATAAAAAAGATATGTTCAATCTACAAGGAAAAGTCGCGCTCATTACGGGCGCACGGCGGGGGATGGGGAGGACGCATGCACTTGCTTTGGCGGCACAGGGCGCAAAGGTCGTCATTACTGATGTCGACCTCGACGAGTGCGAGCTCGTGGCAAACGAGGTTGCCTCTCTGGGGGGCGAGAAAGTGTGTTACAAACTCGATGTTTCAAACAAGGAAGAGGTCGAGCGTGTTTTTGATGAGGTGATAAAACAGTTTGGGCGGCTTGATATTTTGGTCAACAATGCGGGCATCTACGCGCCGAAGCCGTTTTTAGAGATGAGCGAAGAGGAATGGGACAGGACCATCGATATCAATTTAAAAGGCGAGTTTCTCTGCGCACAGCGTGCCGCTAAAGAGATGGCAAAAAATAAATGGGGTCGCATCATCAATATTGCTTCGATTGCATCAGGTGGAGTAGGTGTGGGTATTGCAGGAGGGTCGCACTACACGGCGTCAAAGGGTGGTATCATTGGGATGACCGAGACGCTCGCTATTGAGCTCGCGCCATTTGGCATCAATGTAAATGCCGTCGCGCCGGGAGCTATCGATACCCCGATGGTGGGTGCGGCAAATCTTCCCAAAGAGGTGATGGATGCCATGCTCGCTGGCGTGCCCTTGAAGCGCATAGGACGTCCAGAGGAGGTCTCCGCCGCAGTCGTCTTTCTTGCCTCAGACGAGGCGAGCTACATCACCGGCTCCACCATCTACGTCGACGGCGGCTGGTTGGCAGCGTAGAACCCCTTGGTCTTTTTGACAAAATGCGGTAAGGTGGGGTGATTATGGCAGCAGGGGATATTATTGTACGATTTGAGAATGTCTCGTTTGAGTACGGGCACAACAAACCTATTTTGGAAGAGGTCTCTTTTCCTGTGCGTCGCGGGGCAAAATTGACGCTCATGGGGCAGAACGGCGCGGGGAAGTCGACGATCTTTGGGCTCATTACGGAGGCGCTCAAACCCGAGGATGGTGATATACACATTTCACGCGGGGTTTCGATTGCGATCTCGCGCCAGGTCATTCCGCGCGACCAGCTTGAGCTCACCGTGCGTGAATTTTTCGAAAAGTGTTTCTCGAAGAAAGTGTATGATATTGACCCCAAGATTGACGAGGTGCTTGAGGTGGTAAATCTCAAAGGACATGAAAAACTGCACGACCGTATCATCAAGTCATTCTCGGGCGGACAGCAGGCGCGCCTGCTTCTTGCATCAGCACTTATTCAAGACCCTGATGTTTTGCTTCTCGACGAACCGACCAACAACCTCGACAAGGCAGGCATTGCGCACCTCACCGATTTTCTTAAGAAATATGAAAAGACCTGTATTGTCATTTCCCACGATGCGGATTTCTTGAATTCATTTACCGAAGGGGTGCTCTACCTCAACATTCACACGCGTAAGATCGAGCAGTTTGTTGGTGATTATTTCGATGTGGTTAAACAAATTACCGCGCAGATCGAAAAGGAAAACATGAAGAACGCGCAGCTTGCCAAAGAGATTCAGGCGAACAAGGACAAAGCGAATTTCTTTGCAATGAAGGGGGGACAGATGCGTATGGTGGCAAAGCGCATGCGTGAAAAAGCAG
>Ga0315281_10006602_pt1 | contig 16467 bp, 16 predicted proteins | sample YL17G07_0_MG_FD_204540 | JGI IMG/M metagenome (GOLD analysis project Ga0315281, IMG submission 204540) | Sediment microbial communities from Yellowstone Lake, YNP, Wyoming, USA - YL17G07_0 | ecosystem: Environmental > Aquatic > Freshwater > Lake > Sediment | place: USA: Wyoming | collected... | reverse complement strand
TCTATATCTCCAACGCCGCGACGATGTCGGTCACCGCCATCGACACGGCTGCGCGGAAAGTCGTGGCAGTCATACCGGTAGGAGAGGTGCCCAAGCGGATCGGCACGCTGGTAATGCGCTGATACCCGGTACGCAACAGTAGCCCCACCAAAAAAAACGGCGACCCCGCGAGGGGCCGCCGTTTTTTATGCACGCCTACCGCAATCGTACAAGCCCGTCGCGTTTATTTCTTCTTGTCGCCAGCAGCGCCGAGTTTTGCCCCATTGACCCACGCTGCAATGGTTTTCCAGTCCGGGTCGTTCTTCGTGGCAAACTGCCGCCCCCCGGAATGATAAGTGCTGCCGCCCGCTTCCGGCGCCAGCGGGTACATCAAAAGGTGGCTTTTGTCAGGATCGCCGGGCGTCACGAGACCTGAAGCCAGGACGAAGTTCTTGCGCGACTCCTCGTCGGCCCAAACATCCTTCTTGGCGGTCATCTTCTGCAGCTTGAACGCGTTGTTGGCATCGACATGGCACGTGGCGCAGCGTGCGTGGCTGGGCCGTTTCTTGAGAAAAATAGGCTCGACGCGGGATTTGAAATATCCGTAATCCAGCGCCTGATCCGCCGCGAACGCTTGAGCGGACTGCAGGACGACCGCAGCCGTTATTGCCATACCGAGAATGCGCGCTATCATAAATGCTCCCCTTATTTAACGCCGGCACCCCCGAAACCCACGAACCGCCAAGCCGACGAGACGTTTTAGCATACGCCAGGTACGGCGCAATGTGAATGAAAAGCGCCCGGCGCGACGCCGGGCTGTGTCCCAATGGCCGCTTCGAATTGGCCTGTCGCCCGTTTGCGCATATTATTGACGGCCGCAATTGGCACGATTTCATCAGGAGACTGAAATATGAGTTCGCACACGAAGGTTGCAGTAGTCACGGGCGCAGGCTCCGGCATAGGCAAGGCCACCGCGCTCGCGCTGCTCAAGGCAGGCTACAGCGTCGCGCTCGCCGGACGGCGCGCCGATCTGCTGGAAAAAGCGGCCACCGAATCCGCGGCGGGCGCACGGGCGCTGCCGGTACCCACCGACGTGAGCAATCCCGACGCCGTGCGCGCGCTGTTCGCGAAAACCAAGGAATCCTTCGGCCGCATCGACGTTCTGTTCAATAACGCCGGCAGCAATGCACCGGGCGTGCTGTTCGAAGACCTCACCTTCGAGAAATGGAAATCGGTGGTGGATGTCAACCTGAACGGCATGTTCCTGTGCGCGCAGGAAGCTTACCGGCACATGAAAAATCAGGACCCTCGCGGCGGGCGCATCATCAACAACGGCTCGATATCGGCCCACGCGCCGCGGCCCGATTCGGCGCCCTACACTGCAACCAAACACGCGGTCACCGGGCTCACCAAGTCCATCTCGCTCGACGGCCGCAAATACGACATCGCATGCAGCCAGATCGACATCGGCAACGCGCTGACTGAACTCGCCAAACGCATGTCCACGGGCGTCAAACAGGCCAACGGCACTATTGCCGTGGAGGCGATGATGGACGTGCGGCAGGTCGCGGACGCGGTCGTGCACATGGCCGGATTGCCGCTTGAAGTCAACATTCAGTTCCTGACGATAATGGCGACCAAGATGCCGTTCGTCGGGCGCGGCTGATGGCTGCAGGAAAACTGATGACACCACTTAATGAAATGACCGCAACGGCAATCGCCGCGGCCGTCGCCGCCGGCAAAACCAGTTGCGAAGCGGTCGCGCGCGCGTGCCTGGAACGTATCGCCGGGCGCGAGCCGCAGGTGCTGGCGTGGCAATACCTGAATCCGGAACAGGCGATCGCCCAGGCGCGCGCAATGGACAAGCGCGGCCCGCGCGGCCCGCTTGCAGGCGTGCCGTTCGGCATCAAGGACATCATAGACACCTGCGACATGCCGACCGAATACGGCTCGCCGATTTATAAAGGCCACCAACCGGCGCACGACGCCGCGTGCGTAGCGCTCGGCCGCAAAGCGGGCGGCGTACTGATGGGCAAGACCGTGACGACGGAGTTTGCGAACCGTTTTCCGGGCAAGACACGCAACCCTTTCGATCCGGCGCGCACGCCCGGCGGCTCATCGAGCGGCTCGGCTGCCGCCGTCGGCGACTTCATGGTGCCGCTTGCGATCGGCACGCAGACCACCGGCTCGACGATACGCCCCGCATCGTTTTGCGGCGTGTTCGGTTATCGCCCGAGTTACGGCGATTTGCGCTGCGTCGGCGTCAAGGAAGCAGCGGGCTCGCTCGACACGCTGGGTTTGCTCGCGCGTTCGCTCGAAGACATCGCGCTGTATCGCGATGCGCTCATCGGCATCGAGCCCGTTCCGATTCCGGCCGACGCCTCACCACCGCGCATCGGCTTTTGCCGCACGCACTTGTGGCCACAGGTCGAACCTGCCACGCAGAAATTGCTTGAGGATGCCGCGCAGCGGCTGGCGCGCGCCGGCGCCACGGTCAAAGACGTGGCTTTGCCCGCGGATTTCGAGCGCCTGGAAGACGCGCATCGCTGGATTTCGAGCTTCGAATTCTCGCGCAACTTTACCTGGGAAATTGAAAACCACTGGGAGAAAATCAGCGCAACCCTGCGCAATGGCCGGCTCAAAGACGGTTTGGGGTGCAGCTTCGAACGCTATAACAAAGCGCGCGAGCTGGCCCAGCGCTGCCGGCATCTGCTGGCGCCGGTGTTCGACGATTACGATGTGCTGCTCACCGCAGCCGCGGCCGGCGAGGCGCCGATCGGCCTGGATTCGACCGGCAGCGCATCGTTATATGCGATCTGGACCACGACGCATGTGCCGGCGCTCACGCTGCCAGTGTTCAAAGGGCCCAACGGGCTGCCGATCGGCGCGCAGTTGATCGGCAGGCGCAATGCCGACCGTACATTGTTCGCCGCGGCGCACTGGATTTATCGGGCGCTCACTCGAGGATAATTTTTGCCAAGAGCGCCTAGTGCGGCGCCCGGTCGAATCTCCGATACTGGATCGCTTCCGCCACGTGGGCGTCGGCGATACATTGCACGCCCGCAAGATCGGCAATGGTGCGCGCAACCTTGAGGGTGCGATGATAACCGCGCGCCGACAGCCCCAACCGGCCGATCGCCTGCTTCAGCAGGGTTGCGCCCTTTTCATCCGGCACGCAGTACCGATCGATGTCGCGCGTGGTGAGCCGCGCATTTTCTTTTTCCTGCCGCGCGATCATTTTGGCGCGGGCCCGGTCAACACGCTCGCGAATATTTCCGGATGAGTCACCGGTGCTCACACGCGACAAATCTTCCGGGGCCACCGCAGGCACTTCGATTTGAATGTCGATGCGGTCGAGCAGTGGCCCGGAGATTTTCCCACGGTAGCGCAACACTTGGTCAGGAGTGCATCGGCACTTGCCCGAGTAATGTCCCAGGAACCCGCACGCGCAGGGATTCATCGCCGCAACCAGCTGGAACTGCGCCGGAAACTCGGCATGGCGCGCCGCGCGCGCGACGTTGACACGCCCTGATTCAAGCGGCTCGCGCAGCACTTCGAGCACATGCCGGCCGAATTCCGGCAGCTCGTCGAGAAAAAGCACGCCGTGCATTGCCATCGAGATTTCACCGGGACGCGGATTGCTGCCGCCGCCGACCAGCGCGACGCCTGACGCAGTGTGATGCGGCGCGCGATAAGGCCGGCGCTGCCAGTTGCGCACGTCAAAGCCGGCGCTGCCGAGGGACTGGATCGCCGCCGAAGCCAGCGCCTCTTCCTGCGTCATTGACGGCAGAATTCCGGGCAGGCGCACCGCGAGCATGGTCTTGCCGCTGCCCGGCGGCCCGATCATGATCAAGCTATGACCGCCGGCCGCAGCGATTTCAAGGGCACGCTTGGCATGCGCCTGGCCTTTGACGTCCGCCAGATCGGGATATGGCTCATGCTGCACAACAGACGGTTCGCGGCACAGGGCAAGCGGCTGGCGGCCGGCAAGGTGCGCGCATACGTCGAGCAGCGAAGGCGCGGCATAGACCGTCGCGTCGTCAACCAACGCCGCTTCCGGCGCGTTTACACTCGGCACGACAAAGGCGCGGCGATCGCGCCGCGCGCCACACATCATTGCCAGAGTGCCGCGGACCGGGCGCAATTCTCCGGTCAACGCCAGCTCTCCGGCAAACTCATATTCGCCGAGCCGGTCTGCCGGAATCTGGCCCGACGCCGCGAGGATACCGAGCGCAATCGGCAGATCAAACCGGCCGCTTTCTTTCGGCAGGTCCGCCGGCGCGAGGTTGACGGTGATGCGCCGTGCGGGAAATTCAAAGCGCGCATTCTGCAGCGCCGCGCGCACGCGGTCTTTGGACTCTTTTACTTCGGCCTCCGGCAGGCCGACGATGGTAAAACTCGGCAGGCCGTTGGCGAGATGCACTTCAACGGTGACGAGAGGCGCATCCATGCCGGCCAGGGCGCGACTGTAAAGAACGGCGAGCGACATAAAGGCCAAAGCCCAGGATTCAGATAAACGCTTAACGTCTGAGCCCTGCGTATTGCAGACTTGCACACCTATGCCTTAAGTCATAGGCGCGGGAACTTTACTTCCCGCTTTTTTCCATCTCGGCCAGCCTGGATTCGAGTCGGGCGAGGTTTTCGCGGGTACGCGCCAGCACGGCGGTTTGAATATCAAATTCCTCCCGAGTGACGAGATCAAGCCGCGCAAATGCCGCTGTCAGCACTGCGCGCAGGTTCTTTTCGATGTCGCGCGCCGGGCCGTCAGCCATTATTTCCTTGATTTTTGCGCTCAGTTCATCGAGCAGTTTTGCATCGGCCATCGTGGACTCCATGGATTCGTCAGGTGTATCGAATTTTAAGCTGTTGCATCGCAAAAGCAGTCACGCTCGGCATTGGTGCACGATCCCTGCCCTGCGCGCTATTTTAGTGCACGCTGCTGGTGCGAAATTGGACCATTAGCAAATAAATTATCTATTAATCAGTAACTTAATCTCTGGCACGGTATGTGCTGATAGCTCCCCCGCAGGTATACAACTTTGCTAACAAGTGAAAGGGAAAGTCATGTTAAAAAAAACTCTAATCGCCGCGGCTGCAGCCGCAGCGTTCGGCTTGCCAATTATCGTATCCGCTGCCGATGCGCCGGACGCGAAGCCGGCAGAACCTAAATCGCCACACACCTTGACTGGCAACTTCGGAATTTTCAGCCAATACATATTCCGCGGGCTAAAACAAACCGGCGGCAAACCGGCGCTTCAGGGCGGGTTCGACTGGGCGCATGAGTCGGGCTTCTACGCCGGCACGTGGGGGTCCAACGTCAGCTGGTTAAAGGAAAACGCAACTCTGGGTGCTGCCGCTGGTGGCTTGCCAGCCGGTAGCGTGGGCGGAGTTTATGGCGAAGGCGGCAGCCTGGAGCTGGATTTCTACGGCGGCTATAAGTGGAGCCTGCCGCAGGATTTCACGCTTGATCTGGGCGCGCTGTACTACTGGTATCCCGGCGATATCAACCCGGGTTATAGGTCCTTTTTCGCCGCCGGAACCGACATCCCAAAGGCGGACACATTTGAAGGCTATGCGGCGCTCAGCTGGAAATGGCTGACGGCCAAGTATTCCCATAGCCTCCTGAATCATACGTTCGGCGTTGCACAGTCAAAGGGAACCGGCTATCTCGATCTTTCCGCCAACCCGCCGCTCGGCGACAGCGGCATCACGCTGAATCTGCATTTTGGCTATCAGAAATACAAAGGAACCGACCCGCGCAATGCGCTGGCCGCCGGCGTAACCAGAAGCAATGACAGCGTCGCCAGCTATAAGGACTACAAAGTAGGGCTGTCTTACGCGTTGCCAAAAGACTTTACGGTCGGCGCCTATTACTCCAAGGCATCCGGTGCCGACGTCTGCGGCTATGGCGGGTATACCGAGACAGGCGTGGGTTGCACCGGACCCTTTCCAAGCAATATCGCGAAAGGCACCGGCACCGTCTTTATCCAAAAAACCTTCTAACAGTTGAAACCCGGGCCGGCGCAAGCCGTCCCCATTAACGGGGAACCAAGATGAAACTAGTCACTGCAATCATCAAGCCATTCAAGCTTGACGAGGTACGTGAAGCACTGTCCGCGATCGGCGTGCAGGGCATCACCGTCACTGAAGTCAAGGGATTCGGGCGGCAGAAAGGCCATACCGAGCTGTATCGCGGCGCGGAATACGTGGTCGACTTCCTGCCCAAAGTGAAGATCGAGGCCGCGATCAAGAGCGAAATGCTCGATCAGGTGATCGAAGCGATCGAAAAAGCCGCCAACACCGGCAAAATCGGCGACGGCAAGGTTTTTGTTTTCGAACTCGAGCAGGCCTATCGCATCCGCACCGGCGAGACCGGCGCTGACGCGCTATAAAGGGAGAACCCAATGAAACGATTTCTGACTCTGATTGCCCTGTTTGGCGCGCTGAGTTTCGGCTCCGCGACTCCTGTGCTTGCGCAGGACAAAGCGGCCGATAAGCCCGCCGCTGAGGCAACCGCCGCGGCAGCGCCCGCAGCCACTGCGCAGGCCACGCCAGCGCCTACACCCAACAAGGGCGACACCGCATGGATGCTGACTTCCACCGCGCTGGTGCTGTTGATGAGCGTGCCGGCGCTGGCGCTGTTCTATGGCGGCCTGGTGCGCAGCAAGAACATGCTGTCGGTGCTGATGCAGGTATTCGTCACCTTTTCGCTGATTACGGTGCTGTGGAGCATTTACGGCTACAGTCTCGCGTTCACCGAGGGCAATGCCTTCATCGGCGGATTCGACCGGTTGTTCCTGAACGGCACGTTCGATTCGGCCAAGGGCGAGTACTCGATGGCTGCCACTTTCAGCAAGAACACCCCGCTCTACGAGTTGGTGTTCGTGGCCTTCCAGGCGACCTTCGCGGCAATCACCTGCTGCCTGATACTAGGCTCGATTGTGGAACGCGTGAAGTTTTCCGCAGTGCTGATTTTCATGGTGCTGTGGTTCACCTTCAGCTACCTTCCGGTCGCGCACATGGTGTGGTTCTGGCCCGGGCCCGATGCCTACACCGCGGCCAACGTAGTGGACGCGCAAAATGCCAAGGCCGGATTACTGTGGCAATGGGGCGCGCTGGATTTCGCGGGCGGCACCGTGGTGCACATTAACGCCGGCGTCGCGGGTCTGGTGGGTGCTTATGTGGTCGGGAAGCGGGTCGGGTACGGCAAAGAAGCGATGTCGCCGCACAACCTGACGATGACCATGGCCGGCGCCGCGCTGCTGTGGTTCGGCTGGTTCGGATTCAACGCGGGTTCCGCGCTGGAGGCGAACGGCTCGGCAGCCATGGCGTTTATGAACACCTACCTCGCAACCGCCTGCGCGGTCCTGTCCTGGATGCTCGGAGAATGGATCTTCAAAGGCAAGCCTTCAATGCTCGGTGCGGCTTCCGGCGCGGTTGCTGGCCTCGTGGCAATCACGCCTGCCGCCGGCAACGTCGGCATACCCGGTGCGTTTGTCATTGGTCTGGCAGCCGGCCTGGTTTGCCTGTGGGGTTGCAACGGCCTGAAGAAGCTGTTGGGCGCGGACGACGCGCTCGACGTATTCGGCGTTCACGCAATCGGCGGGATACTGGGCGCCTTGCTCACGGGTGTGTTCAATGCCCCCAGTCTCGGCGGGCCCGGCTTCTTCAACAACTGGTTCGAAATGAAGCCCGGTTACGGAAGCATCCTGGATCAGCTGTGGGTGCAGGCGCAGGCCGTAGGCGTGGTGTTTGTCTGGACGGGGGTGGTGGCCTTCATCGCTTTCAAGATCGCGGACATCATCGTCGGCCTGCGCGTGACCGAAGAAGCGGAACGCGAAGGTCTCGACATCAACGAGCACGGCGAGTCCGCCTACCATATGTAAGAACCAGCAAGTGTGCGGAAAAACGGGCACCCGAGGGTGCCCGTTTTTTTCGACCGGCTGATTCGGACGGACTATTCGATGAAGCGGCGGCGCACGGCGAGCTGTGTGGTATGCCATCTCAGCCCGTTGTAAAACAATTCGGCGCCTGCGTTGTCTTTGTCGGTCACCAGTTGCGCCCGGGTTGCTCCACGTGTTTTTGCCCATTCCAGCAGGTGTTCAAGCAGGTGTTTGCCGATTCTCCGCCGGCGGTAATCGGGGTGAACGATGATGTCCTCGATCCATGCGGAAAACGCGCCCTCGGCGGTGGAAATCACCAGCTGCGCGCTGCCCATTGCGATGGCCGCGCCTTGTTCGTCGCGTACGACTGCCAGAATCAGCCGGTCGCTTTTCCCGGCCTCGGCAATCAAAAGCTCCAGCCCACGAGTCTGGCGCGATGTGTCGGCCGTGAAATCGAGTTCTATGCCGAACAAATCGTTTAGTAGATCGACCAGCCTTGGAATGTCGCCGGCCTGTGCCGGTCCGATATTAATACCCGCCACCGCAAAACTCCCTTGTATTTGAGTGGATGATCCGCGTTAGCGGCGCAATTGGCAATCATCCCAATTTTCCACGCCGGTCGTATCCGGCGAGCAGGCACGGGGGTTTGCTACAATAGCGGCCCGATTCGGCTATAAGCGGCTATGACTGTTCCCCATCTCACTACCGCGTTAAGCGGCCCGCTGCACGATCTCGAGCGCCGCATACTGCAGGCCATGCCGGCAATCGAGCACTGGCTGCGCAGCCAGTGGCAGGAACACGCAACCCCGTTCTATGCTTCGGTCGACCTGCGCAACAGCAGCTTCAAGATCGCGCCGGTTGACACCAATTTGTTCCCGGGCGGATTCAATAACCTCGGCCCGGATTTCCACCCGCTGTGCGTGCAGGCAGCGATGGCGGCGGTTGAGAAGATTTGTCCCGACGCGCGCGGCGTTCTGCTGATACCGGAAAACCACACGCGCAACCAATTTTACCTGCAGAATGTCGCGGCGCTGCGCCGGATACTGCGCCATGCCGGCATGAACGTGCGCATCGGCAGTTTGCTGCCCGAGATCATCGCCCCGTCCGAAATCGAACTGCCGGACGGCGGCAAGCTCACGCTCGAACCGCTGAAGCGCAGCGGCAACCGCCTAGGCGTCGAAGGTTTCGATCCCTGCGTGGTGCTGCTCAATAACGACCTTTCGGCAGGCGTGCCCGACATCCTGCGCAATATCGAGCAACCGGTGCTGCCGCCATTGCATGCCGGCTGGGTCACGCGCCGCAAATCCAGCCATTTCGCCGCCTACCGCGATGTGGCGGCTGAATTCGCGCGATTGATCGGCATCGACCCGTGGCTGATCAATCCGTTTTTCGAGAAGTGCGGCAGGATCAATTTCCGGGAACGCAAAGGTGAAGAATGTCTGGAAGGCTATGTGTATGAGATCCTCGACGACATCCGCGCCAAGTACAAGGAATATGGAATCACCCAGGATCCATTCGTGATCGTCAAAGCCGATGCCGGCACTTACGGCATGGGCATCATGACGGTGAAGGACCCATCCGAGGTGCGCGACCTGAACCGCAAGCAGCGCAACAAGATGGCGGTGGGCAAGGAAGGCCGCGAAGTGCACGAAGTACTGGTGCAGGAGGGCGTCTACACTTTCGAATCGGTCAACGAGGCCACTGCGGAGCCGGTGGTCTACATGATTGATCACTTTGTTGTCGGCGGCTTCTACCGTGTCAATACCAAACGTGGCCAGGACCAAAACCTCAACGCGCCGGGCATGCAGTTTGAGCCGCTCGCTTTCGCGGCGCCCTGCTCGTCACCGGATCCGGACGACCCCGGCTGTCCGCCAAATCGTTTTTATGCCTACGGCGTCATCGCGCGCCTCGCACTGGTAGCTGCGGCGATCGAGCTTGAACAGACAGAACCGGCTGCCGCGGCCAATGCCGACGCCCAGCCCCGCGTTGCGCCATACTGATTCGGCCTTATCCAACCTCATGAAGATCGCTTTTGTCGTCGACCCTCTCGACGACTTCAAGATTTACAAGGACTCGACCTACGCGATGATGCGCGAGGCCGCCGCCCGCCGGCATGAGCTTTACGTGCTGCAGCAGGAAGCCCTGGCGTGGCACAACGGTACCGTCAGCGGCCACACGCAGCGCATGCACCTGACCGGCGACAAAGTGGCTTGGTACCGCGTCGATGCACTGCAAACCACGCCGCTCAAGGAATTCGATGCGGTGCTGATGCGCAAGGATCCGCCGTTTGACATGGAGTATGTCTACAGCACCTACCTGCTCGAGTTGGCCCAGGCCCAGGGCGCCCGCGTATTCAATGACCCGCGTGCGATTCGCGACTGCAACGAAAAAATGACCATTGCGCGTTTTCCGCAGTTCAGCGCGCCGACGCTGGTCACGCGCCGGGTCGAGATGATACGGGAATTTCTCGGCGCGCACGGCGACATCATTCTGAAACCGCTCGACGGCATGGGCGGCACCTCGGTATTCCGCATTCACGGCAAAGACCCGAACATCAGCGTCATCATCGAGACCGTCACGCATTTCGGACGGCGCACGGTAATGGCGCAACGCTATATTCCCGCCATTGCCGATGGCGACAAGCGGGTGCTGCTGATCGGCGGCAAGCCGGTGCCGTATGCGCTGGCGCGCATTCCAAAACCCGGCGAAACGCGCGGAAATCTGGCTGCGGGCGGCACCGGTGTCACGCGCGAATTGACACCGCGCGACCGTGAAATTGCGGAAGCGCTCGCTCCCCAATTGCACGCGCAAGGATTATTGCTGGTGGGACTCGATGTCATCGGCGACTACCTGACCGAAGTCAACGTCACCAGCCCGACGTGCTTTCAGGAAATTGCGGAACAAACCGGCTTTAACGTCGCCGGCATGATGCTCGACGCCCTGGAGCGCGCGGTCGAGCGCCACTGAGCACTTTCCGGGAACGCCAAGCTGGTCGAATAGCGTTTTCTATTCAAACACTTTCAGCCCAACCGCGCTTGTTGTGCGCTGCAATAAGGTAGGCTATATTAAGCGCTCGATCCGTTACCGGGTGTTTTTGCATGATAGGCATATTGATCATCGCGCATGGCACGTTGGGTGAAAGCCTGATTCATTGCGCGAGCCACGTCCTCAACAAGCGGCCGCCGCGGGTCGGGCAGCTAGGCATTACCGCGCAGGATGACCCGGCGCTGCTGCTGCCGCAGGCACGCAATCTGGTGAAGGAGCTGGATACCGGCGACGGCGTATTGATTCTGAGCGATATGTACGGCGGCACGCCAAGCAACATGGCGGCCAAACTGGTAGTGCCGGGAAAGGTCGAGGCGGTGGCGGGTATCAATCTGCCGATGCTGATTCGCGTGCTCACTTATCGCGACCGTGACTTGCAAACGATAGTGACCAAAGCGATCAGCGGCGGCTGCGAGGGCGTGATGCGAGTGCCGATATTCAATCTGCCGAATGCTGCAGCGGGAAGTTGAGGTCGTCAACAAGCTTGGCCTGCACGCGCGCGCGTCGGCCAAACTGACCCAGCTCGCCGGGCAATTCTCGAGCAGCATCTCGCTCATCCGCAACGGCAAGCGCGTCAACGCCAAAAGCATCATGGGCGTAATGATGCTGGCGGCGGCCAAAGGCACCACCATCAGCATCGAAATCGACGGCCCGGACGAGGCGGCGGCGATGCAGGCGCTCACCGGGCTCATCGCCAATTGCTTCGAAGAAGGCGAGTAATACCAGGATTGAGTTATCCTATCTCAGGCGCAATTACCTCCTGAATTCTGAACCCTGAACCCTTGATTCTGTACCGGCCATGAGCTTCACCATGCACGGCATTCCGGTGTCCGGCGGCATCGCCATCGGGCACGCGCACCTGGTATCGCATGCCAGGTTCGAAGTTGCGCACTACAGCGTGCCGCAATACCAGCTTGCCGACGAAACAGCGCGCTTTGATAGGGCGCTTATAACCGTGCGCGCTGAACTCGAGGAGCTGCGCACCCAGATCCCGTCCAACGCGCCGCAGGAATTCGAGGCGTTCCTCAATCTGCACCTGATGATACTCAACGACGCTACGCTGTCGAGCGCGCCGCGCAAAACAATCGAATCCGAACAGTGCAATGCCGAGTGGGCGCTCAAGGTGCAGATGGATGCGCTGCTCGAGCAGTTCGACCAGATCGAAGACGGTTACCTGCGCGAACGCAAGGCGGATGTGATTCAGGTAGTCGAACGCTTGCTGAAGGCGCTGCTCGGCCAGCCCCGACACTTGCCGGCACCGGCGTCTGAAGATGCGCCCAACCTGATTCTGGTTGCGCACGATCTGTCGCCGGCCGACGTAATACAGTTCAAGCAGCGCCAGTTCGCAAGCTTCGTTACCGATCTCGGCGGCACCACCTCGCACACCGCAATCGTCGCTCGCAGCCTGAATATTCCGTCGATCGTCGCGCTGCATCATGCGCGGCAACTAATCCGCCAAAACGAACTGCTGATAGTCGATGGCACGCTCGGCGTGGTTATTGTCGATCCCGACCCGCAGGCCCTCGCCGAATACAAGTTGCGCCAGCATCAATGGGAACTCGAGCGGCAGAAATTGAAGCGCCTGCGCGATACGCGCGCCACCACGCTCGATCAGGTCGAGGTGGAACTGCATGCCAATATCGAGCTGCCTGATGACGTCAAGCACGTCGCGGAATGCGGCGCCACCGGCATCGGCCTGTTTCGCTCGGAATTCCTGTTTTTGAATCGCGACACCCTGCCCGACGAAGACGAGCAGTTCGAGTCTTACCGCAAGGTGGTGCGCGAAATGGATGGACTGCCGGTCACCATCCGCACCTACGACCTCGGCGCCGACAAGCAAATCAACGGTGTCGAGACCGAAACCGCCAATCCCGCGCTCGGCTTGCGGGCGATCCGGCTCTCGCTCACCGAACCCCAGATGTTCCTGGTCCAATTGCGCGCGATGCTGCGCGCTTCGCATTACGGCAAGGTAAAAATACTCATCCCGATGCTGATGAGCGTGCCGGAAATCAACCAGGCGCTACACTTCATCGCGCAAGCCAAGCAGAGCCTGGAGGACAACTATATCCCCTATGACCGCAAGGTCGAGGTCGGCGGCATGATCGAAATTCCGGCCGCGGCTCTGGCAATCAACACTTTCATCACGAAACTCGATTTCCTGTCGATCGGCACCAACGACCTGATCCAGTACACGCTTGCGATTGACCGCACCGACGACGCCGTGTCGCACCTTTATGACCCGTTGCATCCCGCCGTGCTCAATCTTATCGCGCACATCATCAGGGCCTGCGACAAGGCGGGAAAACCAGTCGCGTTATGCGGCGAAATGGCGGGCGATGTGGCTCTCACGCGATTGTTGCTCGGCTTTGGGCTGCGCCATTTTTCGATGCACCCGGCATCGCTGCTGGAGGTCAAGCAGCGCGTGCTTAAGTCAAACCTGCGCGAGATCGCCCCGCTGGCAAAGCGGATGCTGCACACCGAAGACCCTGACAAGCTGCGCGCGCTGCTCGCCAAACTCAATTCCCGGTAATTTGACAAAGCAGGCCGAGACGCGGTAACGTTCTCGCAGCATTTGTGCGCCGATTTGATTTCAGCTTGCGGGCGCCTAATAAATCCGGCTAAAGAGGACCTGACCCGGTATCGCGCAAGCTGACCGGGTTTTTTATTTATGGACGGTACTACAGACAAACATTCGGTCGGTGTGGTTGCGCCGCGCGTCGCCAGGTTCGAGAAACCATTGCGGCTGAAGAGCGGCGCCACGCTGGACCGCTATGAACTCGTTTACGAAACCTACGGCACGCTCAATGCCGACAGTTCGAACGCAGTTCTGGTATGCCACGCGCTGAACGCAGCCCACCACGTCGCCGGCTATTACGCGGACGATCCGAAAAGCGTCGGCTGGTGGGATAACATGATTGGTCCCGGCAAGCCGGTTGATACCAACCGGTTCTTCGTCATCGGCGTCAACAATCTCGGCGGTTGTCACGGCTCGACCGGGCCGCAAAGCATGAACCCCGGGACCGGGCGGGCGTGGGGCGCCGATTTCCCGGTGGTTACCGTCGAGGATTGGGTGGCAGCGCAGGCGCGGCTCGCGGATCAGCTCGGCATCCGGCGTTTCGCCGCGGTGATGGGCGGCAGTCTCGGTGCAATGCAGGCGCTGTCGTGGACTGTCCAGTATCCGGACCGCATAGGTCACGCTCTGGTAATCGCCTGCGCGCCCAACCTGTCCGCGCAAAACATTGCGTTCAATGAAGTCGCGCGCCAGGCGATCATTACCGATCCGGATTTTCACGGCGGACATTATTACGAGCGCAATACGCGACCAACGCGGGGCTTGCGCGTTGCACGCATGGTGGGCCACATTACCTACCTGTCCGACGACGAAATGGCGAGCAAGTTCGGCCGCCAGTTGCACAACGGCAAACTCAACTACTCGTTCGACGCTGAATTCGAGATCGAGTCCTATCTGCGCCATCAGGGCAACAAGTTTTCGGATTACTTCGACGCCAACACTTACCTGCGTATCACCAAGGCGCTCGATTACTTCGATCCGGCAGCCGAGCACGGCGGCAGCCTGAGCCTGGCGCTGGAACCCGCGACCGCGAGTTTTCTGGTTGTGTCGTTTACCACCGATTGGCGGTTTTCGCCGGAGCGTTCGCGCGAAATCATCAAAGCGCTGCTCGACAATCGCCGCGATGTAACGTACGCCGAGATCGACGCGCCGCATGGTCATGATGCATTTCTGCTCGACGACGCTCGCTACCACCGGGTGGTCGCGGCGTATTTCGACCGCATAAGCAAAGAGATCGCCAAGTGAACACGAACGCGATGGAACGCGCCGATTTTGCGGCGATTGCCGCCTGGATCAAGCCCGGCTCGCGCGTGCTCGATCTGGGTTGCGGCGACGGCACGCTATTGCGCTACCTTACCGAACAACGCGGCGGCGCCGGCTATGGAGTCGAAATCGACGACGAAGGCATCCTCGCCTGCGTCAAAAACGGCGTCAACGTGATCCAGGGCGACCTCGAGCGCGGACTGTCAGGGTTTGCCGACGGCTCGTTCGATTACGTGATTCTGTCACAAACCCTGCAGGCAGTGCGCAGCAGCGATCGCGTGGTGCGGGAAATGCTGCGCGTCGGCCGCGAGGGTATCGTCACATTTCCAAATTTCGGTTATTGGCGCAACCGGCTGCAGGTGATACGCGGCCACATGCCGGTATCGGATAATCTGCCGTACCAGTGGTTCGACACGCCCAACATTCACCTTTGCACGACCACCGATTTTGAGAAATTCTGCGACGACCATGGCGTGCGCATTCTTGAGCGCATTGTAATGAGCGACCGCGGAACGGTGGCTTTCCTGCCGAACCTGCTCGGCAGCCTCGCCGTTTACCGCTTTGAGCGCACCTGATTCCGTAGCGCCAAAGCCGCTGCTGCGATCCAAGCTGTTCTGGGTCGCGCTGCTTTATTTTTCGGAAGGCTTTCCGCTCGGCATCTTCTACGACATTTTCCCGGTCTGGTTCCGCCAGCAGGGCGTCGAACTCAGGAACATCGGCATCATCAGCCTGCTGGGCCTTGCCTGGACGCTGAAATTCATCTGGGCGCCGGCCATCGACCATTACCGCCGTCACCGGCTGTGGATGGCCGCGGTCGATATCCTGATGGGCGCGGTGATGCTGACATTTGCGATCACCGCCGGCCTGCCGCTTTGGGTATGGCTCGCAATCGCCGTTTTCACGTTGCTGTCCGCCACCAATGACATCGCGATCGACGGCTACACCATCGAATTGCTCGACCGCAACGAGATGGGGCTCGCCAACGGCGTGCGCATCGGTTTCTACCGCGTCGGCATGCTGGCTGCCGGCGGCATACTGATCATGTCCGACTACCTCGGCTGGAGCGGCGCTTTCGTATGCGCCGCGGCGATATTTGGCGGGTGCGCGGTAATGTGTCTCGCAGCGCCTCGCGAATCCGTGCTGGCGCGGCGCGCCAGCACTTCTCTTGTCAGCGAATTGCGCGCCATCGCTTTGCAGCCAAGCATGCTGGCGCTGGTATTGTTGTTCGGGCTCGGCTGTCTGTGGCTGACGGACAACGTCACGCGTTGGTCGGCTTTCAATGCCAATTTCTGGCCGATAGCATGGGGAGTTGCGCTCGCCGTCTTCGGCATATTGTCTTTCGCGCAATTGGTCGCGTCCCCGCGCCAGGCTCCGGCGCCGGAAGATGCACTCCGAGGCCCGATGTTTGGGGCGCTAATCGAGCTGCTGAAACGCCCCGGCATTCTGCCCGTGTTGATCTTTATCCTGATCTTCAAACTTGCGGATGCGTCGATGGGCTTCATGGTCAAGCCGTTCTGGGTCGACAGCGGCTTTACCGCGACCGAAATCGGATTGGTATCCGTCAATATCGGTCTTGGCCTGTCGATTGCCGGCGGCGTCGCCGGCGGCTGGTACACGGACCGCGCCGGCATTTATCGCGCTCTGTGGGTGCTCGGCCTGTTCCAGGCGGTCTCCAACCTCGGCTACGCGTTCGCAGCCGCGGTGATACCGGCCGCCGCTACCGGC
>Ga0315281_10006601_pt1 | contig 16469 bp, 16 predicted proteins | sample YL17G07_0_MG_FD_204540 | JGI IMG/M metagenome (GOLD analysis project Ga0315281, IMG submission 204540) | Sediment microbial communities from Yellowstone Lake, YNP, Wyoming, USA - YL17G07_0 | ecosystem: Environmental > Aquatic > Freshwater > Lake > Sediment | place: USA: Wyoming | collected... | reverse complement strand
CTGACGGCACGACGGTGGCGGAGCGCCTGACGAAGCCGGACAAGGACACGGCTCATGTGCCGGAGTCGTGGTCGCCCGATGGCAAGACGTTGTTGTTCAGTGTCGCCAAGGGTTCCAGCTACGCGGTCGCGGCGTTGTCGCTCCTGGATAAGAAAGTGACACCCGTTGGCGGCATCCAGTCGCCGTTTCCTCCCTCTGCGACGTTTTCACCAGACGGCCGATGGCTGGCGTACTCGGCGGGTGAGCCCGGAGCGTCCGCCGGTTCCCTGTTCGTCCAACCGTTTCCCACGACCGGCGCGACGTATCCGATCTCGAAAGGCAACGGCTTCCATCCCACGTGGTCTCCCGATGGGAAGGAGCTGTTCTACGTTGCGGGCGGAGGGGGCGGGCAATTCATGGCGGTGAGCGTGACGACGCGGCCGATCTTCACCTTGGGCAACCCGGTGACCGTGCCGAGACCTTTCGTCGAGCGCGGCCAAGGGTTCGAGCGAAACTACGACATCACGGTCGACGGCAAGCGATTCCTCGGCGTCGTCGTTGCCGGACAAGACACGGCGTCCGGCGCTCCGGCGGCTCCTCAGATTCAGGTCGTCCTCAACTGGTTCGAGGAGCTGAAGACGCGCGTGCCGACGAAGTAGCCTCGCGCGCCGCGGCCGCGCGCCGTTCGACGTTGTCAGGAGGATTACTCTTCCCTTGTCGCTGGCGTTCATCGGAAGTGCCGCGGCCTGAACGCTAGGACGAACGGACGACCGGGGCGGCAATCGCCGCCAGATCGTCTTTCCCGTGCCCGGCCGCGATCATGTCATCCATCCGCGCCGCGAGCGCGGGCAGCACGAGGAGCGGCTGCGGGCCGGCCGATTCGAGCATCAGCCGAACGTCCTTGCGAGCCATCGCGAGCTCGAACATGGGCGAGAAGTCTCCGGCCGCCATCTTCTGACCGCGCATCGGAATCGCCATGCTCGTGTTGAACCTCGAGAACACGGCAAGGGCCTCGTCGCCCGCGATGCCCAGATTCTTGGCCATCGCGAGCACGTCGGTCAGCCCGGCGTTGATCGCAAACAGCATCGCGTTGCCGAACAGCTTGTAGGCGGCCGCCAGCTCGCCTCGCTCGCCCAGATACCAGACATCGCCTGTCATGCGCGCCAGCGCCGGCTGCGCCCCGTCGAAGATTGCCTTCGGCCCCGAAACCATGATCAGGCCCTTTCCCTCACGGCACATCTGCGGCGACATGAACACCGGCGCGTGCAGGAAGCGGACGCCGGCCTGGGTGAGCCGGGCCGCGCGGCCTCTCGTGGCGACAGGCGACGTCGTCGAGTGGTCCATCACGATCGCGTGGCCCCGTAACCGCGGCGCCGCTTCCGCCAGAATCGCATCGACGACGGCATCATCGGCGAGCGCGAGGTGCACGTGATCGGCGGCCGCCACGGCGTCGCCCGCGGTGCGTGCGATGACTGCGCCCGCGGTCTGCAAGGGCTGAAGCTTCGCTGTGGTCCGGTTCCACACCGTCACTGAATCGCCTTGCGCGAGCATGCGCTCGACCATCGCGCCGCCCAGCAACCCCGTCCCGAGAAACGCCACGTTGTTCATGAGCCGACATTATCCGGAAGGCGCCAGCCGTTCAAGAGCGGGCGGTTGTGGCAGAATCGCGGGCCTGTGCGGACTCCGCTGCCGTCGCTGGCCCGGACGCGCGGGGTTTCGAGCGCCGCCTTCGCCGCGATCTTCATCTCCGCGCTGTACCAGATCCCACTGCACGTCCGCCTGTTCCAGCCATCGCGCCTGGGGCCCACGGCGGTGGACACCGTCATCCCGTTCGTCGACTGGACCATCTGGATTTACTACTCCTACTACGTCCTGCTGTTTCTCCCCTTCGCCGTTTCCCGTGACGCCGCGCGCGTGGCGCGCGTGCTCTACGGCCTGATGGCCAACTCGATTCTCGCCGGCGCGATCTTCCTCGCGTGGCCGACCGTGGGTGTCGCTCCGCAACCGACGGCCGGAGGGCTCACAGGCCTGCTGTGGAGCGCGCTCCTGGCCGTCGATCGGCCGACCAACTACTTCCCGTCGCTGCACGTCGCCAATGCCTGCCTCTGCGCCCTCGCTCTGGAGCAGGAGTCACGGCCGTGGCGGTACGTGGTGGTCGTCTGGGCGGCGCTCATTGCGCTGTCGACCGTCACGACCAAACAGCATGTCGTGATCGACATCCCGGCCGGGGCGGCGTTGGCGGTCTTCTCTTTCTGGGTCGTGCGACCACGCGTGAGGGTTCATTGACAGCAACGGCGGCCATCACTGGCCGCCGTTGTGTTTGCGAGGACTAGACTGGCTTCCCTATTTCCCGACGGCTTTCCACAGATCCGCCTTGGACTGCGGAGCAGCCGCGGTGTGCACGGGGATGTAGCGATCGAAGTTCAGATTGAGCTTCTCGAGAATCGGGACCAGCGCTTTGACATGATCGTTGGCCGGCTGGCCCGGAGTCACCGTGAAGTCGGCCTGAAAAAGAATCTTCTCTTTGGGAATGTAGGCGATCATCAAACCGTTTGAGTGTGGAACCGGCGCAACGTGGTACAGCTCCACTGTCCGCGTGCCGTCCGAGTACACTTTCTTCTCCCCAACCGCTTCAACCTTCGCTTTCTTCGGAGTCTTCGCCAGCGTGTCGTTCAGCAGCGTTCGTGGAGTGTTGAGCGCGCCTTCCAGGAACTTCTCGTTGTTCTTCTGCGTGATGATGGTCGCGCCTTCGGCCACGAGCGGCGGTAGCCCGCCGGTGTGATCCGAGTGCGGATGCGTGTTCATGACGTAACGGATGGGCTTGTTGGGGATGAGCTTCTTCGTTTCCGCGATGTACGCGAGACCACGCGCCTCGGACTGGCCGGCCTCGAGCATCATGACGTAGTCCTTGAACTCCACAATCAGCGAGTCGTAACTGCCGGCTCCGGTGGTGAACCTGTAGAGGCCGTCGCCGAGCTTTTCTGACGTGACCGTCAGCGCGGGCGGCGCGCCACCGCCAGGTGCGCCGCCACGGCCGCCGGCCGGTGCGGGTGCGGGTGCCGGAGCCAGCGTGGCGACATCGGCAGGATTCGCCTTGGCCGCGGTCACATCGACTTCGAAGAAGGGCCATCCGCCGCGCGTCTGCACGATCTTCGACGGCGCCATCACGCCGCCGAAGTCCTTCCACCCCGAGTAGGTGGCGAAGATGTGCATGTCACCCATGATGTTGTCGCCCAGCCAGGTCTCGACCTGATCGACGATGTTCTGTTCGTTCACGAAGCCGTTGATGACGTAGTTCTTGCCGGAAGGCGCCTTGACCGCGGGACTCCAGGTCAGGACAGTGTGGCCCTTGACCTTGCGGCGGCTCACCGTCGCGTTGTTCGCCGCCGCGCCTTTCAGGAAACCCCAGGGCGTGATGTACAGCTCCAGGGCGTTGGCCCACGGTTGCGAGACATCCGCCTGCTGCGGCGTGACCTGCTGGAACAACGTTCCAGGTATCGGCGTCGTTGCTCCTCCGCCCGCAGGATTGTTCGTCGCTCCCGTGTGGCGCGACGCCGGGACCGTCAGGTCGATCACGCGGACGTAGTTGGCGATCGGCCGCATCGGATCATGGGTGCCCCGGCAGATCGGGTCGGCGGCGTTCGTGCCGCACTGCTGGAACGCCACATCCCGGGCGGCTCCCGAATACGTGATGGATTTCAGATCGCCCAGGGCCTTTTGCGCGCTGGCGATGACGGCATTGGCGTCCTGCGCCATGGCGTTCCCACACAGACATGTGAGGGAGACTGCAATTACAGAAAGTGTTTTCGACACAGCTTCTCCTTCGTATACGGGTAGCGGTTCATGACGCTTGAATTCTAACGTCAGACCCGTGCCGTCCGGCCCGTATAATCCACAGCAACCTGGCCCCTCATTCCCGGCACGCGCCCTGGCGTCTACGACAAGGAGTCACTATGAGCAGCCGATGGATCCCGTGCGTCCTGGCGTGCGCCGTCCTTCTGACGGCCGGAATGCCGGCGTACGCGCAAGTGGATTTCTCCGGCCAATGGGAATCCCTCTATCACGAGGACGGGCCGGAGCGTCTGCCAGGACCCGAACTGGGCGACTATCTGGGGCTGCCGATCAACGACGCCGCCCGTCTGCGCGGCGATAGCTATGATGCCGACCGCATTTCCGTGGTGCAGGAATATCAATGCCGGCCGCACGGCGGCGACTATTCCATGCACGGGCTGTCCACGCTGCGCGTGTGGCGTGAGATGGATCCGGCGACACAGAAACTGATCGCCTTCCGTACGCACACGCAATTCATGGGCATGGAGCGGACCGTCTGGATGGATGGCCGCCCGCATCCTCCTGAATATGCCGCACACACGTGGTCGGGTTTCTCGACAGGCCGCTGGGAAGGCAACACCCTGGTGGTCACGACGACGCACTTCAAGCCGAATTACATGCGGCGCAACGGTCTGTCTCGCAGCGATCACGCCGTGGTCACCGAATGGTTCCGCCTGCACGGCAACTACCTGTCGGTCACGCAAATGGTGGACGACCCGGTGTTCCTGGCCGAGCCGCTGGTGCGCAGCTCCAACTGGGTGCGCGATCCAGGCCAGCGCATGAATCCGGCGTTTTGCGAGCCGGCGCCGGAGGTCCCGAAGGAAATGGGGACCGTCACGCATCATCTGCCTGGCACGAATGAATTTCTGACCGAGGTCGCCGATTGGTACGGCCTGCCGCGCGCGGCGACCCGAGGCGGCCCACAGACCATGTATCCGGAATATCGGAAGACGATGGGCAAGCCGGAGAAGGCGCCTCCGCTCACGTGCGAGCGGTTCTGCGTGTGCACGAGTCTGGGCGATTGCCAGTTGCGCGACCGCCGGTAAGAAGGACGAATCATGAGCATCTCACGCAAGTGGCTGATCGTTCCGCTCGCCTGCGTCGTGGGCCTCGCGAGCTCCGCGCTCGCCCAGCAGAACCAGATCGATTTCGCCAGAGTGGAAATGCATGTGCTCCCGGTACAGGGCAATGTCCACATGCTGGTGGGCGCGGGGGGTAACGTCACCGTGCAGGTGGGCAAGCAGGGCGTGCTGCTGGTGGATACCGAATACGGCCCGCTCGTGCCCAAGATCATGGCGGAGGTGCGCAAGCTGTCGAGCGGCCCTCTGCGCTACATCATCAACACGCACGTACACGGCGATCACGTGGGCGGCAACGAAGAGCTGGTCAAGACGACGCCCGTCGACAACACCCAGCCGCTGAACATCATCGCGCATGAAAACGTCCTGAACCGGCTGACCACGCCGGTGACCACCCGCGTGACTCCCCCGCCGCAAGTCGGTCTGCCGACCACGGAATATTTCCTTCCGGAAAAAGACTTGTTCTTCAACGGCGAAGCCATCGTGCTCTATCACGCGCCGAACGCCCACACCGATGGGGACAGCATCGTCTTCTTCCGCCGATCGGATGTCATCAGCACGGGCGACCTGTTCACGCCGGAGCGCTATCCCGGCATCGACCTGGCGCGAGGCGGCAACGTGGCCGGCATTATTTCCGCGCTGAACCGCATCATCCAGATCGCGATTCCCGAAGACAAGCAGGAAGGCGGCACCTATATCATTCCGGGCCACGGCCGCCTGTGCGAAGAGGCCGACGTGGTGGAATACCGCGACATGGTCACCATCGTGCGCGATCGCGTGCAGGATGGCATCAGGAAAGGCCGCACGCTGGAGCAGATCAAAGCATCGAAGCCGACGCTCGATTACGACACGCGCTACGGCCCGGGCGACACGTTCATCGAGAACGTGTATAAGAGCCTGACCGCGAAACGCTAATGGAGACCGGCATCATGATCCGCATGCTGATTGCTGTGCTGGTTGCCGCTCCAGCGTTGCTGGCTCAGACCAGGACCTCGAAATCCGCCGCGCCCGTGGACCTCACCGGCTACTGGGTGTCCATCGTCACCGAAGACTGGCGCTGGCGTATGGTGACGCCCATCAAAGGCGATTTCGCGAGCATCCCCATCAACGCCGACGCCCGCAAGATCGGCGATGCCTGGGACCCCGCGAAGGACGAAGCCGCCGGCCAGCAGTGCAAAGCCTACGGCGCCCCTTCCATCATGCGCATCCCGGGACGCCTCCACATCACCTGGCAGGATGACAACACGCTGAAGATCGACACCGACCAGGGCCAGCAGACGCGCCTGTTCCACTTCGGCGGAGCCAGGCCGCCCAAAGCCGAGCCCAGCCTGCAAGGTCATTCATCCGCGCGCTGGGAAGGCGAACTCACGACCCTCGTCACGCAAAACCTGGGCGGCCAAGCCCAGGCATCGCAAGTGACCGGACAGGGCCGCGCACTCGAAGTCGTCACCAGCAACCTGCGCCCCGGTTATTTGCGGAAGAACGGCGTGCCGTTCAGCGCCAACGCGTCGCTGAACGAATACTACGATTACCAGAAAGCTCCGAACGGCACGGAGTGGTTCACGGTCACCACGGTCGTGACCGATCCCACGTACCTGCGCGTCCCGTGGGTCACCAGCACCGACTTCCGCAAGCAGGCCGGTGCGGCGGGGTGGGATCCCACGCCGTGCTCGGCGCGTTAGAGCGGTTTTCTGTTCGGTGTAGCGGCCGTCCTTGGGTCTTGGGCCTTAGCGCTTGGTCCGTCCATGGTCCCACGTCCGTCCGTAGTCCGTAGTCCGTGGTCCATTCTGATTCAGTGGCCCAGCGGACCAAGGACCAGGGACGAAGGACAGGCAGCCTCGCCGCGTACTACATGGAAGCGAAACACGCTCTCTAGGCGTTCGTACTCTTAGCGCTTCTTGTAGGTCGTCGTCGTCTTCGACCGGCCGTCAGACGACTCCGTGGTGACGGTCTTGCCCTCAGCCGACAGCGTGATCCGCGCGGTCAGCACCGTAGCGCCATCGATCTTCTGCACGAGTTCGAGCGTGCGCTCGTCCACCTGCCGATACGCGCTCGTGAGTGCCAGCTCGACGCCTTGCACCGGATAGTCGCGGCCGTCGAACTGCCCCGTCCACTCGAGATGCAGGATGCCGCCGCGGCTGCGCACGAAGTCGTCGACGATCGTGACGGATGTCCCGGTCGAGTCGATGTGCTTCGTGCCGCGTTTGTAGAGCGTGGACGCGGACGGATCGGTGGACAGGACGGCCGTGAGCGTCCACACGCCGATCCAGGCCGGGAGCATTACTTCTTCGCTGGTTTGGCCGCAGGTGTCGCGGCGGGTTTCGCGGGCGCGGCGGGTTTCGCAGTGAGCTCGCGGTAGACCTCGGCAACGAACATGTCCGTCGTCCACGGCCCGCTGGTCGATCCGTAGTTGCCGTCGTAGTCGAGCGTCGGGTGCATCGCCTTGATCTCGTCGAGCGTCTTGCCCTGCTTGACGCCCAGCGCGATCCGGTCGCGGATGATCGTCGCCATGTCGCGGTACTCGACGACGTCGCTCTGGTTCATCACGCGGCCGTGCCCGGGAATGACGCGCGTGCCGCCCTGCTGGTTGTACTCGGCCACGGCCATCGCGACAATCTGGTTCAGGCCGTTGATGACGCCCTGCATCGACCCGCCGCTCTTCGCGTCGATGTACGGATATCGGTCGGCCGCGATGATGTCGCCGGCGACGATGACGTCGGACTTGCGGAAGAAGACGATGATGTCGCCGTCGGTGTGCGCGCCGGCCACGTTCCACATCTCGATCGGCTCGCCGCCGTACCAGAAGTTCTTGCGCGTCGTGAAGAACGTGTCCGTCGGCCAGTCGTCGACCACGCGGGACGCCGTCTTGCCGGTTGGCGCGCTCATACGGTTGAGCGTGTTTTGAAACGCGAGGATGCCCGCGCGATCGCCGTTGAACGCCGTCGCGCCGCCCGGCCCCCCGTTCGCCGCGGCGCCGCCACCGCCGGCATTCGCCGTGCCCGTCTTCGCGATCGTCGCGTTGCCGCCCGTGTGGTCCAGATCGGCGCTCGTGTTGATGATCCAGCGGATCGGCCTGACCTGAAGCTTCCTGACTTCGGCGAGCACTTTCTCGGTGGCCGCGGGATCGCCCGAGTCCACGAGCAGAGTGCCTTCGTCGCTGACCTGGACGGCGATGTTGCCGCCGGCGCCGCCGATGAGATGCACCTTGCCCTGGACGGGTATCGTCACGAGGCTGTCGCGCAGCTTGACGTAGTCGGGCCGCACGCCGGCCTTGATGTCGTCGGGTTTGACGCCGGTCTTGCGCGTGTCTTCAGGCGCCCGGAAGATCGGCTGAGGAATCTGCGGCTGCGGCTTCTCCTGCTGTGCCTGTACCGAAAGGAGAAACCACGAAGACGAAAGGAGAAACCACGAAGTCACGAAGAATACGAAGACGCACGAAGCAATCTTTGTACAAAACAAAGTTCGTGTACCTTCGTGCTCGTCGTGTCTTCGTGGTTTCTCCTTCATCGTGATCCCTTTTTTGCGGCCTCGTCTTTCAGCATCTGCTGAATCTTCGCCTGGTATTCCGGATAGAGCGACTCCTTGCCGCCGCGCGTCGCGCCGAAGGGCAGGCCGTTGTGCGCGGCGAACTCAGGATGCGTCACGCCGAGCGGATACGACGGCACCCACCCGAGCGGGCGATCGCCGAGCTCGTCGACCGACTCGAACGGGTTGCCGAACGTCATCAAGTTGGCGTTCGTATTCAGGCGCCATGTGTGCGAGCGCATCATCGGCTCTTCCAGATAGATCGGATCGTCGACCGTCGACGTCATCGTCATGTACTCGCCGTGGCGGAAGAAGTGCTCGACCATTTTCCCGTAGGGGCTCGTGGCCGATCCGTTGCGCTGGATGACGCCCTGTTTCATGTGCGTCGTCGTCACGACGAGCTGGCCGTTGACCCACTCGCCCGTCGAGAAGCCGTCCCAGGTGTGTTCGGAATAATCGGACGGGTGCGGACGGCCGTCCATCCACACGACGCGATCGGCGCGGCCGAAGCCGCCCGCGATGGTGTACGCGACGAGCTCCTGCGTGACCGGATCGAGAACCTTCAGGATACGAAGCGCGGGGCCGGGGCCGCGCATCAGGTACTGGACCGGATGCGCCTGCGACTGCCGCTCGGGCTGCGACAGGATGCTGGCGTCCCACGCGTCCGCTTTCTGGCGATCGGCGTCGTTCAACGGAAGCCCGGTGTAATCGCCGAGCTCCGGACCCGGCGCGCGGTGCGGCTGGTCTTCGTTGCTCACCACGGCCCACTCGCCCGAGATGTCCGTGCGCACGTTGGACGCAGGTCCCGGCGGCTGCTGCGCCTGGACCGAAAGGAGAAACCACGAAGACACGACGAGCACAAAGATGCACGAAACAAGTCTTCGTGGTTTCTCCTTCATCGAGACCTCCAAATCACCAATTCACCACATCACGCGTTGACGACCAGCCTGGTGACGGGCTTCTGCGCGGCGAAGGCCTGCCGCGCCGCGTCGACGAATGCCAGGACGGCCGGAGACGCCTCGTCGTTGCGCCACGACAGCATCACCGGAATCGTCGCGTCGGGATCCGCCAGCGTGAGGGCCGCGACGCCCTTGTCCGCGTGCGGCTGCGTGAACCGGCCGCTGACGCTCGGGAAGACTCCCTCGCCCGACGCAATCAGCATCAGGCCGGCCTGCTGGATCGGGCTGGTCTTCGTGTGGACGATGCGCGGCGCGACCCCGGCCGTGGCGTACATCTCGAGCACCTTGTCGTAGAGCGCCGGCGACAGCTTGCGCTCGAACATCAGCAGGGTTTCGTTTGTGAGCTGGCACAGGCCGACCGCGCGGCCGCGCGCGAGCGGGTGATCCTCGCGGATGAGCATCACGATGCGCTCGTCGAACAGCGGCTCGTTTTCGATCTGCGGCGCCTCGACCGACGCGCGCGTCAGGGCGACGTCGATCCGCTGCCGGCGGAAGGCGTCGGCCGACGTCATCGAATCGCTGCGCGAGCAGAGGTCCTCGCCGGTGATTTCGACGTCGGGATGATCCTTGCCGTAGCGCACGCGAACGCGGTTGAGCGCGTTCCACAAGCCCCAGGCGATGCCGATGCGCACGACGCCCGCGCTCCGCCGCTTGACGCTCTGGGCCATCTCGACGAACTCGACGGCAATCGCCCCGAGACGGCGCGCTTCGTCGAGCAGCAGGCTGCCACGATCGGTCAGCTCGATGCGCTGCGGAAGGCGGATGAACAGCTTGGCGCCGACCTCGCGCTCGAGCTGCTGGATCTGGCGGCTGAGCGGGGGCTGCGAGATGTGCAGCCGCCGGGCGGCATTCGTGAAGCTCAGCTCCTCGGCGACCACGACGAAGGCTCGGACGTGCCGGAGATTCATCGGCGATATACGTTACACGAAGCCGCCCCCGATCCGGTCGCGAATGTTCGCTTTTTTTGCGGTACGATACGGTTTCCCGGATTTGGACTGATATGGAAGTTCGACACATTCAGGCGTTCATCGCCGTGGCCGAGGAATTGAGCTTGCGGCGCGCCGGCCGGCGGCTGGGCGTGTCACAGGCATCGATCAGCCGGCAGGTCCAGCAACTCGAGCAGGAACTGGGGCTCACGCTCTTCCTGCGGCGCCGCGACGGGATCGAGCTGACGCACCAGGGCACGCTGATGCTCGACCAGGCGATGCGGCTGGCGGCGGCCGCCGCCGAGTTTACCGACCACATGAAGACCGTGGAGGCGCATCGCCGGGGCGTCGTGCGGCTCGGGATCAGCTGGGGGCTGTGGGACGCCGTCAACCGGATCCGCGCCCGCCACCAGTCGCGCGCCGCGGGCGTCGCCGTCCTCGGCAGCGACATGCTGTCGTCGGCCCAGGTCGACGCCCTGCGCCAGCGCCGCATCGACGTCGGCCTGCTCCGGCTCCCGTGCGACACGCGCGAGCTGCAGTGCGCGGTCCTCTACAACGAATGCGTCGTCGCCGTGCTGCCGTCCGGACATCCGCTCGCCGGACGATCGAGCGTCCGGCTGGTCGAGCTCGCGTCCGAGCGTCTCCTGCTCCACGATCGCGATCACGCGCCCATCATCTACGACAAGATCTTCGAGTTGTACTCGGCGGCGGGCGTCACGCCGCATATCGTCGCGACGTCCGCGTCGCCCGAGACGCCAGGCGGGATGATCAACGTCGCGTCGGGCAAGGGCATCTATCTCGGTCTCGGCAGCCTGATGCAGATGAAGGACGCGCCGGGCATCGCGGTGGTGCGGATCGAGGATCCTCGCGCGGCGCTGCAGGTGTGTGTTGTGTGGCGGGCGTCGGAAACGTCGCCGACCGTGCTCAACTTCGTGGAAGCGGCGCGCGACGCGTTCGCGACCGGAGCCGCGTCGGGGCCGAAGCGGACGCCGGTCCGCCGCGCCGTCAAGACGCGCAGCGGACGGGCGCACGCCTAGCTACTTCGCTTTCTTAACGAACTCCAAGACGGGTCCAGACACCGTCTTGTCTGCCGTATCAATCGAAAAGACTTCCGACATGTGGCTCTCGCCTTTGAGCATCCACATCGCCGGACAGTGGTCTTTGCCGACTGCGCACATCCCGTCGTGCAGCGCGACCGTGTTCGCCGGCATCTGGGCGTTCATGATGCCGGGATCGAGCTCCGCCCACGCGAGGGCGATCTTCACGTTGCTCTTCTTGAAGCCGGGCAGGTTGTCGCGCTCGGCCTGCTGTTCAGGCGTGAGCGGCGGACCGCCGCGTCCCGGTCCACCGGGTCCACCCGGTCCGCGTCCACCGCCCTGCCCGCCGGGCGCCGGAGCCTCGAAGCCGCTCGGCCCGGAGATGCGTCCGGCGGCCGACGTCATGCTGGCGCCGGTCAAGCCGCACGCCACACCCGGTTGCGCAGCGCCAGCCCCCCCGGGGCCGCCTGGGCCACCGCGTCCCGCGCCGCCGCCAGGCGCGCCGCCCACGCCGGGCACGGCGTTGCCCGACATGAAGATCGCGCCCTTCACCTGCACGCCGTTCTTCCACCGCTCCGGATGTCCGATGTAGACGCCGAGCGGGCCGTTGCCGGCCGAGTGCGCCCAGATCACCATGCGATTCGGATCGCCGCTGTACCGTTCGAGGTTGTCGTGGAGCCAATCAACGGCGAGCGACAGGTCGCGTCCGCCGTCGTCCCAGTTGCCCGAGCCCGGATGCCGCTGCACGAGGACGCCGACCATCCCGTTTTTCGTCGCCCAGCGCCCGATGTTGTCGTAGAACGCGTTCGCCTCGCGTGCCTGCTGCTCGATCTTGTTGCCGGCCCCGCCGGGCACGTAGATCACCACGGGCCGCTTGTCGCCGCCCTTCTCGCCGACGAAGATGTCGAGGACGTCTTTCGGGTTCGGCCCGAACGCCTGATCGCGGACGATCTTGACGCCCGGATAGAGCGGCGCCAGCGACTTGGGCGACGGCGCGTCAGGCGGCCAGTACGTGTTGAAGTCGCTCGCCGGCATCAACGGGCGATACAGCTTCGCCGTGCACGCCGGATCGACGATTTGTCCGATCTTCAGCAGCTCGGCTTCGATATTGGCCGGCACCTGGGCGGTGGCGGTTGCCCCGGCTGCCGCGAGACCAACAGCCAGCAAAAGTGCATATCTCATGGGCTTCCCTCGCACGCCGGCCCCGAAAGGGCCGGCCGACAAAAACTACATGGGCCGGCCCTGAAAGGGCCGGCGGTTACGCTGCTCATGATACGCGCGCGTCCGTCATGCTGTTTACGAACTCACGTGTTACGCATGGCGTATCCGTGGCCCGCGGCCGTAGGATAAGCCGCATGAAACACCTCTTCCTCGCATTCACTCTCGCTGCGGTGGCCGCTTCGGCCGCGGCGCTTCACGGGCAGGCGCCCGCCGCGCCGCGCACCGGACCCGGCGTCCAGGCGGGGCAGGACGCCCGCGAGCCGGACGTGCTCGCGAAGTGCAAGACGCCGCCGCCGGCGCCGCAAGGCCGCGGAGGGCCCGGGGGGCTCGGGCGAGGCGCCCCGGCCGCCGCCGCTGCGGGCCCTCGCGAATACACTGTGACGGAGATTCCAGGCGTCGTCGCTTCGGGCGCGCAGTGGAAGGTGCTCTGGGAAGAGCCCGGCAACAACGCGGACGGTCTCGCGGCGACCAAAGACGGCGGCATCCTCATCGCGCAGAACGACAAGAGCGACGTCGTGAAGCTCGATCGCAGCGGCAAGGCGTCGATCGTCTACAAAGACACGAACACCGGCGGCGCGCTGTCGTACAACGCGAAGGGCGCGCTCTTCATCGCCGAGCGCGCGCTCAACCCGGCGGTGTGGCAGCTCGAGCCGAAGCGCACGATGCTCGCGAACATGTATCAGGGCGATCCGCTCGACTGCCTCGGCGGCGTGCTCAACGACATCGCGGCTGACAGTAAGGGCGGCGTGTACTTCACGATGAACGGCGTCGCCTACGCAAACCCGGCGGGCGTCATCACGAGGTACGGCGAGAACCTGCGCACCAACGGCATCGTGCTCAGCCCCGATGAGAAGACGCTCTACGTGACCAACCAGGGAACGCTCGCGGCGTTCGACGTCCAGCCCGACGGCGCACTCACCCGCCAGCGCGAGTTTGTGACGCTCGCCGGCGGCGGCGGCGACGGCAGCACCGTCGACAAAGACGGCCGCATCTACGTCACCGGCGGCGCCGGCGTCAACGTGATGAGTCCGGACGGAAAATATCTCGGCGCCATTCCGGTGCCGCGCAACGTGATCAGCCTCGCCTTCAGCGGCGCCGATCGCAAGACGCTCTACGCCGTCGCCGTCTACAACAACGACGCCGGCCGCAACGTGCAGATCATCGCCATTCCGACCATCGCTCAGGGTTTCTTCCGGACGCGCTAACGTAGCGTCCGCCTTCAGGCGGACGAAGGAGTGTCATGAAACGTATCGCCATCGCTTTCGTGTTGTTCGCCGCCCCCGCATTCGCGCAGGCCCCGGCCCCGCCGCCCGCAGTGCAGGCCAACCCCGCGACCGGCTGCACGGCCACGCCCGCGCAGCTCGAAGCGAATCGCAAAGTCGCCATGGAATTCTTCCGCGTGAACGGCGCGGACCGCGTCGCGCTGGCCGACACGACCTACAAGCAGCACAACCCCGCGTTCAAGAAGCGCGCGGAAGACAACAAGGTGACCGACTACGAGGAGTTCAAGGCGACGTTCACCGCACAGGCGGGACGCCAGGGCGGACCCGGCCGCGGCCCGGCCGCAGGCCCCACGCCCCCGGCCGGTAATCCGTTCGAAGTCGTCACGGCCGAATGCGACATCGTCAGCGTCATCCACAAGAACTATCGCCAGGATCCGACGGCGGAGCCTGGGAAGTTCTACGAGGTGTTCACGTTCGACACGTTCCGCATCCGTAACGGCAAACTCGTTGAACATTGGGACGGCGCTGCGATCAACCCTCCCGCACCCGGCAGGTAACGGTAGTGTCCGCCTTTAGGCGGACGAGGAGGCCGCGTGGAATACCCGTTCGGACTCGATCGCCGCGATCTTCTCAAGGGCGCCGCGGCGATGCTCGCCGGGGCGCCGCTGCTCGCGCAGGGCCCGACCCCTGCCGCAATTGCCGCCACGGAAGCCCAACGTCAGGCCGCCGGCAAGACCACCGGCATGAAGTTCAAAGCGCTCGTCCGTCACGGCGTGGGTCTCACGACCGAGACGCTGACCATGCGGCCGCTGCATCCGCAGCAGGTGGTGATTCGCAACCAGGCCGCGCAGACCTGCTACACGACGACCGCCGCGCTCAACACGACGAACGCCGTCGCCAATGCCGTCGTCTCGGGCCATGGCGGCGTCGGCATCGTCGAAGACATCGGGTCGCAGGTGAAGCGCGTACAGGTCGGCGATCAGGTCGTCATGTCGATCACGCCCCAGTGCGGCGCGTGCGCGAACTGCCTGAACGGCCGCGCCGACATCTGCGCGATGTTCGGCCGTCCGGCGATCCCGTCGGCGACGATGGCGGATGGGACGCCGGTGCTGATGGCGAACGGCCCGAGCGGGTACTCGGAGTACCTCGTGACGTGGGAAGAGTTCGTCGTCCCCGTGTTCACGAAGGTCCCGCCCGTGGAGTTGTCGCTGCTCGCGTGCGTCAGCGCGACCGGGCTCGGCCTCGCGATGTGCCGCTTCCCCGTCGAAGCCGGCACCGACGTCGTCGTCTTCGGCCTGGGACCGGTCGGGCTGAGCGCCGTGCAGGGCGCGCGCATTCAGGGCGCGACGAGGATCATCGGCATCGATCCGATCAAGTACCGTCGGGATCTCGCGCTGAAGATGGGCGCGACGGACGTGATCGACGCCAATGCCGTCAAGGGCGCCGATCTGATCGCGAAGATCAACACCCTCACGGCCGACGTCGTGCCGCAGGGCCGCTTCTTTGCTGGCCAGCAGCGCGCGGCGGGCCCGATGTACGTCCTCGAAGCCGTGGGCGGCACGCGATTCCCGCTGCCCGCGGGTGTCGAGTCGCCGTTTGACATGACCGGCGTCGACTCGCTGCAGCAGTGCTACGCGGTGGTCAAGGGCGGTGGCTACCTGCGCACCAGCGGCGTCGGCCATCCCGCGAACGCGACGGTCTCGTTCCCGGCGGCACGCTGGGCGAACAGCAGCAAGACGCACGTCCCGGGCAACTTCGCGGGCGTGCAGGCGCTGCGCGACATCCCGCGGTTCGTGAAGCTGATCGAGAGAGGGCTGTTCGACGCGAAGTCGCTCGTCGGCAAGACGTATCCGGGCACCCAGATGCGCGAAGCCCTCCAAGCCGCCGCGGACCGATCGGTGATCACGTCGGTTATTCTGTTTGCTTGAGATCGGCTCGGCTGGTACGGGCAGATCTACGCTACGATCGGACGCTTCAAGGAGCACGTATGAATGCTGTCGCTCGCCTGGTCGGCCTCATCGGGGCGTGTCTGTCGTTCGCTGCGGCGCCCGCCTTCGCACATCATTCGTTTGGCGCGGAGTACGACGGCACAAAGCCCATCACGTTAACGGGCGTCATCACGATGGTGCAGTGGACAAACCCGCACTTCTATTTCTTCATGGACGTGAAGGGCCAGAACGGCGAGGTGGCCCATTGGAAATTTGAAGGCTATCCTCCGACCGTCCTGAACCGGATTGGCTGGAAGAAGAACGAGACGATGGTGCCCGGCGATACGGTCACCGTGTTCGCCTGGCGTGCCCGGGACGCCTCAACCTGGGGCCACTCCAGGCAGGTGACGTTCGCGAAGACGGGCAAGAAACTGGAGTCTGGACCTCCTGCCGGAACTGGTGATGGCGGCAATACTCCTCCCGTCGTGGTGCCATGATGAGAGACACATTTCTTGCTTGCGCTCTAGCGGGCATCGCCGTGCTGCTGACGCCTGCATCCGCCGCTGCTCAAAACAAGCCGACGCCGCCGGTGCCCCGCACACAGGCTGGAAAACCGGATCTGTCTGGCGTGTGGCAGCCCGGCAGCGACCAGGTGGGAACGTGGGCAGAGGCCAACCAGGGAGTGGGGGTACCGGAACCGGGGCGGCGGCCACCGGTGAGGCGGGGGGCGAATCCGCCATACCAGCCGTGGGCCGCGAAGA
>Ga0315281_10006600_pt1 | contig 16470 bp, 18 predicted proteins | sample YL17G07_0_MG_FD_204540 | JGI IMG/M metagenome (GOLD analysis project Ga0315281, IMG submission 204540) | Sediment microbial communities from Yellowstone Lake, YNP, Wyoming, USA - YL17G07_0 | ecosystem: Environmental > Aquatic > Freshwater > Lake > Sediment | place: USA: Wyoming | collected... | reverse complement strand
CGCGACGCCTCCGTCTTCGGAGGCGCGTTGACACACGCAAATCCGGACACGAATCCGGACGTAATCCGGACGCCATTCGGACCCCATCCGGACCGAAATCCGGGCGGGAAACTGGTCCCCAATCCGATAGAAGGAGGCTATCGCGGCGGACCAGTCCCGGGCAACACCAGCGCTCTGTCTGCGGAGCGCTGGTGTTATAATGGCTCCATATCGGAACCGAGGAGGGTCAAGCCATGCCCGTGAACCTGTCGATCAAGAACGTCCCTGATGCGACCGTGGAGCACCTGCGCCACCGGGCCAAAGCCAACCATCGGTCCCTGCAGGGAGAACTGCTGGCGGTGGTGGAGCAGACGGTGCATCCCAGCCTCCTGAAGCCCCGCGACGTGCTCAAGCGGCTTCGAGCGCTTCATTTCCGCACTCCGGCGGAGTCGCTGAGCATGATCCGCGAGGATCGGCGTGCCCGGTAAAATCGCCGACGCATCGGTCGTCGCCGCCCTCGCATTCCAGGAGCCCGACGCGGAGAAGGCCGCCTCGTGGCTCGAGGACGGCGAGTTGTACGCGCCAGCCCTGCTGGCCTACGAACTCGTCAGCGTCGCGACCAAGAAGATCAGGCGGTTCCCCGAGAAGCGTGGCGTGCTCATGCAGGGGCTGGCGTGTGCTCTGGCCATGGACTTCCGGTGGACCGAGCCCGATCATGCGGATGTCCTCGCGATCGCGCTGGCGACCGGGCTGTCGGCGTACGATGCTTCGTACGTATCCCTCGCGCGTTCCCTCGACGCGGAACTCGTGAGCTTCGACAAGGCCCTGCTGGCGGCCGCGAAGAAGCTCGCTCGATAGGGCGAGTTGCCAGGCATTTGCTGAAAGGCCTAGTCGTGCTCCCGTCCCATGGGCATAATTTGGCGATGTAGTCTCTTCTTGCCAATGTCGCACGCACTCAATTGCAGGAGTTCCGCGATCCAGCGAGAGCCGAGCCGGAGGAACACCAAAAGGCCCGTCTGGATGAAGTTTATCCAGACGGGCCTTGCCTTTGCCCGCGACCCAGCCCCGAAGACCCGCCGACATCCCCGCCGAGAATCGGTACTGGTTGGTATAGGTTGACCGCAAATCCGGACACAAATCCGGACGTAATCCGGACGCTTCTTCGGGGCAAAAGGGGGCCCTCCCTGCCCGTCCGGACGCCCTCATTGAAGCGCGTCCCCGGCTCTTTCTGATCACGAAGGATGGCCCCCGGCTTCGGTATAATGCTGTTGGGGAATACATGGGAGACAGACTGACGACCATCGCCGACGCCGAGAAGATCATCCGGAGCATGGCTGACCGGATTGCGGAGCGGTTCAGGCCGGACAAGATCATCCTGTTCGGGTCATACGCGCGCGGGGATGCCGGACCTGACAGCGATGCGGACTTCCTGGTGGTCATGCCGGTCGAGGGATCGCGGCGCGAATTGTCCGTCAGAATCGCGACGGAAATCTCCGGGTTGGGCCTGCCGAAAGACGTTGTTGTCGTCACCCCGGAGGAAGTCGAACGAGACAGGAACGCGGTGGGGACGCTCATCAAACCGGCCCTGCGTGAAGGCAGGGTGCTCTTCGAACGGCATGCCTGAACCCAACCCGAGGGTGAGACCCTGGGTCAGGATGGCCGAGGTGGACTTCGATGTCGCGTCGCACGAAATGCTCCGCGGGCATGAGGCGCCCTTCTCCGCCGTATGTTTCCATGCACAGCAGTGCGTGGAGAAGTACTTGAAAGCCCTCCTGGTGCATCATGCGGTCGACTTCCCGAAGACACACGATCTCGAGGCTCTGTTTGGGATGGTGCCGAACTCATCCGGGCTGAAATTGGAGATCGCGGACCTGAACCTGCTCAGCTCCTATGCCGTCGAGGGGCGATATCCGGGGGACTGGGAGCTCCCGACGCGCGAGGAAGCGGACGCCGCGCTCGAGATCGCCCGGACGGCGCGCGACGCCGTGCGGAAGTGCCTTCCGGTTGAGTCCCTGGCCTAACCTCCCCCCTGCCGGTCCGCGCTGGAAACACTCACATGCCTAGTCGTGCTCACGTCCCGTGGGCACAATTTCGCGATATATAGTCTTGTTGCCAAAGAGTGACGCCGCGAATTAACCCGCACTGACTTTCACGGAGCAAACCGAAGAGACCGGCGCTCACTCCCCGCCACGGACGAATGTTAAGTTGTTAAGTATGGCCCCGTCTTCCTCTGGCCCCGTCTTCCTCCCTGTCCCCGGCTTCTCACGCGTCCCCGGCTCTGCCGTTGCGGCTTTGGTTCAGCCGCGGCGCAGGAACGAGGCCAGCCGGGCGAGCGGGACGGCGCGCACGCGGCTCGACAGGGCGTAGGTGTCCGGTCCCGAATGGACCACGATCAGCCGGGCCAGCTTCAGATCCTCGAGCGCGATGCGCATGGAAGGCGTGAACCCCGGCGATTTCGCCCGCTTGAACTCGAATCCCTCCCGCTTCCGCCCCCGGACCACCAGGAGGTCCAGCTCGGCCCCGTTGTGGGTGGCCCAGAAGTGGCACTCATCCGGCCGCGCCCGGGACAGCCGGATGGTCTCCTCCAGCGCGAAGCCTTCCCACGAGGCACCCACGCGCGGATGATGCTCGAGGTCGTCACGGGTTCGGGCGCCGATCAGCCAGTGCAGGAGACCGCTATCGCGGAAGTACACCTTCGGGGCCTTGACCTGACGCTTGCCGAGGTTCTCGTGCCACGCGGGCAGCGTCCGGATCATGAAGGTGGCGGCGAGGAGGTCCAGGTAGCTGCGGACCGTCATGTCGCTGACCCCGAACGAACGCGCAAACTCGGAGGCGTTCCAGACTTGCCCGTGGTAATGGGCGAGCATCTTCCAGAAGCGGAAGAGCGTCCGTGCCGGGACGCCGACGCCGAGCTCCGGGAGGTCGTGCTGGAGGAAGGCCGAGATGACTTCCTCCCGCCAGCGGTGGCTCTTGTCGTCGGACGGCGCGAGGAAGCTCCGCGGGTATCCCCCCCTCAGCCACAGGCGGTCCAGCGAACGCGGCCCGGTTTCCTCCAGCGAGAGGCCCGGCAGGTCATGGTAGGCGATGCGGCCGGCAAGCGATTCGGAGCTCTGGCGCAACAGCCGGGGTGACGCGGACCCGAGGACCAGGAAGCGGGCCGGCCGGCGCGGACGGTCGGCGAGAACTCGGAGCGTCGGGAAGATGTCAGGCCGGTGCTGGACCTCGTCCAGCACCACCAGCCCGTGCAGGGCTTCGAGGGCTCCCATCGGATCGTCCAGTCGCGCCACCTCGTGCTCGTTCTCGAGGTCGAACCAGTGCACGCCTCCTCCCCGGGCCGCGGCGACCTGCCGGGCCAGCGTGGTCTTGCCGATCTGCCGAGCCCCGAGGATGCCGACCACGGGATAGTCCCGGAGCAGCCCTTCCACGGCCCGGCGATGCGGAGCACGGAGGATCATGGACTGATTGTAGCACCATGAAAACCCAAGGCCAAGCCTTGCGATTGCATGGTGGCCACCGGGCTTGGTGAAAGACCGCGTTCCGGTGTATTTCGGCGCCTGGCCGTCCGTTCATGCCCCGAGAATCTGAAAATCTAAAGCGCGTCCCCGGCTCTTTTGCAAGGCGGTTTAGTGATACCATTCGCGTTCTGCTGATACCATTCCGGAAGGCCGCGTTCCTCCGCCAGGACCGGGGCCTCGCCGCATCTCGGCCAGCTCGGCCGCGTGACCCGGGACCTCGATCCTGCCCAGTTGAGGCTCCTCCTCGCCCTGGTCGTCGATCTAAGGGATGGGGCCAAGTACCGGTCAGCATTGCGTCCCATGTCCTACCCGGCCGAATCCGAGAATCCGAAGAACGTCCCGGTTCCCCTCGCGGGACCTGGCGTACACCGGGGAGACAACCGATGACCGCATCTCAAAACAGGTTCCCGCCGGGCGCCAGGTTTTTGGGGACGCTTGGCGACGCGACCATTCCCCAAGCGGCACCCCAACAGCGGCCCGAGAATCTGAAAATCTTAAGCACGTCCCCGGATTTCCTCGGGGGACGTGTTGTACTTGCTCGCGGAACGCCGATACAGCCAAGGATCCAGGACTCCGCTGGCTCTGCGCGGTCTTGGGAGAAAGGTGTCACGGAATCTCCGCGATGAACGTCATTGAGCACGACCAGTACAACATCGGCCATATCTGAACTCGGCACGTTCGCAATCGCCTGGAATGTCAAATGTCAGGACATGACCCCGGCTTCCCCCGGCTTCCGCACGGGGCGGTTCGCACCGACGGGGGGGGAATCCAATGAAACAAAGGGTGGCCCTCTTCTTGCAGAAGCACACGCTTGCGCTGTCGGAGGCGCTCGAAGCACAGATTGACGCAGATCTGGATCAACCAGGTGCTCAGCTTGTGCTTGAAGTCGAATGCCGCGAGCTTCTGGTGCGCGATCAGAAAGACCTCCTGGACGATGTCCTCGGCTTCGCGGTCCTGGTACCCGAGGAAGTGGACGCAGGTCCGGTAGAGGCGGTCGCGGTAGGCAAGGAAGAACTCCTGCTGTGCGCGCTGGTCACCCGCCAGCACTTTGCGTACCAGTCTCTGCTCGTTCATGAATGGTCCTTAACTATATATGCACGGGGACCCCTGGCTATTCCATAGACAGGGACGGCGCATCCCACGCACGCCAGAGGCGAAGATCCGTGGCCGGATCGAGAAGACGAGCGCAAGAGAGGGGTCACCCATGATCGCACCCTCCGCCGCGGACGAACGCTGATTCAGCTTCCCGCCGGGCGTTGCACCACCGGGTATTTAAGTAACTGAGATACGTCCCCGATCTTCCTCCAGTCCAAAAGGGGTGCGACCTGGGGCCAATTTCCAGCAACGTACCTTCTTTGTCCCAGTGCTTGCATGTGGGGGTGGGTTGCTGGATAGTAGTGGCGACAATGAGTGTGGAGGGGCGTAGATGACAACGAGTGAAAGCGGGGAAGCCGCTGCCGTCACGAAGAAGAAGGTATGGCCCATCATCATGTTCCCCTTTGCCGGGGCGGGATGCGTTGGAGATCTGGTGGCGTTGCGCGACAGCTTGGAGGCCTGGCGGACCGGGCGTGGCGGGAAGGACTGGGAGTTCGTCAAGCCCATCGTCATCGTGAACAACCAGACGGAGTTCAGGAACATTCCTCCAAGGGGTCGCCCCGATTCCGTGAAAGCAAAGGCATACAGGACGGCCTTGAGCGAACTGGAGCAGACCTGCAGGATCAAGCACGTCTGGTCGATCGACACCTGTTCGATGTGGCAGTCGGGTCTTGGATGGGCCTTCGAGGAGGCGACCAAGACAGAGTCGTTTGACGACATCTTCTGGTTGATCCCCGGCGACTTCGGGTACAGCAGTCCGCAAGGCAAGAAAGCCCTGGAGAAACTGGTCGACATTCCGACCGAGATCGCGAACGGGCACTGCGAGATATGCCTGGGCGAGATCGAGGTGCTCCCGAACAGCTCGAAACAGCTGATCGACACCTACGGCACCTACGGCTTGCTGTACAACTGGTTCCCATCCGAGGCGCAGGGGTTGCGGATTATTACGGAGAAACCGCGCTCGGAGTTCTTTGCGGTGTCCTACCAGACCCTGGCAGGCGCGCTCATCGACACCCGCTGGTACGCCTACGAGCAGACGCTGATGATACTCCTGCAGAACATGCGTGGGCGCAACCCCGTGCGGATCGTCGGCAAGGTCAAGCTCGGAGAGATAACGGACGAGGAGATGACGCGGAGTACTCTGGCGTCCGCAATGACCCAGGTCGAAAGAATGGAAAGGGCGCTGAAGCTCTACTGGAGGGATCACGCGATCAGCCACGACAGGGAGAACTGGCGGGACGAGTTCAAGGATCTGGACAGCCAGTCGGAGAGCATCCGGACCGCGGCCATGGTGATCCTGCGCCGCCTCCTGAGCTGAGCTGGAAGCCGGCAGAACGCGGCGGTCCTGCACGCCTCCTTGGGAGGTGTCCGTCCCCCGGTCCCGCTTGTCTCGCTCGCGCTCAGTCTGTGATCTTCTCGAATTCCATCGGGATTGTGGCAAGAAGCGGGTAGTGGTCCGATACGTCCACCGTCTCGATCGGCAACGGATTCCCGGCTATCGCGGCACGGGTGATCAGGGGATCGAGGGAGACGTACTGCGGACCGGCGAAGATGTAGTCTACGGTCAGCGTCGGCTTGCGGCCCGGACCCTTGGCCTTCGTCCCCGTGCCCCTGTTCGGCATCACGTCGATGAAGTTCTGTCCCACGACGTACCTGAACTCCTGGGATTCGGGCGTGAAGTTCAGGTCGCCAGCGATGATCCACACCGGCGGAAGCCTGTTGTACTGCTCCTCGCGCGCCTTGGGCCGGCACTTTCCGCGTACTAGATACCCATCGGCCCTCCAAGTGTTGTACCTGGAGATGATCTTATCGAAGATCACTTCCAGCTGGGAGAGCCTCTCTTTCGACGCGGCGGAATCAACGCGGGGAATCCCCTCGCGTTCCGTTCGCAGTGTAGTTAGGTGTGTGTTAACAAGGAATATGTCGAGAGGCTTGCCGTTGTTCCCCTTCTGGATGAAGTGCGCAACGAGGGCGGAGCGCGGTTCCGTGTTGCGGTCCCCGAAGTAGAGCCCGGATCCCAGGTTGATGTTCTCGATGAAGTGGTGTCTTGCGTCGAAGGGCTCCGGCTTGCGCTGGAGGGACCAGACGGGGAAGTGCGGGAAGGAGTCCCGGAACATGATCGCGAGGCCCTGCGAGAAGAAAGGGTCCTGCGCTCCCTTCCCGAAGGCGCGGCCTTTCTGCCATTTCATGCTGGCGGCGTGGTTGGTCGTATCTATCATGTCGAAGATGTATGAGCGGTAGCTGGGTACGCGGTCGAGGATCGCCCGGCACTCCATCGCGGACTTCCCGGAGCGCACGACTTCCTGGAGGGCGACGACATCCGGCTTGTGCTCGCGGATCAGCGCCCGGAGGCATCGATTGAGCTTCGCTCGGAAGTCCTTGGCTTTCTTCCCGCGCATTTCCAGGTACTTCCCGCCTCCGACGTTCCAGTTCAGCACTTTCAGGTTCATGTATTCCCTCCGGTTCCATTGGATGCAGTTGCCAGCGGCCCCGATGACTATGCGTGATATTAGCATGCCTGCAGCCCCGGGCCGCGTCCGCTCCGGCTTCCCCTTCCGCCGGACGCGCGACCCGAAGCAGTGATCTACGCGCGCTCCATCCACCGCCCTGCCCTTGAGGGTCTTCAGGGGCTCCCGGAGCCGGTGTCCGCCACGCCTCTCCATACGGTCCGCGGGAACCGAATAGCCCTAAGCGCGTTCCCGTTCTTCCGAATCCTTTCGCAGAGTCCGATATCGACGGTGTCATCCGGACCTGGAAGAGCATTGGCTGGATAGCCTTGAGGGATTCGCAGGGCCGCCTCGCGCTCTGGCCCAAGGAAATCGAAGCGGACTGAGCCGGAGCGGCCCAAGGGCGGCCTGCGGCGGAGCCATCCTTTCTGGTCACTCTTCTACGCTATTCTCGCCGGCTCGCGCCCTCCGCCGCGGACGAACGCTGATTCGGTTCCCGCCGGGCGTTGCACCACCGGGTATTTAAGTAACTGAGATACGTCCCTCTTCTCCATCTGGTGGAAACCTGCAGTCATGACTAGCCGTGCAACCCGAGACCGGCGAGGGAGGGGAGGTGACATCCCTGCTAGAGTATTCGCATGCCACCCGAACGCTGGGTCGCCACCACCCCGCTCAATCAGCGGGTCCGGCTTTCGGAGGACGGCTGGCTTCGCAAGATCCTGCCCTCCCACCCCGAACTCGGCGCCAGTCCCCAGTACGAGGAGGAGCTCCGCCGCACGCTCGAAGACCCGGACCTGATCGTGGAGGGCTGGGCGGACGAACTGCTGGCGCTTCGCTGGTGCCCGATCGCGCCCAGGAGTCCGAAACACCTGTGCGTCGTGTACCGCGCGGCCGAACCGATGGGCTTCGTCATCACGGCCTTTTTCATCTCGCGCTATGGTAAGCTCATGAGGAGGAAGGTGCGATGGCAAAAAGCGCGTTGATCGACCAAACCAAGCTCACCTACGATCCCGAGGGGGACGTGCTGTACATCAGCTTCGGGGCACCCCAGCCCGCGGATGATGCCGATGTGACCGACGAGGGAGTCATCGTCCGCCTGCGGGAGGGTCGCATTGTCGGCCTGTCCATCCTGAACGCCACCCGGAAGGTCCTGGCCGCCCAAGCCGCCTGAAGAAGCCCCCCATACCCGATCGGCCAGGTCTACGAGTCACGCGCTTTGGGTAGATATCACTCCACTACTCGCAAAGGCCGTTGCGAGGAGTTGCGACGTCCGGAGCAACTCCAAGGCGTTCGCCGCGAACGCCACGCTTCAGGCAAGGGCCTTTACATCCCCCTCAAGCGGCTGGTGCGGCGCCTTGGATTGCCTTGGTTCAACCTGAAGGTGCTACGGAAGATGGCCGCGACCAAGGAGATTACGCGTCCGCGGAAACTCCAAGGCTTCCGCTTCGGAAGCCCGAGATCAGAGGAACGTACGGGCGACATCAGGGTGGCGCAGGCGCAGTGCGTCGAAGGCCCCCTTCGACGACACCTGCGTCCGCAGGTGCGGGCATAGCGCGCATCACGACGACCCAGCTGTATGTCCAGCGGAACCGGCAGGCGAAGGAGAAGGCCGCGAAGGTGATAGAGGATTTGGCGGCCGAAGTGGAGGGCGGCCCCGAAACGCCGTCCCCAACCAAGCCCAAGACAACGCTCGTGTAGGCATTGGGTCTCGGTAGTTCCTGCCAAGGCTGTTGCCTGGTCGGCCAGCGGGCTCAGTACGGCACGTGGCCCGTGCGGGTTGTGTCTGAGGTCCTCTGAGGGCTTGTGGGCCTGATGGGTCAGCCGTGGTGGGCTGGCCGGGTTATAATCCAAGTGAGGAACGACATGGGAAACCAGGCAATGACACTCGACGCCGCCAACGGGATCATCCGGGAGATGGCCAGCCGGATTGCGGAGCGGTTCAGGCCGGACAAGATCATCTTGTTCGGGTCATACGCGCGCGGGGATGCCGGACCGGACAGCGATGCGGACTTCCTGGTGGTCATGCCGGTCAAGGGATCGCGCCGGAGCATGGCCACCGAGATTGAGCGCGCGATCGTTGGATTTGGCTTTCCTAAGGACATCATCGTGGCCACGCCCGAGGACGTTGAGCGCGACAAGAATGCGGTGGGGACCGTCATCCGGCCGGCCGTCCGGGAGGGCCGCATTCTGTATGAGCGGCACGACTGACGCCGGCCGGGCTCGGCCCTGGGTACAGTTGGCGGAAGAGGATTTCAGTATGGCCGTGCACGAGATGGAACGGGAACAGGGCGGCGCCCTCGGCGGAATCTGCTTTCACTCCCAGCAATGCGTGGAGAAGTATCTCAAGTCCCTCCTCGTCGCCCATGCCGTGGACTTTCCGAAGGTCCATGATCTTGAAGCCATCATGGCGCTGATCCCCGGTGGGGCAGGGCTGAGCCTGAAGGTCGATGACGTCCTGCCGCTGAATCGATACGCGACTGCGGGCCGGTATCCGGGCGACTGGGAGGTGCCGACGCGTGAAGAAGCGGCCGCGGCCCTTGAGATGGCCCGGAAGGCGCGGGATGCCGTGCGGAAGTGCCTTCCCGCGGACTCGCTGGCCTGAGCCGGCCGCGCCCACTCGCGCGCCCCTCCGACTTGCTGAAATACTGAAGCGCGTCCCCGGCCCTTCGCGAGTACTTAAGTATCTGAGATACGTCCCCGGATTCCGCCCTCTCGCCGGGGGAATCCGTTGATCCGAAGGATGTCCCCGATTCTTCATCCGAAGGGTGTCCCCGATCTTGGACGGCGTCAGTCGCGGGCGGGGCGGATCTCCGCGGGGTCGATCTCGAAGTTGTGCTTCTTCGCAAAGGCCAGGAAGGACTCCACCGTGATCCGTCGCTTGCCTCCCGGCAGCGTCGGTCCCTTGAAGAGCCCCTGGTCGAACCAGCGCTGGATCGAGAAGCTCGAAACCTCCAGCAGGCGCGCGGCTTCGAGGCTCGACAGGTACTTCGGCTTGTTCGTCTTCATTCGTACGGATCGTAGCACGGCGGGGGCGCCGATGCCCCCTCGCCCTGACACGCCGCGGCATTCTGTGAGAGAATCAGCCGGCGCCCCCGGGACCTGAAGTACGCTGGGGAGACAACCGGTTGTTGCATCTCAAACAGGTTCTCGCCGGGCGCCAGGTTTTTGGGGACGCTTGGCGACGCGACCATTCCCCAAGCGGCACCCCAACAGCGGCCCGAGAATCTGAAAATCTTAAGCACGTCCCCGGATTTCCTTCCCCGGAACCTGCCTGCGACCAACGGATGGCGACTGCCTAGTCCGGCGAGCCCCCGCGGCGCAGTACATGCCGCAGGGGCTCGCGGCCCCGCAGCGCCTCCGGCGAGAGCCGCGCCGGGTCGGAGATCGCCGGGAAGACTTCCCGCGCGAAGGCTTCGACGATCTTGCGGCCCAGCCGGTCGTCCACCTCGTACGGACCCCCGTGGCATTCGGACCACGGCTGACTGCCACTGCTGTTCTCCTGGATCTCGTACGAGGATATCCCCACCCACCGGCCGACCTGGGGGATCCAGAACAGGGTCATCGTTCCCGGGACGCCATAGGGGGCGGGACAGGAGAAGACCACGGCGTCCGTTACCAGCTCCGTCCTCGTGCCGCCCTGCTCCAGCAGGGTCGTCTTCCGGCTCGCCAAGCTGGCATCTCCCAGCGCGCCCTGTTCGGAGTACCGCTTGGGGAAACCGAGGTCCCCGTGCCAATACTCGTCCGGGCCTCCGTCCGCCTTCCTTTCGAAAATCTCCACCTTCATGACCGGCCTCCTTCGGGCGCCTGTGCAAGGCGCTCCAGCCTGTCCGGTCCCAAGGATGCGATGTCTCCATCCGGGACCTTGCCCTTGCCGATTCCAAACGCCTCGAGCAGCTTCCCGGCGAGCGCTCCTTCGACCCTAAAGGGCCCGCGGTGTCCGTCGGCCCAAGGCCCCGCATGGCTGTGTTCCATATAGGCGTACTCGCTGAATGCGATCCAGGAGCCTGCCCCGGGTATCCAGTAGATCGCATACTCCTCGACCCCGGTGTCGCCGATGCTGGATGGCACCTCGAACGTGACGGTATCCGTCTCGGAATCCACCGTTTCCGGGATCGGGCTTCCGTCCAGGAGGTATCTGTCGCGTAGTTCGCCCGCCGCGACTCCTTCTTCCGCGACCACGGAGATGGACCGTCGCTCCCGCACCGGCTTTGTGGCCTCCCCCCTCGCGTCCTCCCAGGGCTTCGGCAGGCGGCAGGTCCGGAGATCGTCGAGGCTGGCGACGAGGCACTCGTCGGCGTACCCCCAGGCCTTCTTCTCGTAGAACATGAGTTTCATCTCATCCCCCTTCCTGGAAGATCCTGGCTTGGTTCACCAGTGCCGAGGCACGGAAAGCCCGGATGACCGCTGCCCAGTTCTCGTTGAGCGACGCGTAATTGTCCAGCCCGGGGCGTAGTTTGGCGATCTGGAACTCCCTGCTGTCCATTACGGCCTGAGGGCTGAAATCCGTCCCCGCCTTCACGAGTGGCACCAACCCCTCCGCGAAGCTCCGGGCCTTCCGGAGCGCGCGCTCCTTGTTCCCGGTCCGGGACAGTTCGTGGAGCGCCACCATGTTCGCTACCCGGGCAACGTAGTCCTTGACCTCCATGCTCACGCCCGGCTTCGCGCGGAGGACCTCGATTCTCGTCTGGACGAGGGCTTGCCCGGGGCATTCCGTCTTGAAGTACCCGTCATCGGAACCCCAGACCCGGGCTCCCTGGAAGGGCATGGCCGGTGGGCCGTCGGGTGCGACGGTGAACCCGGCTCCGCCCGTGACCTGCTTGCCCCTCCTCGGGTTGATCCCCGTGAACTTCCGCACGAGCTCCAGGTAGCGCTCGATCCTCCTCACGATGATGAAGTCCGTCCGCAGCGCCAGCCGGCGGGAATACTGGCCCGAAACCACCTTCGCCCCGGTCCTCTCCATCGTCGCGATGTGGTGCTTGACGAGTTCGTCGAGGCAGCTGACCCCGGTGCCGGGGTCGAACCGGACGAGGTACTTGGCGCCAGCGGCTATGGCGAGCAGCATGAGGCGGTTCACGGCGGCTCCGTACGAGAAACCCTCGTAAATGGGCCGGCCGAGCGCGCAGTCGAAGACCGCCAGCGCCTTCTTGTTGAGTTCCTCGTCCCAGAGGTAGAGTCCCTTCCACTTCTGTTCCCGGATCGCCTCGATGAAGTCCGGGCCATAGTCGGCGGCCAGCATGTCCTCGCGCCTGGCTTCGCATTCCAGGCCAACGGCGAACTCGTAATGCCGGCCGTCTTCCGTCTGCGGTCGTCTCTTGATCGCCTCGAGGGTCTCCACGGCGGGGCGAGCGTCCTTGCGGACCGATATGCCGACCATCACCTGGGGCTTCTGCGGGTTGCTCATGGCATCCTCCTTCACGACCAGGACCTGTCTGACTAGGAGATTACCCCCTCCGGAAACCGGCGAAACTTTCTGACTGGAGTTCCGGGCAGCGGCCTATTCGGCTTCTGGGGAGCCCTTTTTTCCGTTCCCGAGTTCTCGAAACTCGAAGGCCTTCCTGACAACCCACCGGAATCCTGTTTGCCGGGGGTCGAAGGCGGCAACGAGGTCGAGCGACTGGGGCCGCGCCAGCTGTTCCGTGACGGTCCATTCCGCTATGGCGAGACTGGGCCGTCCGCACCGGATCATCTCGAGAAGGTCCCGTCGGTGCGGCTTGCTCGTCCGCAAGGCGTGGGCCAGCCCCAGGGTGGAGTAGCCGTCCAGCCCAAAGACCGACAGGACGGAGAAAGGCAGGGCTCCGTCCGCGGGCAGGCACGCGACGTATCCAGCGGTCTTCCCGAGCGCTTCCTTCATCGCCGGGCCGTCGCCGAACTCGTCCCTGGCCCATCCCTCGTGGTAGCGGGCGCTCTTGTTGACCCGGAAGCCCACGGTTCCCCAGTGCCGTTCCTTCTCCGTCAGGGCGTCCCGGACCTCCTTCTTCAGGTACACATTCGCCCGCGCGCATTCCATGAAGAGGCGGCGCAGTGCGCCATGCACGTCCCGCTCGAGAGCCGATGTGCTCCTGCGTATGTTCCGGCCGCGCCCGAGCTGCCTGGCCTGATGCCGGTCTGCCCGGCTCTTCCCGGGCTCCTCGATCGGCGGCCGCGTCGTCAAGAGCAGGAGGTCGCCGGCCGTGAAGGCTGGATCCGGCTCGGTGTCCTTGAAGAGACCTCGCGGCATGTTGAAGAGGAGGCCGCCGTAAGCGACGCCGGCTTCGGAGAGGACGGAGGAGATCTCCGCGAACGCGGCGGCGTCGCGGACCTGATGGATGGAGCGCCAGGCGTCCCTCCTCTTGTCGTCCTCTCTCTCGTGGGTCTCGCGGCTGGCGGCGTGGTAGGTGAACCAGAAGAAACGCTTCGGTGCTTCAGGTTGGGCCAAGGCGGACTCCCCGCTTCATGGAGATATGGTACCCCAGCCGGCCCTGTGTCCGGATACCCGAAGAACGTCCCGGTTCCTTCCTCGCCGGGCGTTGCACCACCGGGTATTTGAGTAACTGAGATACGTCCCACTTTCCCCCCAGGATTCGGTCTTCCGGAGGGGCGGGAGAGAATCCAATGAAACAAAGGGTGGCCCTCTTCTTGAATACCTTGCTCAGCCGCACCCCCGATCGAAGATGTTGCTCGATGAACCGTCGCTGCTCCACGCACAGCTCCCATGCCGCGCCATAGGGCCGCGCGGGTACCCCACGCAGAAGAACCATCACGGCTCCCACCTGCTCCTCGTTCGGCTCCTGTGCGCCCCCTGCTTCCACGCCGCACCGGCGCGCCGCTCGCAGGTACCTGCGCACCGTCCTCGGGTCCAGCCCAAGCTGGGCGGCGATCCGCTTCTTCGCCTGTCCCTTCATCCAGAGACGGAGAACTTCCTTCACCTCGATCATCGTCACCTCGCGATACGACATTGAGTTTCCCCCTGACCCGGTTTTCCGTCCCGGGGTCAGGAGTATGCACCACTGGCTGTGGCTGGCAGGGGGGGGGCAAAGGTAGTGAAAAACTCGCCCCAAAGGGGGTCATAGGTTGTGAAAAACTCAGCCTTTAGGGGGTCCTAGCTTGTGAAAATCAACAGTGGGTTGACCTTGACAACAACACGACCTAAGGGCTATTGTTCGCACAAATGCGCCTGACCAGGGATAAACGCCCTGTCCTCCGAATTCTCGGGCGCAGTGTTCTCATTCCCTCGGGGTCGGATAACGGAAGGAAGTAGATGTATGAAGGTACGCGGATGCTTCGGGGCTGGGCTGGTTGCGACTGCTTATCTCTTCCTACCCGAAGCCGCTTCGGCGACGATCACGTGGAGTTACGGCAGATCCCTTCCTGAACCCAGATGGGAGAACTCCGTGCGTCTGCTTGGGAACAAGCTCTACTCCTATGGCGGAACGGCGCTTGACTCAAAAGGTTCCCTCCAGTTGTACGGTGATCTCTTCGAATACGATCCGGCTACGAACGTCTGGAGGAGGATGCCCACCTGTCCGGAACGACTTGAGGATCCAGCTACTGCTGTAGTTGGCTGCAAGTTCTACGTCCTGAACGGCGGCACGATCCATCCGGAAACTGGGTATCTTTCGAATGTTCAGGTCTACGATTCCTCTTCTCAACTCTGGTACTCGAAGGGTCCAGTTCCTCTTCCATGCCAGGGCGCTGGGGCTGTTGCCGTAGGTGCCACCATCTACGTGGCCGGGGGGGTCTATGGAGACCTCAGTACGTTGACAATGGTCTATGTCCCCGACCTCTTCGCATACGATACGGCTACCGACACATGGACTTCGAAGAGGGCCATGTTAGAAGCGAGATTCCTGCCGGCTCTTGCGGTTGTCGACGGCATCATCTACGCGATTGGCGGAGAGAACGCATCAACCTATGCCGTGGACACCGTTGAGGCCTATGATCCCGCGACTGATACGTGGACGCCGAAGGCGAGGCTTCCTCATGCCGCAGGCGGGGCTGGAGCTGTGGTGATTGGGGGGAAGATCTATGTAGTGGGAGGGGGCAGCGATAACTCTGCCTTCTCGTCATTCTCCTACGTTCAGGTATACAATCCGGCTACGGATTCCTGGACTCAGGAGACCCCCATGCCAATACCCGAGGGTGACGGAGGAGTTGCTGCTTGGGGCGGGGCGATCTACGTGGCCGGAGGAGGCTATGGTCGCAATCTGTCCGAGCTCATAGTGCGCGACGATCTACTTCGCGGACAGGTCTTGCCAGAGTCTCAGTTGTCAATCGCCTGGTCGGTCTCTCCGACATCGGTCTGTGTTGGACAGAAGGTTCGTGTGGACCTTGCGATCAGCAATGGCCCCGACGCGGCTCCGGCTGTGAGGGTTCCCTCATTTCGGGTGGAGGGTCCCGGAGGAGTTGCCTTGGTAGCTCCACCGATGCAATCCTTCCCCCTGACTCTGGCTGCAGGTGAGGTCGTGGTCCTGTCCTGGACGTATGTTGGTACAGCGGTTGGAGAGGTGACCTTGTCGACAACGGTGTCAGGGCTGGATTCTCTATGCTCCAACTTGGGCAATCTGGTCGTCCTGAATCTTCCGGTCGAGTCGCCCGGCTCGCTGTCCGCGCTGCTTGGGGCTCCCTCGACGATAAGGAAAGGAAACTGGTTCGCGGTGAGTTTTACCTTGCAGAATCCTGGCCAGGCTTCTGTCTACGATGTCGTTCCCTCCCTGGCGTTTGACCCGCCTGGCCTTGTGACCTTGGTCGACGGACCGACGCCCGCCATTGTCCCGGAGGTAGCAAGTGGTTCTATTCCCACAGTCTTGTGGACCTATTCTGCGAACGGGGCCGGGCTGGTCTGCTTCAGCGTTACCGCCGTGGGGACGACGTGCGGCGATACCAGCGTCTCGGCGTTAGGGGAAGCGTGTGTGACGGTGTTCGAACCTGCAAGGATCGTGGGCAGCCTGAGCGTCAGCGCCACGGATCTATGCGCGGGTTCCAGTTTCCTTATGGTGCTCACGCTCACCAATGTCGGGGACACGCTGGCTATTGGTGTAGCGGCTGTTCCTCCGCCCGCTCCTCGTCCGCCCGTTTCGTCAATGACCGGCCCGATCCCGGCCTTGCCGGGCTCGCTCCCTCCAAGGAGCACGCGGGCCTACATGTGGACTATGACTACGAGTCAAGCCGGTGCGATCCAGTTCAGCTTCACGGTTGCTGGCTTTGACGGGGTTTTCGGGGACGCGATCGACACTGGCCCCCTGCGGTCTCCGCCCGTTCTTGTGAGGGCTCCGGGTGCGCTTGCGGCGCAGTTCGAAGCGCCTGCGCATGTGTCAGTGGGGCAGGTATACTCGGTGACGCTCTATGTCACCAATACCGGTTATTCCGACGTCACCGGCGTTGCGCCGTTCGTGTCCACTGCGTGCAGCAAACTCGCGGGCCCAACGCCATCGGGGCCCATCTCGATTGCCCCGGGT
>Ga0315281_10006599_pt1 | contig 16470 bp, 14 predicted proteins | sample YL17G07_0_MG_FD_204540 | JGI IMG/M metagenome (GOLD analysis project Ga0315281, IMG submission 204540) | Sediment microbial communities from Yellowstone Lake, YNP, Wyoming, USA - YL17G07_0 | ecosystem: Environmental > Aquatic > Freshwater > Lake > Sediment | place: USA: Wyoming | collected... | reverse complement strand
GGGCGCGTTTGTTGGGGGTTGGGGGTGGGGTTTTGGGGATTGGGATTAGGCCGAGCCCCGGTCCCCAACCCCCAGTCCCCAATCCCCTCTTCCTACCGAACCACCACCACCTTCACTCCCACCTTCAACTTCGCCCAGGCCCGATCGGCCGTGACCGCGGGCAGGTCAAGCGCGCGCGCCGTCGCGAGGCAGAACACGTCGCCGAGGGACAGACCGTGGCCGCGCGCCGTGGCCGCGATGCGGGCCGCTTCATGCGCGATAGCCGCCTCGGCCGGCACCACGTCCAGCGCCAGGGCGTCCAGCGCGCGCTCGGCCTCCGCGTGCGGCACGCCGTGGCGCTGGAGCACGATGAGCGTCTCGGCCAGGTTGACGACGCTGATGCGGGCTTCGGCGACGTAGGGCGCGACGCGTTCGGCGCCGGGCTCCGCGTGCAGCAGCGCCAGCAGCGCCGAGCTGTCGAGCACGGCCGCCTCAGCCACCGCCCACCTCGGCGCGGCGCCACTCGAGCAAGGCGTCCACCAGCGACGAGCGGCCTCCCGCGTGACGGCGCACGATGGCCTGCGCCTCCTTCACCGCCGTCGCCACGGACGTGACGCGCACGCCGTCCTTCTCGACGCGCAGGACGACCTCGTCGCCCGGGCCGACGCCGAGCCGGTGCCGGATGGGGGCGGGCAGGACGATGCGCCCGTTGGGATCGATGCGGGCATCGTAGGTGGTGGCGGGCTCGCGGACGGCTTTCGGCTTGGTTGCCATATTGCGGTAATCTGGCAAGAACCGGACTTCATGGCAAGTTAGCTGAGAGCAGAGAGCAGAGAGCTGAGGGTTGAGGGCTGAGGGCTGAGGGCTGAGGGCCTCCGAACGTACTGCCCTTTGCCCTTAGCCCTCAGCCCCCAGCTCTTAGCCCTTGGCCACTAGCCCTGAGCTCTTGGCCGGCAGGTGCAGCACCAGGCTCGCCAGGCTCACCACGAACGCCCCCACCACCGCAGGCCACAGTCCCGAAACATGAAAGCCGAGGCCCAGCGCCCCTGACAACGACGAGGTCAGGAGCATGAGGATGCCGTTCAACACGAAGGTCAGGAGACCGAGCGACAGGAAGAGCAGCGGCAGCGACAGCACGAACAGGATCGGGCGGAGCACCGCGTTGACGGCGCCGAAGACCAGCGCGACGCCGAGGAGCTGCACCGGTCCGCCGACATAGGTGATGCCGTGCACCAGCCGCACCGCCGCCCACAGCGCGGCGGCATTGATCAGGAGGCGGAGGAGAAATCGGGACATGGTTGGGGGTTGGGGACTGGGGGTTGGGGTTTGTGTTGGGAGGTGGGTGCGGGACCGGGGCTCGGCCCATTCCCAATCCCCAATCCCCAATCCCTCAGTTCTACCGCGTTCCCACCGCCGGCGACTCGCCGGTGCGCTGCTGCTCGACCGCCGCGGTATCCACCTCGTCCACGTGCGCGATGATGCACGTGATGTTGTCGAGCCCGCCGCGCCGGTTGGCCTCCGCGACCATCCGGTCCACCCAACGCTCGGGGGTTCCCTGCGTCTGGAGGATGCCCGCGAGCCCGTCGTCCTCGACCATCCCGGTCAGCCCGTCGCTCGCAAGCAGGAAGAGGTCGCCCGGCCGCACGGTGCCCGAGAAGATGTCGGGCATCACGTCGGCGCTCGCGCCCACGCAGCGGGTAATGACGTTCGCGTACGGGTGGGTGCGCGCCTGTTCGGGCGTGAGGTAGCCCAGGTCCACCTGCTCCTGGACGTAGCTGTGGTCCTTGGTGAGCTGGTGGAACCGGCCCTCGCGCAGCAGGTAGGCCCGGCTGTCGCCGACCTGGCCGAGCAAGTAGCGGTTGCCGGCGTGGAGGACCAGCACCGTGGAGGTGGTGCCCATGCCGCGCTTGTCGTGCTCGGAAAGGGTGCGCTCGAAGATCGCCGCGTTGGCGCCCTTGATCGCGAGCGTCATGCGGCTCGCCGCCTCGTCCACGCCCAGGCCCTTGAACGAGCCGAGGTCGCGCGCGATGAGCTGCACCGCCATCTCGCTCGCCACTTCGCCCGCGGCGTGCCCGCCCATGCCGTCGGCGACCACGAAGATCCCGCGCTCCGGGATCATCAGGTAATTGTCCTCGTTGCCGGACCGGATGAGTCCGACATCCGTCTTCGCGGCACAGAGGACGTGCAAGCGCGCCTCGCTCAACGCCCCTGGGGGGGCTTGATGTCAGACAGCTTGACGGCCGAGATCGCGCGGGTGCCCAGCTGCTTGTCGATTCCGGCGTCGTCGTCGGTGGGCTCGAAGGCCAGCTGGATGTCGCCGAAGCGCACGAACGCGCCGGGCGCGATCGGGGTGTCGCCGGCGATGCGCTCGCCGTCCACGAGGGTTCCGTTGGTCGAACCAAGGTCGGTCAGGATCCACACGCCTTCGCGGCGCGTGAGCTTAGCGTGCTGGCTCGAGACCGAGTCGTCCGGGATCACCAGGTCATTGTAGTCGGCGCGCCCGATGTTGACGATGGGCACCTTCACGTAGAGCCGCTGCCCCTTCATCCCGCCCGAGCGCACCACGAACTTCGCCAGCGCTTGCGGCGGCTTCGGCGGCGGCGCAGCGGCCGGAACCTGCGCGGCCGGAGTCTGTGCAGCAGGTGGCGGCGCGGCCGGTGGCGGTGACGGCGCTTGCGGCGCCGCGGGGACAGCCGAGGGCGCCGGCCGGCTGGAGGCGGCAGGCGGCAGTGGGATAGAGGCGGCAGGCGGCAGCGGCGCGGCGGCGACCGGCGCCGGCGCGGCTGCAACCGGCGGCGCAGCAGGTTGCGCGGGCGGCGCGGCCCGAAGGGGCTGAGCCGCCGGCGGCGGCGGAGCGGGCGCGGCCGGCTTGCCTGGCGACGGGAAGTAGCCGGTCGAGACGAGCTGCGCCGAGGACGCGGGCGGCGGCACGGCCGCGGGCGGCACGGGGGCCCGCATGGGCGGCGGCACGAGCGCCGCCGGTGGCGGCGCCACGGGCGTCACCACCTCAGGGGCCGCAGGCGGCACGGGGGCACGCGGCGGCGGCGCCTGCAATACTGGAGAGGCCGGAAAGGCCGGGGCACGTGGCGGCTGGGAGGGCGCGGCCATCGCCTGCGGCGTCGGCGGGCCGGAGAACGCCGGGGGCGCCGCAGCCGGCGGGGCCGCGGGCGACGGCACGGCCGGGGCCGGGGCCGCGGCGGGCGCGGCGGGCGCGATGTCGGCGTAGAACCGGAACTCCTCTTCGCCGATGCGGATCACATCCGCCCGCGCGAGGAGCCGCTGGTTCTGCACCCGTTCGCCGTTCACCCAGATCCCGTTGGTGCTCGAGTCCACGACGATGTAGCCGCGCGGCGACACCACGATCTCGGCGTGACGCCGCGAGACCTGCGTCCCCGCGACCACCACGTCGCTGTTGGCGTCCCGGCCGAACTTGAGTGATGCGCCGACCACCGTGTACTCGCGGCCGTCCGTCAGCGACACGACGCGCCCGCCGGTGGCGGTCGTCGCCTTCCCCGCGCCGGCCTTGGGCTTCGCGGCCCCGGCCAGGTCCTGGAGCTTCACCGCCGAAACGTACTGCGTGCTGCCGCTCTTCCGTTCGTCCACGAACAGCAGCTCGATGGCGCCGATCGTCACCTTGTCGCCGTGCAGGAGCGGCTGCGGCATCCCGCCGAGCGGGATCCCGTTGACTTCCACCGCGGCACCCTCGTCCAGCCTGCGAATGGACACCGACGCGTCGGGCGCGGTCGTGAGCACGGCGTGGCGGGGCCCGATGCCGGGGCCCTCCAACCGCAGGTGGCAATCGGCACCCGCACCGACGAGCATCTCGCCCGCCGGGACTGCATGCCGCTTCCCGCCGTACTCAATGAACGCCATCCGCGCGCCTCAGGAACCGGGGGATCCAGGGAACGTCAAAACCTAGCCGCGCCCGAAAAACGGTGCAAGAAGGAGCTAAGTCACGGCAGGGCCATGAGCTTGGCGCCCAGCTGGAGATGGTACAGCTTCTCGTACAGGCCGCCGTGGGCCAGCAGGTCCCGATGGGTGCCGCGCTCGCGCACCACGCCGTGGTGCAGCACCAGGATCAGATCCGCGTGCTGGACGGTGGACAGGCGGTGGGCCACGACCAGGCAGGTGCGCCCCCGCATCAGCTCGGCGATCGCCGCCTGAATCTGGGCCTCGGCCTCCGCGTCCACCGAGCTCGTCGCCTCGTCCAGCACGAGCACCGCCGGCTCGGCCGCCAGCGCGCGGGTGAACGACAGGAGCTGCCGCTCCCCGACCGAGAGGCTCTGGCCCCGCTCCCCGAGCCGGTGCGCGTAGCCGTCGGGGAGCCGGGCGATGAACCGGTCGGCGCCGACCCGGTGGGCCGCCGCGCGGATGGCCGCATCGTCGAGCGGTCGCGCGAGGGCGATGTTGGACCGGATGTCGCCCGTGAACAGGAAGATGTCCTGCTGGACGAACCCGATGAGGCCGCGCAGGTCCGCCAGCGCCAGGTCGCGCACGTCCACGCCGTCCATCGTGATCCGCCCGCGGGCCGCATCGTAGTGGCGCAGCAGCAGGCTGAGGATCGTGGTCTTCCCCGCCCCCGTGTGCCCGACGAGGGCGACCGTCTCGCCCGGCCGCGCCGCGAACGACACCCCGCGCAGGACCCAGCCCTCGTCGTCGCCGCGCGGCGCATCCGAGGGATAGCGGAACCACACGTCCTCGAACACGACCTCGCCACGCGCCGGCCGCGCGAGCCGCACCGGCCGCTCGGGATCGGCGATGCCCTCCGGCTGGTCGAACAGCCGGAAGACCCGCTCCGAGGACGCCACCGCGGCCTGCACCGCGTTGAGCTTCTCGGCGAGGTCCTGCATCGGCTGGAAAAACCGCCGCGCCAGCTGGAGGAACGCGGCCAGCACGCCGATCGTGAGCGTCCCCCCGAGCACGCGGTGCCCGCCCGCGATCAGCACGCTCCCCAGCGCCAGCGCGATCAGCACCTCGAGCACCGGGAAGAGCCACGCGAAGACGGCGATCGAACGCAGCTGCGCCGCCAGGTGCGCGCGGTTCACCGCCGCGTGCCGCTCGGCCGCCCACGCCTCGCGGCCGAACAGCTGGATGACCCGCATCCCCGACAGGTGCTCCTGGAGGAACGCGTTGATCCGCGCCAGCCGCACCCGGATGTCGCGGTAGGCCTCCCGCATCCGGACCCGGAACTGCTGGCCCAGGACCGCGATGAACGGCAGGACCACGAACGTCGCCAGCGCCAGCCGCCAGTCGGTCACGAGCATCCAGACCATGATGGCGGTGAGGGTCATCAGGTCGCCGAGCAGCTGCACGACGCCGGTCGTGAACAGCTCGTTGAGCGCCTCGACGTCGCTGGTGAGGCGCGTCATGAGCCGCCCGATGGGGTTGCGGTCGTAGTAGGCCACGTCGAGCCGCTGCAGCTTCGCGAACAGGGCCATGCGCAGGTCGAGCATCGCGCGCTGGCCGATCCACGAGGTCAGCAGCGTCTGGGTGTAGTCGACCACGAACTCGAGGAACAGCGCGAGGGCGAACACGGCGGCGAGGGTGCGCGCGAGACCGAGGTCCTTCGCGGGCATCGCGCGGTCGATGGCGATCTTCGTGAGCGTGGGTCCGGCGAGCTGGAGGAGCGCGGAACCGCCCATCAGCAGGAGCGAGAGCGCGACGGCGCGACGGTACGGACGCAGGAAGCCCAGCAGCCGGCGCACCAGGGCCGCGTCGTAGGGGCGGCCGAGGACCTCCTCCTCGTGCTGCGTGCCGCTCACGCGGGGCTGACGGCCTCGGCCTCGCGGGCCTCCGCTTCCAGACGGCCGTGCAGCAGCTTGTAGAAGACGAAGGTGCCGAAGATCACCGTCGCATAGCTCATCGTGAGACGCCAGATGATCGTGTATGCCGGGAGCAGTTCGTTCGGGACGTAGCGGGCCATGACCGCGGCGGAGAGGGCCTCGGCCGCGCCGGCGCCGCCGGGGGTGGGCGCGAAGTAGAGCAGGAACGAGACGGTGACCTGGATGATGAGGACGTCCACGAAGTCGGCGTGGAGGCCGAGGGCACGCATGGCGACGTAGCCGGCGAGCAGGCGGTTGGCGTGGGCCAGCGAGCTGGTCAGCACGCCCACGAACATCTGGAGCAGCCCCGCCGGCGTGCGGAAATAGAGGACGGTGCACTCGTGCATCCGGTCGATCCCGGTCCTCAGCCCGTCCACGCGCTTGGCCCACTTCTCGCCGCGATGGGTCTCGAGCCACGTGACCAGGCGATGGAACAGCGAGGTCGTCACCTTCGGGAAGCCGAGGGCGAGGATCAGCACGGTGCCGATGAGGCCGAACATCGCGGCGCTCGTCTTGAAGACGTCGTACAGCGAGATCCCGAGTCCGATGCCTTGCCCGGCGAGCGAGCGCCCGGCGCCGAGGAACAGGGCCAGCGGCCCCGCGAGGGCGAAGAAGATCACGGTCGTCAGGAAGCTCATGACCGTCGACGTCATCGCCTCCGGGATCGGCACCCCGAAGCGCTTCATCGTCAGGATCATCGTGGGACCGCCGCCCGCCTGCGCCGGCGTCAGGTACGCGGCCCAGGCGGTGAGCCCGCCGGCCGCCACCATGCCCCAGAACGGCGTCTTCGGGAAGACGTGGCGGGTGAGGAGCCAGATCCGCAGGCCCCCACCCAGCCAGTCCGACGAGGCGAGCAGCAGCGCCACGATCATCCAGCCCGGGCGCACCTGCTCGAACGCCTCCAGCGTCGATTGCCACGCCCCTGTCCGCACCAGGACCGCGACGACGCCGAGAATGGAGACGAGAAAGAACAGCTGGAGCCCGCGTTTCAGGGTGCGCGGGGTCAGGATCGAGGCCATGTGCCCGGGAAACTACCGCGCTTGAGCCGGTCCGGCCATCCCGCTAGCCTTCGCTGGCTGTGGACCGATCGCTCATCGTCCGGGGGGCCCGGCAACACAACCTGCAGGGCTTCACCCTGGCCCTGCCGCACCGGCGCCTCATCGTCCTGACCGGCCCGTCCGGCTCGGGGAAGTCGTCGCTCGCCTTCGACACGATCTATGCCGAGGGCCAGCGGCGCTACATCGAATCGCTGTCCACCTACGCCAAGCAGTTCCTCGAACGGATGCCCCGCCCCGCCATGGACAGCGTGAGCGGGATCGCCCCCGCCGTCGCCATCGAGCAGAAGAACCCGACCACGTCCAGCCGCTCGACCGTGGGCACGGCGACCGAGATCTACGACTACGTGCGCCTGCTGTGGGCCCGCATCGGCCGGGTGCACTGCGTCGCGTGCGGCGGCGACGTGCGGGCGGACACCGTACAGCAGGTGGTGGATGAACTGCTGGGGTCGGGGGCTGGGGGTCAGGGGTTGGGGGACGCGACGCCCGCGTCCTCCGTGACGATCGCGTTCCCGCTGCCGCCGGCGGTGAAGGCGAAACACCAGCAGGTCGTGGAGAACCTCATGGCCATGGGGTTCGTGCGGGTGATAGTGGGGGCGACGGTGCACGGAAGCACAGGCGCACGGAAGAAGCGCGCCAGGACCGACGCCGTCGCCGCGGGAACGCCGATCCGGCTCGACGAGCTCCCCAAGGGGCTCGACCTCGCGAAGACCGCCGGCGTGCTCGTCGTGGTGGACCGCACGAGCGCGGCCCCGGCCAACGCCGAGCGGCTCGCCGACTCGATCGCGACGGCGTTCGCCGAGGGCGACGGCCTCGCGGTCGCGGTTTTCGCGGACGGAGCCGAGCGCCGCTTCAGCAGCTCCCCGCGCTGCATGGGCTGCGGCGCTCCCGCGCCGACGCTGACGCCCGCGCTGTTCTCGTTCAACCACCCGCGCGGCGCGTGTCCCGGGTGCAACGGCTTCGGCGCGGTGCTCGAGTACGACGAGCGGCTGATCGTGCCCGACCCCGACCGCACGGTCGCGCAGGGGGCGCTCGATCCGTGGACCAAGCCGCGCTACGAGGGGCGGCGGCGCATCCTGAAGAACGCCTGCACCGCCGCGCTCATCCCGCTGGACGCGCCGTGGCGGACCCTCAAGGCCGACCAGAAGCGGTTCCTGCTGACCGGGAAGAAGGGGAGCTACCTCGGCATCCTGCCGTTCCTCAAGCGGCTCGAACGCAAGCGCTACAAGCAGTACGTCCGGGTGTTCCTGCGGCAGTACCAGATGGCGATCGAGTGCCCGGCCTGCCACGGCCGCCGGCTGCGGCCCGAGGCGCTGGCCGTCACGGTCGGAGGCCTCACGACCGGCCACGCCGCGGCGCTCACCGCCGAAGCCCTGCGCGCCTGGCTGGGCGCGCTCACACTCACGGAGTTCGAGCACGCGGTCGCCGCGACGGTGTTCGCCGAGCTGGTCCAGCGGCTCGGCGTGCTGTGCGACGTCGGCCTCGGCTACCTCACGCTCGACCGCCAGACGCGCTCCCTGTCGGGGGGCGAGGCCCAGCGCATCTCCCTCGCCAACGCGCTGGGCGGCAAGCTCACCGACACGCTGTACGTCCTCGACGAACCGACGATCGGCCTCCATCCCCGCGACACCGACCGACTGCTCGCGCTGCTGCGGCGGCTCGCCGACCAGGGCAACACCGTCCTGGCGGTCGAGCACGACACCGCGGCGATGCGCGCGGCCGACTGGCTGGTCGAGCTGGGCCCGGGCGCCGGCGAGCACGGCGGCCAGCTCGTCTTCGAGGGGACGTACGAGCAGCTGCTGCACTCGCCGACGCTGACGGGGCGCTACCTCTCGGGCGAGCGCGCGATCGCCGTGCCGTCGGTGCGCCGCCGCACCGGCCCGCGGTGGATCACTGTCGAAGGGGCGACGGCGCACAACCTGCGGGGCCTCACGGTGCGGATCCCGGTCGGCACGCTCACCGTGGTAACGGGCGTCTCGGGCTCCGGGAAGTCCACGCTGGTGACCGACGTCGTCCACCGCCAGCTCGAGCGGCACTTCGAGGGGAAGCACAGCGCGAAGGAGCACCTGGGCGAGGTCGTCGGAAGCGTCACGCGCATCACCGGACTCGACGCGCTCGAGGGCGCCGTACTCGTGGACCAGTCGCCGATCGGCCGCACCCCGCGCTCCAACCCGGTCACGTACGTGAAGGCGTTCGACGAGATCCGCGCGATCTTCGCCGACCACCCGACGTCGCGCGCGCGGCGCTACACCGCCGCGACGTTCTCGTTCAACGTGTCCGGCGGCGGGCGCTGCGACGTGTGTCAAGGCGCGGGGCACGTGCAGATCGAGATGGTCTTCCTCGCCGACGTCTTCGTGCCGTGCGAAGCGTGCGGCGGCTCGCGGTTCCGGCGCGAGGTGCTCGACGTCAGGCTCAAGGGGTTCACGATCGCCGACGTCCTCCAGTTCACGGTCGAGGAGGCGATGCGGCGCTTCCGCCACCAGGAGAAGCTCGGCCGCGCCCTGTGGCACCTCCAGGAGGTGGGCCTCGGCTACCTGCGGCTCGGCCAGCCCGCGACGACGCTGTCGGGCGGCGAGGCCCAGCGCCTCAAGATCGCGCGCGAGCTGGCGGTGGCCGGCAAGAAGCGCGGCCGCAAGCTCTACATCCTCGACGAGCCGACGACCGGCCTGCACGTGGACGATGTGCGCGTCCTGCTCGGCGTCCTCGACCGGCTGGTGGACCAGGGCAACACGGTCCTGGTCATCGAGCACCACCTCGACGTCATCAAGAAGGCCGACTGGGTCATCGACCTCGGCCCGGGAGCAGGCGCGGATGGCGGGACCGTGGTCGTCGCCGGCACGCCGGAGCAGGTGGCCGCCTGCGACGCCAGCGTGACGGGTCGGTACCTGAAGGGAGTGCTGGGAACAGGCCGCTAGCTCTCTTTCGCGCCCCCCGGCGGTTCATTAGCTTGGCCCATGGCCAAGAACCGACTGATCCAAGCCCTCGGCGCCCTCGCGATCCTCACGCTCGCGGCCTGTGCCGGCGGGCCGGCCCCTCTCCCGATGGCACCCGCGGGACCGGGCGCCGATTCGGCCGCGGGCCCCCTGACGCTCCGCCCTGGCGACATCGTCAAGGTCCAGGTCTTCGGCCACGAAGAGCTCTCCGGCGAGTTCCCGGTGGACGAGAACACCAACCTGATCCTCCCGATCGTCGGCGAGTTCTCGGTGAGCGGTCTCTCCGTCGCCGAGGTCCGGGCGAAGATCCGGCGCGAGTTCGGCCAGCTCTATACGCAGAGCTTCGTCGCCATCACGCCGTTGTTCCGCGTCGCCGTCCTGGGCGAGGTGCAGCGCCCCGGCCTCTACAGCGTGGACCCCACGATGACGATCTACGACGTGGTGGCGCAGGCTGGCGGCACCACGCGCCAGGCCACGGAGAACCAGATGCGCCTTCTGCGCGCGGGCCAGGCGTACTCGTTCGGCCTGCAGGCCCAGTCGGTGGCGCGCTCCACCATGCGCGAGCTCGGCATCCGCTCCGGCGACCAGCTCATCATCCCGCGCAAGGCGCTCTCGCAGGAGGCCTGGTACATCATGCTGCAGTTGGGGAACACGCTGCTGCTGGCGTACTCGATCTTCCGGTAGCGACAGCGACATTGACTGAGGGGTGCGGGGGTTCTAGCATTCGGGGCTGCGGTCCCGAGTAGCTCAGTCGGTAGAGCAGCCGGCTGTTAACCGGCGGGTCGGGGGTTCGAGTCCCTCCTCGGGAGTTAAGACTCAGGCAGCAGGCGGCAGTGGTTCGCAGGCGGCAAGCGGGAGATCCGCTGGCCGCCTGCTCTGTTGTCAGGTCCGCGCGCGCTGCCGCCTGCTGCCTGGCGCCTCCCACCCACTGCCGCCCGCCGCCTCAGCGACTTCTCGGCTAGATTCATCCTGCCCCATGAACGTTCCACTCTGCAACCCATGAATTCCCCGACTCCATCCCGAGAGGCGTCGCGCGGCCGCTACCTCGCCCTCCTGTCCCTTGGAGCGCTCGGGGTGGTGTACGGCGACATCGGCACCAGCCCGCTGTACGCCCTGCGCGAGTGCTTCTCGGGCCCGCACGGCCTTGCAGCGACCCGCGGGAACGTGTTCGGCATCCTCTCGCTGATCTTCTGGGCCCTCACGATCATCATTTCGATCAAGTACCTCGGCCTCATCATGCGGGCCGACAACCGCGGCGAGGGCGGCATCCTCGCGCTCACCGCGCTGTTCGGGTCGCTGCGCGACCTGAAGCTGGCGACGCCGCGGCCGCTGTACATGATCCTCGGGATCTTCGGCGCGGCACTCCTCTACGGCGACGGGATGATCACCCCCGCGGTCTCGGTCCTCTCCGCGGTCGAAGGGCTGAAGGTGGCGACGCCCGTCTTCGACCCGTTCATCATCCCGATCACCCTCGCGATCCTGGTCGGGCTGTTCGCGATGCAGCAGCAGGGAACGGGGCGCGTGGGGGCCATGTTCGGCCCGTTCACCGTGCTGTGGTTCATCACGATCGCGCTGCTCGGCGCGCGCCAGATCGTGCACGAGCCGCTCATCCTCGGCGCGGTCAATCCGATGCACGCCGTGCGGTTCTTCATCGCCAACCGGTGGCACGGCTTCGTCGCGCTCGGATCGGTGTTCCTCGCGGTGACGGGCGGCGAAGCGCTCTACGCCGACATGGGGCACTTCGGCCGCCGTCCGATCCGGCTCGCCTGGTTCGTCCTCGTCTTCCCGGCCCTGCTGCTCAACTACTTCGGCCAAGGCGCGCTGCTGCTGGATGACGTCACGGCCGCCGCGAACCCGTTCTACCGGCTCGCTCCGCACTGGGCGATCATCCCGCTCGTCGTGGTCGCGGCCCTCGCGACGGTGATCGCGTCCCAGGCAGTGATCTCGGGCGCGTTCTCGCTCACCAAACAGGCCGTGCAGCTCGGCCTCGCGCCACGGCTCTTCATCCGGCACACGTCGGCGCGCGTGATCGGCCAGATCTACGTACCGGCGATCAACTGGGCGCTGCTGGCCGCCGCGATCGGCCTGGTGCTGTCGTTCCGGACCTCGAGCAACCTGGCGGGCGCCTACGGCGTCGCGGTCACGGCGACGATGGCCATCACGACCGTCCTCGCGCATCGCGTGATGCGGCGGATCTGGAACTGGGGAGCCGTCCCGGCGGCGGTCGTGACGGCGCTGCTGCTGGCGGTGGACCTCGCGTTCCTCGGCTCGAACCTGCTGAAGATCCCGGCCGGCGGCTGGTTCCCGCTCGCCGTGGGGGCGCTCGGCTACGTCCTCCTCTCGACCTGGCAGCGCGGCCGCAAGTTGCTCCAGGTCCGGCTCGACGAGACCGCGGTGCCGCTCCAGATCCTGCTCGGGGACATCCAGGCCGAGCCGCCGCATCGGGTCAGCGGCACCGCGATCTTCATGACAGCACAGCCCGAAGGCGTGCCGTACACGCTGCTCTACAACCTCCGCCACAACCAGGTCCTGCACGAGCGCGTCATCCTGTTGACCATCCAGATGACCGAGATTCCGCGCGAGACCCCGGGAGAGTCGGTCGTCATCGCGTCGCTGGGCGAGGGGTTCTACCGGGTGACGGCGCGCTACGGCTTCATGGACGAGCCGGACGTCCTCGACGTCCTGCGACGCTGCGGCCCGCTGGGGCTCGCGGTCCCGGTCGAAGCCACCACCTTCTTCGTCGGCCGGGAGACGCTGTTCGCCACCGAGCGGCCGGGGATGCCGCTGTGGCGCGAGCGGCTGTTCGCGCTGATGTCGCGCAACACGCCGCGCATCACCACGTCGTTCAACATCCCGCCCGAGCAGGTGATTGAGATTGGGGCGCAGATCGAACTCTAGGGGCTAAGGGCTGAGGGCTGAGGGCTAAGGGCGGGCCGCAGGCCGCGGCTTCGACAATCGCTGGCGCAGGACGTTCAACCGCCGTGAAAGAGAGTCCAGGTCACGGGTAAGTTCCGCAGCAGCAGCCGCTTCGATCAGTCCGAGTTCCGATCCGAGCAACAGGAGATACTCGAGCTCGGCCGCGGATCCCTCGGCGATGTTCACGAAGTGGGCGAAGTCTCGGTCGGTCGCGCGCTTCGCGCCCTCCGCGAGATTGGCCGCAATGGACGTGGCGGCACGGCGCATCTGGGATGCGAGCCCGAAGCGCTCCCGGGCCGGGAAGGTCTCGGTCGCCCGGAAGATCCGGACGGCGATCGAATGCCCGTCGGACCACACCGTGAGATTGGAGTAGTGCTGCACGTCGGGACGATGCGTCATCCCTCCCGCAACTCCGTAACCCGGCCACTGCAAAATGGTGCGGTTCCTTGCGCCCGTTCGGCCCCAGCCCTCAGCCCTCAGCCCTCAGCCCTTGGCCTTCAGGCTCCAGGCGAGCGCGGGCGGCGTGATCATCGTCGTCACGATCACCATTACAACCAGCGCGGAGTAGGCGGCCGCACTCACGATCCGCTCGCCGCCGATGGTGAGCCCCAGCCCGATGTTGGCGAAGATGAGCCCCACCTCGCCACGCGGGATCATCCCGATCCCCACCGACAATCGGTCGATGCCTTTCCCGAGGACGCCCAGCGCGCACACCTGCTTGCCGATGATCGCGGCGGCCGTGAGCGCGGCCGCGAGCGCCAGGACTCCCGGCTGGGCAAAGGCACGCAGATCGGTGCGCATCCCCATCAGCACGAAGAAGACGGGGACCAGGAACCCGCCGAGGGGCGCGACCAGCTCCTCGAGCCGGTGCTCGCCGCGCTCCGTGAACGGCGCCTCGTGCGAGCCCTCGATGACGAGCCCCGCCGCGAAGGCGCCCACGATGGCCGCGAGACCGATCTCGACCGCGAGCCACGACAGCAGGAAGCAGAACGCCAGCGCGACGACCAGCAGCACGCTGCGGCTGCGCAGCCGCGCGGCCCAGCGCAGCAGCCGCGGCGAGATCCAGCGCCCGAGGACGATCGCCCCCACCAGGAAGCCCACCGACTTGGCCACGATTGCGCCGACGGCGCCGGCGCCCACCGTCGTCCCCGCGCTGGCCGCGGCGATGATGCCGGTGACGACCGCGAGGATGACCAGCCCCAGCACGTCGTCGATCACCGCCGCGCCGAGGATGACCCGTGCCTCGGCGCTCTGCGAGCGGCCGAGGTCCTTCAGCACGCGCGCGGTGATGCCGACACTGGTCGCGCACAGCGTGGCGCCGAGGAAGGCGTGGACGTACGCGCTCTCGTGGGGCAGGAGCCACGCGCCGGCGAGCCAGCCGAGCGCGAACGGTGCGATGACGCCGAGCACGGCGACGAACAGCGACGTCCATCCCACCTGCAGCATCTGCGGCACCGTGGCCTCGAGGCCGACCTCGAACAGCAGGATGAGGACGCCGATGCGCGAGAGGATGTCCACCGCCGGGTCGGTCGCGATGAACGCGAACCCGTGAGGTCCCCACAGCCCGATGTTCCCGAGGAGCACACCCGCCACGAGCTCGCCGAGCACCGCGGGCTGGCCCAGGCGCACCGCGAGGTCGCCGCCGAGGACGGCCGCCGCGAGGATCACCGCCAGCGCGAGCACGACGCGGGCGGAAGGGTCCTCGCCCGCCCCCATGAGGAGCAGGGCAGCGGCGAGGATGACGAGGCGACGGCGCATGGGTGAGGCAAGCTCGGGCTTGCTCGGCGGATGTGCAAGAGCAGTGGGAGAGTGGGAGAGTGGGAAAGTGGGAGAGTAGAGCGCTTCACACTCCCACTCTCCCACTCTCCCACTCTCCCACCGTTGCAGTAGATTTGCCCCGTGCCCCTCCCGCCCCTGTACGGCCACGCCGAGCTGAAGGAACGCCTCACCGCCGCGCTCGCGGGCGGGAAGCTGCCGCCGGCGCTGCTGCTCGCGGGGCCACCGGGCCTCGGCAAGCAGCGCATCGGTCTCTGGATCGCGGCCGGGGCCCTGTGCGAGACGGGGCCGGGGGCGCCGTGCGGCGTGTGCCACGCCTGCCGGATGGCCGCGTCGCTGGGCCACCCGGACATCCACTGGTTCTTCCCGATCCCCCGCCCCAAGGGCGACGAATCGAAGCAGGTGGAGGAGGCCGAGGAATCGCTCGGCGCCGCGATCGCCGCGCGGCGCGAGAACCCGGTGTACGCCCGGCCCGACGGGATGAGCGCGTTGTTCCTGCCGCTGGTGCGTGCCCTGCACCGGCGGGCCCAGATGCGTCCCGCGATGGGGCGCGCGAAGGTGTTCGTCGTGGCGGATGCGGAGCGGCTGGTGCCGCAGGCCAGCTCGCCGGAGGCGGCCAACGCGATGCTCAAGGTCCTGGAGGAGCCGCCCCCGGACACCTACTTCGTCCTCACCACATCCGAGCCCTCGGCCCTGCTGCCCACGATCAAGTCCCGGCTCGTGCAGCTGCGTGTCGGGCGGCTGCGGAGCGCCGAGGTCGCGGCGTTCCTCACCGAGGTCGCGGGCATCGCGCCGGCGGACGCGAAGCGGCGTGCCGAGCTATCGGGCGGCTCGATCGGCGCCGCACTCGAGCTCGGGGGCGGCGCCGACCGCGAGCGCGATGCGGCGCAGCGGCTCCTGGACGCGGCGGCTTCGCCCGCCGCCCGCCACGGCTATTCGCTTGGCGTGAAGCCGTTCGGCGCTCGCGGCGACTTCACCGAGGTCCTCGATGCGGCACTCGAGCTGCTGCGAGACGACCTGGCGCATCGGCTGCGGGACGTCGATGCCGGCACCGCCCGCGACGACGCGCCCGCCACGCGGCTCGCGGCACAGCTGCGGGAGGTCGAGCGCTCGCGCCGGTTGGCGCAGGGCAACATCAACCCGCAGCTCATCACCTCCGACCTGCTGCGGCGGCTCGCCGAGGCCGGCACGTGAGCCCGCGCCGCACGCTGAGCCACGTGGACGACCAGGGCCGCGCCCGGATGGTGGACGTAGGCGCGAAGCCGGTCACGGTGCGCCACGCGGCGGCCACCGGCGCGATCCGGATGAGCAAGGAGGCCTTCCAGCTCGTGAAGGCCAATCGCATCGCGAAGGGGGACGTCCTGCGCGTGGCCGAGCTGGCCGGGATCGCCGCGGCCAAACGGACCGCGGAGTTGATCCCCCTGTGCCATCCCCTCCCGCTCGACCGGGTGGCCGTCGAGGCGACGCTCGACGCGAAGCTCCCCGGCGTGCGCGTGCACGCCGAGGCCAGCGTCGAGGCCAAGACCGGCGTCGAGATGGAAGCGCTCACCGCGTGCGCCGTCGCACTGCTGACGGTCTACGACATGGTCAAGGCCGCCGACCACGGCATGGAGATCGGCGAGGTGCGGCTGATCGAGAAGTCGGGCGGGCTGACGGGGGAGTGGAAGGCGGCGAAGAGCTAGGGGTCAGGGGTCAGGGGTCAGGGGTCAGGGGTCTGGGGTCTGGAAACGTCGAAGGCTCCGCGCATTCCGTGCGGAGCCTCTGTCATTCTCCTGACCCCCGACCCCTGACCCCTGCTTCTACGGTATCCTGACCGTCTGTCCCGGCCGCAGCACGCTGCGCCCCGACAGGCCGTTCGCCTGCATCACGGATGCGACCGGCACCCGGAACTGCGACGCGATTGCGGAGAGGGTCTCGCCGCTGCGGACGACGTGGACGCGGCGGGTGACGGTGCCGCGGCGCACCGGGGCGGCCACGCGGGCCGGGGCG
>Ga0315281_10006598_pt1 | contig 16471 bp, 13 predicted proteins | sample YL17G07_0_MG_FD_204540 | JGI IMG/M metagenome (GOLD analysis project Ga0315281, IMG submission 204540) | Sediment microbial communities from Yellowstone Lake, YNP, Wyoming, USA - YL17G07_0 | ecosystem: Environmental > Aquatic > Freshwater > Lake > Sediment | place: USA: Wyoming | collected... | reverse complement strand
AGGGCTCGGTGCGGATGGCGTGGTCCGCGTCCGGCGCGAGGCGCAGGCGATGGGGCGGCTCGGCGACCATGCGTACATCGTGGCCATCCACGACACCGGAGATGAGGGCGGAGCTCCCTTCATCGTGTCGCAGTACCGTCGCGGCGGCAGCGTCGAAGGTCTGCTGGCAAAAGGCCGAACAGCATCGCAGCGCTCCGGAGCGAGCGGTGAAGATCGGGGAGCAGATCTGCCAGGCGCTGCAACACGCTGGCGAACCTCCGGATCTACTTGAAATTAGATTCGGCATCGTTCGCCCAGTTAGAGGTGGAGCGGGAGACCGGACTCGAACCGGCGACCCTTTGCTTGGGAAGAACTCTGGTCAGGCGCCGCGACGCAACATCGACCCATGATACGGGGCGATCATCGCGCCATCATCAGGTTCAAAACCGGTGTGAAGTCGGGGTGAAACCGGGGTGAGATCAACCGGCGTCTGGGCTCAGGCGGAGGCGGTGATCAGTCGGGCCGGCGAGAACTCCTTGTGCGGGCCGGGGGTCTGCCCCACCTTGTGCGTCGAACGCCGCGGGGGCCACGTCGGGCTACGCGCGCAACAGAGGCAGCGACGTGGTCCGGCTTGACGAATTGCCGGCGGGTCTCGCCGGCGATGATGGTCCCATGTTCCACGTCGACGCGGCTGAGGGCGTCGTCATCGCCGTCGTCGCCGACGTGAGCGGGCTGTCTCCGTGCCATCGACTCTCCTTTCGTCGTCACATCACCGCTCTTGTCGGGCCGGAAGTCAAGTCGCGGCGGGCAGCCCCGATCGCCACGCGGGTTGACAGGGTCTTCGACGAAGGCGTAGGATGGCGTCACAAAAGGGCAACTCGCCCGCTTACATTTTTCATTCTACATTTCACATCCTCCATTGCCATCGCCCTCGGCTGGTAGCGCCACGCCTCCGACCTCAGTTGTCGGTGCGGCGGCATTGGAGGATTTGTCATGCTGCGCGGAACCTGGCCCCCCTTCCAGGCGCTGCCCGCTTACTACGGCGGCAAGCGACGACTCTGCAACCTGATCTTCGGTCTCCTCGCGACCCGCATCCCACCCCCTGATTGGCCCGGCCGGACGTTCCTGGATCCGTTTCTCGGTGCCGGCAGTGTCAGCCTCTTCGCCAAGGCGCGTGGCTTCCATGTGATCGCCAACGACCTCGCGCTCCGCTCGGCGGCGACCGGGCGTGCACTGATCGGCAACAGCGCCGCCACGCTCCAGCCCGCGGACGTGGCGGCGCTGCTGCGCGCGCCGGTGGGTCCGTACCCGCGCATCGCGGAAGCGCACTACACACCCAGCGTCTTCGGACTGGCTCACGCGCAGCTCGCCGACCGCGTCCTCTTCAATCTCAATCAGCAGCCGGAGCCCGACCGGTCGCTCGCGACGCTGCTGCTCGTCAAGTGGCTGCTGCGCGTGCAACCGATGTCCGGGCTGCGTGGCACGGACGCGCGCGCGGCCTTCGAGGGCGACCTCGACCGCGTGAGCCCGCGCCGTCTCGCCCACTACCTCGACTCTGTTCGGTTGCTGGAGCCCGAGGCCTGGTTCTCACTCGCGCGCGAGGTCAACCGCGGCGTGTTTCCGGGTGGCGGCCAGGCGCACCAGATGGACGCGCTTGAGTTCCTCGCCGGCGCGCAGGGCGACGTCGTCTACCTGGATCCTCCCTACCCCGGGACGACGAGCTACGAGCGCGAGTACGCGGTGCTCGACCACCTGCTCGAGGGCGAGGAGCACGCGACGAGTCAGTTCTCGCGATCGGCCGACCTGCTGCCAGCGCTGTTCGAGGCGTGCCGCCATGTCCCTGTCTTGGTGATCTCGCTCAACAACGCCGTCCTTGAGCTGCATGAGCTCGAGGACATGGTCCGTCCACACCGGCCGCTCGTGCGGTCCGTCGAGATCCCGTATCGCCACCTGCAGAGCATCGCTTCGAGGAGGAAGAATGAGACGAACAAAGAGTTCATCGTCATCGCCAGCGCCTGAGCGGCTGGTGCGCGTGCCGCTCGATCATCTGCGCCCGCACCCTTCCAACCCCAACCGCATGGACGAGGAGCGCCTGACGAAGCTCGCGGAGAACATCCGCCGCCAGGACGACTACCCGCCGCTCGTCGTGCGGCCGGATCCGGACGAGGCGGGGTGCCTTCAGCTGCTCGACGGCCACCAGCGGTGGGAGGTGCTGCGCCGTCTCGGGCACGCGGACGCGCTGTGCTACGTCTGGCCGTGCGACGACCGCACGGCGCTGCTCCTCCTTGCCACGCTCAATCGTCTGGAGGGCCAGGACGACCCGCTCAAGCGGGCCGAGCTACTGCGCGAGCTGACGGCCCTCGCCTCTGCCGAGGAGCTGGCGCTCCTCCTGCCAGAGGACGCCAACACGCTACGCCGCAGCCTGGAGCTGCTCGACCTCGACCTTGATGCCCTGCTTGCCGATCTAACGGGCGGTGGAGGAGGGGGATCTGACCTGCGGGCGATCACGTTCGCCGTGAGCGCCGAGGACGAGGCGCGGATTGAAGCCGCGGTGGACGCGGCGGTCGCCGACCTCGAGGGCGCCAACCGGCGCGGCCGCGCGCTCGGAGCGATCGCCGGCGCCTTCATGGAAGGAAAGGTGTCATGAACGAGGAGACCCGGCACCGGCTGGCCTTCGATCTTTATGTGAAGCTGGGCGCAAGCCGCAGCCTGGAGGCGCTCCAGGCTGCGCTCGTCGATGATCCGTCCTTGATCCAGCGCGGCCGGGCACCGACACGCAGCACGATCGAGTCGTGGTCCAGCGCGTTCCGTTGGCAGGACCGCCTGCGCGACCTCGAGCGGGAAGCCGTGGCACAAGATCACGAGGAGCTCGTCCAGCTCCTGAGACAGATGAACGCGCGGCACGGCAAGGAAGGGCTCGCGCTCCAGCAGAAGGGGATCGAGCGGCTGAACACGCTGACGCCGACGGATATGTCAGCCGCCGACGCCATCCGTGCGGTGAGTGAGGGGGTCCGGCTGGAACGGCTGGCGCACAACGTGCCAACCGACCACGTCCTACAAGAAGGGGTGATGCTCAATGGCCACGTCGAACTTCGAAGCTTTTCCAACGAAGAGCTCCGCCGACTGGCGGAGCTTGCAGAACGCCATGCGGATGGAGCTGGCGAAGAGGACTCCTGACAGCCTCCTCGCCTGGTCGCTCGCGCACCGGCGCCTGCAGGGCGGGCCGATGCGGTTGCCGCCGGCGTTGCGGGAGCTGTACGACGACGGGCACCCGACGATCGTCGTGCAGAAGGCGGCGCAGGTCTTCGTGTCCGAATACCTGATCAACACCGCGCTCTGGGTCGCGGACTCGCTGCAGGGGCGGCGCGGTAACGCCCTGTTCGTGATGCCGACGCAGACCCAGGTCAACGACTTCTCGCAGGCGCGGCTGGACAAGGCGATCGGCGAGAGCCCGTATCTCCAGCAGCGCCTCTCGCCGCCTCCGCCCGGCCGCGCCGGTCCGATGCGCCAGAACCTGAAGAAGATCGGGAACGGCTACATCTACCTGCGCGGCTCGGACAGCCAGAAGCAGCTCACCTCCGTCGACGCCGACGTCGTCCTGCTCGACGAGTACGACCTGATGGCAGAGGGGGTCTTCGAACGCGCGCAGAAGCGCCTGGCGTCGAGCCGCCTGGGCTGGATGCGCGTGGCATCGACGCCCCGCCTGCCCGAGGCTGGCATCAACGATCTGTTCCTCCGCTCAGACCAGCGCTACTACTTCATCAGGTGCGCCGCCTGCAATCACGAGCAACGCCTCGTCTGGCCCGACAACATCGACCTGAAGAAGGGCATCCTCGTCTGCGCCCGCCAACGTTGCCGCAAGCCCCTCAACGTCGGCAGCGCAGCGGGCCGCTGGGAACCGGCGGCGCCGGGAAACGCAGCGATCCACGGATACCACCTGAACCGTCTCTATTCGCCCCTCGCGAACATCCCGCAGATGATCCGCGAGAGCACGGAGACGACGCCGGCCGCGGTGCAGGAGTTCCAGAACTCCGTCCTCGGCGAGACGTACGTACCGCCGGGCGGGCAGCTCACGATCGACATCCTCGACCGCTGCCGGCGTGACGACCCGCTGCCCGAGGCGGTGAGCGGCGTCATGTTCATGGGGGTCGACGTCGGCACGAAGATGCACACGGTGGTCCGGCACCGGCTCGACGACAAGAGAACCCGACTGGTCTTCGCCGCGGAGCTGGACAGCTTCGAACAGGTGCAACAGATCGCTCTCCGCTACGGCGTGGAGTGCGCGGTCGTCGACGCCCAGCCGGAGCAGCGAGCGGCACGCGAGTTCGCGCTGCGCGGGCCCTTCCTGGTCGTGCTGGCCCGCTACTCGCGCTCCGAGCCGGGCGAGAACTTCGCCCAGAAGGACGGAGTGAACTATCTCCAGTTGAGCCGGACCGAGGCGCTGGAGGAGCTGTTCCACGCGTTCAACGAGGGGACAGCGGAGCTGCCGCGCGATGCCCGAAGGCTCGGCGACAAGGTGCGGGACGGTATCGGCGAGTACTACCGGGAGATGATGGCGCTCGTGCGCGTGATGGAGCAGGACGCCACCGGCAACTGGGTGACGCGCTTCATCGACAAAGGGAAGGCGGACCACTATGCGCACGCAGAGTTGTACTGCCAGCAGGCAATGCGGCACCGCGGGCCGCGGGTCAGGGTCTTCGACTTCGGGGACTGACTAGGCCAGGCACGCCGGGGGGGCCGGACCCGCCCTTCACGCGGTCGGGCTCGCCCCTTCGCTGCGCTTGTACGTCACTATCAGGAGACTCTTACGACCGCGGAAGGCCAGCAGGCCGGTCGTCAGGATCCCGAGACAGCCGGGGCCCTTGGCCTGCTGGTTGACGACGGAGTGCACGGCGTAGCCGAGAGCCGCCAGCTCGTTCGCGTCCTTCTCGAACGCCTGCTGGCTCTTGTACTCGCGCACGATCACGGCGCCCATTTGCTGCTTCGGCATGTTGCGCTCTCCCTCGCCGCAGGTGCGGCGTCTCCTCGCGTCCCGTCCGGAACCCGGTTGATGAGACTTATAGTCTGTAGACGAATAGGATTCAAGTCGTCACGTTGCCATTCGTGGCAAGAAGTGTCAACGAGCCGGAGATTAAGGCGCGATTCGGTCGGCGACTGCGCCAGTTGCGGACGGACCGCGGCCTGTCGCAGGAGGAGCTCGCCTTCCGCGCCGGGCTGCACCGCACCTACATCAGCTCCGCCGAGCGCGGTGAGCGGAACGTCTCGCTGGTCAACCTCGTGCGCCTCGCGCGCGCACTGGACGTGCACGTGAGGGAACTGGTGGCGTAGGACGCCCGTGACCATGCGTCGGTCGGCGCCTGCTGCGACGGTCTTCAGGGATCCCCTAGGTGAATGATCAGAACGGTAAGCGTGCCGGCGAGCAGCCGCCTGCGAAGCTCGTTCGCGATCCGCGTGAGTGCCAGCCCGTGGCCGGCGAAGACGCCGTCGTTGAAGCGATCCGCCCGCGCCACCGCCAACAGCAGGTTCCAGAGGTCGCGCGCCGCACCAAGAACGGGGTCACTCTCCTCGCCAGGCGCCAGTTCGGCGAGCAGGTGCTCCCACGCGGCCGTCCGCGGGTCGTTCGGCCACTCGAACGGTGGCACGTGCTGGGCGAACCGGATGAGGCGGAGCATCGCCGGATCGGGTTGGAGGTTGGAGGCAGTTGGGGACGATAACGCACGCGTGATCAGCAGCGGCACGGAGAATGGCGCCATCACCTTCGAACGACCCAAGAGGAACTCGCTGTCCGGATCTAGTTCGGGATCCTGAACAGGAACGATCTCGACGACTTCCACCAACGAGTGCTCTCCTCCTGGACTATCGCCCCGTCAGCGCTCAGTACGAACCTGCTAGAGCAGCTCCGATCACGCGACGCCTGCGTCGAGCATCATCGCCGGTGAGAACTCCACGTGCCGCCTCGCCGCTTGCTCGGCGTTGTACGACGAGGTGTAGCGGCGCACCATGTCCGGCGACGAGTGCCCCAGCAGGAGCTGGACATCCAGCTCGCGCGCGCCCTGGTCGATCGCCCACGTGGCGAAGGTGTGGCGGAACCGGTGGGCATGCACCTTCGGCAGGCCGGTCCTCCGTCCGACGCGGCGCAGCATCTGCTTGATGCCGTTCGAGTGCAGGTAGGCGTTGGGCCGTAGCCGGCCGTGCCCATCGGTGGCGCAGAACAGCGGACCCGGCTCGTCGCCCCGCAGGCCCAGGTAACGGACGAGGTCGCGCTTGCAGGCATCGGAGAACGAGGCGACTCGCTGCTTGTTTCCCTTCGCGTGCAGGACGCGCAGGCGCATCAACTCGAAGTTGAGGTCATCGAGGTAGAGTTGCGCGAGCTCGGAGACCCGCAATCCGGTGTCCAGCAAGGTCACCATGATCGCGCGGTCGCGCACGCCCGCGGGCCCATCGGAGCAAGCCGCAAGCAGCTGCTTCAGGTCGTCCTGCGCGAACGGCTGGACGATCTTGCTGGGGAGGCGCACGTTGCGGACGTGCAGGAACGGTGACGCCTCCAGGTGTCCGGCCTCGACGAGCCAGTTGAAGAAGCAGCGCACCTCACGGAAGTACCGGTGGCGCGTGTCCAACGAGAGATGGTCGAAGCTTCCCAGGTAGCGGTAGATCTGCTCCTGCGTGATCGAGCTCGCCGCAACTGTGGCGCTCTGATCGGCGAGGTGGCGACGGAAGCGGCCGAGCGTGTAGCAATACGCGGCGATGGTCTGGGCCGACTTCCCTTCGACGCGACAACGAAGCAGGTAGAGGTCGGTGAGCTCGGCGAGGGATGATGCTGTGGGCGTTCGCTGCGGCATGGTCACATGACCGCTCTGAATCGCCTGCAAGTCAAGTCCCGCGGAGCGCGTCATCGCGGGGGACATACGACGAGCGAGCGTGAGTCGTTGACGTCAAGCCCGCGAAGAGCGATGCATGGCGTCGCCCAACGGGAGGGCGCAGACAAGGAAACCGCGCCACACGACGGCAGCGGCTGCGGGGAGACGGCAGCAACGCAGCACGCGACGCGGGTGTCCGCTAACCGGTCCTGCGCCGATTCTCCCGCCAAGCAGGCTTCGGCCCCCTCCCCGCCCTTAGCAGGGTGTTGAAGAACGCCTCCTACGCCGTAGCGCGGGCCTTCAGCCCGCGCGGTGCAGCTTCGAAGAAGTCGCGGTGCCAGCTGATAACACCGTGGTTATCGAGTTCTTCAACACCCTGCCTTGAAAATAGATTCAAATCATGCGGCGCTCTCGATGCTGACGGTGTAGCCGAGCGATTCGAGGCGTCGCACCAGGCGCCGGGTTGTCCGCTGGCTGCGGCGTTCGTCGAAGTAGTTGACGCCGAGGTCTTCAAACACCTGTTCACGCCCAAGAATGTAATACACGGCGACGAGGATGGTGTGCGCGGTGGCGACCGCCGCCCGTTTCTTGCCGCGTCGCGCGGCGATGCGATGGTAGTGTTCTCCGAGGTGTGTCTTCGGGCGTCCGGTAGACTGGGCGGCTTCGACCAGCGCACCGCGCAGCCATGGACTGCCCTTTCGGGTGCGACCCGACATCCGTTTGCCCGCGCTCTCATGCTGACCGGGACAGAGCCCGGCCCAGGAAGCCAGATGGCCGGCACTGGGAAACCGACTCATGTCCGCGCCTACCTCAGCAAGGATCGTCTGCGCCGTCCGCGGTCCCACGCCTGGGATCGTCATCAGACGCGCGGCCGCGTCGGTGAAAGGGCGCTGTCGCAGCTCGATCTCCTCGCTCACCTGAGCGATGGTGGCGTCCAGATCATCCAGGTGGTGGAGTTGGATGTTGAGCAGAAAGCGTTGGTGCTGGTTCATCCGGCCCTCCAGCGCCGCTTCGAGGAGGTCGCGCTTCTCCCGCAGTCTGCCGCGCGCGAGGTCAGCGAGGGCCGCCGACTCGGCGACGCCGGCGATCAGCGCGGTCAGCATCGCACGCCCGGAGACGCCGACGATGTTGGAGGCAACCGACGCCAGTTTGATGTTGGCGCCCTCCAGCACCTTTTGGATCCGGTTGACCTCTGCCGTGCGCTCGCGGACGAGGCTCATCCGGTACCGGGTCAGCTCACGCAGGTCACGTCCCGCGCGGTCCGGGATGAAGCTCGGACGCAGCAGCCCGTGCTGCAACAGGTCCGCGATCCATTCGGCGTCCTTCACGTCGGTCTTGCGCCCCGGGACGGCTTTCATGTGCTGCGCGTTCACGACCAGGACCGCGCAGGTCGCCTCCAGGATGTTGTACACGGGTTTCCAGTAGCTTCCCGTGCTCTCCATCGCGACGTGCGTACAGCCCGCCGCGGCCAGCCAGTCGGCAAGCTGAAGGAGATCCCTCGTCATCGTGCCGAAGGTCCGTACTTCCTGAGTCCGTCGCGTGGCCCCGCCGGGCGTGAGCAGGCACGCGACGACGAGCTTCTTGTACACATCGAGCCCGCAACACCGCTCGTGGACTACCTCCATGGGCATCCTCCTCTCGAACTGGGCGCATCGGGAGGACGCCTTCTCGACAGAGACTGCCTTGCGTACTCACGTTCAAGGACGTGGCAACAGACGGAGATACCTACAGGCGTCCGGGTCAAACTGTTAGACGGGCTCGCAGCACCAGGGTGCCTCGACCTCATGCTGCCGATGCGTCGCCAACAGCATACGCCGGCCAGCCCGGATTTTCATCTGCGGGGATGGCGCCACCGCGCCATGAGGAACTGTTAGGTGCCCGAGCGGAAGATTCGGGGCGATCACGCGACTCGCGCTTGTCCTACGGCAGCGATTCGCAGATGCTTCCTGCGCCGCCCGGATCGAGACCGGACCAGTTGGCGCCGCCGTGCTGGCGATACACGCGCTGCGCTTCCGGACGCGACGGGAAGTCCTCACAGCGACAGACGCTCTGCGCTTCGCACGGATACGTCGGAAGGGCGGTCGCTGTCGCGCCTTGTTCGTTGACGGCTGGCGCTGTGGGCGAAGCTCCCTGAGCCGTGCCGCCAGTGACCACACTTCGGACGGCCGTGGCCGAAGTTCCTTCACTGATATCGGTTGGGCTCGAATGCTTGCTGGATGTTGATGAGCACGCTGCGGCCAATGCGACGCTTTGCCACCAATGTCGACGCAAGCACGAGCTTCCACTTCCCAAAGTACACTCCGGCTTCCTCCGGCCCGTACCTTCTGGGCCAACATCGATACTTCCCAACTCTCGGTAGAGCGTCGCGCATATTCTGTTGCTGATGAGGATTCTAACGCCGGGGCAGCGCAACAGTCGTCATCGCACGGGAGGTCGACGCGTCATCGGCGTATGCGGTGGTGGCCGGCAGGATTAGTAACGCTGAAGCTTTTCGACAATCTTCGGAGTGGTCGTTCGTCCCCGACACGTGCGTCAATTCTGTTGGGAGCTAGGAAGCGTCGGGCCTTCGCTCAGAAGCCGCACCAGCGGCATCGAAACCCTCCGCGAAGTGGGGCAACCTGTACCGAATACGATCGTCCAAGGCACGAACCGATCCTAGCCGACGAGTGCCTACCCCGCTCGAACGGATGGATCACTCCTCCTCCAGGTAGCGTTGCTTTGCCCTCCGAGCAGCCTCGATCTCCGTATTGCCTCGCCCGTACGACGGGGCAACAACTCGACTCGACGGCAGGCGCGTGAGATCAGCAGAAACGGATCTGTCCTCGTTCTCAACAACACGAAGCCCAAAACCCTTTTCAGCGAACCAGGCGCGAATTCCATCCAGCTCGGATGACCCCGTGTGTCGATCAGGCACGTCAACCTCCAGGTGACCAGGGTCTCGTAGCTGGCTCGTACGTCCAGCCGTGGCTACGGAGTAACCCCCGGTCGCCGGGCCGAGACATCAGGAACGGCCGGTCTCGTACATGAGCCGCCCAGCCCCCTGCTGCTCGGCGAGGTAGTCCGCGACCCTTTGGGCACGAACAGCGTCGGCAGCATCCACGGCGAGCAAGTTCGCGGACGACCATTCAAGCAACGCGCCGAGCTCGCTCAACTCCTCCGCGATAGCCTCACGGGGATAGGACGACTCCCCGAACCAGACGCGAAAAGCAAACCGACCAGAGGGCACGATGACTCGAACGAGGTCATAGTTGCCGTCCGTCTCGACGATGTCGCCGAGTGCGACATCATAGACGAAGAACGGTATGCAGCAGATCTCGAAACGCCGATCCCCGACTTGCCGCGTCCACAGCTGCTCTGCACGCCCCGGCTCAGGCAGTGGCGCGCCGATGATGAAGTTCGCGCGATCCCGCCAGACGGGCGCCGAATGCACTGCATCCACCCGATGCGTCGTCATTCCGTCGGCCACCACGGCGGCGGCCAAAGCCCTCGATACCCGTTCGGCGGCGTCAGTGGAAAACGCCGGGCACCTTTCGATGCATTGCAGTGTCTGCACGTCGTCTGCGCGTTATCGAGTGTCGCCCTCCCGCCGCGTGCCCGCGGGATGGCGTGGTCAGCTTGCGGAGAGTCCGTCTCCATGTGGCAGTATACGCATGTGTCGGGGTTCTCATCGAGTGCCGCCCCCGTACGGTCCCGGGGAACGCATCGCCCGCAATCTCGCCCCCAAGCCGAGCCGACCTTGATCCCGGCAGCCTCGCCTCCCCTCTCGCATGTTTCAGCTTTGGTTCGAACGAGGCATCACACGGTGAACAACACGGCCGGCAACGCGGTTCCATGCTTCGAGATCGCCCCGGATAATATCAGATGCATGTCCTTCGAGCGCATGTGCCGTATCACGCACAGCTTTGTCTATCGGGTCTGCCTCAGAAGGATCGAGCTCTCCGAATTTGTTCGCACGTGACCGCTCCCACCCTTCCGCCCACAGAACCATTCCCAATTCAAATTCGCGCACGTCACCGATAGTCTTCGGAGCTTCGATCGCGATCGGTGGAACTTCGGAATCAGCCAGCCGAGATATGCGAACGAAAACCCTATCCTCCCGTTTGTCGAATGTTACTCGGAGCGCAACCGCGCGGTTCTTTACTATCGCCTGAGCGTAATTGAGGTTGTCGATCGAGTCCACGTCTCTTAGCCCGAAGCGCTCGAACACTGATGAAAGGTGCAGTTTCACGCGAGCCAGGAAATATTGTCCGTCGGGGGTGTTCATGGCGTCGAAGCTCCGTATAACCGGGTCACGTCGCGATAGCCTGCACTTTCAATCTCCCAGAGTTCTATGCTGTAGGCGTCGCTCGTGACGCCAGGATAGTTCACCCTTCCTGGTGCAGGCCCAATGTCAATAATCGTCCGGCCTTTCGCGATCTGGTCGCGGATCCAAGCCGCATTGTGCGAAAGGCGGGCTTCTTGGAGTTCCGTGCTACCAGACGCAAGGTTGTCCGGGTTCGAGAATCCCAAATAGGTCTCGGCGTTGAACGCGCGGCCTGCCTGCTCAACTCTCGCGGTGTCCTCACCAATGACTACAAATCGCCCGCTGCTAAACGCCTTCCCCAGCCCGACGCCGGCCATTCCCGCGAGGCAACCCATCGTAGCGCTGTGTGCTTCGCTGTGGACAGTGAACTTGCGGCCGCTGAGGACATGCATCGCGAAGTCTGCGCCGACGTTGAGCGCGGCGCCGCCGACGCATCCTGCGACGAACTGGGTACCGCTCGGGTCCGTGTAATCGACTGGATCGTTGCCCGCGTACGTGTAGAGGTTGAAGCTGCCGCCGGCGAACTCAAGCGGGTCTTCGCTGAGAAAGCGCTGGAGCGTCGGGCTGTAGTAGCGCGCGCGATTGTAATTCAGCCCCGTGCCGTCGGCCTCTCGACTGGTGTACTGGAACGCGTTGGTGCTCGTCCCGTAGGGCGTCGTTTTGCCGAACGGCTCGTAGGTGTACTGCGTCTGGCCGGTCGCGCCGTCATCGCTGAGCGCCACCGTGCTGCCGAGCGCGTCGGTCTGGAAGCTGCGACGGCCGCCGGCGTCGGTGCGGGCGAAGATCTCGTCCGGCCGCAGCCCGGTGACGAGGTTCGCACTCGCCGTGGAGCCCGACAGTTCCTGCACGATGTTGACGCCGTCGTAGAGGAAGCCCGTCGCCGTGCCGCTGACGGTCTTGCCGATCCGGCGGCCGAAGGCGTCGTACTGGAAGCTCGCCGTCGCGCCGCCACTGATCGCGCTCAACTGATTGCGGCTGTCCCAGGCATACGTGTTGGCCCCGTCGCCGATGAGGTTGCCATCCGCGTCGTACGTAGGTGTTGTTACGCCCCAACGCGTGAGCTGGTTTGCCGCGTCGTACGATGCGGTCGCAACCGGTTGCGGCAGCGTCGTACGCGCCAAGCTGCCGCCGACCGAAACACGCTGCCCATTCGCATCGTACAGATACGTCAGGTTGCCCACGGTGTTGCCGAGGAGCGTGTACGTGATGGACGTCAGGCGCGAGGCAGCGTCGTAGGTGTACTTCTCGAAGACGTTGTTGAGAAGCGCCACCTGGTTTCTGCGGCCGGCCTGGTCGTGGTTGATGTAAACCGTGCCATTCGCAGTCGTGAGTTTGGTGAGGCGGTTCGGGTTGTCGTAGAAGTAAGTCTGGTCTGGTTGACCGGCCACGGTCATGCGCGTCCGCCGACCCGCATTGTCGTGCAGGTAGCTCACGCTCCCTTGCGGCGTCGTCTCAGACGTGAGGCGATCGAGTCCGTCGGGTTGGCGCGTGATCGTCCCAGCGAGAGAGTCGATGGCCTGGGTGAGCCGGTCGCCAGCATCATATGTGTACTGGACTGTGTTCTGGGCCGCGGCGGCACAGGTCGTTGCGCCGAATCCCTCTGAGCGTCGCCGGTTCAGGCCGTCGTACTGGAAGACGGCGACCTGCCCCTTGGCGTCCGTGAAGCACGTGAGGTCGCCGCTTGCGTCGTACCCAAATGTCTCCTGGCGAAGGAGCGGGTCCACGCGGGTCTGGCGCCGATCCATGTTGTCATACGTGTACTTCGTGACATGTGTCGGGCCATTGGCGTCGGTGACCTGCGTGACGTTGCCGTTCGCGTCGTACTGGAACGACGTCACGCCACCAAGCGGATCGGTCACGTTGAGCGGCTCGTTGAGGTTGTCGTACGTGTAGACGGTCATGTCGCCGAGCGGGTCCGTTACGCTCACGAGGCGCCCGGCGCTATCGACAAAGCGGGTTGTCGCGTTTCCTAGCGGATCTGTGACACGAACGAGATCTCCAAGGGCATAGGTGAAATGAGTCGTGTTGCCCAGTCCGTCCGCCACAGTCAGTGGCTGGCCGGCGCCGTTGTACGTGAAACTGGTGCTCACACTAGTCGGGTCGGTGACCTTCGCCAGGTTGCCCTTATCGTCATAGGTGAAGCTCGTCGTCTGGTTCTCCGGGTCGCTGGCCGACACGACGCGGTTGAAATTCGGCTCGTACGTCAAGGATGACGTCACCGCATTCGCCGTACCCGCCAGCCGGGTAGTGGTTGTTACATTCCCCATCGCGTCGTACTGGTAAGTGGTCTGGCGGTTCAGAGCGTCCGTAGTGCCGGAAATGAAATTGGAACCGGGTTGCCGCGCGTACGTCGTCGTCTGCTGGTCAATCTGTCCCGTCGCGCGCGTATCGCTTGTCGCGAAGCCGTCCGCGTTGAACATCATCTTGCGCAGGGTGCCGCGAGGATCGGTGACGTCTGTCTCGGTGATCTTGCCGGTGGCCGGATCGGTGGTGTAGACGAAGTGGTACGTGGATGCGTCAGACATCGTCTGCAGGTCCACACGACCATTCGCGTCGTAATGGTTCGTGAGGTATGTGATATTGCGGGGGTCTGTGATCGTCAGGAGATGCGTCAGCTGGTTCGCGTTGGCCGACGTATCATCGTAGGCGTAGGTCGTCACGCCACCGTTCGCGTCGGTTACCGTCGACAGCCTTCCATGGCTGTCGTACGCATATTGCACCAGTCGCCCTGCGTTGTCCTGGGCGCGGGTTATACGATTGCTAGCGTCGTACGATAGCTGGATCCAGCGCCCGCTCGGGGACGTAATTTGCGTGATGTTGCCGCTCTGCCCATTCGTCCTGGTCAGCGTGATCTGGTTGCCGTTGCGGTCTCGAATCGCCTGGAGCGGCTGGTTCTCGCCGAAGACATACACCGTCCCGTCCTTCAGGGTCAGGTTCCAGCCAGCCCCGTTGAACCTTATCGTCGAGCCGTAGAACTGCGTCGGTGTTGCCGCGGTTTGAAACACCGCGTCCGAGAAACCGACCCCGGGAGAAGTACGCACGTAGTGGATGCTCCCGCCGTCCGGCAGATTCAAGTCGGCTTCGCTGTACTGGTGGGCCGATGACAAGAAGAGATCGAGGGCATTCGTTGTGCCGACACCGAAGTCCCGCGAGACTGGATCCTGCTGACGGTACGTGCGTGTGATCGAAATCGGCATGGTGTCCGGCAGGTACAGGTCCGTCTTTGGCATGACGAACAAGCCAGTGCCGAGATCTACGGGATCGCCGTCCGTTGCGAGCCACTTGACCACATCCCACCCTGGCCCGAACACCGCCTTAAAGAACCCCGAGACGTTAATCATCGCGCCAGAGAACCGCCACACACGCGTGTCGGCATCGGGCATCACCTGTTGACCGTCGCCGGTCACGGCACCGTGGCCGTAGATGTACCAGCCCTTCTCGTGGGGGTCATAGTCCCAGAAGTCGACACGTGTTCCGGGCGGCAAGTGGGTGAAGTTTGGGTAGACGATTTGCGCACCCTCCGGAAACACGTATGTCCCCCCGGGTTGCACAGTGAAGTAGATTGGGACTACCACACCTTCGGGCAGTGGGAAGGGGGGCCGGTCAACCGGAATTGCCGTAATGCCGATCGTGCGGACGACGTTGCCATCGTCGTCCTTGATTACACTCCCGGCCGGGATGCGGACTTCGAGGCCGGGGATGTGGGGCGTCGTGATCACGGTATCCCGCGTGGTCGGGGACGGGATGTCTGCCGCGTGCGCCTGATCGAGCCTTGTCATCCAGATCGTGTAGGGAAGCACGTTCGTCTGGCCCTCAGCCATCGACACGTGCGCCTCGAATACGCCGTACGTCCGGCCGCCGTTGCCGGCGCTGCGGCCATCAATGGTCAGCACCGCTTGTCCGGCGACAAGCGGAGCGAGGAGGAATCGTCCGGAGCCATCCGTTTGTGCCGCAACGGTGTTGATCTTGAGGGTTACTCCCCTGAGTGGCTGACCGTTCACGGTAAGCACTTGCCCTGAGAGCGCGGTGACCCCTACAGCGGCTTCCATAGGCGGTAGGGATGAAGAAGGGCCCTGCTTGTCGGTCCGCCAGTTGCCAAGGAGATTCAGCGGCTCAGGAATCCATTCGTCGTCGGGAGACGCAGACTCACGGCCTAGTCCCTCCGCGGCTGACTCGACTGGCGTGTTTGTGAGGCGTGGCAGAACCGTCTCCGACGCTCTGGTCCGTACGCTCAAGGGCGTCGGCGAAGGCGTGGGCGTCGCGGCATCCGGTGAGGGTGGCCCGAATGTTGGAGCCGGGGTTCCCGGATCGGTACTTGCGGTCGGCTCAGGCGTTCCGCCGTTCGGCGTCGGTGTACTGGTGGGTGAGACCGACACCGGCATAGCGAAATAACTGACCTCGTGCAGCCCCGCCCCTACCTGGGTAGATGCGAGCTGCGTCAGGGCAAGAGTCGCCGTGCCCGTCGCCGCACTGCGCGGGCTCATAAAGATCGTGTACGTCTCGGTCGCAGGCAGCGGGTTGGTGATGATGGTGCCGCTGCCCAACGACGAGCCGCTGACTGCCGTGGAACCAACGCTCATCGAGCCGTCCTGGCGGTAGATCGTGAAGTCGACGTAGACGGCCGGTGTAGTCGTGACACCATTGATCGCGAGGCTCACCTTCTGATTGAGGCTGCCATTGAAGGAAATGTAAGCGTCCTGACCCGGGACCGCAGGACTCACGGTTAGCGATGGGCCGCCGATCGTCAACGAACCCGTGATATCAGTCGAGAGGGTTATGGTCACGCTTCCCGCACTGGCACCCTGAGGATCGACGACGATTGTGTACACGCCCGTCGTCGGGAGTACCGGTGGGTCCAAGTCACCACCGCCGGTGCTGATGTACTGCGGCGACTGAAGCATGGTGCCGTCCGGTTTGACGATTGAGCCCTGCAGAGCGCAACAGCCCGACCCAACGGTGTCGCTGGTAAACGCCACGCCGATGAACTGCCCCACCGTCCCGTTGAAGCTCAGACGTCCGTTCTGCCCCGGCGCAAACGTGAGCGTCGTGCTGGTGCCGTCCGCGTTCACCGTCTGCGCGATCGTCTGCGAGAGGGTGATGGTCACGCTTCCCGCACTGGCACCCTGAGGATCGACGACGATTGTGTACACGCCCGTCGTCGGGAGTACCGGTGGGTCCAGGTCACCACCGCCGGTGCTGATGTATTGCGGCGACTGAAGCATGGTGCCGTCCGGTTTGACGATTGAGCCCTGCAGAGCGCAACAGCCCGACCCAACGGTGTCGCTGGTAAACGCCACGCCGATGAACTGCCCCACCGTCCCGTTGAAGCTCA
>Ga0315281_10006597_pt1 | contig 16473 bp, 15 predicted proteins | sample YL17G07_0_MG_FD_204540 | JGI IMG/M metagenome (GOLD analysis project Ga0315281, IMG submission 204540) | Sediment microbial communities from Yellowstone Lake, YNP, Wyoming, USA - YL17G07_0 | ecosystem: Environmental > Aquatic > Freshwater > Lake > Sediment | place: USA: Wyoming | collected... | reverse complement strand
AATCCTTGACTGTGATGTGAGGTCTCTAGGACCGAGCATAGCATGGCCTCTCGGATATTCGTAGTTTCGCCTCTTGACGCAGGCGAAGGACCTCTTCTACATACCATCCCTATGGGCTTTTCTGAGCGATTCCTGTCGCCGGCCGCCAAGCGAACAGCGGCAGACTAGGGTTCAAGAATCCCATTCCACAATCCAAGCATCGACCAACTCCAGCTGAGTCTTCTCTCACACCTGCTCGGCCAATCTTAATCGACTGACAAAGAGGACATGCATCAAGGTGAATGTCTATCCAATTCAAAGTTGACAGCCTCCGATGAGGAATGCAAACAGTTCAAAGTAAAAAGAACTTATCCCCAATCACAGAACCTGATTGATGCCCCGATCACACTATGATTCTATCAAGCGTCGTCAATCATCTGATTTATTGACTGCTTGATCACGATCATTCGACGATCCCAGCTGTTGTCTCGAGCCAATTTGAGTCTGGATTCCCGGCTCAGTGCATCATCGTGAGCCAAAGAGTGTTCAATTTGTCGAGAGAAATCTGCATAGTCTGTCGCGATGCGAATTGCTGGCGCCATGTCTCTAGCTTCCGCCAGACTGGTGGACACGACAGGCTTCCCAGTTGCCAAGTATTCATACATTTTCACAGGATTGATGGAATCTCCGAATGGACCAGTCTTGAAAGGAATAATGCAGACATCGAACTTGTTCGCTTCCAATGGGAGCTTCTCGTAAGGAATCTCACCTATCAGCTCAATGTTCTTCTCGATTAGGAGACGGGAACGAAGAACCGGATAATCACAGGGGCCGATGAACCGAATTATCCATTCTGGATGAGCTCTGGCAATGTGACTCAAAAGGTCGAAGTCTATCCAAGGACCTATGGCTCCGAAGAAACCGATGCATTTCTTCTTGTCAGACCAGCCGACCAACTCATTTGGTGATTCTCTAAGGAAGTGCTCCACGTCGACACCATTCGGCACTCGAATGACTTTCCTTGCCGATGCCGCGCACTTCCTTTCAAGAGAGGCGGAAGTCGCGAATACGATGTCAGATCTGCTCAGTATCTTCTGCTCGTTCTTCCTGTAATAATCTTGTTTTGCTGAGTCTTGTTTTGCTGAGAACGCTGGGTGAAGATAGTCATCCATGCAGTCGTAACAGTAGATGTAGCGAGGAGGCAGCAAAGCAAGCGCCCCAGCCTGCGTCGGGTGAGAAAGCCAGACAATGTCGATCTCAATTCCCTTTTCACTCAGATGACGGATGAGTTGCAGGGTGAGGATGGAAATGACCAGGTCCCTCAACAAATTCGACATCGCCCAGATGTTGCCCAGAATCGATATATCCAGAATGCTGAGATTTGAATCTACTCTCTTCATCAGTATTCCGGGGAGGAGCATGAAATCTCCGAAATCAACTCTGTTCGACATTACTGTTGACCATGGAAATTGGATTGGATTAACGTAATACACATTGTACTGCCGCGCCAATCTCTCGGCAATCTGCTGAGGCCTTTGCTTGATTGAATTCCAAGGATTTACGCCGAAATATAGATAGTTAAGAGTATTTGATTCTCCCAATTCTTCAGCCTCGGTGGATCCAGATTGTGCGGCTCCAGGAATGATGGCATTTCAGTCTATTAATCAGTATCGCGGCTAATGCTATTCGAGATCTTGCGACGAGATGCCAAGCTCATCACTCGCTTCGAGAAGCATGCCTAGCGCAGGCTCCCGGCAGTCGCAGTCTGAGTCCTGCATGTGAGGGGAATGGTAGATATCGTCCACACAGGTGCCGTGCTCCGCCTGGGTATCTTCCGTCCGGCCGTGCGCCAGCTCGAGCTAGTCCTCGTCGAAGAATCCCTTGCCGACACGCGATTGGTACGTGATTGCCATTGAAGAGCGAGCTGAGTATTTGGAGGATGGCACTCAGCTTCTCTCACGCAAGTCCTGAAATGCACATGTGACTCTTGAGTCTCTCTCGTGATCGTGTCTGGCAACGCATTGCTTTGGTGGAGTCATTCTACTCGACATAGGCGATGTCGGGAAACACTGGTGGAAACCGAGATGAAGGTGTAGTTCGTGGATTCCTCCAAATCCAAACCGGATCGCTTGCCCCTAATGGAGATCTTCGGTTAGTTCTTTAATTGGATGATGCACTGCGTTAGAGGATCGACTGTGTCCGTGACAATTGGGAACCATGGGAGCTGAAGGACAATCCCGTCTCTTGTCAGAAATCTTACTCAGGGTAGGCAGTATTATGAACATTGGGATAGTTCTTGGACATGTGCTCCAACACGGACAGTGTGAGACTGCCTTATGCGGCTCTTGAACCCTTTTCGAATCAACGACTGGAGAATCAGAGACACTCTGGTTCTCGTATTGGTGATCCAGTTTGCAGTCTGGGGCCTGATGGGTTGGAAGTCTATCGGCTTCAACGTTTCTATCATTCAAGGGGTTGTCGGCATCATCTATGTCGCTTTCGTGCCGGGAATCCTAATTATGAGAGTCCTGCGCTTGCATGGACTTGGCAACACTCGTACTGTCATCCTCATTTTTGGACTTAGTCTAACAGCAGTAATGGCAATCGGTCTCACGTTGAATGCAGTTTCCATCAATCTGGGAATCGGAAGACCAATCTCCTCCTTCCCAGTGACCGCGGCAATTTCCCTCGTGGTACTACTCCTCTGCGTGGCTAGCTATGTCAGAGACAGGCGCTATGATGATGATAGTGCGTACCTTGAGGTGAGAAGGGCCGTATTGCTTCCGGCTCTTGGGCTTTGTTTCGTCATTCTTGACGTCGTTGTTGGTACGTATTTCTTGAACACATACAACAGCAACATCATTCTTCTTCTTGTCATAGCTTTCCTGGCGGCTATTATTGTCGCTTTTGGATATGCAAAACATGTTCCATCGGAACTATACGCTTTTGCAGTTGCTGCAATCGCCATTTCTCTGCTACTCCACACATCACTTGTTTCGATGCAAGTCTGGGGATGGGATATTCAGGTTGAGTACTACTTTTCGAACCTGGTCCTCGCAGATGCTCATTGGAATCCGACCATTTCAAATCCGGCGAATGGTGTGCTCTCCGTGGTAGTCCTCGCACCGATTCTTAACTGTGTTTCAGGAATTGATTTGACATGGATCTTCAAGTTCGTTTACCCATTGTTGTTTTCCCTTTTACCCATTGGTATGTTTGATTTCTTCAAAAAGCAAACCAGTGACAAGATTGCTTTCCTTTCCGTTGTGTTCTTCGTGTCAACATTCGTCTTCTATACTGAGATGATAGCTCTTGCGCGGCAGCAAATTGCAGAAGTATTCATGATCCTTATCCTTATGGTGACTTGGACCGAAGACGGAAGATCGCTCAAGACAACATTTTTGCTGATCTCATTCACTTTCGCTCTCGTTGTGTCCCACTATGCGTCATCGTATTTCTTCTTGTTTTTGATTGTCTTGAGTTGGATTCCAAGAAGGATTGGGTCAAAGCGCCTAGTTCGATATGCGCGGGAGATGAGGTTCCAATTCACTGCAATGTATGTGTTCTTGTTGTTCGTTTCAGTTGTAGCTTGGTATTCCTATGTCTCGAGCTCATCAGCGTTTGGAAACGTTGTTTTCATGATCCAGCGCATCAGTAGCAGCTTTCTTGGAGATTTCCTAAGCCCAGAAAAGGCCCAGGGATTGGCCCTGATTGTAGCAGGGTCATCGACTCCCTTGGGTGTGGTCGTCAAATACCTAGAGTTGATGACTCTAGCCTTGATTTCCGTCGGATTCCTCGGTTTAATGCGGAGAAACAGAGTTGCCACATTCAATAAAGAGTACGAATTCCTCATGCAAGCGAGCTATTTCATTTTGCTAGCTGCTGTTAGTGTGCCATATTTCAGTAGTTCGCTCAACACGTCGAGATTGTACCATATCTGCTTGATTATTCTGGCGCCACTTTGTGTAATTGGTTGGGTTGAATCTGCGAAATCGCTCATGCAAGTAGCTCGACGCTCTTGGAGCCAGAAGAGCGCTCGGAATGTTCTTGGACTTTTGTCAATTTTCCTTGCTGCATATCTCCTGTTCAATACAGGGTTCGTCTCTCAAATCGTTACTGAGGATTCGACTTCTATTGCATTGAATCCAAATGTTGATGCGCCGCTTTACAACGATATGGAATTGCAGGGAGCGCAATGGATAGTTAGCCACAAAGGGGGCAGCCCTCTCTATTCTGATTCGTATCGGTGGCAACTCATCCTGAGATTGGATTGGAATGGATCCAAGACACTTCCGACAAATGCGAACGAAGTGGCTTATGTTTACCTTGGTTCTCTGAATGTCCGTGACCAGAAAGTCTTGATACCTGAGTCACAGGGCGTTCTTATCCAATATGCATATATGGATTCTCATCAGTTCACCTCAGGGAGAGATGCGATTTTCGATAATGGAGGATCGATGGTCTATCTCGGATGACATGCAGCATATCCAAGACGCCGATGGCAGCACAATTGTGTAGGTTTAATTGCTGCCGCGTTGGAGAACGTTCAGATTTCTGCGAGAGCCGAGTAGAGCTTCCGAAGAACCATGCGCATCCAGTTCTTCCGGGCTCAGGAGTGAGTTGGCTGTGAGAGGCGTGATTTGAATGGCAACAGTTTACTACTTGGTTCATACATGCTGACTGAGAGATGATGCTGGTGACAGGACTCCAAGCAGCCCGCCCAAATCACCGACATAGGGAAGTCCTTTTCGTCAGTCCATTTGTACCATATCCACTGGATGACGGACTAAAGATAAGAGCCTACAATTCAATCAAGCAGCTGCTCCGCGTAGGATACAATGTCACGCTACTATGCTACGCTGGAAGCGTCTCCAGTGAGACCGATGAGCTGGGGAACCAACTGGGCATTAGAATCGTTCCCGTGCCGTTCAGAGACGGGCTGGGATTCTTTCTTGATCATGCTGTTTCGTTGGTTCGCTCTATGAATCCTTACATCATACACCATTATCAACGAAAAGAGCTCACGAAACGGCTGTCCGATTTGATTGAACATAGTTCATTTGACCTGGTCTATTTCTACTCCCCCTACCTCATGGCCGATGCTATGATGGTTGCCCAGAAAGGAATCCCGTTGATTCTTGACAGTGTTGATTGTCAATCATTATCCATGCTGCGTGGATACGAATCTTCCACAAGACTTGCGCACAAGGTTTACTGGCTAGTGAACTACTACAAATGGAAAAGAATTGAGAGAAGGCGATTCAAGCTTTTCGACTGCGTCTTGGTGAGCGCTGAGCGCGATATCGATCCTCTAAGGAGAATCCTGGGGAGAAAAGTGCAGACTCTAGCCAACGGTGTTGACACCGATTATTGGAGACCTTGTGGTGCAGCTAGAGAACGTTACAGTATGGTTTTTGCAGGTAGCATGGATGCTTTCGCTAACAGCGCGGCAGTGGTTCGCTTTGTCGAAGGTATTTTTCCGTTGGTAAAAGAACGAATCCCGCAGGCCAGATTCTACATTGCTGGAAGAAACCCTCCTAGAGAAGTACAGGATCTTGCTGGGCATCCTGACGTGCACGTACTGGGGTACGTTCGGGATTTGCGCGATCTCGTAGACAGGTGCGAGGTGGTTGTATGTCCTCTCAGAATGGCAACGGGCATACAAACGAAGATTTTGGAAGCGATGGCAATGAACAAACCTATTGTTGCTTCGAGAATTTCTCTAGGTGATATTGCGAGATTCCTTACTGGTAACGATGTTGTTGTTGTTGAATCCGACAACGAGTTCGCGGAAAGAATAGTGAAACTGCTATCAAACAGAGAGAGCCTTGAGGAATTGGGAAAGAACGGAAGGGCAATAGTGGAGGAACATTTCGCGTGGATGAAGTTTGGTGAGAGACTTAATGGCATCATCCTAGAAGTAATGCAGAGAGATGGGCACGGCGAGTAATTAACGAAGAGGGCCGGGATGAAGACATTTTGCTTCGCTATGACTGGTGACTAGCCCATACGGAGACTTCTCATCTTTGTTCTTTCCATACAGCTTGCCGTGGGGAACTGAATTTCAATCGGTGCTATGGGATTGAAAATCCCCGTCCTTAGTCAGATTGCCACGTTCATGTACCTTACATTTGTCCCGGGGCTACTGATCTTGCGAGCTCTTCCTCTTCCAGAAACATTCATAATCCTCCGGTAGACTTCAATCGTCCGGTCGCGCCCTTCATCCCTTGGAATAGGCGACGCACCGCGTGACTCGTCATTCTTCATGATGAGAGACTCCCCGCTTATCACCTACGTGCTCAAGGAATCGCTCAAGAGCTACCTTGGTTTGGAGGTCAGACAGTCTCTTCTTGAAAGCTTCTTGTCCCTTCTCCGCAAGGGCGGATCTGAGTTGCCGTGATCTGATAAGACTTCCTATGGCCTCTGCGAACTCCTCTGGCGAAGATGCTTCGAAATACTCCTCTCCGGGGTTCAAGTTGAAGCCAGCCACACCCTCCTTGGTGGACACAACTGGGAGTCCGTTGGCGAGATAGTCTAGCGTCTTGAGTTTTATCCCGGCTCCCCAGAGGAGTGGGACAATCGCGACATCCATGCATCCAAGGACTTCGTCCACATTCTCTACTTGGCCAAGTGAAAAAAAGTTGTATTCCTCCGCCTTCGGAGTTTCCGTCCCGAAACAGAACAACTTCGCAGATGGTTCTTTCTTGAGAAGGATGGGAGCTAGCTCCATTCTTATTAGTTCGAAAGCTTGTCGATTCGGGGGATGGCTGTAGGAACCATGGAATACTACGCCGAAATCATCGGGCGCCAATCCAATTGCCCGACGTGAAACCGTTCTCTGATTCTCATTCGGTTTCTGAGCCACTGGCCTTGATGAGGGAGCCAGGAACAGCTTCCTATGGTCAATGTTGTATGTTGCGGAAAAGACCGAGAGGTCTTTCTGGCTCATGCATAGCACATAGTCAGAGACGCTAACTGCGACCCTTTCAAGAATAGCCTGTGCTGCCGACATCATTACTGCCCGTGGACGGACATACGATTTGGTTCTATACTGAGAGAAGAAAGATAGTTCAACATTATGTGAATCATATGCGACCTTTGTCTTTTGTCCAGATAGAGTCGCGAGTGCTTTGGAACAGACTGTACCCGGCGGACTCGATACAACTATTAGATCGGGGGAAAAATCGCGAATCAATGACTTAAGCCGTAGCCACAAGGCCGGTGACATGTCTGCTAGGCCGCTCGACCCCACGTGAGCCTTGCGACGACCGTACAAGTGCTCAGGAACTCCCAAACGATTCTCCGTAATTCCAGCGTTCGATGCGTGTACCAGGGTCTCGACTTCGTTGCCCAGATCATGCAGAGCCTGCAACACGGAAATGAATGCGGTGTTACCTCCTGTCCTTGGACCCGTAATGGAGTACATTGATGAGACGACAAGAATCTTCATCTAGGTTACACCATCCGACATAGGCTCCAGGACATCGCCAATGTGGCAACGCATGAATTCAAACATGCTTCGAGTGCAGTTATACTTTTTGAGATTGGCTTCATAGTGTTGTTGCAGGTACTGTGCAAGACGCTACCTTCCCCTCATTGAACCGCGAATACTGGCGTAATTATGCGTGAGCAATTCGTAGAGTCAACTACCAGCACCGGAACTTCAGCGCGACGATGAGCTGCTTCCTCATCTCCAGCACCATGGTTTGCCTCACGAAGCGACGCGTGAGAACCCCTCGCCTGTGTCTTCCCAACTTGCTCTTCCGCGCCTCGAAGACCCTGGTGAAGTACGTGCTCGCAATTGTGGAGTTGAAACCCATGGAATCGACAGCCAGATGAAGAACTCTCAGACGCAACTTCTCCAGTTACGCGCGGCGGAGGAGTCGCAGCCTCCTCGTACTCACGCGCTGTGAGAACTTGCAGTGGCTCGTTCAATGAGACGCCTTCCTTAGTCCGATCTCGTCCAGGAGAGCGTGCATGCTCCCGACCTCCTTGCAGAAATCCGTATAAGACCTCCTGAAATGCTGGCGCCTCGCCAGCAGGACCTCATGTTGGTAATCGGTGTATGTGTAATCGGCATACCACGAGCCCCGAAACGGGCACCTCGCCCGCTTTATGTCCCTCTTCTGACATCGAAAGGTGCGAACCACCATAAGCTAGTTCGCTTTCTTTCCACCCCGGGGCACAGGATCATCCCATCAGTCGAGTCAAGCATCTTCTCACGGATCTGGCACGATTTTCGGGGATAATACTGCCCTGACGTTTTTTCCTTTCCACGATGTCGCTTTTCAAGGGTTTCTACAGGGCATCCCTTGAGCAAAGTCCATATATCTGATTAAAGACTCATCCACATTAGCCTTGGCGTGAGGGAGTAATTTCGGAGGATTGAGTCATGGATTCGCCAAGTGTCTGTGTCATTGTGCTGAACTGGAACAACTGGCAGGACACCCTCGAATGCCTTGATTCGCTAGTTCGTGTGAATTACCCGCTTTTTCAAATCATAGTAGTTGACAACGGTTCGGAGGACGATTCATTTGACAGGATTCGGAGATTCTGTATGGGCATCGGCGCCGTTCGAGGCTACATGGAGGTGCAGAAGTCGGAATCAAAGCCTATCACTCTGATTGACTCTCCGGATGAGCATCTTCGTGAGTGCAAGCCAAAAGTGCATGAGGGTGCTTCTCCGACGAACGGAGACTCGGAGAAAATTGTCCTCATAAGGAGCAACACGAATCTCGGATATTCCGGTGGCAACAACCTAGGAATTGATTTTGCTCTCCGATTGTTCAAGCCGGATTATGTTCTCTTGTTGAACAATGATACGGTTGTGGATTCCAGATTCCTCGGGGAGTTGGTGTCAGCTTCGGAGAGCAACTCCAGAATTGGTTTCGCAGGCCCAAAAATCCTCTATTACTCTTTCCATGGAAGAAAAGATGTCATCAATTTTGCGGGCGGGAAAATCAATCTTTGGATTGGAGGCGCGAAGCACATACTAGCGAACCAGCCAGATAACAAGACTGGGGAGTCAGTGACTGAGGTGGACTACGTCGAAGGTTCGTGCCTGCTTGCTCGTGTCGAAATGCTCAATAAGATTGGTTTGCTTGATCCGTCCTTCTTTCTGTTTTGGGAAGAGACGGATTGGTGTGTGAGAGGCCGAAAAGCTGGCTACAAGTGCGTTTGTGTTCAAGCATCTAGGATTTGGCACAAGGTTGGCGCAACTGTCACGAGCAGGGATTCATTCTTCTATAATACGCGCAACATGTTCTGGTTTATGAGGCGGTACGCGACTAACCTTCAATTGATCAGTTTTTCTCTCTACCTTGCTGTGTTCGCATTCTGGTTCAATGCGGCCGTGACTCTTGGAGTACACAAGAGAAAAGATGAGTTCATGGCTTATTGCAGAGGGATCCGCGATGGAGTGCTCCGACCTAAGAGCTAGGCACAATCGAGTCCTGATTCTTGGTGTTCTTCTCGAGGCCAATCTCAAGCACTCCACCTCTCTCTTTCTAGCGTTTCCGTTCTTGGTTAAAGATGATGCAGTCCGAGCAACCCTCTAGAGCGACTTGGAGGATAGTCTCTCGTACAATTCCTCGTATTGTTCGGCTACATCTTCCCAGGTACAAATCTTCCTACTGAAAGGACCGACCTTCGTTCCTGATTCCAGTATTCGTAATACAATGTCTGCTATCTCCTTCTTGTCAGGAGGATAGCTCACTCCGAAACAACCAGGTTCATTGGTGAACTCGATCAATGCGCTTTCAGTAGTTGTTACGATTGCCGGAGTCCCTTGCGCAAGTGCCTCTGCAACTACTGTACCATAATTCTCCCCCACGGATAGCATAAGGAAAACGTCGGCTTTGCGATAAAGGTCATTGAGTCTCTCTCCTAGCACGGCACCGTACCAATTCAGTCTATCGGATATGCCTAAAGAGCTTGCCTCTCTGCGAAGGGCGATCTCGTAATTGCCAGAACCCGCGATGCTTAGTCGGACGTTTACGCCTAGTTTCGTGAGCTCCTTGACCACCAACAACAGATGTTGAATGCCCTTCCATTTGACGATACATCCAACGTACAAAAGGGATACCTCTTCGCCATGTCTAAAGTCGATTCTTGGTCTCATCCGTGGCCTTATCTCACTTACTCCATTTGGTATGACTGTTACTTTGGATTCAGGGAGTGCGAAGTCTCGGACTAGCATGTTCTTCTCGAATTCTGAAATGCATACAACTTCAGTCGCCCAGCCAAGACTCAATCCGCTCAGCCTATTCATTGTGCGAAGAATAAGATCTGCAGCTGGAAGTGTGTGGGCATTTGGGTTGTAGTGAGGGGAATATATGAAGGGGATATTCTTGAGATGGCACAAGAAGGCAATCTCGTGGCTCAATGCAGATCCGAATGTGTGCAAATTGATGACATCTGGTCGATTGCTTCCATTTAGCAGCTTAGAGACATGATTGAACGCGCGGAGTGAGAGTCCGTAGGTGAAGTTACTGGTAATTGAATGCAGTCTGTCAATCACAACACCTTTAACACCTTCAGATTGACCACCGTTTGCTGGGCATGTACAGATGATCCTGACGTCATGCCCCTTCCTCGCCAGAAGATGCGATACTCTCCAGTTGCGATTGTTAATTCCTCCTATCTCAGTAGGGTCTGAATAGGACACTTCTAAGATTTTCAGTTGAACACCCATAGTGTGTTTTGCCGGACCGACGGTACTTGTGCTTGGTTTTCTAGATTCATTCCTGCCAGATCGATGTTGAGTTCCTTTGAGGAGAAGAGTATGTCACTTTGGTCGACATACCTGGCGACACTGAGGTGAATGAACGGCTAGATTAATACAGATACCGGAGTAAATATGTTCGTGGAAGCCATGGCCGACATACTTGACGAATCACTGGCTGCTGCTGCAGAGCTTCACGTCCGGGATTGCCGTGCAGCCCTAAAGCGATTCGTGGGCGACTGACTCGTCGATAAAGTTACACTCACACACGGGGCAGTTGCATTCAGGGCGGCGACAGACATCCTCGTGTTCATCGGAGGATTCATTTCCATAGATGAAGGCATCGATACGCCGCATCTTTCAGCAAATCGTATTATTATAGTCCCCAGATGCATATGTTGATAGAATGCCCAGAGTGCTAATGATTACCACCCACTTCCTTCCACACGTAGGCGGTATTTCTACTCACGTAATGAATGTCGCGTCCCAGCTCGTTACGAAGCATGGTTACGAGGTCGAAGTTCTGTCACCTGATTTCGGTGGTGGATTCGGAGACGGTGGCAGAACTATCAGTGGCATACGCTCCAGGAACTTCCGGTCGCTTGCGATGAGCAAGGTCTTTTGCCTCCCGATAGAACTACCATCGAAATTCATACGAACCGGCAATTACGACGTGATACACGTTCATTCATACACGAGTCCAATGCCTCTGTTAGTTTCTCTCCATAGAAGACTTGGTTCTCAGGGTCCAAGATGCAGGTACGTTTTCACTCCCCATTTTCATCCAAGAAGTGCGACGCTTCTGACCCAGCTCATGCGCGTTCCCTACGACGCCTTCTTCAAGAGATTCATATTTGGATCCTATGATGGTGTGATCTTCCTGACTGAATTCGAAAAGGCAACGCTATCTCCTTTTGTGAGATTCTGTGAGCATTCGGTCATACCGAATGGCGTAGACCTTGATGAGATACGGTCTGTTGTGGTCCATGGCAGCATCACTGATTTGCTGTGTGCGGATGAAAGGGTCCATTTGAGGGCAGTCTATTGTGGAAATCTATTGAAGTACAAGGGTGTGCAATACCTATTGCGTGCGCTCTCGACTCTCAAGAACGTGGGCATATCAGTCCACCTTAGTGTTGTTGGAGATGGCCCGTATCGAGAACATTTGGCCAAGCTGACACAATATCTCGGAATCCAAACGCAAGTGAGGTTCCTGGGCTTCTTGCCTCGTCCGCAGCAGCTTAGCATCATCAAAGCATCCGACGTTCTTGTCCTCCCGAGTGAGTTTGAGGCTTTTGGAATTGTCTTGGTGGAAGCAATGGCTTTGGGAAAGGCGGTGATTGCCACCGCAAGCGGTGGCCCCACAAGTCTTGGCATTCCAAAGGAATTCCTAGTGCAATATGGTGATTCTCAAGGGTTAGCCTCCGCTATGAAACTGCTTGTTTCGAGTGGTGTTAACAGGCAACAACTTGGGGCTGGGTACGTCCAAATCGTGAAGGAGAAATACAGTTGGGAACAAATAGGGAACTCCACAGCGGATTTCTATGCTTCCTTATGAGACTGTTCAAGCCGACTGGACGATTGGGATGGTTACAATGCATTGACGCCGAGACTGACGCATACTGGGCACGTAATCGAGATCCTCCTCTCAATAACGTCTGAAGTCCTCAGGAAAGCGACATTCTGGAAAGATGAAATCACAGGCGAGACGGGGGCCCTCCAGCGGACAAGCCAGCAATCCGTGACAGGATTACCAGCTCCAAGGATAGTTTGGTCCGCTACCGCGGACAAGAAGAAGGCAAACTAGCATAAGGTAATCCGCATCGCGGGATATATATCGGGGGCATTGAAGATGGCCAGATGCCCTCCTCGAATCGAGGTAGGTCAATTCGCATTCATGGCTACCGCCAGAAGCTGAAGCTATCGTGGCGCGAATTGCATGAGATGATGGAGGCCTGTCCTCCTCGAAGACCTTGGGTTGGGGAGGATGCCCGACTTGGCTAGGATCGACAAGTTCTCTGGAGCGGATGGGAGGATGCTGGTAACTCTTCCTTTCATCAAAGACGGTTCCAGCAAAGCCGACCCCCCGAAACGGAAATATACCAAAGGTATGAATTGAGCCCCTAGTGGATTACTGTTAGAGGGAGAATTGTTTGGGTAGTCTGAACGTTGGAATAGTTGGTGCTGGGAAAATGGGTCTTCTCCACGCTGGAATCTTCAATTCCGTGACCAATTCCAGACTTATAAGTATTGCTGAAAAAGGTCCTCTAGTTTGTCGTGCGCTCCGAGGTCTCTTGCCTAGTGTAAGAGTCTACGATGACTACAGCGAGATGCTAGACAACGAGAACCTGGATGTAGTTGCGATATGCACTCCGGTATTCCTTCACAAGTCCATGGTTGAATCTGCGTTGGAGAGGCGCAAGCATGTTCTCGTTGAGAAACCATTGGCAATGGATGCCCTGCAATGCCAGTCTATTATTGAGAGAATTGAGAACCAAAAGACCATGGTTGCTTATTGCCGCAGATTCATGCCGACCTACCAGCATCTCAAACAAATCATTGACTCGGGAGATCTAGGGCCCCCCTCTTCCTACATAGCGCATCTTTTCGTGAGTCAGGTATTCGGCAAGCTTGGCGGCTGGCAATACGATGTTGGCAGAAGTGGTGGAGGCGTGGTGATGGATCTGGGCTGCCATGCAATCGATATTCTTCTCTACTTGTTTGGGGATCTTGTTTCGGTCAACTCAAGAGGATTCTCTTTGTATTCGAATGCAGTAGAGGATTTTGTGTCTTCAGATTTGGAGTCAACTGATAACCTCAGAGGGCATATGGACCTATCATGGTCTGTGAAAGGATTTAGATTACCCGAGCTCAAACTGGTCGTGAATTTTGAGAATGGGGTCATAACTGCCACCGAAAAGTACATAGACATCATTTCGAAAGTTGATGGCAGCTTGGTCAGCAAAGGACGGAATTTACGTTCCAAGCAGGAACTAGCTGTCAGTGTTCCTATTGACATTGGCGGACCTGAGTACACCCTTGAGGATGTGCATTTCTTGGATTGCATTCTGAACGACAGAGAGCCGTTGTGCAACTTCTATGAATCTTCAAAAACAAATGCAGTTATTGACGCGGTGTATTCTTCAATGTCCACTGGTCAGAGTAGAATCGTCGAATACCCAAGAAGGAGGTGAATACGCTGCAAATGATACTTGGTCACAATCAATTCATTGGTGTTGATCATAGATCTGAAGAGAGAGCCTGGGATAAGAGTGTCCATTTCTCCAATCCATCTAGAATACTCGAGGTTGCGCAAGCTGCAAGCGAATCCGGATACAGGGGGATGGTGATCGAGCCTCACCCCAGAATGCTAGATTTCCTGAAGCTCTACCACCGCCACGGTACGTTCAAGATGAGATTCTACCTGCAGGTTCCGTATGTTCAGGGATATGTACAGAGAATGGGCCAGAGTGGAATCAAGGGGTTGATCTGGGACTTGATGATCAAGTCAAGTCCCTCGGAACTGGTCAACGCGTGCCTTAGAAGCGGTATCGGCATTCTCAGGAATGAGTACCTACCGTTGGCACTCTCTGGCTTGGCGCTTGAGGTTTCTCATTTCAAGGACTATGAGATTGAATCAGTGCTTCTACATAATGTGGCAACAGACCTGTTGCTCTCTCTTGGTCTTCAAGATTGTCTTGATGATTACATTCATTTTTCTCACGATGTGTTAGGAATTCGGGCAGGTCTGGTAACACTCAATTTCCCGCTGTTGGCGTCGGCGCTTAGCGGCAAATCTAGCTCACCTTCAGTCATAGTGACTCCGATTAATCCAGTAGGTTTTGATATGAATCCTTCAAAAGATGCTGTTGAGAGAGCTCTTCAAGAATATAGAGGAGAAATCATGGCTATGAACGTTCTTGGAGGTGGAGCTTTCTCTGTTTCAGAATCGGCATCATACCTCCGGAGTCTCCCGAGAGTTCAGTCGGTCCTTATCGGAGCATCCACGAAAGAGCACCTCGTTGAGTGCGCCAACTCTTTCAGGGGTGAATCTTGACTGAAATGTTTACGCATTTTGGACCTCGTGAACCCAGCCACTCGAAGAATAGTGCCGACAATGTCATTGTCAATTTCCCAAGTGAATTGTTACGGACTGAATAGGAGAGTTTGTTGTGGTGAATCAGATTAGCGTCGCGTTTGTTGGCGCAAGAGGACTAGGTAACTACGGTGGTTTTGAGACTCTGGCCAAAGAACTTGGCATTCGGTTGGCCGGCAAAGGCTTCAATGTCCTATGTTCAATGGAGGCTGGATCATCATCGAACACGGAGGCAATGCGCCATGTCGAGACTGTTGTTTTCCCGCTAAGAATGCCATCTCACTATGCCTTACGGCATGTTTTCGAAGTGCTGTATGATTGGTATTTTGCCTTCTACTTTACGTTCAAGAGAAGATGCGATGTCATATACTTCTTGGGGACAACAATCAGCTTTTTGTCATTTCTGCCCAGGGTCATGGGAGCAACAAGCGTCGTTAACATGGCAGGCCTGGAATGGCTCAGATCAAAATTCAGCTCTCTCCAACGAGGCCTGATCAGACTGAGTCTGTATTTCTCGTTTCTTGGCTGCGACATCATGATTGTCGACAATAGACGTCTTGCTGATCACATCAGTCAAAAGTGGGCCTCGAAGATACGTTATGTCTCATATGGCGTTGAAGAGGTGGAATCCGAGGTATGGGATCCTTCGGGACTGCCGGAAGTGGTCGCTAGTATGCTTCCCCGGACCTACTGGCTGGTTGTCGCGCGCATACAGCCCGATAACAACATACATGCCGCAATACAGGGCTTTCTGGCATCGCACTCTGCCAAACCTCTCGTTATCGTTGGGGACTTCTCATGCCCGATTTCCTACGAGAAGTTGCTTAGAGACTTAGTTCAAAACGCTCCCCCTGGCAGAATATTGCTCACGGGGGCGATTTATGATTCAAAGAAGTTGAACATGCTCAGACAGAACGCGTTTGGTTATGTACATCCGCATTCGATAGGGGGAACTAATCCTTCCCTTCTCGAGGCAATGGTTATGGGGAACGCCATCGTGGCGAACGACAATCCTTTTAATCGTGAAGTAGCAGCAGATACTGTTCTTTATTACTCTGATACGGTTGGCCTGGCCAATGGAGTTGATTCCATGGAGATAGACTCGGAGCTACGTTCCAGAATGGGACTTGTGGCTCACCGCCGGGTTCTTGTTCATTATTCGTGGGAGAACGTTGCAGAGGAATACGCCGATCTCATTGATCACTTGCTAAATCGTGAAACTCGAACAAAGCTACAGCCAGGAAGGGCCGCTTGATTTCGTTCCGCTACGATGGGTCTTGAACTGGTACTTCTCAGAATCGCCTGTCCAGAATTGCATACAGATGTTCTCAAGATTTATGTCTTCAACGCCCTTTCAATTCGGCGTTCTTGGTACCAGCTACCATCGCGCTAATCGCGTTGAGTATTAGTCCGACAAGGATGAACAAAATCCCAAGGGCTGTCAGCATTACCGCCAGTAAGCTTGGGCCGAATGGAAGCGCCTTCACGCTGATGTACTGCTCTATGGAGTAGAGCCCGAAAATGACTCCCACGATTGTCATGAGAAGGCCGCTGACTCCGAAATACAGCAGTGGGTGCTCGGATCTGATTTCCCTTATTACCGAACCGAGAACAGTCATGCCATGATTGCCTGGCTTGAGGGTTGAAGTGTCGAGCCCCTCGTATTTCGCAGTGA
>Ga0315281_10006596_pt1 | contig 16474 bp, 15 predicted proteins | sample YL17G07_0_MG_FD_204540 | JGI IMG/M metagenome (GOLD analysis project Ga0315281, IMG submission 204540) | Sediment microbial communities from Yellowstone Lake, YNP, Wyoming, USA - YL17G07_0 | ecosystem: Environmental > Aquatic > Freshwater > Lake > Sediment | place: USA: Wyoming | collected... | reverse complement strand
GCGCCTTCGTAGAACCCCGAGAACACAACGCCGCTGGCACATTCACGGGACAGTTCCTCCCGAGACATGTAGGGCTCTCGCCAACAGTCGGGAGCAATCACGCCGCGATACGCTGCGGCCGCATCGTTGATGACGTCATAGATGGCCTCGACGTCAGCCGGTTCGCAACTCCGAATCATAATTCCGCCAATCGATTGACGACGGCGCCTAGCGCCTGCCGCTCAGCCGCGAGCGGCGCTTCACAATCGTCTCGAATGAGCTGACAGCGCCGCGCCGCTCGTCGGCTGCAGCGGCTGTTAGGCACCAGCGGGTGTACGAAAGACGATCCATCAACGCATCAACCACGAGGCGATGCTGTGCCAGGCCGCGGTGGCCGACAACTGGGTCACGACTGGTGGAATCGCGGCGAGTGCCAGCAGCCCGCCCCACAGGTACGCCGGGTGCACGCGCCGGCGCGTCGCGAGGTCGTAAACGGGCCCGGCGAGCAGGAACGCCAGGGCCAACATGCCAATCACTGGGGGCCTTCCGCTGGCGAAGGGCAAACGGCTCACTCCGGGACCCACGAGTCCGCCGACAGTGGCCATCAGCATCAGGCGTTTGTGCGCCTGACTGTTGCGCCGGAACCACCATCCAGCGCCGACGAGCGCCGCGAAGACGAAGATTGCGATCAGGTTCAGGAGGAGGAACCCCTCGGCGTTGGGGAACTCCACTCCCGGAATGCCGCTGTGCCCCAGGCGCGCGACGGTAATTGACGTGGCTGTGCCGACAATGATCATGAGCGCCGCGAGCACGACGCCAGCGACGCCCAGCCGACGATGAACGGCCGTCCGGCCAGTCAGGACAAGGGTCGTCTGCGCCACGAAGAGGACCAGCCAACTCGTGAAGACCGCCGCGTGAAGGTGAATGATAGGCGGGAGCGCGGGCGCGCCGGTCACGACTTTCGGTACATACGTGTGGAAGAAGCCTGCGATGATCGTCACCGCCGTGGCGATCGCCATGAGGCTGAAGAAACGATGATCGCTTCTCCTGCTGCCTTTCGTCGTCGTAGCAGATGAAGTCGTGTTCATAATCGCCTCTAACGATAGTGGCCCACTGTCTTGCGCGCCTCGCAGCATAACGCAAGACCGCCTCACGTCCCTCCACTTCCGAAGAAGTCCCTGTATTCATGCCGTTTGGAGCAGGAACCGGTGCCGGGACTGCCGGATTAGGTCGACCGGCATAACGTCGGTTTCGGTACAGCATGTCGCAGGGTATCGAGGGAGAAGGCAGCCGCAATGCGGCCACACAGGCGGGCGTTGTTGCGCGGAGGTACATGACCGCAGTGGCGGGAGGAGGTCTTGCGCAGTGAGCCGTGTAGTCAGACCGTCATGGTTTCGGTAAAACGTCGCGGAGCGCGAGCACAGGTCGGCACCTGCGGGTTCGATCGCTCGGCTGACGCGGGCCTGAAAGGCCCGCGCTACTTCTGGCTTCAGCCTTTGTCGGCCAACTGGTACACCCCGGGCGCCGGCGCGGTTGCGTAGCTTTCGGCCACCAGCGCCCGATTGCCGCGTCCCGCCTCTGGCCGCGACAGTCCCGTTACGCGAGCCAGCTCGCCGGGAATCGTCATTCCCGCTCCGGCCAGAAAGCAGCGCGCGATTTCGCGCAGGGCGACTTCGCGATTCACGCGCCGGCGCAGCGCTTCGGGGAACCGCCCAACGCCCAGCGTCCAGATGTACGTGAACTTTGGTTGATAGAAGACCTCGCTCGGCATCACGATCATGGCGGCCTGGAGTTCGTCCAGGCCTCTGGTGAACGCCGCGCGATCTGTCACGCCGGATTCATCGCGCAGGTCCGCCGTGCTCATCTCCCATTCCCTGCGAAGTACGTGCACAATCGCCTGCGCGGCCCTGCCCAGTCGCCGCTTCTCCTCCGATCGACGCACTCCGCAGACGGCGTGAAAATAGGGAATCATGCGGGGCGCGAGGAACATGGTGTTGCCGCGGGCGAGCTTGGCGTAGTAGACCTTACCGCGTTTCACGATCTCGTCCTTCAACACCCAAGTGAGCGAGGCCTCTTCGTCTTTCTGGACGTTGCGCGGCATCACGGCGTCGCGGCGCCCGCAGACCGCCACGTAGAGCGACGGCCCGGGCCGCCGGGAATCCTGCAGGCAGGCGGCGAAGCCGACCTGCTCGATGAAGCGCTCGGCGTCGAAGGCCGTCTCGACCTGCCGCGTCCCTTCGCGGCGCCAGCGTTCATCGCGGTACTCTTCAATCTCTGCTGGAATCGTTGGCTTGGGTCTCATGCGTGCGGCGTCGGGGTCGGCCGCGTTTTCGTGCCTTCGCCGAGGTCAAGCGCCATGACACGGACAGCAAATCGCGCAGCGCGTCCCGTCCGATACGCGACAGACGCACCAGCACGAGGGGATAGCTCCGATAGTAGTCCCGTCAGGTAGTACGTCTCGGGCGCATCCTCGATGAGCCATTCGCGTTCCTCACAGCCGGCCCGGACGACGAGCGTGTCTGGTTCCGCCGATGGATGAGTGGCCAGGCCAGCCATGAAGCAGCCGCCCAGCTTCAGTACCGGAGATCCGTCGTACTTCGTGGTGACTGTGACGTCTGGAAGCCCGAGCCCAACCGTCGTGACGATCGCGAACGCCTCCGGCGGCTTCTGCTGTATCGGCCTTCGCTTCATCGACGCAGAGTATCCGCCCTCGCGCGACGCGACTCAAGCCCAGGGTCGGGTGGGGCATACTATCAACCCATGATCGTCCGCGCCGCCGCTTTGCTTATCCTCTCGACGTTACCTTTCTTTGGCCAGGCGCCGAAGCGCATCCAACCGGATCCGCCCATCACGTGCGACAGCTGTGACGAATGGAACCAGCCGCGCGAGCCGTTCAAGGTGTTTGGCAACACCTACTACGTCGGCGTGGCCGGCCTGTCCGCGGTGCTGATCGCGTCCGACGCGGGACTGGTCCTGGTCGACGGCGCCCTGCCGCAGTCGGTCCCACTGATCGACGCGGGCATCCGAACGCTCGGCTTCAAGACCGAGGACATCAAGCTCATCCTCAACGGACACACGCACTACGACCACGCAGGCGGGCTCAACGCGCTGCAGCGCTTCACCGGCGCCAGGGTGGCGACAGGGGCCGCGGGCGTGCGCGCGCTGGAGCAGGGCAAGCCCACCCGTGACGATCCCCAGGTGGGATTCGACGGCAATGGCTTCCCGCCGGTCACGAACGTGCACGGCGTGGCCGACGGCGAGGTGTTGCGCGTGGGCGACCTGGCGATCACCGCGCATGCCACGCCCGGCCACACGCCGGGCGGCACCACGTGGAGTTGGCGGTCCTGCGAGGGCACGCGCTGCCTCGCTGTCGTCTATGCCGACAGCATCTCCGCAGTGGCCGCGCCGGGCTATCGATTCACCGGCGACGCCACGCACCCCTCGATCGTCGACTCGTTTCGCCGGAGCATCACGAGGATGCAGGAACTGCCGTGCGACATCATGATCGGCGCGCACCCGTTTGTGGGCGACCTGGATGGCAAGTTGAAGCGACGCGCCGAACAGCCTGCCAATCCGTTCATCGACGCCGGCGCGTGCCGCGCGCTGGCGGCTGGAGCGATGAAGGGACTCGACGAGCGGGTCGCGGAAGAGACCGGGAAGAAGAAGAACTAGACAAACACCGTCCTAGCCCGGAATGGGGTGGCGATGTCCGTCCAGGTAGTCCCGCAGCCCTTCGTGCGTGCTACGGAAGGCGAGCTCGTCCCAGGGAATCGCCGAGGTTTCGAGCTCGGCGGCCTCCAACTGCTCATCGTCCACGGCGAGCGTGCCGCCAATCGCCGTCGCGGCGTACACGACGATGACGGGGGCGCGGCCGGGGTAGGAGTAGATGTTCACCAGGGCGTCGAGCCGGATGTCGAGGCCGCACTCCTCGCGCGCTTCGCGGATCGCGGCCGCGGTCAACGGTTCGCCGCGGTCGACGTAGCCGCCCGGGAATACCCACTTGCCGTAGCCGGGCTCGATGGCGCGGCGGACGAGCACGAGCCGGCCGTGCTCCGACCGGATGATCGCGCCGACGGCGATTTTCGGATCGAGGTAGAAGACGAACCCGCACCGCGTACACACGGGCCGCTGGGGCTCCGTGGCTTTCAGCACGCGCCGCTCGAGCGGGCCGCCGCAGCGCGGGCAGAACTGAAACGTGTGCGAGTCGTCGTGGGGATGGAGCATCAGGAGCACAGTATAATTTGTCGCTATGTCCATCCTGAAAGTCGCGCGCATGGGGCACCCGGTGCTGCGCGCGAAAGCGCGCTCGCTCGAGAAATCTGAGATCAAGAGCGCGGTGATTCAGACGCTGATTGACGACATGATCGACACCATGGCCGAATACCACGGCGTCGGCCTCGCCGCGCCGCAGGTGCATGAAGGCGTGCGGCTCTTCGTCGCCGCACTCGACCCCGGCGAAGACGACGAGCAGGAGGAGAGCGAGCCGATCGCCGTCATCAACCCCGAAATCATCATCGTCGGGTCCGATGTCGTCGAGGACTGGGAAGGGTGCCTGAGCATTCCGGAGATCCGCGGTCGCGTCTCGCGCGCGCGGGAGATCAAAGTCCGCGCGTTCGACCGCACCGGCAGCCGGATCGAGCTCAGCGCGCACGATTTTCCGGCGCGGGTCATCCAGCACGAGACCGATCATCTCGACGGGGTGCTGTTCTTCGATCGGATGACGTCGCTGGCGACGCTGACGTTCATGGACGAGTACGCGCGATACTGGCGGAAGACGGACGACTAAAGCGTAGGGCGGCCCTTTCAGGGCCGCCGCCCGCCCGGGCCTGAAGGCCCGCGCTACAACGAATCGGCGATCGCCGATCGTTTTCTTTCCAGGTTGCGCTCCGACTGCAGGCGTTCCAGCTCCACGCTCGAGTGATCCACGAACTGCATGGCCGCGGCGATGGCCCCGTGGCCCGCGGTGTCCGCGATGGCGCGGTGCATCAGCTGACACACGCGGCGGTATGACGGGTGGCCCTGCGGCGAGGTGCGGAGCTCGATGACGTGCATCGCCTCGCGCGCGTTCATGTCCATGTAGAAGCGCACCCTGTAGGCCATCACCACGGCGTACGGTGCGGCGTCGCGTAGGCCGTGCGCGACGAGCTGCTCGTACAGCGCCGCTGACTGTTCCATCACCGCGCGCCAGTCGGCGAGTGCGCCGGCATCTTCAATCGCCGCTGGTTCCGTGTAACCATGACGCGCGCTGAGCGGCTGCCAGTCGAGGGTCAGCAGGCGGTGGCGCTGCAGATCGCGAAACGCGCCGTAGTCGGCGAGGACGTCGAAGCGGTAGCTCGTGCGCTCGAATGCGCGGCTCGGTTTGTGGCGGCGGTTCGCGCGGGAGCCGACGTAGGCGCGGAGGACCGCGGCGCGGTCGTTTGGCGACAGACGGCGCGCGATGGCGAGGAGCTGATCGTCGGGCAGCGTCGATGCGGTATACAGCGCGGCAGCCACGACTTTGGCTTCGCCCTCGGGATCGAAGTCGGTGAGCGTGACCTCGCCGCGCGGCTCGGCGATCGCGTCGTCGACAAGGGGCGCGGCCACCGTGTCGAAGGCGCGGCGCGTGTCGACGAAGTAGTTGATCCAGCGTCCACCGCGGTCCGGCTGATCGACTCGGGCGAGGAATGCGGGAATCACGTGGCGCAGTTCGGTCAGCATCTGCTGCGCACAACCGCGGACTTCGTCGAGCGGGTGCGCGAACATGCGGAGGAGCAGCGCTTCGAACGCCTGGCCCGTCCCGAACAGTCCGACGTTGGACGTCGTCGCCGCCGGCAGCAGTCCGCGCAGCGTGTCGAGCGCTTTGGCGCGGATCACCGATTTGTAGACGCCCTCTGAATCCTCCGGCGACTTGGGGTATTTCGCGCGGAAGTGCGTTTCCATCGCCGGAATCCAGCGCGCGTACGTCGCGAAGGCGTTGTCGAGCGTGCGGACGAACGTCTCGCGCAGCGGGGAGCCGTCGAGCTCGGCCGGCACGTGATACTTCCAGCGGCCTCCCGGGCGATCGGTGTAGGGCACGTAGCGCGTCGACTGCTCGAGGTACGCCATCAGGCGTCCGCGCTCGAGCACTTTGGTCAGGATGTTGGAGACACCCTCGCACGCAATGTGTGCGCCGCCGAGCTGCGCAACCGAATCGTCTCCGTACTCGCTCAGCACGCGCGCGTAGAGTCTGTCCGCACGAGCGGATCCGACGCTGGCGTCAGGCTGATCGCCGTGCGCGCTCAGCTGGCCGTGGAATTCGTCGAGGAAGAGGCGCCGAACCGACTTGGCGGATCGCGAATAGCGCGCGAAGAGGGCGCCTTTGACGGTTTCCGGCAGGTTCCTCAGCACGAAGACGGGGCGGTCGGTATTGGTGAAGTAGGGTGTGAGCGCGCGCGTTTCCTCCGGCGTGAACGTCTCGGCGGTGGTAGTGGGGAAAGCCACGCTGGTCGGATATTCTACCGCGCATGCCGATCGATTTCGCCTACCGTCACCGGCTCAGCGTGCGGTTCCGGGACTGTGACGCGATGGGTCACGTCAATCACGCCGTGTATTTCACGTATCTCGAGCAGTGCCGCCTGACGTTCTGGCGCGAGCTGGCCGGTGCGCCGTCGCCGCACACGCGCCTCATCGTCGCGCATGCGGAGTGCGACTACCGCGCGCCGGCGCACTTCGCCGACGAGTTGGAGGTGCGCCTGAACGTCGGTGAGATCGGGCGGTCCAGCTTCACGCTGGTCTATGCAATCGTCCAGGCGGGTAGCGACCGCCCCGTCGCCAGCGGGAAGACCGTGATGGTCAGCTACGACTACGCTGCGAGCGCATCGGTGCCTCTTCCGGCCGAGACCATCGAGTTGCTGCAGCGTGTGACGAGGGTCAGACCCGGGTCAGACCCGGGTCTGACCCTCGTCCCGTAGCCGCTGACGAACGAGCTGTTCGCCGCTGATCGGGATCGCGCAAATTTCTCTGTAAGCGGCTTGGCGCCGATCAATATTTCCACCGAGCCCCTCCAAGAGCGGGTGGGTTGCCAACCACTCTGGCCCGTCACCCAGAGCATGCGCGCGATAGCTTGACCATCGATACTGCTCCGGCTGCACGACGAGCCGCGATCTCACTGGGTTTTGTTCGATATAGCGGAGGCACGTCACCCAGTAGCGTTCGTCGTTGATGGCTTTGGCCCCGTACCGACCGGTCCAGAGTGTTCCGACGCGGTCGTACTTGCGGTTGAAATACATCACATAGCGAACGCCCAGTTGCTGCATCGCCTTGGCCGTTCCATGTTCAGTACTCGGAGTCAGAAGCAGGTGTGTGTGCGTCGTCATCAACGCGTAACCGTGTACCTCGACGCGGTAGCGCCACATTGCCGACTGCAGCATGACGAGGAACGACTCGTAGTCGCTGTCTTCACCAAAGATCGCGCAACGGTTGTTTCCCCGCTGTCGCACGTGGAGGCTGACGCCAGGAACGTAAATCCGGGATGGGCGCGGCATGACGCAACAGTGGAGCAAGATCCGATCTCAGCCGGACGGTTCGAAATCGTTAGACTTTACGCCCCCAACGCGATCGGCGATGGCAATAAACGTCCAGTCACACTCCCAACGTCATGAACAAATCTGCAAGACAAGGGTCAGACCCGGGTCTGACCCAGGTGTGACCCCGCGTCGCTGTTGGTGCGACAATGTTCCGTGGTCTACATCTTTGGCAAAGACACCTGACCCTATACGCAAGCCGCCCGTGACGACTTTCAGCGGCGGCAGGTCTTGTTCGAGTACATCAACGTCAAGAAGAGCCCGGCGGAGCTCCAGCGCATGCTGGGGCACAGCAACGGGCGTCGTGCCGTGCCGGTGATCGTCGACGGCGATCAGGTGACGATCGGCTTCGGCGGCACCTGAGGTGTCTGACCCCGCGTTCAGTTCGAGCGCAATATCTCAATATTTCAAGGCGGTTTGACAATATTGTGAAACTATTCACATAATCCGCCATGGCCGCGATGATTGAGCTCGACGCCGTCACCAAGCAGTTCGCCGGCAAACGCGACGTCATCGCCCTCGACACCGTCAGCCTCGTCATTCCGCGCGGCGAGATGGTCTCTATCATCGGCCCCTCCGGCTCCGGCAAATCGACGCTGCTCAACCTGGTCGGCGGACTCGACCGCCCCACCACCGGACAGGTCAGCATCGACGGCGAACGCCTCGCCGGTCTCTCCGACGATGACCTGACGAAAGTCCGCCGCGACAAGATCGGCTTCATCTTTCAGTTCTTCAACCTGCTGCCGACACTCTCGTGCGTCGAAAACGTCGGCCTCCCCCTCCACCTGCGCGGCTGGCCGCGTAAGAAGGTCGACGAGCGCGCCCGCGAACTGCTGGGTCTCGTCCAACTGGACCGCCGCCTCACGCACCTTCCCGAAGAGCTCTCGGGCGGCGAGCGCCAGCGTGTCGCGATCGCCCGCGCCCTCTCCGTCTATCCGCCCGTCCTGCTCGCCGATGAACCGACCGGCAACCTCGATACGCGCACGGGCGAAGAGATCCTCGCGCTGATGCGCGACGTCCACAGCCGTCTCGGCTGCACGGTCGTCATCGTCACGCACGACACGCACGTCGCGCAGAGCTGCCAGCGCACCATCGCCCTCCGCGACGGACGCATCGTCGAGGACGTGCGCCGATGATCCTGCTCCGGCTGATCAGCTGGCCCTACTTCCGCAAGCACGTCCTCCGCACCGCGCTGACCACCGCGGGCATCGTCCTGGGCGTCGCCGTGTTCGTCGGCATGCACACGGCAAACTCGAGCGTTCTGTTCGCCTTTTCGCGAACGGTCGATCGCATTGCGGGGAAGACCGAGCTGCAAGTCACGGCGGGCGAACCCGGCTTCCACGAGGAGGTGCTCGAGCAGGTCCAGTCCGCGTCGACCGTGCGCGTCGCCGTGCCGGTGATCGAAGCGGTCGTTGACACGAACCTCGCAGGGCAGGGCAACCTGCTCGTCCTCGGCGTGGACATGACCGGCGATCGCACGCTCCGCGACTACGACCTCGACAGCGCCGACGAATCGGTCATCGACGACCCGCTGGTGTTTCTCGCGCAGCCGGACTCGATCATCCTGTCGAAGGAGTTCGCCGACAAGAACCACATCAGCGTCGGCGGCCGCGTCGCGCTCGGCACCGTGGAAGGCGAGAAGCAGTTCACGGTCCGCGGCGTGATGAAGTCGTCCGGGCTGACCAGCGCCTTCGGCGGCAACATCGCCGTCATGGACATCTACGCGGCGCAGCACATGTTCGGCCGCGGCCGTTCGTTCGATCGCATCGATCTCGCCCTGAAAGAAGGTCGCACGCTGAAAGACGCCCAGCAGGAATTGACGGCCATCCTCGGCCCCGGCTTCCAGGTGGACCCGCCGTCGGGTCGAGGCCAGCAGTTCGAGGCGATGCTCGCCGCGTACTCAATGATGGTCGGCATCTCGAGCCTGTTCGCGCTCTTCATCGGGATGTTCATCATCTACAACTCGTTCGCGATCGCGGTGACGCAGCGGCGATCCGAAATCGGCATCCTGCGCGCGCTCGGCGCCACGCGTGGACAGATTCGCTGGCTGTTTCTCGGCGAAAGCGCGGTCACAGGCGTGATCGGGTCGCTGGGCGGACTGGCGTTCGGCGTGCTGATTGCCCGCGGGATCGCCGCGTCCATCGGCACGTTGATATCCGACGTCTACGGCGTCGCGCAGCACGCCGACGAGCTCTCGACCAGCCCTGGGCTTCTCGGGCTGGCGCTGGTAATCGGGATCGCCACCAGCATCGTGGCGGCCGCCATCCCGGCGCACAACGCGGCGCGCGTCGACCCGGTGCAGGCCCTGCAGAAAGGCACGTATCAGGTGCTCTCCGCCGGAGAGAGCCGGCTGCGAGCGATCCTCGGCCTCGTGCTGGGCGCCGTGTCGATTGTCTGCCTCAACCTTGGCGGCTCACGCCCGATCTTCTACGGCGGCTACGCCCTCGCGATCCTCGTCGCGCTGCTGATCGGCCCGCTGCTCTCGCTGGCGCTCGCCAAGGCGCTGCGTCCGATCCTTAAATGGGCGCGCCCGGTCGAAGGCGCGCTCGCCGCGGACAGCCTGATTCAATCGCCGCGCCGGACGTCGGCGAGCGTCGCCGCGCTGATGCTGTCGCTCGCGCTGGTCGTCGCGTTCGCCGGCATGGCGCGCGCGAGCTACGACTCGATCATCGACTGGATGGAAACGGCGCTCAACCCGGAGCTCTTCATCATGCCCTCCCAGAGCATCGTCGTCCGCACGATGCGGTTTCCGCCGACGATGGGCCCGGAGGTGGCGGCGATCCCGGGAGTCCGTCTGGTGCAGATGGTGCGCGACGCCCGGATCCAGTTCCGCAAGACGCCGGTGATGGTCGTGTCCGTCGAGATCAACAGCATCGCGGAGACGGCGCGGCGCGAGCCGATCGCGGGGAACGCCGCCGACATGTATCGCCGCACCGCGGCCGGGGAAGGCCTGATGGTGTCCGAAAATCTCGCGCAACTCCAGCATCTGAGGCTTGGCGAGATGCTCGAAGTCCCCGCGCCAAAAGGTGTCATCCGCCTGCCGATCGTCGGCATCGTCGTCGACTATTCGGATCAGCAAGGCACCATCCTCATGGACCGCAGCCTGTTCGTACGGTACTGGAACGACGACTCAGTGAACGTGTTTCGCGTGTACCTGACCCCGGGCGCTCAAGTCCCGGACGTGCGGCAGCGGATTCTCGAGAAGTACGCCGGCCAGCGGCAGGTCTTCGTGCTCACCAACCGCGAGCTCAAGACCTACATTTTGAAAATCACCGACCAGTGGTTCGGGCTCACGTCGGTGCAAATCGCGGTCGCGGTGCTCGTCGCGATTCTCGGGATCGTGAACACGTTGACCGTGTCGATCACGGACCGACGACGGGAGCTGGGTGTGCTGCGAGCGGTGGGAGGACTGCGTGGCCAGATCCGGCGCACAATCTGGCTCGAGGCGCTCAGCATCGGCACGCTCGGGCTCGCGCTCGGCTTCGCGTTGGGCGCGATCAACCTGTATTACATCCTGCAGATCGTGCACAACGACATCGCCGGCATGCGGCTGGACTACGCGTTTCCGGTCGGCACGGTCCTCGCGCTGGTGCCGACGATTCTCGGCGCCGCGTTCATCGCGGCGATTTGGCCGGCGGAGTCGGCGGTGCACGGCTCGCTCGTGGAGGCGCTGGAGTATGAGTAACGGGCGCGACAAAGCGCGGGTAGGGCGGGTAGGGCGGGTGGGTCGGATGGGGCAGGTGGGGCTGGTCGGGCGGGTCTGGCGGCTGGGTCTTCTGGGGCTCGCGCTGGTGTCGTCGCCTGATGTGCGCGCCGCCGACAACGCGCGCCAGATCGTCGACGAGGCGCAGAAGCGCACCGACGTCAAGTCGCAGCGCTACGAAGGGCTGCTGCAGGTATTCGACGCGAAAGGGAAGATCAGCGACAAGCGCTGGACCATGGAGCGGCTCGGCGCGCACGGACAGAGCAAGTCGGTCCTTCGGTTCACCGTGCCGGCCGAGGTGAAGGGCGTGGCGCTGCTCGTGGTCAACCACCCGGACCGCGCGTCGGACCAATGGATGTGGACGCCGGCGATCGAACGCGACCGCCGCATCGCCCTCCAGGATCGCTCGACGCGGTTCTTCGGCACCGACTTCAGCTTCGAGGACCTCGAGGAGCGCGACGTCGACCAATATGACTACGTGCTCGTCGGCGACGACACGGTCGACGGCGCCGCGTGCTGGAAGATCCGATCCGCGCCGCGGGAGTTGAAGTCGTCGCAGTACACCAGCGCGATCATCTGGATCCGGAAGGACAACTACGCGTTTGCGCGGATCGAGAACTACATGAAGGACCAGGTCGCGCGCCGGCTGAACTACACCAACATCCAGAACGTGCAGGGCATCTGGACCGCGAAGCAGCTCGAGATGAGCGACCTGCGGCGCGGCAGCCGCACGCGCCTCACGCTCGAGAAGCTCGAATACAACGTCCCGCTGAAGGACGAAGACTTCACGCTGCAGGCCATCCGGCGCCAGTAGCCGCCATGTTCCGACGGCCCGTCGCGCGCTTTGTGTCCTTTGTTCCCTTTGTGTCCTTCGTGTTTCTCGTGTCCTTTGTGTCCTTTGTGCCGTTTGTGTCTGTCGTGTCTGCACAAACGGTGACGCAGCGCGGCTTCGTCGAGGGCCGGGCGTTCCTGTTTCCGCAGGAGGCTGTCAACGATCCGACGCGGGCCGTGGGCGACCTGCTCGCGCGCGAGGACGTGTTCGTCAAGCCCGCGCCGTGGGTGCGGTTTGCGGCCGGCCTCGAGTTGCGCGCGAACTCCCACGATCAGGTTGAGGACTCCTGGCGCCTCGACATGGACGATCGCGGCGTCAGGCGCCCGCGTGCATCGCTGCGGCGTCTGACCGCGACCGTCACGCACGGGCCGTTCACGATCGACGCCGGCAAGCAGTTCATCCGCTGGGGGAAGGCGGACATCATCAACCCCACGGACCGCTTCGCGCCGCGCGATTTCATCAACGTCGTCGACACCGAGTTTCTCGCGGTGAGCGGCGTGCGGGCCGTGGTGCAGCACGGCGACGAGACGTTCGAGGCCGTGTGGGTGCCGCGCTTCACGCCGAGCCGCGTACCGCTGCTCGATCAGCGCTGGACGGTGCTCTCCGGCGCTGCGGCGGCGCTGCCGCTCGTCGACAGTGGATCCGTGCTGCCCGCCGCCTCGCAGACGGGCCTGCGCTGGGGCCACGTGGGCTCCGGCTTCGAGTACTCGCTGTCGTTCTTCAACGGCTTCAACCACCTGCCCAACATAGGGCTGGTGGGGCAGGTAGGGCTGGTAGGGCAGGTAGGTCAGGTAGGGCAGGTAGGTCAGGTGGGGTCGGTGGGGCTGGAAGGGCAGGGTGGCGCCCTCGCGTTGCAACGCACCTACCCGGCCATTCGGACCTACGGGGCGGACGCCGCGGTGCCGACGCCGTGGTTCACGATCAAAGCCGAGGCGGCGTACTTCACGTCCCGCCAAAGCGGCGAAGCCGCGGCGGCGGACGAGTTCGTGCTGTACGTGCTCCAGGTCGAGCGGCAGACGGGGGAGTGGGTGATCGTGGCGGGCTACGCGGGCGAGGCGATCACGGCGCGGCGCTCCACGCTCTCCTTTGCGCCAGACCGCGGCATGACACGCTCGGTCGTGGCGCGGGCGTCGTACACGATCGACCCCGTGCGCAGCCTCGCGCTCGAGACCGCCGTCCGTCAGAACGGCGACGGCGTCTATGGCAAGGCCGAGTACTCCCAGACGCGCGGGCAGCACTGGCGCGCGACGGTCACCGCAGTCGGGATCAGCGGCCACAGCGACGATTTCCTCGGCCAGTACCATCGGAACTCTCACGTCGCGGTTGCGCTTCGCTATAGTTTCTAGGTCCGGCTGAAGCCGGACACTACCGCGACTACTGCAGCCGGACACTACCGCGACTACTGCAGCCGGACACTACCGCGACTACTGAAGCGGGACACTACCGTGACTACTTTCGAGCCGCTCCTGCTCACTGCCCACAATCCGGGTCCGATGACTGGATCGGGCAACAACACCTATCTGCTCGTGGGCTCCAGCGGATCGGCCGCGCTCATCGACGCCGGCGTCGGCGAGCCGCGGCATCTGGCCGACCTCGCGTCCGCGCTCAGCGATCGCAGCGGCCGGCTCGACACGGTGCTGGTCACCCACGGTCATCGCGATCACGCGGCTGGCGTGCCGGCGATCGCCGCGGCACATCCCGCGGCCTCCTTCAGCAAACACCCGTGGCCTGGGGAAGATGCCCCGGATAACATGCGGTGGCGACCGCTCGGCGACGGCGACGTGGTCCGTGCCGGCGACGCGACGTTGCGGACGCTGCATACGCCCGGGCACTCGCCGGACCACCTCGCCTTCTGGCACGAGCCGACAGGGACGATCTTCACCGGCGACCTTCTCGTCCTGGGCAGCAGCGTGATGATCCACTGGAGCGGAGGCGGCGACCTTGGGCAGTACCTGGCGTCGCTCGAGCGTCTGCGGGCGCTCGAGCCCCGCCGCCTGCTCCCGGCGCACGGCCCGGCGATCGACGATCCGCAGGCGATCCTCACCGGGTATCTCGAGCACCGGCGTCAGCGCGAGCGACAGGTGCTCGACGCGCTCCGCGCCGGCCACGCCACCGTGCAGGCGATCGCCGAATCCATCTATGATGGTCTCGCGTCGTCGCTGATGCCGGCGGCGCAGGAAAACGTGAGAGCGCACCTCGAAAAGCTGAAGACCGAACGGCGCGCAACAGTTGAAGACGGCCGATGGACCTTGTAGCGTTCGCCATCGCGGCGGCTCTGGCGGCGCTGCTGGTCGTGCGCGAGCTGATGTGGCGCCGAGCATTCGCCACGATGCGCGAGAGGGCCGCAGCCGACGGCGTTCAGATTCGCGAGCAGGAGCAGCTCGCCCACGTCGGCCAGCTCGTCTCGGGCCTTGCGCAGGAGCTCAAAAGCCCGCTGCAGGGCGTGATCGGAAATACCGAGCTGATGATCGCGTCCGCCGGCTCGGGAGTGGATTCCAAGGACGAGCTCCGCGATCTCCAGGAGAACGTCGCGCGCGCGGCCGGTATCGTCCGCAACCTGCTCGCGTTCACCGAAACATCGTCGCTGAGCCGCCGGTGGCAGGACATCAACGAGCTCGCCAGCCGCGCGGTCGACGGCATGCGGAGCGAGCTCGAGGCGTCGGGTGTCCGCGTCAATCTGGCACTCGCCGACCGCCTGCCGCTGATGTACGTCGACGGCCGCCAGCTCGAAAAGGTGCTCGCGACGCTGCTGGCTCGGCCCTCGCCCCATTCGAGCCCGCGCCGCGAGGCCGCCGCGATCACGCTCGCCACGCGTCTCGGCGAACCGGACGACCGGCTCGTCATCGAGCTCGACGATCGAACCGCTGCCAATCTCGACGAGCTCGACGAGCCGTCGTGGTCTGGCGATCTCGTCGCCTGCCGGCAGATCGTGCAGGCGCACGGCGGGTCGCTCGAGGTCGAGCGTCCCGCCAACGGCGGCTATCGATTTCACCTGGAGCTGCCCGTCACCGCCGCCGCCGCCGACACCCGGCGCGCCACCTAATGGAGTAATCCCGTGGACAATGTCATCGACTTCATCAACGTCAACCGTGAGCGCTACCTCGACGAGCTGAAGGCCTTTCTCGCCATTCCCAGCATCAGCGCGCTGCCGCAGCACGCGGGCGACGTGAAGCGCTGCGCCGATTGGTGCGCCGACGAGATGCGGCGCATCGGCTTGCAGCACGTCAGGCTCGTGGACACGCCGGGCCATCCGGTCGTCTACGGCGACTGGCTCGGGGCGCCGGGCGCGCCGACGATCCTCTTCTACGGGCACTACGACGTGCAGCCGGTCGATCCGCTGGAACTCTGGGAGTCGCCGCCGTTCGAAGCGACCATCCGCGACGGCGAGATCTACGCGCGCGGGTCCGCCGACGACAAAGGGCAGGTCTTCATGCACTTCAAGGCGATCGAAGCGCACATGAGGCAGAACGGCAGGCTGCCGGTGAACATGAAGATCATCCTCGAAGGCGAGGAAGAAGTCGGCAGCGTCAACCTGGACAACTTCATCCGCGACCATAAGAGCGAACTGGGCGCCGACGTGGTCGTCATCTCCGACTCGCCGATGTTCGCGCGCGGCGTGCCGTCGATCTGCTACGGCCTGCGCGGCCTCGTGTACTTCCAGATCGATCTGCGCGGCAGCAGCACGGACCTGCACTCGGGGTCGTTCGGCGGCGCCGTCGCCAACCCGGCGTTCGTCCTGTCGCAGATCCTCGCGCAGATGAAGGATCGCGGCGGCCGCATCAGGATTCCCGGCTTCTACGACGATGTGGTGGAGCTGCAGGCAGAAGAGCGAGAAGCCTGGGCCGCCCTGCCCTTCAACGAGAAGACGTTCAAGAAGGACTTCGGCATCCCGAAGGTGTTCGGCGAGACCGGCTATACGACGCTCGAGCGCACGTGGGCGCGGCCGACATTCGAAGTGAACGGGCTGCTGTCGGGCTTCACGGGCGAAGGCGCGAAGACGGTGCTGCCGGCTGTCGCGATGGCGAAGGTCAGCATGCGCCTCGTATCGAATCAGACGCCGGACAAGATCGCGGAGTTGTTCGAAGCGCACGTGCGCAACATCACGCCGAAGACGATGGCCCTCACAATCACGCGCATGCACGGGGGCAAGCCGTGGATGACGTCGTACGACAACCCGTTCGTCCAGGCCGCCGGACGGGCGATCGAGCGCGGGTTCGGGCGCAAACCGGTGTTCACGCGCGAGGGCGGATCGATTCCGGTGGTGTCGACGTTCCAGGAAGAGCTGGGGCTCCCGTCGGTGCTGTTCGGCGTGGGGCTGCCGGACGAGAACGCGCACGCGCCGAACGAGAAGCTCGACGTGGCCAATTTCCACGGCGGCATCATCTCGTCGGCGATTCTGTACGAGGAGATCGCGAAGAC
>Ga0315281_10006595_pt1 | contig 16476 bp, 11 predicted proteins | sample YL17G07_0_MG_FD_204540 | JGI IMG/M metagenome (GOLD analysis project Ga0315281, IMG submission 204540) | Sediment microbial communities from Yellowstone Lake, YNP, Wyoming, USA - YL17G07_0 | ecosystem: Environmental > Aquatic > Freshwater > Lake > Sediment | place: USA: Wyoming | collected... | reverse complement strand
ACCCGACTTTCGGTGCATTGGTCAGCGAATCGGGATCTGGTTTCACATGGTATGGCAACAGCCAGCGCAATCGCCTGACGCAGTGGTCGAACGACCCCGTGATGGACCCACCGTCTGAGGCGTTGTACATCCGCGACGAGGAGACCGGTGTCTACTGGACACCGACCCCCTTGCCGATCCGCGAGGAAACCGCATATCGGACAAGGCATGGGGCGGGGTACACAGTTTTCGAACATAACAGTCAGGGGATTGAGCAAGAGCTGACAGTCTTTGTTCCCGTGGATGAGAAGGGGGGAGAACCGGTCAAGCTGCAGAGGCTATGGTTGAAGAACGACTCTTCCAGGCATCGCAAGCTCTCTGTGACGTACTATGTCGAATGGACACTCGGCGAGAACCGCGAATCTTCCCAGATGCACGTCGCGACGCGCTGGGATGACGAAGTCCAGGCCTTGGTGGCTCGGAATCGCTACCACCCTGAATATGGAGATCGGGTCGCCTTCGCGTCCATCAACCCGCCACCGGCGTCCTATAACGGCGACCGTACGTCCTTCGTTGGGCGCAACCGCTCGTTGGCTAACCCCGCGGCGATGGATCGAGTCGGTCTGTCACGTCGGGTAGGGGCCGGATTCGACCCGTGTGCGGCTCTGCAGGTCACGCTTGAACTAGCTCCTGGCGAAAGGGCTGAGATCACGTGCATGGTGGGCCAAGGCGTGTCGTTGGACGAGGTTCATAAGCTGGTTCTAACATACCGGGAAAGCTTGGCGCTCGAGACTGCGCTAAGCCAAACGAAAGCATGGTGGGATGACCTATTGGGGACGATTGAAGTCCACACCCCCGAGCTCGCTGCGGACTTCCTGATCAACCGTTGGCTTCTGTACCAAAACCTCGGTTGCCGGATGTGGGGACGTTCCGCCTTCTACCAGTCCGGTGGCGCATTCGGTTTCCGCGATCAATTGCAGGACGTCACGGCTCTCCTCCATGCATATCCCAAACTGGCGCGCGAGCACATCCTGCTGGCCGCGAGCCGTCAGTTCAAGGAAGGCGATGTTCAACACTGGTGGCACCCGCCGGGTGGCGTCGGTATGCGTTCGCGAATTTCCGATGACCTTCTGTGGCTTCCCTACACTGTGGCTCAGTACGTCCAGACCACCGGCGATGTGGGCATCCTGCGTGTGGAGATTCCGTTCCTCAACACTCCTACGCTGAAAGGTGATGAGCGCGAGCTCCTCTCCACGCCGGAGGTCACGTTCGAACGTGCCACGCTGTTTGAGCACTGCCAGCGCGCGGTCACGCGCGGTCTGACTGTCGGGCCCCATGGGTTGCCCCTGATGGGGACAGGGGACTGGAACGACGGGATGAACCTTGTGGGTGCCGGGGGGAATGGGGAGAGCGCCTGGTTGGGCTGGTTCCTCGTCGATGTGCTTCAGGGTATGGCCGGGTTGTCAGACCTGCTGCACCGGTCAGACTTGAGCCGAACCTATCAACAGGAGAGACAGTCACTGATTCAGCGTGTCGAACGAGCGGCATGGGACGGGGAGTGGTATCTTCGGGCGATTTTCGACGATGGCACGCCCCTCAGCTCCTCGGCGAGTAAGGAAGCGAAGATAGATTCTTTGCCTCAATCCTGGGCCTGGTTAAGCGGCGCCTCGGACACGCATCGCGCGAAGATAGCTCTGGAATCTGTATGGAGACACCTCGTGCGGGAGGACGAAGGTCTGGTGCTGCTCCTGGCACCTCCCTTTGACACGTCGGAGCCATCACCCGGATACATCAGGGGGTACCCTCCGGGGGTCCGTGAAAACGGAGGACAGTACACTCACGCTGCCGTGTGGTTTGCCATGGCCCTGGCACGCCAGGGGGATGGTGATCGCGCGGCTGGAGTGCTGCGCATGCTCAATCCGATTGAGCGCGCGCGTGATCCGGAAACAGTCTGGCGCTACGGTGTGGAGCCCTACGTGATCGCGGCTGATGTGTACCGATTGCCCGGGCGGATCGGTCACGGTGGTTGGTCCTGGTACACGGGTTCGGCGGCGTGGATGTACCGGGCCTGGGTCGAAGAGGTTTTGGGGTTGAAGGTACATGGGGATCACATGGAGTTGTCTCCGGTCATCCCCGGATGGTGGGAGGGCTTCCGCGTGCGCTATCGTCATGGGGAAGCCATCTACGAGATCCAGGTCGAGAATCCGGAGAAGTGCGGGCGGGGTGTGTCGTGGGTGGAGATGGATGGTCAGCGCGTACGGGATGGAGTGATCCCGCTGGATCGGGGCCTGGTGAAGCACCGGATCCTCGTACATATGGGGAAGCCGGAGCAAAAGACTTGAGACGTCTACCTTGAGGGTACGCCCTTGCTCTGATCGTAGTTTTCTCTCTACTAGCCGTTCCCGTCATGAAGGCGATCATAGCGAAATTTGCCTTTCAGTCTGAACTGCAGTAGCTTTGTGATGTGGAATTCACCCGCCCTTACCGCGAAGCAGCCTGAACATTCTCTCTCTGTCCCGATTCCCACTGAAGGAGGCTCTTGTGAGCGGGCAGCCATTTCACATTATCGCATCTTCGAGAAACTGGGCAGTGGCGGAACAAAGGGCCGGAGAGTCTCTGAATTCGTGTAACAACTCATTTAGCCTCTGGGGAGTATGGACAATGATATTCAATGCGACAAAATTCTTGCTCGTTCTCGTTGGAGTTGTCTCAACGCTGTGGGGCAAGCAATCATTTGCTCAGGATGGTTTCGACGTCAAAACTCACTACAAGAAATCGGAACACATGGTGCCGATGCGCGACGGGGTGGAACTCTTCACCATTGTCTACTCGCCACGAGATACGAACCGGAGATATCCACTATTACTGACTCGCACGGCCTACGGTATCCCTCCTTATGGACCCGATAACTATGGGACAGTCATTGGTCCAAACAATGATTTCGCCAGGGAAGGATACATCATTGTTTACCAGGATGTGCGAGGCAAATTCAGATCGGAAGGTGAGTTCATCCACCATGTCCCATACAAGCGCAACAAGGGCCCAAAGGATGTGGACGAGAGCAGCGATACGTATGACACGATCGATTGGCTGGTGAAGAAGGTACCGAACAATAATGGACGAGTAGGACAATGGGGGATCTCGTGGGGAGGGTGGCAAGTCTCGATGGGAATGATCGACGCGCATCCTGCACTGAAGGCCTCCTCTCCTCAAGCCCCTCCGCAGGATCAATTCTTAGGCGATGATCATCACTCCGGCGGCGCGTTCGAGCTCATGTACGCATTCGCGTGGATGTCTGGAAACGCGAGAGCACGAAAAGCACCGACCGACAGACCGACGGGACGGTTTGACTACGGTACACCGGACGGGTACGAATTCTTCTTGAACCTCGGTGCCGCTGCGAATGCCAGACGATATTTCGAAGATGATGTGCCGACATGGAACGACTACATGAAGCACGGCACCTATGATGAGTACTGGCAATCACGCAGCGTCCCCAAAGATCTGAAAAACATCAACCACCCGGCGCTCATCGTTGCCGGATGGTTCGATGCCCAAGATTTCTATGGCCCGTTCCGAATGTATCACGCAATGGAGAAGTTTAATCCGAACAACAAGAGCACGATCGTGATTGGCCCGTGGCTTCATGGTGGTTGGGCGCGCATGGATGGCGACACGCTCGGCAACATCCGGTTCGGATCAAAAACCGGCGTGTATTTCAGAGAAGAGATCGAGCTTCCATTTTTCAATTACTACTTGAAAGACAAGGGGGAGTTGAATCTTCCCGAAGTGCTTGCGTTCGAGACAGGAGCGAACAAATGGCGACAGTATGACCGTTGGCCGCCGAAGAATACCTCGGAAGCTGGTCTCTATTTTCAGGAGAACGGAAGGCTCACGTTCGCCGTGCCGACCACAAACTCGTCTCGGGCCTTCGATTCGTACACCAGCGATCCGGCAAAGCCGGTTCCGTATACGGCCGAGATACGCACAATCGAGGGTCATACCTTCATGGTGGAGGATCAGCGGTTCGCGTGGACGCGCCCCGATGTGCTCGTGTACCAAACCGAGCCGCTGAAGGACGCCGTAACGGTTGCTGGGCCGATCACAGCAAGTCTGTACGTGACGACGACAGGCACGGATGCAGACTGGGTACTGAAGCTGATAGATGTCTTTCCGGGAGACACGCCGGATCCTGACCCAAATCCGCAGGGTGTAAGAATGGGCGGATACCAAATGCTCGTGGCCGGGGATATCCTGCGGGGGAAATTCAGAAATAGCTTTTCGAGTCCTGAGCCGATGGTCCCACACCGGGTCACCCACATTGAGTTCCCCCTCGGCGACAAGCATCATACGTTCCTGGAAGGGCACAAGATCATGATTCAGATTCAGAGTTCCTGGTTCCCGATGTTTGATCGAAATCCCCAGAAGTTTGTCGACATCTATCATGCAAAGGATTCCGACTATCAAAAGGCCACGAACTCCGTGTACCGATCTTCCAAACATAGCTCGCACGTCGAACTCACCATTCTGAAGAATCAGTAGCGCGGGGATTCCTCCTTCTTTTCCCACAGGTGGAAGAGAAGGAGAGTGCGGTGAGCCGTCGAGAGGAAAAGCTCATCGTCGGTGAAGACATTCTTACTTGGGCCAAGAATCTGATATCATGGTGCGTTGTTTCCGCTTGCAATCGTTCTTCTCGCGATTCACCTGCTGTTGCCTTTCAGCTCAAGTTGCAGTAGCTTTGTGGCGTACTCTTGATCGATTCATCCCCCCGTCGCACCGTATGTGTGCTTGTTCAGTCCCGATTCCCACCACAGGAAATCACACGATCGGGGCAACTGTCACACCTCTGCATGCTTGAGAAATCCCGCCCCAAACACTATGATAGAGTAGACGTTGAGTAGAAGTGGAGCTCACAATGAAGAAGATCGTTGCCCTGGGAATTGTGGTGGTGCTGATAGCTGCGGTTGTTGTCTTCAGCCTCATGCGAAAAACGGAGAGTGTTGAGACCATTGCGTGGTACGGCATGATGCCTCATCCGTATATCTCCGAGGTTCGCAGCGGTGTGGAGCGATTTGAGAGGGAGACCGGCGTCAAGGTGATGAAGGTCGTCGGGCAGGCATGGACGCAGGAGAATGAGAATATTAATGTCGAGGCGTTGTCGAGCAGGGGGCACAAAGCGTTCAGCATCTATCCCGGCGACCCCGCCGCCGCAAACGCCTTGTTTGCGCAGCTGAAGAAGCGTGGACAGCTCGTGGTAGCCTATGGTGCGCAGCCGGACTTGCCCACCTCCGTTCCCTTCACGGTGGCCACCGATATTAAAGACGCGGCGATGGTAGCGGCGGAGCAGTTGATCGAATTCATGGGGGGCAAGGGCAGGATCCTGAATGTCCTGGAGACCGTCACGGACATCAACACCAAGATACGAGACGAGGGCATCAAGGAAGTCGTGGCCAAACATCCCCAGGTTCAGATCGTACAGACGATTTCGGACATGATCCAGGTCAGCGAAGCTACAACCAAGATCCAGAGCGCGCTGGCAGCGCGGGCGGACGAGATCGACGGCATCATCGCTACTGGCTACAACCCGACCATCGCAGCAGCCGCTGTGTTGACCGAATGGCACAAGAATCCCGCGCACAGGCGCATCCGCTTCGTCGGGATCGACACCGGACCGACGGTGCTGCAGGCAATTCGGGAGGGAGCTATCGACGCGACAGTCGCGCAGAATCCACCCGGCCATGGCTACATTTCGTGCATGCTTCTTAAGTTGATGCTCGATGGTTGGACGCCACGGACGGATTATCAATTCATCAACGCCGGCATCGTCGTGGTGACGAAGGCCACTGTGGACACGTACGCGACCCAGGTACAGGCGATCACCGATCGTCTCGCGGCCGACCTGAAGTCAAAGTATCTGCGCCCCCCGCAATGAGAAGAGGCTGCACGTATGCTTGAGCTCAAGGCCATCAGCAAACAGTTTCCCGGCGTCAAAGCACTGGACGACGTCAGCCTGCGTTTTGAGGCGGGAGAAATCCACGCAATCGTCGGCGAAAATGGCGCAGGCAAGAGTACGCTCATCAAGATCATCACCGGCATTGAGCAACCCGATCAAGGGGAGATCTTCTACGAGGGGGAGCGGCTTCATTTCAGCAGCTACCGCGAAAGCCTCAAGCGCGGCATCGATATCGTCAATCAGGAGATACAGGTTATTCCGGAGAGCACGATTGCAGAGAACATCATGCTTGACAAGATGATCACGTACGGGAGGACAGGGATCATCAACTGGAAGGCGGTGAACCGAGTTGCTCAACAGTACCTGGAGATGGTCGGTTTGTCGCTGCCCCCCACGACTGTGATCAAAAATCTAAGCGCCGCACGCAAGCAATTGGTGCAGATCGCCAAGGCGCTTGCCGCGAACGCCCGCGTCCTCCTCCTGGACGAGCCGACCAGTTCATTGTCCGAGCACGAGGTGAACAACCTGTTTCGGATTCTTCGCGACCTCAAGGCACAGAACGTCACCATCATCTTCGTCTCGCACAAATTCGAAGAAGTGTTCGCCTTGTGTGACAGAGTCAGCGTTCTTCGCGACGGTCAGCTTGTCGGTACGAAGCAGATCGCCGAGCTGACGACACCGGAGCTTGTGAAGATGATGATCGGCCGCGAGGTCGCGCAGGAGCACCTTGGCCAGCTCGATGTGAACCAGAACAGCGAGATGTTGCGTGCCGAGCACGTGAAAAGAAAAGACAAAGTCGACGACGTGAGCTTCTCATTGTACGAAGGAGAAATCCTCGGATTCTACGGGCTGGTCGGTGCGGGACGGACAGAACTTGCGCGCGTCTTGATCGGCGAGGACAAACCGGATAGCGGAGCGATCTATGTCCGCGGGGAGAAAGCTCATATCAAGAGCGTTGCTGACAGCCTAGAGCGCTTCCGGATCGGATATATCACCGAGAACCGCAAGGAAGAGGGATTGTTGATGCGATCGCCGGTTCACACCAACGTGACGATCACCATCTGGCGACGCATCGTCCATCCATTGACGCGATCCATCAATCGGATAAAGGAGCTCGGAATCACTCGGGACATGATCCGGGCGATGGACATTCATACCACCGGACCGGACCAAAGAACGGAGAGCTTGAGCGGCGGCAACCAGCAGAAGATCTGCATCGCCAAGTGGCTGGCGGCGGACTGTGACATGCTGATCATCGACGAACCGACCGTCGGGGTGGACATTGGAGCCAAGGAGCAAATCCATCAGCTCATCTGGGACCTGGCCAAGAAACAGCGGAAAGCGATCATCCTCATTTCCTCGGACATGCCGGAAATCATCAAGCTTTCCCATCGGATCCTCGTCTTTAGGAATCACCGGATCGTTGGCGAGATCGTCGATGTGGACGATGCGACCAAGACGTACGATCGCCTCAGCATGGCGATTGCCGGACACTTGAATTGACGGAAGAAGAACCCATGAAGCAAGCCAATCTCGTCCAACCGCAGAATTCTCCCTCCGAGATCTCTGACAAGCGCGAGTTTCTCAGCGGGCGGACACTCGGGCTCATTATTTCCACGGCAATCCTGTTCACGATCTTAGTGACACAGTCGCAGAGTTTCCTGAGCGGGTACACCATGTTCGTCGTGTCGCGGCAGATGGCCTTCTATACCTTGATTGCGTTGTCTCAAGCCTTCTGTCTGGTCGTGGGCGGGATGAATCTGTCGGTGGGTGCGATCGGCAGCATCACCACGGTGATCCTTGGCCTCTGTCTGGACAACTGGGGACTGTCGCCGTGGCTGGCCGTGCCCGTGGCGCTCGCGGTCGGAATTTTCGCAGGCGCGCTCAATGGTCTGCTCATCACGAGGCTGAAAATTGATTCGTTTATCGTCACGTTGTCGACGATGTTCATCTATATGGGATTGCGGTCCGGGATTTCCGGCGGATCGCCCTACAAGGTTCCCGGGTCGTTCGACTTCGTCGGCCAGAGCAGCCTGCTCGGGATCCCCTACGTGTTCTTGATCATGATCGCCTTGTTGGTATTCGTCGGCTACATGTACCAGAAGACGGTGCTCGGCCGTCGCATGCTGGCCACGGGTGGTAATGCAGCGGCCGCTCGACTGTCCGGCATTAACACAGACAGTATGGTGGTGTGGGCGCACACACTCTCCGGCGCTTTTGCTGCTCTCGCTGCGGTGTTATGGGCATCGATGCTCGGCTCAGTGGCTCCGGAAACCGGCGACGATTGGTTGATCGTCTCATTCGCTGTGGCGATCATCGGTGGGACGGCACTCACCGGAGGCAGCATCTCGGCGCTGGGAATCTTCATGGGTTCGGCGATCTTCATGTTGATCAAGCATGGTTTGGTCGAGGTTAAGGCAAATCCTTATTACGCTAATTCATTTCTCGGCGCATTGGTCCTGCTGGCGATCGTGGTAGATCGTCTGCGGGAGGTTTACAGCGAAAAACAGCGGTTGAAATGAATCCGAAGAATTGAGCGTACGATCATATCAGTCAAACGAGTGCAAGCGATTTCACGTCAGAAACCATATTCCGCCAAGCAACGTTCGGTTCATCGAGCGTGTCGAAAAGGAACGGAGATAGCATGCGTCAAGCGATCATGAATTCACCTGGGAAAATCGAATTCCGAGATGTCCCCCCTCCGGTGCCGGGTCCGGATGAAATTCTACTTCGCATCCGGCGAATAGGTGTCTGCGGATCGGATATCCATGTGTGGCACGGGAAGCATCCGTTTACGCCCTATCCCGTGGTGCAGGGACATGAGTACAGTGCGACTGTAGAGTCCGTCGGTCAGGGTGTGACGAAAGTGAAGCCCGGAATGAAAGCGACCGCGCGGCCGCAGCTCGTGTGTGGCGAGTGCGATCCGTGCAAGCGGGGAGATTATAACATCTGTGATCATCTCAAGGTGCAAGGGTTCCAAGCCCCCGGATGCGCGCAGGAGTTCTTCCTCACGACCGAAGAGCGCATCGTACCGCTGCCGGACAACCTAAGCTACGAGCAAGGAGCGCTGGTCGAACCGGCGGCCTGCGCAGCCCATTCGACGGCCCGCGCCGGCGATCTGCGGGGCAAAAATGTGGTGGTACTGGGTGCGGGGACGATCGGCAACCTGGTGGCCCAAACGGCGCGCTGCCGCGGTGCGAAAAAGGTTCTGATCACAGATCTCAGCGACTTCCGGCTGAAGAAGGCTCTCGCGTGCGGTGTGGATGCAGTCTGCAACGTCAGAACCGAGAAGCTGGCCGATGTTGCGCATCGGGCCTTCGGTGGGGAAGGATTCGATGTGGCCTTTGAGGCTGTGGGCGCGGAAGCGGCGCTGGACGATGCGATTCAGAACATCTGCAAGGGGGGCCAGATCGTCGTTCTGGGAGTCTTCGGTGAGAGGCCCCGCGTGGACATGTCTGTTGCGGGTGACCGGGAGCTCAAGCTGATCGGAACGCTTATGTATAAGCATGAGGACTATGAGCAGGCGGTCCAGTGGATCGCTTCCGGAGCAGTGCGGACCGAGCCGCTCATCACGCGCCATTTCCCATTCGACCGGTACGCCGATGCCTATCATTTCATCGAGGAACAAGGTGATAAATCGTTGAAAGTGATCATAGATGTCGGTTGAACCGCGCATGGAGAGACCTCTCTGTGTCGGCATCGGCGAGGTCTTGTGGGACCTCCTACCGGCAGGTAAAAGCCTCGGTGGTGCTCCGATCAATGCAGCGGCACATGCGGCCCAACTTGGAGCCAAATCGGCAGCGGTCAGCGGGGTGGGGGATGATGACGAAGGACGAGAAATCATCGAGCGTCTCCGTGCATTGCAGGTGGATGTGGCAGGTGTACGTGTAGTACAGGGACTGCCGACCGGCGTGGTGGATGTGAAGTTGAACGATACCGGTGTGCCGGCTTTCTCCATCCGCATGCCAGCAGCGTGGGATGCGATTCAGATGGATGCGACCCTCGAACCGTTGGGAGGCGCCGCCGACGCGGTGGTGTTCGGTTCACTGGCGCAGCGCGACCAGCGCAGCAGGAAAGCAATCAGGGAATTCCTTCACGCCGTCCGGCCAACGAGCCTCAAGGTGTTCGACATGAACGTGCGCCAGCCTTTCTACTCCGCGGAGGTCATCCGCTCCTCGCTGGAACTGGCCGACGTGCTGAAGCTGAACGATGCTGAGCTGCCGGTGTTGGCGGCCTCGCTAGGGATCGGCGGTGACGAAACAACTCAACTCCATGCGGTACGCGAGCGTTTTGATTTGGATCTGGTGGTCTACACCAGAGGCGACCGGGGAAGCCGGATGGTTTCCGTGCAACGGGATGAAAGCCATCCCGGGTATCAAGTCAGCGTAGTGGACACCGTCGGCGCAGGCGACGCGTTCACAGCCGCGGTAACGGTTGGACTCTTGCGAGGCCTGCCGCTTGACGGCACACAAGAGCTAGCCAACCGAGTGGCGGCTTTTGTTTGCTCGCAGCCAGGAGCGGTGCCGTCCCTGCCTGAGGAAATAAGGAAGGAATTCTATCATAGCAAGCCTGTCTAGCTGCCAGCGGTGCTGCGCTTGCTGTGCGGTCCTTGCAGTTTGTCGTCAATTGTCGACAGCACAGGAGATCAAATGAAATTCAACTACTATCAACCGACTGAATTGGTCTTCGGCCGCGGGAGAGTCAAAGAGTTGGGGACGATCGCCAAGCGCTTCGGCGACCGGACACTCCTCGTCACTGTCAAGGAATCCCCTGCTGTCAGGGAACAGTATGCCCGGATCTTACAGATCCTGAAAGGGGCGGGATTGAGGGTGACGCACTTTGACGGAGTGGTGCCGAATCCGACTGTGGAATCCATCGCCGCCGGCGCCCGGATCGCGAGAGAATGCGGGGCGCAGTCGGTGATCGGTCTGGGAGGCGGGTCAAGCATGGACAGCGCCAAAGCCATCGCCGTCGAAGCGACGCATGATGGCTCCTGTTGGGACTATCTCTTTTACAAGAAGGCTCCAACAGAGAAGACGCTGCCGATCATCGCAGTCTCGACAACCTCTGGTACGGGCTCGCAGGTAACTCAGGTGGCTGTCGTCACGAATCCTGCAGAGCGTGACAAATCGGCTATCTATCATCCAAACGTCTACCCAAGAGTCTCGATTGTGGATCCGGAGCTGATGGTGAGTCTCCCTTGTGAAAAAACAGCGCCCACGGGCTTCGATGCGCTTTGCCACTCCTTTGAGTCCACAATCCATCCAAATTGCAGTCCGATCATCGAATTGATGGCATGGCGAGGGATAGGCTTGGTCGTGGAGGCGCTGCCGAAGGCACTGGCTAATGGCGCTGATCTTGACGCCCGCGAATCGCTCGCATTGGCAGACACCCTGGGCGGCTACAGCATCGCGAATGCCGGCGTGACGCTACCACACGGCATCGGTATGGCCATCGGCGGCATGTATCCGCACGTGGCACACGGTGTTGCGCTCGCAATTGTTTATCCAGCCTTCGTCCGCTTCACGTGGCGAAGCGCCGTACCGCAGTTTGCACGGCTCGCGCGGGTTCTCGATCCTACACTGGCGGATCAGCCGCATACAGTCGCGGCTGAGCGGAGTTGCGGACTAGTGGAGGCTTTCCTGAAGAAAATCGGCCTGCGACTTGGTTTGGCAGATATGGCTGTCCCTGAAGCAGAATTGCCGAAGTTAGCGAAGCAGTCGATGGTGTTACCGGACTATAAAGCCAATCCTCGCGTCGCTACTCCAGCGGAGATGGAAGCACTCGTAAGAGAATCGTACCCATCCTGCAAGATCAACTGACATCACTGCGACAAACGACTGAAAGCCCCTTGTCTACCGAGGGCTTTGTCATTTTTGGCTCGAGATCCGAAGTCTGATGCTCCCAGCCCGACCGACGGAGACAAGTGCTGCAAGCAGTCGCTCACCATGGCTTCCTCAAGCTTCTCCGCCGTCGGCCTCACCCGCTAGCTTTTGTGTCTCTGATGAAGTGCGGTATCTCGGCGGGTATCGGAAGTGACAGCTCCACAAAGCCGGCGTACTTGCCTTCGTCGTACCATGGCGACTGGTAAATCAACTTCTTGATTCCTCCTTTTTCGATCGTATAGACGTTCGGCGACCCCGAACTCAGCAACGAGGCCACTTTTGTGCGAGCCGGTTCAGGGTGGCAGTCAAGCAGGTTCGTCCCGATCAGAGCTGCCCCGCCCTCCTCGGCGAACGTGGCGCGTGACCTGTTGTTCATCGCAAGTATGACTCCTTCACGGTCGCACACGGTGATCGCCGCAGGGAATTCACGGATCCAATCCCCATCGTTCATTCATCAATCCTTTCTGTAATGAAAAGCGAGTTCAGTTGCTGGAACCTTCTGACTTGATGCACAGATTGTCCGTCGAGTGTTCTGCTGCGTTTGCTCGAGTTCTCTTAACTCCTTTTCGCTGCAACTCTCTGTCCGAGCGTTCTCAGGAACCGGTGGTAACCTGACCTCCCTCCTTGTTTCCGGGACCTGCTTGTGTGGTGCTGCCGAATTGCGTGTTTCTTTTCTTGAGCAGGTCGAAAAGCAAGAACGCGATCACAGGCACGTACTCGAGAACCAACACGAGGGGATAGTCCTTCCACACACCGTTCAGCTGGTAGGTGACAAACGTGATGGATGGCAGACTTGCCGTCGCCGCGAGCGCGAGCCCGCTCGAAATCGGTGCAAGAGGGAGGAGAACGATCAGCCATCCCACATACCACGGATGTGCAACGGGTGAACAGAGAAGCAAAAGGAGAACCGCAAGTGAAGCCTTTTCGTGCAGCGATTTCTTACTGAGATAGAGAACCAACAGCGCCACCGCCAGGAATGCAAAACACCAGAGGCGGGCCGTCTGGTTGTCCGAAAACAACGGATACAAGACACTGAAGAGGGCGCCGTTGAAGTACCAATGTTCCGAAAAGGTCGTGAGAGCTTCGAAAGGATTGGCATCGAGCGCGTAAGGTATGAAGGGGATGAGGAGCACCGCCAGCGGGAGAAGAACGACCTTAGCTTTCTTGAGAAGACCATGCTCGTGAAGAAGCACGATCGGCAGGATGACGAGGCCAACGGGCTTGATCAAAAGCGACAGTCCGAAAAACAGGAGTGAAAGAGTCGTCTTCTTCTTGTGATAGAGAAGGAACGCGAAGACGAGCAGCGGAAATCCAAACGCATCAACGTGAGCATCGAGCGAGAATTGAAGGATCGCGAGCGGGCTGGCGGCATAGATCAACACGAGCCACGGTGAGTAGGAGAGCTCCCGCATGAGCATCACAAGGCCCAGGATGGTCAGGATCTCCGCAATGAATATCAGAAGCTGAAATCCCCAAACGTGCCCTCCGCTCAGATGGTAGCCGAGATAGAACAGCCACTGGCACAGCGGAAAGTAGATTGTCTTCATCTCCGGATGGTTCACGAGCGATGGGAGCTCCTCCGTGTTGAGAGAGCGTAATGCGCTGTCGTCCGGGGCGAACCGGTACGGGTTGATCCCCGCTGTCTGCACACGGCCATCCCAAACGTAACGATAGACGTCGTCCGAGCCGAGCGGTTCCACTCCGATGAAACTCGCGTGTACCAAAATAAGGAGGAAGAGCAGCGGGATGAGTCCTCGGGCGGAGGGTTCAACGTGAAGAGATTGCCGGCAGATCACCCAGTACAGGATCGATGACGAAATGAAAATTGCCGCATACGCGATGATCGGAGTGAAGGGTATCCACCGCAGTGCCAGGAGCATCACCGCGAGAACCGCAACGGAGGGAAAAAGCCGGTGTGTTAGATGTGTTTTCAGTGGCGGAGGAAGAAGAAGTTGCGAGAAATTACCGCTTGGCAGCGAGAAAGTCAATCCAAAAGGGGAGGAACCATGCGGAGAGCATCAACTCAGAGAAAGGCCGACGGGAGGTCGCTCGGGCAGGAGCAACTCCCCGGCGCACGAACAAAAAGCCCCGGTCGTTCGATCGGGGCCAGGTGGTTCGTTGCTGCTCCTATTTCTTGGGCTTCTTGTCTTTGTCGTCCTCTCGGCTGTGTTTCGATTTGTCAGGCAATCGGTCAATCAGATATTCCGAATTGTATTTCAGCAGCGCATAGGCTTCGCTCGTCATAATGACGTTGTCTTGCCTTTCCCATCGATCCCTCCCATGCTTTTTTTCCTCCTCCTGGCTCCGTTTCCAGATCCGCTCGACCTTCTGGACGAGTTTCTCGAGTTTCTTGCGTGCCTGCACGGAGTCACCTCTCGTCAGCTCACGGTTTGCCTTCTGAAGGCGGAGTTCGATGTTCTTGACGATGCCGTCGTCAGGCCGTTCGTCGTCATCGCAATCGTTGTCCCGGCCTCTCCCCAGCCAGCCGAGATCAGCGGACTGGTGAGTGAAGGAGAGAAGGGTGTCGAGATAATCTGACGGCACAAACGGATCTGGCGGTAATTTGGGACCTATCGTCTTCCTAAGAACATTGGCATTGGGATAGACTTCTAGATGCAGCAACTTCATCCTGATATCTGAAGCCAACGTATCCTTCTGATTAGGTCCTCCAGCGGGCCAAGCCCATATTCGAGTTTTCGCCTGACTATACGAATCCGTAATGGAAGGCAACCCATTGCTGAGTAGCATGCAACTGTCAATATACCATGTTGCTTCAAGGCCTTGATCCCCCCGCCAAACCCACGTCGAAACGCGTTCTGCGTTGACGTTATGAGAGTAGTCTCGCATTGTACGGGCGCGATTTCTCCAACTTGTTTCCGGCGTTCTACTTTCAACCCAGACACTGGGATCATAGTGTAATGAAAACTCATTCAGATTTTGTTGAGCCCGTGTTCCATTGGTAATCCTGTATCTGTACAAATATTTTCCGTCGGCTGTTGGTGAGACAAAACCTTGTACGACAGGATCGATTTTAGTTGGCGGTTCATAAATGAGAGTTATCAACGTATCTTTGCCCGTATTTGAACCGATTTCCGTTGTTCCAAGATATCGTACGATATAGTTACCCGATGCGGAATCGTAATACAGTGTGTCTGTCTGGCAAAACGATACGTGAACAACTACTACGTTCAAGAAAAATAGAACGTATTTCATTTGTGTCTCCTTTTTAATCATACAGATGAAAATAAAGGTGATAGTGTTCTCGCCCAGGGACACCTGGATGCTCCAAACGCGGTCGACGAACATCATTATCTATGCATATTTCTTCAAACGCCGAATTCGTATAGTCATACTGCCCATTGCCATTTAGATCGAAAGTAATAGGTTCACCGAGGTCATACCTGCCGTTTCTGTTAGCATCCTTGTATCTATCATCGTCTGGTATCGAAGTGCTGCGAATGTCGACGTCGGTCCCTTGACGGTGATACTGATGGTTTGAATTCCCTTGCCAGTGCCCGTCAATATCAAATCTTCCACCGAGCGGTAAACTCATATCATTGATTTGCAGCACAAGTTCATCGGGAAATTGGCGATGATATTCTGTCGCGATCCTTTGAATATTGGTTCTAACATCAGCGGTTGCGAAATGATTATGGTTATCGGCATAAGTTGGTGGACCATGATGTTCGGCCGTTCCACCGATTAGATCGTAGTCTGTTCCGTCGTTCAGCAATACCAAGCCCGAAACTTTCTCTGCAATGGAAAGCATATCCCACAGAAACTCCCTTTCGTTCGGCTGGGTGGATTCAACTCTGAAGCGCATCCTGTCTCCAAAGAACGATGAAACATAATCGAATGTTTCTCTCCCATCTTGCTGAGTTTGTCCGGTGTATGGTCTATCATAATCTCTCGCATCCCTTCGGAGAATTAAGTACCCATAGTTTTCTCGGTTCTCAGTTCTGCGCGGCGTAAGGTGGTCATGCCCACCTGTGCCATCTACATAATCTGTCGTCAGTCAAAATGGATGGTTTGGCACCGTAGCTTTGTTCCGCGTAAGTTGAACAGTAAATCGTTTCTTATTTTCATCCGTTGGTCTTGGAGGCGTTCGCAGCCCTTGTAAATTTCGTGGCACAACTTCGCGTTCTCCTCGCATCACAATCCTCAGTGTCTGCTCGACAACTGGGACATCCTTCTCGCCTTTCTTGGTCGCATCACTCTGGAGCTCGGCTCTCATTCGACACACCTCGAGCGAATCGGGGTTCTTCTTTACAGCCGCAAATCGAATCAGGCCGTCTTTGGCGTCTCCATAGGGAATATCAGCCAGCATCACCGGCACGATCTTCAGCGTATCCCCCTTCTTGTCAATAAACGTCCCATAATCAACATTCGTCACCACCGAGAGCTTCAGGGGTGTTGCGAGATCGAGTTCAACGTCCTGATCATTCGCATCCTTTGCCTGTACAAAGAACCGTGTCGCCTCCGTGAAAGCGATGGTGTCTTTCTCCAGCCGGATGGCGAAATGATCGAGCGGAGAGCCCTTGACTTTCACCTCGCTTATCGGGCACCAACTGCTCATCGCTTTCATAACGGCTTCAAGAGCACTGCTTTGCAGTCTGTGAGGCGCGCTGTCCGGCACCGGCTTCGCTTCCTTCACAATCA
>Ga0315281_10006594_pt1 | contig 16477 bp, 12 predicted proteins | sample YL17G07_0_MG_FD_204540 | JGI IMG/M metagenome (GOLD analysis project Ga0315281, IMG submission 204540) | Sediment microbial communities from Yellowstone Lake, YNP, Wyoming, USA - YL17G07_0 | ecosystem: Environmental > Aquatic > Freshwater > Lake > Sediment | place: USA: Wyoming | collected... | reverse complement strand
CAGTGACAGTCAGCAGATGTTCGTCAGTCCCCCAATCATGGAGAACGCACAGTGAAGACATCACGCTACCTGCCCGCAGTCGTCGCTGCCGTCGTCGTTGCCTTTGGTCTTTCCGCTTGCGGGGACAGTCCGACTGCGATCCTCGCAGCACTGTACAATGACTCGACGGTCACCGTCGACGTTGCCACCAGCGCGGGCGATGCTGCGGCCATGGCGATCGAGACGATGCAGCTCAACGAGGCCTCGGCGGCGGTTCCGGCGGCCGATATCGTAAGTTCGGGCGCATTTTTCAGCGCGATTCCAACCAACAGCCTGGCCACGACCCGTACGAGGACCTGCTTCGACGCGGCCGGCGCCATCGTCACCGGGTGCATCCCGATCGCCTCGGTTCGGAAGATCGCAACCCGGGTGACGTTTGACGGCACGCGGACCGGCAGCAGCACCACGTCTGGTGGATCTGCCGCGACCTGGACCGGCGCCGTCCACCGCATCTCGAACGACACATTGACGCGCGTCTTCAACACGGCAACGCCGGCCGTCGAGACCGCGCGCATCCACAACGACGTCGGCACCTCCCGTGACACGACAACGTTCACCGATGCGATCATGACCCGGAGCGTCGTCGAGGCAGCGACCGACTCGGTCAAGGCCGTCACGTGGACCCTGCCGCGGTCGGCGAACCCGTACCCGATTTCGGGCTCGATTGTGCGAGTAGCCGTCATCCACGTATCGATCACGAAAGGAACGCTGTCCGAGTCCAAGGATGTGACCCGGACCGTCCAGGTGGACTTCCCTGCTGACGCGCAGGGCAATGTCGTGCTCAAGGTCAACGCCAAGATTTGTTCTCTGAACCTCGTCACGCACGTCGTTTCAGGCTGTCACTAGCACCGCAGGCGACGAATGACGAATGGCCCGGGGCAAATTGCCTCGGGCCATTTCGTTTCCCCCGCTCTCTGCGCCGGTCGAGACATCGGCAACTGAATGCGGCAGGCTTTCGATCGTGTGTCTATCGGGCCGCCGCCGATAGTGATTTCCTGACCGCCCTCGCCTCACGGCTGAGCGCAGCGCTGATTAGTGGCGCACCTCGGAGATTCGTCGTATACTGGCGCCTGAACTTTCCCCGAGCCAAGAGCGAGATCTGACCGAACCGCCGTCGTCGTTGGTCGCAGCGCTGCTCGACCGCTACCGCATCGAGCGCGAACTCGGCGCCGGTGGCATGGCCACCGTGTATCTCGCGCATGACGTGCGCCACGACCGCAACGTGGCGCTCAAGGTGCTGCGGCCGGAACTCTCGGCGATCCTCGGCGCCGATCGGTTCCTCACCGAGATCAAGACCACCGCGAACCTCCAGCACCCGCACATCCTGTCCCTGTTCGATTCAGGAGAGGCGGATGGCACGGTGTTCTACGTGATGCCGTACGTCGAGGGCGAGACACTCCGCGACCGGATCAAGCGCGAGCATCAGCTCCCGATCGACGACGCCGTGCGCATCGCGCGTGAAGTCGCCGACGCGTTGGAGTACGCGCACCAACACGGCGTCGTCCACCGCGACATCAAGCCGGAGAACATCCTGCTCCACGGCGGCCACGCCATGGTCGCCGACTTCGGGATCGCGCTGGCGGCGTCGCGCGTCGAAGGCGGGTCGCGCATGACCGAAACCGGCATGTCGCTCGGCACGCCGCACTACATGAGCCCCGAGCAGGCGATGGGGGAGCGCGAGATCACGCCCAAGGCCGACATCTACGCGCTGGGGTGCGTCCTCTACGAAATGCTCACCGCCGAACCGCCGTTCACCGGCGCCAGCGCCCAGGCGATCTTCGCGCGCGTGCTGACCGATGAACCGCGCTCGCTGACGGTCCAGCGCCGCACCATTCCGCCCAATGTGGAGGCGGCGGTGCACATGGCGCTCCAGAAACTGCCGGCGGACCGATTTGCGAGCGCCGCGCAGTTCTCCGAGGCGCTCGGGCAGACGAGCTTCGCCGCGCCGCTCACGCGCGCGGGAGCGGCCGCCGCCGCGCCTGTCACGAGAGGCCGACGCTTACGGCGAGTTGCTCCGTGGGCGTTGTTCGTCATTGCGGCGACGATGGGCGCGTACGGTTGGCTGCGCGCAAAGCCGGCGCCCGTTTCGCGGCAGCGTATTTCACTCTGGACACATTCGGTGCCGCAGGGTGCGGTGTCTCTCGGGCTGGCGATCGCGCCAGACGGCGGCATCGTGTTCGTTGACACCGCCGGCGGCACGCAACAGTTGTGGACCAAAGAACGCGACCAACTGGAGGCGCGGGCGCTCACCGGAACGACCGGCGCCTTGATGCCGGTCTTCTCGCCAAACGGCGATTGGATCGCGTTCGCGTCAGAAGGAAAACTCAAGAAAGTGCCTCGATTGGGCGGGTCGCCAACCAAAATCGCCGATACGATGCAGATGGGTTTGCCGGCCATTGCTTGGTTGGACGACGGCACGGTGGCGTACAACAACTCCAACTTCCAATTCCGCACCGTCAACCAGGATGGTGGGCCGTCGCGTGTGTGGCCTCTCCTGGATTCTCTGGGACGCGGCGCGGTGGCCATGACCCCGCTCCCTGGCGGACGCGGTGTGCTCATCGGGGAGTGTACGGGGGGTTGCAGCAGAATCGAGCTGGTCGCGCTCGATCTCAAGTCTGGCGCGGTTCAGGTATTGGGGGATGAGATCGTCAAAGGGTGGCATACTCCGATGGGAGAAGTGCTCTTTGTGCGCCGTGACGGCGGTGTATTCGCCGCGCCGTTCGACATGAAGAAGATGGCGTTCGTCACGGCGCCGGTGCCGGTACTCGATGGCGTGAGCACCAGTGCGGTTGCCGCCGAATTCGCGATGGCGCCCAATGGGACGGTGATCTACGAGGCGGGTGCCGCGCTGGGGTCCGCCGTGCTCACCGAATTGATGTGGCTGGGACGGGATGGCAAAGCGACGCCCGTGGACAGCGCCTGGTCGTTTGCAGGGTCGACCAATTTCACGACCGCGCTCTCGCCTGATGGAAAGCGTCTCGCCCTCAGCATTCAGGCCGGTGGGCAGTCCGACATCTGGATCAAGCAGATGGACAAAGGCCCACTCACCCGGCTGACGTTCAGCGGCGACAACGACAGGCCTGTTTGGACACCGGACGGTCGGACCATCCTGTACACCTCGGTGGCACCGGGTGGCAAAGGGAATCAGGATCTTCATACCCACCGTGCTGACGGCACCGGCGCCGACCAGCTGTTGCTCGATCATCGGCGGTTGATCGCGGAGGTGCTGTCCACGCCCGACACGAACCGTTGGATCGTACGACTTGGTACGCCAGGGTCGCGCGACATCATGCTCTGGCAGCGTGGCACAACCGAGCTCAAGCCGTTGATCGTCGACCAAAAGGCGTCGGAAAGCGAGCCGTCGTTGTCGCCGGACGGACGCTGGCTTGCCTACGTCTCGGACGAGGGCGAGCGGCCTGACGTGTACGTGCGTCCCTTCCCGAATGTGGACGCCGGAAAGTGGCAAATATCCCGCGGCGGCGGCAGCGAACCACTCTGGGCGCACAGCGGACACGAGCTGTTTTATCGCGACGCGAGCCTCAACCTGATTGCGGTCACCGTGGGTCCGGGGGCTGTGTTCGAATCCGCTGAACAGCGGACGCTGTTCTCGACCAAGGCTTATCAAAGCAATCTCATTTCCCGGCGCGTCTACGACATCGCGCCGGACGACCGTCGCTTTCTGTTCGCCCGTACGGTCGGCAGCAGCGCTGGGGCCGCTGCCGGACCGCCGAACCTCGTGCGAATCGACAACTGGTTCACGGAACTCGGGGCGCCGCGCCGTCGACCCTAGCATGAGACACGCGCCGACAGCCGGCGTCCGCGCCGACAGCCGGTATCCGCGCCGACAGCCGGTATCCGCGCCGACAGCCGACAGCCGCGCCGACAGCCGAGAGCCGTAGCACGATAGCCGAGGGCCGAGAGCCGAGCAGTTGACAGGGAAGTTCCGTCCGCCGCGCAATTCATCAACATGCGTCCTCTCCTTGCTCGGCTCTCCCCGAGCCCACAGTATCTACCCGTGGCTTCCCGCTCCCCCCAACACAAGATCGAGGCAAACATGCGCCGTCTTTCCCTTCTCACCGCTTCCGCCGCGTTGCTCCTCTGCATCGCCTTGCCTCTCTCCGCGCAACGGGGCGGGCGCGGCTCTGACTCGACAGGCGGACGAGGTGCGGGCCTCCCACTCACGCCCTCCAAGCCACTCAAGTTCACGACCGACGAGGGCACTTGGCTCTCACTTGACCTGTCACCCGACGGCCGGACGATCGTGTTCGAGCTGCTCGGCGACATCTACACGATGCCGTTCAGCGGCGGAAAAGCCACGCGGCTGACGAGCGGGCAACCGTACGACGCACAGCCGCACTTTTCGCCCGACGGCAAGTCGATCGCCTTTGTCAGCGACCGCTCGCAGTCCGACAACCTGTGGGTGATGAACGCCGACGGCACGAGTCCGCGGGCGCTGACCCGAGAGAACGACCAGAAATTCCAGTCTCCCACTTATACGCCCGACGGGAAATACGTGGTCGCTTCCAAGGGCAACGACATGTTCATGTACTACGTGAACGGTGGCACGGGCGGCCTGCGGCTGACCGGCACCGACACCGCGGCCGGGCGCGGCGGTGCGGCCCCCGGTGGTGGCCGCGGCGCGGCCGAGCCGAACGTGTTCCTCGGTGCCGCGGTGAGCAAGGACGGCCGATACGTCTATTTCGCCATGCGGAACAGCACGGGCGGCGGATACAACCAGGTCTCGCTCGCCGGATGGCAGATTGGCGTGCTCGATCGCGAGACGGGCCGCACGTTCACCAAGACAAACGCGGTCGGCGGCGGCATGCGCCCGGCGATCAGCCCCGATGGCAAGTTGCTCGCCTACGCGACACGGAATAACGCCGAGACGTCATTGATGCTGCGCGACATGACCACGGGCGACGAACGAATGCTGATTGCGAAGATCCAGCGCGACGACCAGGAATCGCGCTCCAATCGCGACATAGTGCCGACATACTCGTTTACGCCCGACGGGCAGTCGATCGTCCTCGCGCACCACGGTCACGTCTGGCGCGCCGACGTCGCCGACGGACACGAGACGATGATTCCCTTCACCGCCGATGTCGATCTCATGATCGCCGGCCCGAACAAGGAATCGTTCGTCTTCGACGACGCCAACTTGACCGTCCATCAGATTCGCGACGTCGTGCCAGCGCCTGACAACAAGCGCCTTGCATTCACCGCGCTCGATCGCGTCTGGATCATGGATCTGCCGAGCGGCACGCCGCGCCGTGCGGCCCCGGCCGAAACCGTCGGCGAATTTCAGCCGACCTGGTCGCCCGACGGGCAGTACCTCGCCTACGTGACCTGGAACGATCTCGACGGCGGCACGGTGTCGCGGATCAAGACCGATGGATCCGGCAGGCCGGAAAAATTGAGTGGCAAGGCGGCGTACTACGAGAAACCAGTGTATTCGATCGACGGCCGCCGCATCGTCGTCGGCCGTGGCCCGCGCAACATGCGCAAGGATCGCGAGGAGCTCGAGCGTCCCCCGGCGCAGGCGGTCGGCGTCGAGTTGGTGTGGTTGCCCGGTGCCGGCGGCGCCGAAACGCTGATCGCGCCGATTTCCAATTTCGGTCGACCACACTTCGTGACGACCGATACCACGCACATCTACTTCGCCGAGGGCAGCACGCTCGTGTCAATGCGGTGGGACGGCACCGACCAGAAGACGATTCTGCGGACGGGTGGCGGTGGCCGGGGCGCCGGCGGTGGAGGCGGTGGCGGTGGAGGCGGCGAGATGACACTCTCACCCGACGGACAGAAGGTGCTCGTTCAGGCGGGAGTGAAAGCGTACCTGATCCAGGAAGTGCCAAAGACGGGTAACGCGCCGACGATCAACGCCACGAACCCGGCGCAGTCTGAGGTGCCGGTACGAAAGCTCACGAGCATCGGCGGCGAGTTCTCGAGTTGGTCCCGCGACGGCCGGCAGATCTACTTTGCGCTCGGCCACTCGCTGTTCACCTACGACCTCGCGACGGCCGAAGCTGCCGTTCGGGACTCGCTGACGAAAGCCGACGCCCGCGCCGATTCAGCGGCGGCGGGTGGCGCGGCGGGCGGTGGCGGTCGTGGCGCGGGACGCGGTGGCGCGACGCCTGCTCCGCCAATCTATGAGCCGGTCCGGCGCGACATCACGATCACGGTGCCGAAGGACAAACCCGAGGGCTCCGTCGTGCTCCGCGGGGCGCGCATCCTGACGATGAAAGGGAGCGAGATCATCCCCAAGGGCGACGTGGTCGTCACGAACAACCGTATCACCGCGGTGGGCGCGCAAGGCAAGGTCACGATTCCGCCCGGCGCCAAGATCATCGATGTAACCGGAAAGACCATTCTGCCTGGGTACGTGGACATTCACGCACACATGTGGCCGGCCTTTGGCGTCCACCGGTCGCAACCGTTCGAGTACCTCGTCAACCTCGCCTATGGAGTGACAACGACGCGCGATCCGCAGACCTCGACGACGGACGTCTTGGCGTACGAGGACCTGGTCGAGACCGGGGAGTTCATCGGCCCGCGCATCCTGTCGACCGGCCCGGGCGTGTTCGCGGCCGAGAACATCCGCACGCTCGACGACGCCCGCGACGTTCTGAAACGGTATTCCGAGTTCTACCAAACAGAAACGTTCAAGCAGTACATGAGCGGCGACCGCCGGGTCCGCCAGCTCCTGATCATGGCGGCGCGCGAGCAACATCTGATGCCGACGCTCGAAGGCGGTCTGGATTTCAAGAAGAACATGACCGAGGCAATGGACGGCTATGCCGGCATCGAGCATACACTGCCGATCGCCCCGCTCTACAAGGACGTGCTGCAACTCCTCGCCAATTCCGGAACCACCTGGACGCCGACGCTGATCGTGCAGTACGGCGGCCCGTGGGCAGAGAACTACTGGTATGAGAATTCGGACGTCATCAACGACGCAAAGCTGAACCACTTCACGCCGCGCGAGGTGGTCGAGCGCAAGGCGCTGCGCCGTCCGGGCTGGTGGGCGCCATCGCAGTGGTCGTTCCAGCTGTTCGCCGAGCAGGCCGCGAAAGTCGTCGCCGCCGGCGGGCGGGTGGGCATGGGCAGCCATGGACAGCTGCAGGGGCTTGGCGCGCAGTGGGAGATCTGGAACATCGCGTCGGGCGGCATGCCGAAGTACGACGTCCTGCGCGTCGCCACGATCTTTGGCGCCGAGGCGATCGGGCACGAGAAAGACCTTGGCTCGATCGAGGCCGGCAAGTTCGCCGACCTCCAGGTGCTCGACAAGAATCCGCTCGACGACATCAAGAACACGAACACGATCCGCTACGTCATGAAGAACGGGCGATTGTACGACGGTGCCACGCTCAACGAAGTCTGGCCGCGGCAGAAGCAGTTGGCGCGCTTGTGGTGGTGGAACGACGCGGTGAAGGCAGGGTCCGACAAATAACTCTCACCGTGGGGTGACAGCCGCACCCGCTAGGGCACCCGCGAGGCGACATACGCCGCCAAGTTGAGCATGTCGTCGGTACTCAACTGGGCGACGGCCCGCTTCATCAGCGGCGACCAGAGTCCATTGCGAACTCCCTTCTGCATGTCGAACAGCTGGCGCACGATGTAGCTCGGTGACCGACCAGCAATTCCCGGAAGCGGCCCCAGCCCCTCGAGGTTGGCGCCGTGGCACAGGGCGCACTGTCCGCGCGTGACGAGATCTTCTCCCTTCTTGACACTGCCGCGCGGCACATAGGCGACGAAACCGGACCGCGGATTGCGGAGGACTTCCGTCTCGGTCGCGTTGTCGGGGACCTCGATGATGCGCTGTCCAATGGGTTCCATGCCGGCGTCGGCCCCCTCGATCGCCACGAACAGGCCGCCGGCGATCCGGGTTTTGGGCACCGAGTCGGTCTCGACGACCCGCACCCACGGCGTCCACTTCATCGAGGAGAAGTATTCCGCGGCCGCCTTGATTTCGTCATCGGTCATCGCTTTCGCGAAGGCGATCATGCGGTTCGTGTTCGTCTTGCGGGAGTCCGCGCTCTTTCGCGCGTCGGTCTTGAAGTCCTGCATCGCCTGGGCGAAGTACGCGGCCGGGAGTCCGGACACGCCGGCGTTCTCCGGGCGCCCTTTGCCGTTGGGGTAGTGACAGAGACTACAGGCGAGGATCTGCGCGTCGCGACGGCCCTGCGCAACAATCGGAGGCATCACCGGGTGATCGCCCGGAAACCAGTCGGCAGGGCCGTACTGGTCGCGCACCTGCGCGAGGGCGAAGGACGCCGTGCTGCCGGCAAGAGTGCGCTTGGTGGTGTCTGGACTAGGCGGTGGGCCGCCACGGCCACGCTGTCCGCCGGCGCCGGGGGGTCCGGCGGGAGCACCCACGGGCGCCGCCGGGGCCGGGGCCGCGAATCCGTAGGCCCACGGCGGTGGAGCGACGGCCTGTTGTTGAGCAACCACGGGACCGGCGGCGGTGACGGACGCCGCACCAAATGACAGTATCCTCACGAGTCTTTTCATTACGGGCCGCCGACTACGGCTTGCGTGGGGGGAGCGCGGTACAAGCGGCGCGCGCGCGATTGACGATCGGCGAGCATTCGGGGTCGGCGCCATCCCAGAGGTCGAGGAAGCGCTTGTACCATACGCGAGCGGCGGCCCTGCTCCTGACCGCCGCCTTGACGCCTCCCAACTGCCGCAGACCGTTCATGAGCGCGAAGCTACGCCAGCGGCCCCATCGACGCCATGGCCCACCCAGTGGCGATGCCGTTGGCAGTACCTTTCCGAGCGCGCGCCTTCCCTCTGCCAACACTACCTCTGATGAAACGCTTTCCAATCCTGCTCGCCCTCGTCGTGTTCGCCGCCCAAGCTACTGCGCAGGCGCCCGCCCCGCGCCAACTCACGAAATGGGATCGGCTCGCCCATGACATCCTCAAAGAGCTGGTCGAGATCAACACGTCGGAGAGTGTTGGAAGCACCGCGCAGGCGGCAAAGGCGATGGCAGCGCGACTCAAGGCGGCTGGGTTCCCGGACTCGGACGTCGTGGTGCTCGAGAATGCGCCGCGCAAAGGAAACCTCGTCGCGCGGCTCCGCGCGAGGACCGCGACGCGTAAGCCGATCCTGCTGTTGTCGCACATCGACGTCGTCGAGGCCAAGCCCGAGGACTGGACACTCGCGCCGTTCAAGTTCACCGAGAAAGACAGTACGTTCTTCGGCCGTGGCACCTCGGACAACAAGGACGACGCGGCCATCGATATTGCATTGATCATTCGGCTCAAGACCGAAGGGTTCGCGCTCGACCGTGACATCATCGTCGCGGCGACCACTGACGAGGAGGGGGGACCGGCCAACGGCGTCAGTTGGCTCATCGCCAGCCACCCGGAACTGATCCAGGCCGAGTACGGGCTGAATGAGGGTGGAAGCGGCCGCGTCAAAGAAGGCAAAAAGCTGTCCCATGATGTGCAGCTCGCCGAAAAGAAGGTCCTCAACTTCACGTTGACCTCGATCAACCCGGGTGGGCATAGCTCGCGACCGATCAAGGACAACGCGATCACCCATCTGTCCGCCGCGCTGGTGAAGATAGGCGCGTTCGATTTTCCGGTTCACCTGAACGACGTCACGCGGGCGTACTTCTCGCAGTCCGCAGCGTTGGTCGACGCGGATATCGGCGTGGCGATGAAAGCGCTGGTGGCGAATCCGCTCGATGCCAAGGCGGCGGCTGTGGTGTCGACCGATGCCAGTTACAACTCGCAGCTGCGGACGACGTGCGTCGCAACCATGTTGGCGGGCGGTCACGCCAGCAACGCCCTGCCCCAGCGCGCCACCGCCACCGTCAATTGTCGAATCCTGCCCGACGAAGACGGCGCGGAGATCGAGCGAACGCTGGTCCGCGTGATCGACGACGCCAAGGTCACGGTGTCGCCCTCGGGGACGCCCCGCAACACGAAGATCATTCCGTTGCCAGCCGAACTCCGGACGCATATCGAGCGCGTGACCGGCGAACTGTGGCCGGGATTGCCTGTGATTCCAACGATGGGCACTGGTGCCACCGACGGGTCGAGACTGCGCAACGCCGGCATTCCGACGTTTGGTGTGGCGGGTCAATTCTACGGAGAGAGCTACGCACACGGGATGAACGAGCGGATTCCAGAGCAGGCGTTCTATGACTCGTTCGAGTTCATGTATCGGCTGGTGACCGGGCTGTCGCGTAAGGTCGTCCCGTAGCGTTGCGACACTGTGACCTTCAACGGACAACCCATGCGAATTCGCTTTGCGGCCTGCACAACAGCGGCTCTTCTGATCAGCGCCATCTCCTCATCGTCGGGGCAATCGATCGACGCGATCGCCGGATGGTTGTCTCTCGGCTATAGCCCGATCGGCGGACTGACCCCCCTCGTGCCGGATCTCGGTGCAGACGCTACCACTCAAGTCTCTTTCGCGACGCGGACCGGGACGGTCAAGTCGACACGGCGCAAAACGAGCGTGACGGTCGGCGCTCTATTCTCCACGCGCAAATACCGCATCCTGGCGGAGGTCGGCCGAATGTCGATCGCGAACTGCGTCGATTGCGCTGGTATCCTCGGTGGCGTTGACGCGATTGTCCCGATCGAGTCATTCATCAGGACGATGCGGAGCGACGAGCCGGCGGATTCGGCGAGAGAGCTCCGAATCGCGTTGAACCCGGCGGTGGGCTTCATGAAGCCGACGCGCGGCGACGGGAAGGATTGGACGGCTTCTTTCGCCCTTAGTCTTCCCCTTTCGACCGTCATTCGATTCGGTAACACGTCGCGGCTGGTTCCGTTCCTTTCGCCGGGTCTGGGGATGGGACGGTTCAACAGCAGGACCAATTCGCAATCCGGGTCCCGGTTCATGCTCGGCGGCGGGCTCGCGCTGACCAACTACTTCCCGGGCGTCGAAATCACCGCCGGCTTTCGAAAGATCATCATCACCGGGCCAACCGGCACGATCGTCTACGGGGTCGGCCTGACGTGGGGCAGACACTGAGCTGGTCGACGATTTGTGTAATGTATCACGATACATTAACATCATTACATGCCACACAAGCCGACGGCCACGCGGGTTCGGGAACCGCTCCAGGTCTATATCACGAGTGACGAGCGGCGCCTTCTCGATCGAATGGCGACGACGACTGGGTTGTCGCGCGCCGAAGTATTGCGGCGCGGTCTCAAGAGCTTTGCGCGCGAGCAACCGGTGGAGAACGGCCCCATGTTGAATTTCATTCGCGACATGCGCGGCGAGGATTGGCCGGCGGACATCGGACGCAACCACGACAAGCATCTCGAAGATGCGCATCTCGACACGCACGCGTCGTCCGCCCGTCGCAAGGCGCGGAAGAAACGGCGGTGACGCGCGCGGCTGTCTTCGTTGACACATCGGCGTGGCTGGCGGCGTTGAGCGTACGCGAGGAGCGACACACCACGTGCGCAACCCTGTATGACGAGCTCGCCGCGGCGCGGACGCCGCTGCTCACGACGAGTCTCGTCATCGCGGAAATGCACGGCCTGCTCGTCCGGAGGCGTGGTGCGATAAGTGGACTGACCCTGATCGATCTGGTCTATTCCGACCCGTCGTTCGAGATCGTGCGCGCCGACGCCGAGTTGGAGGCGCGGGCGGTTGATGGATGGTTGCGCCGCTACCCGACGCTGCCGCTCAGCCTGACCGATGCCGTCAGCTTTGAGGCGATGCGTGCGCACGGCGTCCGAGCCGCGTTCACGCTTGACCGGCACTTCGAAAAGGTAGGGTTTCGGATGATACCCGCACACTGATTCGTGCCAGCCCTTACCGAGGTCTTTGACGTCTCGCTGACCGACCGCGCGAATCGCGTCGGACTCGAGTACGCTGGCGCCGACGGTCGGGTGTCCGCTCTGACTTTCGGTGACATCGAAGCGCGCGCCAACCAAATGGCGCACGAGTTGGCGGCGCGCGGTGTTGGTCGCGGCGACCGGATCTGCGTGCACCTCGGCAATCGCGTCGAGTTCATCCACCTCTTCCTTGCCTGCACACGTCTCGGCGCGATCTTCGTGCCGGCGAACGTCCTCTATCGCGAACGCGAACTGCGCCATATCGTCGGCGACGCGGAACCGCTGGCGGTCATCTCGTCGCGCGGATCGGACGCCGCCTACCCGCCGGGCGCCCCGGTGTGGTTCGTCGAAGAGCTAAGCGCGGGTGCGGCATCCCGATCGGCGACGCGGCGAGCGGCCACGGTGACTGGCGCCGACCCAGCGCTGATTGTCTACACCTCGGGAACGACTGGGGCCGCGAAGGGAGCCGTCCTCACGCACGACAACCTCGCCGCGAACGGCCGGACCCTGACCGACGCCTGGCGCATCACCGAAGCCGATCGCTATCTGGCGGTCCTGCCCCTGTTTCACGTGCACGGGCTGGGAAACGGCATCCACAGTTGGTTGATGAGCGGCTGCCTGATGCGGCTGATGGAACGCTTTGAACAGCGAACGGCGGCCCGCGACTTCGCTGACTTCAAGCCATCACTGTTCTTTGCGGTGCCGACGATCTACGTGCGCCTGCTGGATCCCACCGTGATCTCCCCTGCGCAGGCGCGCGAGATCGGCGCTTGCGCGCGGCTGTTCGTTTCCGGGTCGGCTCCCCTTCCCGCCCACGTGCACGCCGCGTTCGAGGCTGCGTTTGGCCACACCATCCTCGAGCGGTACGGGATGAGCGAGGCGCTGATGATCATGAGCAATCCGTACGACGGCGCGCGGCGCGCAGGTACCGTTGGCCCGCCGTTGCCCGGCGTCTCGGCTCGGATAATGGGCGAGGGCGGTACCGAGGTCGGCGAGACCGAAGTCGGTGAAGTGGAGGTGCGCTCGCCACATTTATTCGCCGAATACTGGCGTCGACCGGACTCGACGGCCGCTGCTTTTCACGACGGTTGGTTCCGGACCGGCGATCTCGCTGTCCGCTCGAGCGACGGGTATTACACGCTCCGCGGCCGACGCGGCGACCTGATCATCTCCGGCGGGTTCAACATTTATCCGCGCGAGATCGAGGAGCTGCTGCTCGAGGATCCACGCGTTCACGAGGTCGCGGTCGTCGGCGTGCCCGACGATGTCCGTGGCGAAGTCCCGGTGGCCTACATCGTCGCCGAGAAGTCACTCGATGTGGCTGAACTCGAGTCGATGTGCAGGACTCAGCTCGCGTCGTTCAAGGTGCCGCGCGCGTTCCATCGCATCGAAGCGCTGCCGCGCACCGCACTCGGCAAAGTGCAAAAGCACCTCCTTCCGGGCCTCTAGACAACAGCGTCATGATACACTATCATGAGTGATGCCGAAACGTCATGACAAACCACGGGGACGCGTTGCTGAGCCGGTTCAGGTGTACCTGGATCAGGCCGACCGGACTCGACTCGATCGCCTGACGCGCTCCCTGAACACGACAAAGTCTGATGTCCTGCGGAGCGCCCTCCAGGCACTCGAGCGGCAGGTCCGGCATCCCGACGAACATCCGGCGCTCGCGCTCATTGCGATTGCGAGTCGCGAGACCGTTCCGCCGGTTGGCTACAGCGTCGCGCGCGAGCACGATCGCTATTTTGCCGAAGTCGAAGACCGGCGGCCGTCGAAGCAAATGCGGACGCGCAAGCCACTACGCAAGCCCAAGGCAGCTTCCAGGCGCGGGCCCGCTCTTGGGTCCTGAGATCTTCGTCGACGCAAGCGCGTGGTATCCGATCGTCCTTCAGAAGGACCCTGACCACGCGCGCGTGAGCGCGGTGCTGCGGGACCGCGTCCGCGCGCGGCAGCGGGTCGTGACCACCAATTTGGTCCTGGCCGAGACGCATGCCCTGTTGGCGCACCGGGTGGGGCCAGCAGTCGCCGCTGCCTTTGTGCGCGGTGCGCGGCTTCGCCCGAACGAGGTGGTGACGAGCACGACAGCCCTCGAGGAGGAGGCGCGAGAGGAATGGCTCGAGCGTTTCGCCGATCAGCGCTTCTCGCTTGCCGACGCGGTGAGTTTCGTGGTCATGAAGGAGCGCGGCATTCACGAAGCGCTGACCCTGGACAATCACTTCGCCTCCGCTGGCTTCGTGATGTTGCCCGGAGGGCGTCAACCGCGGCGCTGAATGACACACCTCAACCGTCAACAGATCGTCGGATTCTGGGCTGCCTGGACGGGTTGGTTGCTCGACGGCATGGATTCGGTGATCTATGCGCTCGTGATGGCGCCGGCGCTGATCGAGCTGCTACCGCGCTCGGGGATGGAGGCGACGCCGACTCGCGTCGGGTACGTCGGCTCGATCCTGTTCGCGGTGTTTCTCGTTGGATGGGGTTTCTCGTTTCTGTGGGGCCCGATCGCCGATCGGTTCGGCCGCACCCGTGCCCTCGCCGCCACCATTCTTGTGTACGCGCTGTTCACGGGCGCCGCGGCGTTTTCGACCAGCGTCTGGGAGCTCGGCATCTTTCGCTTTCTCGCCGGGATCGGCGTCGGTGGTGAGTGGGCGATGGCCGGCACGTACGTCGCCGAGGCGTGGCCTGAGGATCGTCGAAAGATGGGCGCCGGTTATCTCCAGACTGGGTACTATTTCGGATTCTTCCTCGCCGCTGCACTCAACTACACGGTGGGCGCTCATTATGGATGGCGCGCGATGCTTCTGTGTGGGTTCGCCCCCGTGGTTGTTTCGCTGCTCACGCTGCGCAAGGTCAGGGAGCCGGAACGGTGGAAGGCGCGCGAAGCCGAAGCCAAGCGCGCGCACCCGCTCGTCGAAATCTTTGGTCCCGTATATCGCAAGCGCACCATGGTCAACGCGGCGTTGCTCACGGTGGCGATCATCGGTCTCTGGGCCGGCGCGGTCTACGAACCGGCGGCCATCACCACGCTGGCGAAGCGCGCCGGCATGTCAGCGCCGACCGCGGCGAAGATGGTTGCGGTGGGCACAGCGTTCCTCTCGGTCGGCACAATTCTCGGGTGCATATGCCTGCCGGTATTCGCCGAACGATTTGGGCGCAAGTTGACGGTGGCGATGTACTTCGTCGGCATGATGATCACCATTCCGCTGGCATTCGGCTGGGCGTTCTATCTCCAGAACGGCCTCGCGCCGTTCATCACGATTCTCTTTTTCATGGGGTTCGCCGGCGGCAGCTTTGCGGCGTTCAGCCTCTGGTTGCCCGAGCAGTACGACACGCGTGTGCGCGCGACGGCGTTCGCGTTCACGACATCGGTGGGGCGATTCGTCGGCGCCGGCGTGAATTTCCTGATCGCGCACTTCGTGCTGCGCATGGGGACCCTCGGGACGCCCGTGGCGCTAACCGCGGTGGCGTTCGGCGTCGGGCTGCTGATCATCCCCTTCGCCGTCGAGACAACGGGACAGAGGCTACCAGACTGAATCACCGAAGCCCGCGCGACTCAAGCAGTGGCAGGTGGACCAATATATGGAACGGGTGTTCTGACGGAATCGTGACCCCGCGACGTCGATCGTCCTATCGTAGTCGCGAAAACCGGCGACTCGACCCGGGGAGGTCCACTCCGTAGGCAACGTAGTAGATGACCCCGACGATCAACGCGATCAGCAACGAGCGCGGGTCAAATGTGGTCGCGGTCGGTGCGGCGCTGGGCGGAAGGGTTGTCAATACAGCGCCGCCGACAACGAATGCGATCGCCAGCCACTGGTAGAGACGAAAGCCTGCAAACACCGCGGTCTGCGGCTCGCCCCGGAAGTGCTCTTCGACAAACCGACCGAGACCGACGAGAATGAAGTACGCGCCGCCGATGAACTGGAGCGGAGCGGCAAGCGCCCACATGCGGAGCAGAGCGAGACCGACCAGCACCATCCAGAGCAGCGAGTAGAGTTGCGTCGGATGCACGGGCACGCCGCCCAGCCCGCTCAGCCGAACGACTCGCGTCAGCGGGTGCTCGTAGCGGATCCCAAGCGAGTCAGGTGCCTCGCGGCCGTGGCAACATCCCTGCACGAGGCAGCGCATCCGCCCAAGCGCCTGCCCGAAACACGAACCGACCCCGAACGACACAATGAGAAGCCACGCGTCAGCGCCGACCACGCTCAGCAAAGGCGCCAACACGACGACCGTGACCACGGTGCCGAAATAGCCATACGGTCGCAGTAACTGCGGCGATCCTTCGACGAACTGGGCCCACAAGCCGGCACCGATCATGCCTGCCAACGTCATCGCGGCGAGCCAGCCTGCGTTCCGACCACCGGCGAGCGCAATTGCGACGATCAGACCAACCGTCGCTCCAAGGCCCGTGTACACCCCATGACTCATGAAGCGAACGGAGCCGACGGTGACCTCTCGCCAGGAATTCGCGAGTCGCTCCGCCGCGTTGCACATGCGCCGCCAAATCCACGCCCGGCGCGCGACGACAGCATAGGCCGCGACACCCGCGACGACATCCGCCGCCGAGTGCATTCCTGTGGTCACGCAACTGACCGCGACCATCGCGACGATCGCCCACCACATCCACCGCA
>Ga0315281_10006593_pt1 | contig 16478 bp, 15 predicted proteins | sample YL17G07_0_MG_FD_204540 | JGI IMG/M metagenome (GOLD analysis project Ga0315281, IMG submission 204540) | Sediment microbial communities from Yellowstone Lake, YNP, Wyoming, USA - YL17G07_0 | ecosystem: Environmental > Aquatic > Freshwater > Lake > Sediment | place: USA: Wyoming | collected... | reverse complement strand
GTTATGTTCTGATCATACCTGAGAAGCTGTTCTTTGCTCACTCCGGGGAAGTCAATAAGCTGGGTGGTCAAGAAGTGGTAGTGGCGGGAAACATTTTGTTCATCACGGCCTTCCCAGTTTTCGCCTTTCATGCCCTCGCACAAAGAATCCAGCGACTCTTTGCCAAACAGGGAAAGCATATATTGAAAAAGCGCAAGCGACTCGTCAAAGCGGAATTGCCTTGCAGGCTGAGCCGAAGCAGTATTCCTGGGCTTGCGTCCTCTTGGCATAGTATTTACCTTTTTAAAAGCATCAAAATTAAACCAATGATCTGTTCTTTATCAACAGACTTGCTTTCCGCGACAAGAAGCGTCAGTACCGTTAATGCCTCAGGTGTAAATCGAGATACATCCAAAATCCCGACTTTTTTTAAAAACCACACAAATGCAAACGCGCCGCTGCGTTTGTTGCCATCCGTAAACGGATGGTTTTTGACCATAAAATAGAGCAGATGCGCGGCCTTTTCTTCAATCGTTGGATATACGTCATTGTCGTCAAATGACTGAAACACATTGCCGATAATGCCCGATACTGCTCCTGTCGCCCGTTCCCGTCCAAATAATTCACCGGCTTCATTATTTTGAATCAATGCATTCCGCAATTCAACCAGCGCCTCGACAAACTGGTTGCCCGCTATTTTCACCTGTTCTCTATTGATGCCGGATTTCGGCAGCGTCCCTTTATCGTACGCGTCGAGCGAAAACCATGTAGCGGCGAACATTTTGACTATTGCAAGAGCGCTGTCCGCGTTGACACTACCACCATCAGACAGCAATTTCTTTACATTATCAACGGCGACTATAAACGATGTATAGTTTTTTGCAATGCGTTTCTTATTAATCGTAAACCCATCAACAATATGCATCCTTAAAACTTTCGTCGCCCACTGGCGGAATTTTGTTCCGGTTTTTGAACTGATCCGATAACCGACAGAAATTATGGCGTCAAGATTGTATATTTCCACTGTTCGGTTGACCCTGCGAGAACCCTCCATTTGAACTTGTTCCATTTTGGAACAAGTTGTCGAACGTATCAACTCGCCTTCCTGATAAATATTTTTGAGATGTTTTGTAATGGCCTGAGGATTAATGCCAAAAACAGCCGCCATTTGCGCCTGTGTAGCCCAAAGGGTTTCCTTTTTGACGTCAGCCCGAAACTCTATGGCGCCGGACTTGGTTTGAAAAATAACGATATCAGCATTTTTATTTATCTTTTTCATCCTTAGATCTCCGCCTGTTCAAACATGCGTTTTTTGAATTCTTCCTCAATCAGGCGGACTTTCCATTTGTCTTCGGCTACTTTAAGATTCTCCAAATTGTTGTCGCCGTTGACAAATATCAGGTCAAATTCAAAATCAAGCGTGTTGTACTTCTGTTTCTTGAAAAACTCGTCCAAATCTTCGTTAGACTTGTCCTTGGTATTGCGCCAGATAACCAGCGTCTTTTCGCCGGTGCGTAATTTCCCGCGAACGACTTTGAATCCGCGGATGGTCTCGGTTTGCTTAACATATAGGCCGATTAAATAATTGAATGTTTCTACAAGGTCAATATTTTGATCTTTAAGTTCATTGTCCTTGCGGATTTTAAGTGTGTATTTAAACGGATCGCTAAAACGGTCAATATTTAGGATTGAATCGCTGGCCTTGGTTTCAATATCAAGCTGATAGGAAAGCATGTACTCTTCCCGTGCCTGCGCGCTCATCTTCTTGAGTGCTATTTGCTGGCCGTCCGTGCGATGTGCCACAAGGTTATCCATCGTGTCGTCATAACCTTCGAGACGCAAGTATTTGAACATATGGCTAATGCCTTCGCGCGATACCGGCTTGCCGTCCTTCCAATCCTTGGAATAAACCACCTTCTGAATGCGCGGCTTAAGAATAGTGTCAAAATATTCACCCATTTCGACGAGGATATATTTGCGCTTACCACATTCGCGATTGAGATTTATAACCGCATGACCTGTTGTACCAGACCCTGCAAAAAAATCGATAACCTCAGTGTTATTTTGAGCTGCTCCGCATGCGCGAAGCGCATCCTCGACCAGCTTTATCGCCTTCGGAAAATCGAAGTTCTTTTCCGAGAAGAGATCCTTTAGCTCAGATGCCCCGTAGTTAGCAGAAGCATATTCGCCCTTATCCCACCATGTGACAGGAGCCGCATCCTCATCCATCCTTGTTTTGAAATCAATATTAATTTCGCCATCATTGTCCCTTCGCACGCGGTATTCGCCATATTCATCAGCAACTCGCTTATGGCCTCTTTGCCAATTCTTCTCTATGGCCTTTTCGTCAACGTATTTGATGGGGTAAACCAACTGCTCATCACCACCAATTTTCTCAAGCAACTTGTATTCTCGAAGCTCCTCATTCCACTCCAAATTCGGTATGCGAATTTTGTTCTCTTTGTTCACTACAATCGGATAGAACAATTTCGGCCTATCTTCTCGGAGATCATTGCTTCCAGCACGAATAAAAGTCATCCATGAATATCTACCCATTTCGTCAGTCAGTGGGTATCTCGCGGCCTTGCTCTCATTAAACCCGATTGAACAAGGGAGTGCCTTATCTGATTTTCCATAAAACAGAGCGTACTCATGAACAGGGGAAAATTTACCCGTTGTCTTACGACTCTGAGGGTTTGATTTAACGACAGAAACACCGACTTCCTTATCGAAAATATCACCAAGCACAACTCTGAGCGGTGCAACTTCTTGATCATCAATGGCCACGCTAATCAGGGCATCATCGCACATCAGTGAATGCGCAAGCTCTAATCTGTTATGCATCAAGCTCAGCCAAGATGAGTCCTTGTAACCGTTCTTGTATATTATTGCCGATGCATCAGTGTTGTAAGGCGGGTCAATGTAAACACACTTCACCTGCTCCCGATATCGTTCCTTCAACAAATTCAGCGCCTGGAAATTGTCCCCGTGTATTAGTAGACCATCAGTGTCCTCATCAAAATTGTCAAAGCTCGCCAATAATTTTTCTCTAAACTCCTCATCATAATGCTTGGTATCCAGTACCAGATACGGATTGGCTTTCAGGAATTCTACGGTAAGCGGTTTTGAATACGCAGGCTTTGCAAGGTCGCCCTGAATCTCATCGATAGCAAACAGCTTTACCCACTCCTCGCGCTGGGGTTCGTTTTTTACTATCTCTGCGTAAAGCGCCTCTGGCACGCGGTCGAGTGTGACGCAATAACCACACGCAACGACAAACTTCTTTTTAAGCCAGAGCTTCTTTTGAAAATCTTCCAGGCTCGCAAGAAAAGTGATGATCTTTTGGGCGATATGCTTTATAACCTTTATTTTTGCAACGGCACTTTTTAAGCTTCTTTCATCCTGCGCGTCAAGGTCGTCCACAAAGAGAACTTCATTCTTTATATAAAAATCAAGCTCGAGACGAAGGAATCCACCCAAATCTTTATGGATAAAAAAATCAAAGTTAAACCGCGCAGTGTATGAGTAAAGATGCTTCTCAAGAAACGTGCGCTTGGGATTTTTTGCTGTTGGGGCAGGCGCAAATATTTCAGCAAAATCTTTTAATTTCTTGCCGAATTCCGCGGTCAATGTTTCAATTGTATTCTTATTAAGATTGTCCTGCTTTTCTTTTTCCGGCAGATAGACAAACTGAATGAATACTTCTTTTCCTTCAACGAGGATCGGTTCTTCATGCAGTCTGAACTTGCGCTCTTTCCCGGTTTCGGTTTTAATGTTGTCCTTCTCCTGCGAGGCATCTACCAGTTTAAAATGCGCCTTTTTGTCAGTACCCGGAAGTTTAAAACTATAATCCTTCAGATACTCGCTGGTCTTAATGTAATATTGATCCGCGTTAGCCCAGTGGAGCTTGACTTCTTCACCCTCGTAGGGAATGGCGTAGGTATTTTTTTTATACCTGCGGAGGGAGAGAAAATCACCGCCATCGTAATAGCGTCTAAAAAAGGTGGAAAGATGTGAAAAGACTTCGTTGGTCAATGCCTTATCGTCACCATATTTTGCTATTTCCTCACGAAGGGTCTTTACTTTGGGCGCTTCATCCGGATTCATGCCGCTGTCGCGAAGCGTTGCATCAAGCTGTATGAGTTCTTTCTTCTTTTCCTCAATCTCAGTGCCGCGGTATTTAACAAATTCTGACGTAACCTGCGGAAGAAGCTCATTATCCAGAAACTTTTCAATCTCGCCGCGCTTAGCGTTCATGATGCGATAGATGCCGAAGTCCAGATCCGCCTGATCCATCTGAAACATTTCTCGCAAAATGTCTTTTAGTTTCTCGTATTGAGTAAGCATACTTTAATAACTCCCATCAATAGTATCCAACAAGGACAAATATCATTATTGCGCAACATCAGTTACTCTCTGTATTGTAATCCGCTCGGACGGTGGTGGTGATGCCGCCGCGCATGTTGAAGACCAGCTCGACGGACATCGACCGCGGCTTGGCTGCACGCGACAGATCCTCAAGTATCCGGTTTACGACACTCTCATGGACAATACCCACCATGCGGTATGACTGTAGATAAAATTTCAGGGACTTCAGTTCAATGACGACTTTGGCGGGAACATAACGGATAGTGACGTACGCAAAATCCGGCAGCCCGGACCAGGGACACAGGCAGGTAAACTCCTCGCTCTCGACGGTAACGTCGATCGTTTTGCCCGGATACTCGTAAGGCATGACCTCAAGGAGCGACGGAGTGATCGCGGTAAAGACTGGCTGTACCTGAGTGAGTTTCTTTTTGTGAGTAGACATTTTTACCTCTCCGTATGTGCTATTTCATCATAAACGAATTAAACCTGAACATTAATATAACATGTTTTATTAAGATTATCGATGTCCATACAATTTTGCAGTTACAGTGAATTATTGTATAACCTGCTTAATACGCATCTGATCTGTTATCAGCGGTAAGCATAAATACAATTTTGCGGTTTTCATCGATACAATAAAAAAATCTATGGTCGCCTATGCGGTATCGCCATGTATCCGGATTAAAATTAACTAATTTTTTGATGTTTTTCCCGAAGAATGGTTGCTCCCTCAACTGGGGGTATACATACGATAAGAGTTTTTCTTTAATCCTGTTTTTCTGGCCGGAAAAATCTTTTTCCAAATCCTTTACGAACTGGTCGGTTTCGAAAATCTTATATCTAGTGTGGTGCGTCGTAAATACCTTGACATTTGAAGGTTCAGATTTGAGCCAATTTGCGTCGAACGACGACGCAGGCGTACCCTCTGCGGTACGTTTAGTCGGCGTTCGGCGGAAATCGGCCAAAGATGAACCTTCCCTTCGGGCAGGGCCCCTTTTGACCGGCTTCTGCGTTGCTCCGGCGCTAACGTACCGCAGAGGGTACGCAGCGCGCCTCGCGCCTTGAATCCGGTCAAAATTTGCCCTGCAAATGTCAAGGTATTTACGACGCACCACACTATCCAATGACATGCCCTTTCATTTTTTTTGCGTCCTTAAGGCCACCTTTAATCTTGCTCAATAATGAATGATCGCTATTAATTTGGGCCATCTCAATAGAATCAACATAATTCGAACTCTCAATATCATTTATGACAGTAGTCGTGATAAAGTTCGATATCGGACGATGTTGTATCCTGGCACAATTTGCAATCATATTGTATTCCGTATCATTTAAGCGAATAGTAATTGTTCTTGACATGTTACCCTCCGTATTCTTTTGTATTCATGTATATTCTAATAGATTGCCTGCTATTTGTCAATTCAGCAGGTGTCTCTTTAGCCAATTGAAGTCGTACCTTTCAAGTACTCCGATGATAACAACATAAGGAAGTCGTAGGGCGCGATCCCCGTATCGCGCCGTCGTGACAACAGGGTAACGGCCGGCGCGTTCGGGGAACGCGCCCTACAGGGACGCCGACGTAGAGCTATAGTTTTCTTCGCAACGCTAAAGAGACACTTCAGTAGAAACCACTATATTTTCGGTGAAAATCCCTGGGTCAGGAATATGGCGAGGCCGCGGCGGACCATCATGACGGCGATGGCGGCAAGGATGAGGCTGGCCAGTTTGGATACCGTTTTCGCGCCGGACTTGCCCATTATACGGTCAGTCAGCGGCGCGGCGGTAAATATTGCACCGGCGATGATGATATTGGCGGCGGTGGCGGCAGCCGTTGTCAGGAAGCCGTACTGGCTCACCAGGAGGATCGTCGTGGTCAGTACCGCCGGGCCGACGATCAGCGGCACGGCGAGCGGCACCGCGCCGAGGCTTTCCGGATCGACCGTAAACTCCTTTTTCTGGTACGAGAGCATGTCGTTAAGCGATATGACGAACAGGAGCAGTCCGCCGGCGATCATGAAATCCGCGACGGTAACACCGAGAAGGCCAAGGACGCTCTTGCCGAGCACAAGAAAGGCAATGGCGACCACCATGGCGATGGCCGTCGATTGTATAATAAGATCGCGGACCCGGCGACGATCGAGGCCGCCGGTAAGATTGAGAAACATGGGTAGCGTCCCGATGGCATCCACCGCGACGAACAGCGGAACAAAACAAAGCCAGAATTTCATGCCACCCATCCCCGCCAGACCGGCGTAATGTCAAATTCTTTTGACAGGATATACAGGATAACGCAGGATACCGTCTTAATTTTTCTTTGTCTTGCTTTTCATCAGACACTTATCCTGTTAATCCTGTCAAATATTTTTCTTCCTGAAACCCTGCGCTAAGAAACGACTTCCAGAATGGCGAACTTTAAATATTCCGTCTCCGGCATGGAAAGCAGTACCGGATGGTCGAGGCTCTGCGAACGCATTTCCAAAAGCCTCACCTGCCTGCCTGCCCTGGCAGCCGATTCATGTAAAAGTGCTCGAAAATCTTGCGGGGTCACGTTATGGGAACAGGAACTGGTAGCTACAATGCCCCCTGGGCCGAGACTCTCAAAAGCGGCGGTATTCAGTTTGCGGTAAGCCCGGTAACCGGCTTGGAAATGTTTTTTACTTTTTATCAATGCCGGCGGATCAAGGATAATTATATCAAATTTGTCGAGATTATTTTTTATCCCGACAAACTCCATAACGTCCGTCCGGACACTCTGAAATATGCCTTCGTACCCGTTGAGCAGGGCGTTGGCGCGGGCAAGCTCCAGCGCCGGGGCAGAGGCGTCAACGAAGGTTACCGCCGCGGCCCCCGCCCGCGCGGCGTATATGCCGAATGCGCCGGTATGGCAAAAACAATCTATAACCCGCTTGCCCCGGCAGTATTTTGCCAGCGCCGCCCGATTATCCCGCTGATCGAAGAAAAATCCGGTTTTCTGTCCGCCTTTGAGATCAGCCCAAAACAGAGATCCGTTTTCTTCAATCTGCACGCGGTCCGGCACGCTCCCGCTATAGACCTCAACCGTCTGGGGCAGCCCTTCCATTGTCCGCAAACTTGAGTCGTTGCGGCCGACGATCCCTTCCGGCGCCAAAATTTCCCGGAGCGCCCCCAACACCGCGTCCTTATTTTTTTCCATGCCTGCCGTTAAAAATTGCACCGCCAGATAGCCGACGTATTTATCGACAATAAGGCCGGACAGGCCGTCGGATTCACCAAACACAAGGCGAAACGACTCGAGGCCCGGATAAAGTTCCCGGCGAAACGCCAGCGCCCGCTCAATGCGCTTTCTGAAAAAAGACTGGCCTATCGCTTCCTGCTTATCCGTCAGTAACCGGAACGCTATGAGCGAATGCGGGTTATAAAATCCGGCGCCAAGAAAACGGCCCGCCGCGTCATAGGCCTCCACCGTGTCGCCGATCGCAGGTGCACCTTCAACCCGGTCAATCTCGTTGGAGAATATCCAGCGATGGCCCGACCGGATGCGCCGATCTTCATGTCGTTTGAGGATTATCTTGTTCATGTGAGTGTTTTCTCGAGAAGTACGGCAAGACACCTGGCTGTACCGGAGCTCATGATCACCCGGCTGATGACACGCCCTTTCCCCTGCGGCGCCGCAATGAAATTAATAACGAATTCGCCGGGGGTATGGGCGATGACGCTCCCGTCGGCATAACCGCTCGGTGGCATATCGACGGGCGCGTCAGGAGAGGGCGGAGCGCTCCCGTCGTGCGTTTTCTTCCGGGAAGAAACCGTCACCTGCTCGGTTTTGTTGTCCCAGTTCGTATACATCCGTTTGCCTTTGCGATAGCGTTCGACCATAAATATTTTGTAACCTTCAGACTGCGTTTCCTTTGTCAACATTGTCAAAACACTTATTGATTTTCAGAAATAGATATGCCGATCCTCAGGGCAATGATTGAAGCTGTCTCTTTGAAATCATTGTAACAATCTTGCACCGCGCGCATATGCGCGCCGAGTGCTCCGTCGGCAGGTTTTAGCAGGAACATGGGTTTATGCGCTTCTTGAGCCAGCGGCATCAGGCTCCGGTAATCTTTTATTCTCCCGATGCAGTTATTGTCTTTTTCAAGAGTGACATCCGGCCTGGATTGACCAAGCACAGAGTTGTTATAGATAAGCGGAATTTTAGCAATCCAGCGTTCATAGGCTTTTACTGGCCTGTCCATTCGTATGGCATGCCGCAAAACAATATATCCAATCGGGCTCATCGTTCCGGAAGGCAAGACAATTGCTTTATCAGGATTACGCTCAACCCTATCCTTCCAGTCTGTGCGCCATTTACGCAGGGTAGGGCCAAGATTTTCAAGGCCTTTAAGCGAAAAAAGATCGGGACCCAGCGGGATAATGACATGATCGGCAGAAATAAGCGCCGCTCGATTGATCGATCCAAGATTGGGGCCAAGATCAATCAACACAACATCTGCCCAGCCTTCTGCCGACCTCTGAACAACACGCCAAAAAGCAGAGATTACCCGGAAAGATCTTTTATCACGGTCAAGACATCTTGCCCAGCAATTGGAAAGATCATCTTCAAACTCGGATAGTGAAATAGCGCCTGGAATAAACTTTAAATGCTCATTAATTTCCCGCAAAGCAGGTTGCGCAATATCTCCCGTACCTTCCCTGAGCGGCGTAACAGCATCGACAATAGTCCGAACATCAGCATGGGGGCTGAACAAATCTTCAAGCTCCTCTTCATCCATGAAAGCAGCGGTAAGGTTACACTGAGGGTCAAGATCAGCCGCAAGTACGCGCACACCCCTCTCTGCAAACATATACGCAAGGTGATACACCATTGACGTTTTTCCCACCCCTCCCTTATTATTAAAAAATGTGATAACAGGAATGCTCATGCCACCCTCCTGATCGTAACGATTATCGACGTATCAGTCGATTCGAACTCAGGCGGGGGATTGCCATTGTCATCCAGTGATTTACGCGCCATCTCAATACCCATGCCAAATCGCTGAACATACCCCAATTCTTTCATGACTGCGGCAAGATGTGGATTTCGATAATCATATGCGCCCCGCATACCAAAATTCTGCCGGGTAACCTGGCCGAAAGGGCCACCGGGATTTTGAATTTCCACCCGGTCAGAAAACCAGCGTATGTGCACGGGCGCATTCGTATTTTCATATGTCCGGTGAAGGACAGCATTGCGCATAAGTTGTTGAAGCGCCACCAGCGGATAATCAGGCATAGGAATGTCGGTATTCGATGAAGTCACATCCCGGGCCGTCTGTATATTTACTTTAAGCAATTCATCCAACTGTTCCATTGCTTCCGGAATCGGCCCAGGTATTTCCAGCGACGATTTAATCGGATCCGTCACTGTGGTGCCTTCAAACCGGATGAACTGAACATACGCACACGGAATCCATTCGGTCGGGTTACTGCCAACCGCCAAAACCCCGACAATGGTGGGGACTTGCGGTTTTCCGGGAAATAAAAACTTGGATGCCAGTAATTGATCTTCATACGTTCTCTGGTTCTGCTGCAACACATCCTGAGCCACTGCCGCAGGAAGGTATACCCGTCTGAATAATTGCTCATCAAGCGTATCTATGTCCGCGCGCTCAACCGGGCGCGCATCAAAAGGTATGTCCTTATTACGCCGTTTTTCGCTCAGGATTCTTTCATCGCCAGGGGTTGCGGTAGCCCGCCGCGGGCCAACACGAATCCAGACGCGCCCATTATACCGCACTGGAGGAGTATGCGATGGGAACACTTCAACAACCCCCATGGGAACACCTTTGAGTATTCTCTTGTTAACCGTTAATGTCGGAAACGGCAGAATGTTGCCATCCGAACGCATATCGCTCAGCGTTCTTAGCAATTCATCGGTAATGGACAGGCCCGAAGATTCCCCATTATCTTTTGCGCCAATGAAAATAATTCCCGGCAACCCGTGATTTGGTAAATCATTAGCAAACGCACAAATTGCCTGACGTATTTTTCCGGCATCTGAAAGCGATTCCTTGCGTTCCGACCTGTCTGATTCTATGTCATTTAACAAAGCAGTCAATTCACTGTCAGTCAACATGTTATTCCTCCGTTATTTATCAATCAATTGTATATACTTTCAACACTTCGTCACCATAATGATTGATGACTTTCACGGCGATCTTGCCTTTCTCCGGGGGATCGAATGGGCGGCTGGTAGTTGAATAGAGTGCTGACCAGGCGGATTCGTTTACTTCGGCGCGGAGGGCTTTTTTGAGTTTCTCGTAGGGTTCCTCGGCGCCGGTGAAGTAGGCATGGCGCACGAAGAAGCTTTGGCCGTTGTAGTTGGTGTCTATGAACCAGCAGGCAATGTCGTCGGTTGAGTTTGAGCGGATTTGGCCGGTGGTGGGATCGTAAACATCTACTCCATTAATTTTTACTACCAGCTTGCCATCCTTCTGCTTTTTTACTTCAAGGTCAGGTTCGCCAAATACCATGAAAAGGTTTCCGGTGCCGGTTTTCTTGAGCAGTTCATCTCCCATAGCTAAGTCCGGGTTCATTCGTGCGGGAAGCACTACCAGTTTTCCGTAGTTCTTAACTTCTTCCGAGATATGTGGATCGAAAGCAAAACCGCAGACGATCAATAAGTCAAAACCGATGCCTTTGCTCGCTTCGACAGCGGCATCGTGCATTAAATCAGGGCCAACCGTGCCATGCTCGGGACCAATACAGATCGCTACTCGTTTTGTTTTGCCGCCCTCTTCATATTCGCCTGCTGCGTTGATATACGTTCCCGCATGGGATTCAAGCCGGGTAAACTTTAGACGTTCATTCTTGATTCTATTTTGCACACCGGCTTTCTTAAGATTTTCTATGATCATCGTTTCGAATTGGCCTGCAGGATCGCTTTTTTGCCCACCCGCTTCGGATGCAGGACGCTCCTGGTCTGTTGACAATACCCGGTGCGGCGATAAGCTTTCAACCGTAAATGGCCCGGCAACCCTAATGCGCTTTGAGTCTTCTAACGGTTGGTCATAAAGTATTTCAGTATCAGCATGTTTAGCGATAGCTTTATCAATTTCTTCGCGAGACATACTTTCTTTGATATCAGGATTGTTGGCAATGGATTTGAGCGTTACATGAGGCACTCTCTTATATACAAATCCTTTTCTAATATCTCCTTCTGTCTTTGGTAAAGGTTCTTGCGGAAGACGCTTTGCAAGTTCAGAATCCTTAATCAGTCCTTCGGTTGAATCCTGTAAATAATAGAATGGATATTTCGCTGCCATGAGACGTGTACGAGCAAGAGCAATGGCTACACGAGAGGTATCACAGGTGATCCAACGACGACCCCATTGTTCTGCAGCATAAGCTGCAGTACCACCGCCACAAGTAGGATCAAGGACGAGATCTCCCGGATCAGTAGCCATGAGAATACAACGTTCAATAATTTTTGTATTTGTTTGAACTACATAAACCATGTCTCCAGCGCCACCAGTGTCTGTCCATAGATTTGAATAAGGCTTAACTGGAAAATCAGCCCAATATCTCTTGAACCTAATTTGTCCTTTTTGAGCAACAATTCTATCGGCAAATCGTAGTTTCTCCATCCCATCGAAATTTGTTTTCCAATGAGCACTGGTGCCAGGAGAGAACTTTTTTCCTTCAAACAGATATTCAAAGGTTGACGTTTCCGTTGCTCCCGCAGAAGTTAGAGGATCAGGAGAAAAATCATTTTCATCTCGCTCTTCGCGAGGTGAATAAAGAGACCGATATTTTGCTTTTGTAGATTTCTTATCTTTCACATACCAACAGATATAATCATTAATAGCTTGTATATAGTCACCTGATTGACTACCTGTTTTTTGAAAAGATATTTCAGTAACAAAATTCTCACTCCCAAACACCTCGTCCATCAAACAACGTACAAGATGAACATTTTCATCGCCGATTTGTACGAATACACTGCCGCTTTCAGTGAGAAGTTCTCTGGCGACAACCAGGCGGTCGCGCAGATAAGAAAGGTATGAATGAATCCCCAGTTCCCACGTATCTCGGAATGCTTTTACCTGTTCAGGCTGACGGGTAGCGTCTTCGGCCTTGCCGTCTTTTACATCGCGTTTGCGGGTACTCACTTGCCAGTTGGAGCCGAACTTAATGCCGTAAGGTGGGTCGATGTAGATCATCTGAACTTTGCCTTTGAGGCCTTCTTTTTCGGCAAGCGAGGTCATCACCATCAACGAATCACCCAGAACCATGCGGTTAGTCCAGTTCTGCTCATGCTTGTAAAAGTCCACCATGTCTTCAAACTTGATGCCGTTGAAGTCCGCAAAAAGGCCGAGCTGCGTATCGGCTGTTTCTTTCTTTGCTTCTGCACGAACATTCTCAATGATCGCCTGCGGATGAATCTTCTCCTGAATATATATAGGAACAGCGGGAACTTGCAGGTCTTTTTGATCCTGCTCGTCTTTACCTTTCCAGACCAATTGAGGATCAAGAGACGGGTCACGCGGATAGAGAATAGTTTTAGGCTCTTTTTCTTCGTCCTTCACGAGGCCGCGTAATTCTTCAGTGGGGATGTTCGTTCGCTTATCCTTATGCCTGACACTGGCGACAGGAATCGATTTCTTACTACTTTTTCGAGCCATCTTGCTCACACCTCTCTATCTGGTCTTTATCCGTTTTCTCAAACACAGCAGCGATTGCATCAAGCTTTTCAATAACTTCGGGATCTATTTTTTCTTTTGGCACATAGCTCGCGAGGACATGATAATTTGTCTTACGCATAAGATTTGGTCTTTCCAGTCGAGCAAAATAATTATCGAAAAGAGGATCAAGAAAATCATCGCTTGCCTTGATGTCGTCAGACCATGGTTCGCCTTTTTTTAATATTTTGACCGCCTTGCTGATTTCGTCAATAGACTCACGCATAGCTTTCAGAGAAGCTTCCTTTTCGACATTTCCTATCATGTCATCTGGATAACCTTTGCTGGCATAAGCCAGCAGAGTTTCTTCCATGCAAAGATAGTTCTCAAGTTCTCGCTTCCGCCATTGAAGAGTGGCAACAGGCATATCTGTCGGTGGTGAGATTGTTAGGCGGTCAAAAATTGCTATACCGCGTAACTCTTTTCTTGCAAGACGAATAGCATGGAAATGTTCCTGGACCTTCTTTGGTTTATTTTCAACATAATGGACGAACGGGCGGGAGAGAGCCTTAATGGCTTTTGTATGTTGAAGGATTTGCGCAAAAGTATGCAGTATGGCAAGATCCGTCGAACCCTCAAGGTACAGAATCCAGCCCATTTGCCTGGCCGAATTATAATCTTCCCAGCCATAATCTCGCAAAGATTTCAGTACCTGACTGTCTCGCCCATTAAGAGGACAGGGCTTGCCGACAAAAGAAATAACCAAATCCTTCTCAGCCGCTTCATTCAATATTACTTCCGAATGGCTGGCACAGATTACCTGAGAATTATAATCTCGCGCAGTTTCAGTCAGTACTCGGTAAATCTGCCGTTGTCGCAGAATTTCAAGATGCGCGTCCGGTTCATCCAGCAAAAGAACTGTACTCGGATTGAGATGCAGAAATGCTAATAGGAGAAGAGTTTGCTGCAGCCCTCTGCCTGAACAGGAAATATCAAGCTGAACACCACGGTGATCTTCATACGCCATGGTGATTTCCCCACGCTCTTTGATATATTTTGGTTCTATGAGGCGCGAGCCAAAAAGGTCGTTTATCTGTTCGATGAGGGTATTCCATCGCTTACCAGAATCGTTTATATAGAGCTGATAACAGAGATTGCGCAACACCTGCGCAGTCTGACCTTCCCCAATAAGCACATTGACCCTTCCTGGCTCCCATTTAGGTTCGACAGATGACAGTCCCGACATAGGCGGCAGAAGCGCAATACGTACGTTTTTTGCTGCCGCAGGTATTTCTGTAAACTTTGCATCCTTCACCGTTGATGTTTCAAACCCGGAGAGCCTAACGGGACGACAGTAAAAAGTCTCTTCGCCGGCATAGTCATATTCAAATCCACATGACCATGGGAACCGATTTCCTTCATTTCGGTTCATTTCTTGCTGCTCCATGATGCCATCAACAATTATTTCAAGACGTACCGTTTTTGTTGGTTGGCCTTCATGGGTATGCCGATCATACCATAGCAGATTGGTTTCTGGTACCGGAATGAATACAAGATCGCGGCGATTAATAGTAATACCTGGCCGCTTTTCGGGCGAGTCTTTTCCCTCCCGCTTTTCGACGAATCGTCGCAATGCAATTTCCCAAAGTGATAATGCCTGTAAAGCTGTAGTTTTTCCTGAGTTATTTGGACCTATAAAGACAACAGCTTCCCCGAGCTCGATGTCGGCTTCCTCTAAACTCTTGAAATTTTTTATCCGAATTCTTGTAAGCATGACTCTGCTCCTTTGGAAAATTTCACTCCCATTGGCATAATATTATCTTATTATTACTCGAACTGAACTCATGCGTTTCTCTTGTAAGTTGATGATTTTTAATGACACATCTACGCAAAGGTATATCCAAAACTATTCTGAACCGGCATTTGATCCCAGGTTTCCCCTTCAAGCAATCGGCCGGCTTTCTTCTTATTAATACCACCCCATTGCTTGAAGAAAAAGGGAACTTTGTCGGATGTACACTGATCGCGTATATCAAGAACCCATTCCTGTTTCATAGGGCGGGCACCGGGGCCGGATTCGCCGCCAACGATAACCCAGTCGACCCCTTTGAGGTTAATTTTTCCTACAGGGGCCAATAGTGGTTCAATGGATAAAAACTTGGTTTGTGCTCCTGTATTTCTCAGATGATCAATGCGATAGGCATATTCCCTGCTTTCAACGCTTACCCCCATCCAGATATTGGATGACCATTCCAGTTGATTGCTCAATACGGATAATCGTTCCGCACGTTTGGTAAGAACCTGAAACTGAAGCCACGGAGCTTGCCGCATGACATTAAATACCTTTTGGATGAAAGCTACCGGAACGTCCTTATGGAAAAGGTCACTCATCGAATTAACAAATATTGTCTGTGGCTTTTTCCAACGCAGAGGAAGTTCAAGCGTATCTTCATGCGTAGTCAATTGGAACCCAAGTTAACATAGTTCGATTGTCCCATAGCCTTTAGGCGACGCGCCATGCGCTCTGCATAGCAGTTTTTACATCCCGGACTTATTTTGTCGCACCCTGTTAATGGATTCCAAGTTGAACCTGTCCATTCAATACTTGAATTTGTACCCAAAGTTAACCTCCTGTTACAGGAAATGTAACGGAAACGTTATCACCAAATGTTACTTGGCCTTTCATTATTTTACGTTCGATAGCCTTGGGGTAGTGCTCTGTTGTTTCATCAAAAAAAGAATTATCAATCATTGTTTCAGCGCCTTTATCTGTTCTCGTATTGTTTTTTGTGCATCCCAAGGATCAGTTATTTCCAAAAATGCCCAGCGGCCCAAAGTAGTATGATTATTGACGGCAGGTATCCATAGATTACGCGCGGCAGCAACCTTGTCGGCCTTTTCTTTCTTCTTTTCGCCGGTTACTTCGAGTATCAGGCTGAGCGGATCAGGTTTGCCATCGTTGATTTTGACTATGTAATCCGGGTAATAGTTTTTTTCTTCGCCATTGATAGCGTAGGGGATGGCAAAGCCGAGGTTCTGATTCTTTACGTAACAGATAACCTCTTCCATATCTTCAAGAGATTGGGCAAGCTTTGCCTCCCAACCGCTATCCAATGCAACATGAGAGATGTGGCATCGGCCAGGATGAGTTCTATAGACATCGCGTGTAGTATCGAAATCTACAAAGCGGGTTGAACCGATAGTATCGTACGGTGCAAGGATGGGTTGAAGAGTTTTCTGTCCTTCATAGGAAGAGACTATGGCCTGATATATCCGGTCCGCAGCGGCATGAGCAAATTGTACCAGCAGGAGCAATTGAGGGAACGTGTTGTCCTTGCAAGTCAGGCACTCCTTGATCCATTGCCGGGTAATGGCCAATATTTGAGGATACAGCCACATTTGTATTCCATCATCATTATTAAAATACTTTTCGAGCACCAGTTTGGAAAGAAGAAAAGCTATTTCCTGTTCTCTCCGAGATTTCAG
>Ga0315281_10006592_pt1 | contig 16479 bp, 13 predicted proteins | sample YL17G07_0_MG_FD_204540 | JGI IMG/M metagenome (GOLD analysis project Ga0315281, IMG submission 204540) | Sediment microbial communities from Yellowstone Lake, YNP, Wyoming, USA - YL17G07_0 | ecosystem: Environmental > Aquatic > Freshwater > Lake > Sediment | place: USA: Wyoming | collected... | reverse complement strand
TCGGGGGGCAGTCGCCCCCCTCTCTTTATGGGAAAAGGAGGGAATAACCTGAGAAGCGCAGCTGGATTAATGTGACGTGGTCGGATTAATCAGAAAACTTAGGCTGGAATAATGTGGGAATCAACACAAAGGAATACTTGAAGGAACGGGGCGTGCCGGTGAGGCTGTAGGTTTACACGAAACCGGTTTTATTCACATGACGCTTTCAACGAGCGGCTGCCGCCCGTGCGCTGAATCCGCCCGGCGGGTCAGCCGCGCGTTCTCACAACCAGCGACGGGGATTGTATCCGCCCGTTATCCGCCGCGTGACCGCCTGCCAGAGCATCTGGCGTCCCCAATTATACTTTCCCCAGGGCGCGAGGAACTTCGCTATGTCCTTCAGCACGATAAGTTTGTCGCGCGTGCCGCGTTTGGCAAGTGTGCCCATGAAGTCCGCTTCATGCGGCCGGCCAAAGAGGATCTTCAGGATATTCCACTGGTCAGAGCAGCGCCGCACTTCGCTCTGGATCATCGTCCGGTAGATGTCCTGGATGGGCTTGTTCAGCCTGAAGGCATCCACCGTTGCCTCCCCGGCGATCGCCCCGGAATGGAGCGCCGCGGACATGCCCTCGGCGATCATATTCAGGAACCCGGCTGCCTGTCCGGTCACGATGATGCTCCCGCGGCCGAAGATGTAGCGGTTGATGAGCGAGAGCCCGAAGTTGTTCACGCTCGCTTCACGCGAGACGCACGGCCCGAGCTTCACCTTATGGCGCTCTTGCAGATAGCGCAGCGCCTTTGCGTGGCGCGCTCCCAGATCGTCATCCGCTTCATACCCCACACCCACGATCTGTTTTCCGTTCCGCAGATGGCTCCAGGTATAGTAGCCGAGTTCGGGATGGAACCAGTAGTGGAAATATTCCGGGTCCAGCGGGCAATCGATGATCTCGTGCAGATGCTGCTTGACCGTGAACCATTTGATCTTGTCGCGATATTCCGGATACAGTGTGCGAACGACCTTGGAGTTCGGGCCGTCGGCCCCGATCACATACCGCGCGCGGTAGTGCCTTTCCTCCTGTCCGTTGCTTGCGATGACGTCGATATGTGTCCCCTCATCCGTAGCCGACAGAAAACGCATATTGTCATGGACCGTGGCGCCGCTCCGCTGGATCGCCCAATAGTCGGAATAGGTGCGGTTCAGGTGCGGGGTCGTGCCGCCGTCGAACTCCATGGGCAGCTCAACGCCGCCGGGAAAGTAAAAGGTCACTCCGCGGCAGGCCGTGGGCTCATGCAGTATTTCCTTCGGCAGGGGGCCGAAGTTCTCGATCAGAAAGCGGTGGCCGCGCGGCGAGATGATGCCGCTGCAGGGTTTCGTGCGCGGCAGACTGAAACGCTCGAGGGCGATGGTCTCGTATCCCGCATCAACAAGCCGTTTTGCGGCAGCCGCGGCGGAAAGGCTTGCGCCGACGATGATTACATCCGTGGTGCGCGGTTTCGTCATGTTTTTACAACCTCGGCCAGATGAACAACCGGGATCTTTGTGTACTGGTCAAAGGCGGCCCTGTCATCAAGATGCTCGACCACGATGCGTTTTGCATTCCGGCCTTCCAACAGCCATCTTACCTGCGCTTCGACAGAGACACTGCTTTCCAGTCCTTCCCGATGCTGATAGCTCGCCGCGCCCGTGGGTGTTGCCACACGCTGAAGGTCAAGGTTCATGAAACAGCCGGTCGCGCGCCGTACTTCGTCATAGAGGGCAATACACGTCCGGCGATTGGCATTATAGGCCCGCGTTTCGATCATGTAGAAGTCGGAAGCGTTCAGGCCGGCCCGCACCTTCGGATTCGCGAGCAACGCTTGTCCCAGGGGAAGGAGCGTAATCGATGACGGAAGAAGGGAACGCAGGAGGTTGAACAGAAGCCCGTCGGCAACAATGAGCTCGGTCGCTTTCATCAGGGGTAATATGAATGCCTCGAGGCGGGCCTCGTCGATCGCCTGGCCTGATTCAACGGCAAGCGCAATATCAAGGCCGTCGTCGGAATGGATGCCGACGCGCTGTCCGAGAAGCTTCAGCACGGACGAGGCGAGTTTTGCATCCTCCCCGAGTTTTTTCCCCGGCAGCAGGATTCGAGGCATTCCGGGCGTTCCGGACCTTTGGTTGCCGGGACGAGTATCTGGTTTCGGCAGGATCCCGCGCGCCGCAAGGCTCCGGCGCAGGGCGATCGTGGTCTGCTGCGTGCGGATGCCCATGGGGCAGAGGGGCTCGCAGGAACCGCAGAGGATGCATGCCCGGGCCGATGCAGCGAGGTCTTCATCCGTTGCCCCGCCGATCAAGGCGCGGTTCCGGCCGCAATAGGTCAGCATCTTCGTATGGCGCTGGTTCCAGACCGGGCAGGAGAGCATACACACGCCGCAGCCATTGCACTGCGACGGGTCGGTCGAGTTGGAATCATGCAGGTCGTATCGCTTCATCTTTTCCATCAGAAGATCACATCCCGGTTCAGGACCATGGCAGGATCGACGTCCCGCTTCATTGCCAGGTGTTTGTCAACAAGCGCGTCACCGAAGACGCGGCGGATATAGCCTTTCATCATGCCGCCGAAGCGGTAATAGCTCGTGCCCATGTCCACGCCGATGTCGTAGATCTCGTTCTTGAACGACTGGAGATGATCGCGGCTGTAGGTCTTGCCTTCCAGCATGGGCTCGAATTCGCACCCGTAGGCAATGCCCTCGGCGTCAGGCGGGATGCACGAGAGCTCGTAGCGCTCGCGCGGCCCGAGGAGCTTGATGCCGACGCAGTAGAGCGTGTAGTGAGGAAAGTATTTTTTGCACACCTCGTTGCCGCGCAGGATGGCTTCGAAGAACTTCTCGCGGCTCGTTGCCAGGTCCGGGATCACCATCTGTCTGCCGCCCCAGAACTTCCAGACCGCCTGAGAAAATACCACCGTACGGTCCACGATTTTTCCATCGCGCATATGATGGGACGGCTGGAGCTCCGGCAGCAGGGTGCGCTTTCTATCGAGAAGATAAAGCGCTTCGCGGAATTTCCATGGTCTGAGCGCGTAGTAAAGCCCTGTGTGGAACGCGAAACCCAGCTCTCCGAAGCCCCTGATGCGCGGCCGCCACTTTTTGAAGAAGGCCTTCTCCCGTTCATCGGAATCAAAGGCCACAAGCAGATTCACCGCACGGTCCAGCATGGTCAGGATGCCCGTGTAGTCCGCGGCGTCCTCGTCGCACAGCATGACCAGGTCTTCCATTGCGGTGAGCAGGTCGCTGTAATAGAAATAATGCATCGTGAGCGGGGTAAAAGGCCTGATGCGGAGCGTGGCCTCGGTGATAATGCCGAACTGGCCGTAGCCGAGCAGCACGCGGTTGAACCACCAGGTGTTCTCGGTTTCAGAGCATTCCAGTATCTCACCCATGGGCGTGACGATCTTGATCGCCAGGGCCTGGTCCGCGCTGCAGCCCAAGCGCGGCGAGTTGATGTCGATGCCGCCCACGCCGAGCGTGCCGCCGACCGAGGAGGTCATGTTCAGGGGGGCCGACAGGTAATCCAGTCCCTGCCGCCTGAGGGCTTCCGCCAGAGAGTGCCAGTAGATCCCCGCTTCGCAACGCACCGTCATATTGTCTTTGTCGATCGCGATGACCCGGCTCATGCCGCGCATGTCCAACTGCAGTCCTCCGAACGAGACCGTCTCTCCCTCGGTCGTGAGCCCGCCGCCGCGCACAGTCACCGGGACGCTGTACCGCTGGGCCGCGGCCATGACCTGCGCCGCCATTTCGGTCGTGCGCGCGATCAGCACACCGCGGGGAAGACCATAGGCCATACCTCCCGCGTCAGTAACGTACAGCGCGCACGCGGACTTCTGCTCGTCGATGATGATGCCTTTTGCCGCGAGGTCGGAGACGAAGGACTGCCAGCCTTCTCCTTCCCACCGAGAGGGGTTGGTCTGCTGACGCGGAATGCCGATGAGGGCGTCCGGGCCGACCGGGCATGGGGGGATAACTCCGGGGCTTGTCGGCTTTATGTCGAAGGTTCTATGTTTGAGGCTGTTATTCATGTCAACGGGCTGATAGGCGTGCTCTAAAGACGGTTGTTGCATAATTTTGGAAAGCCTGGACCAATTTCTGTCCCGTAATGCTGTGCTGGAAATATACCCCCATGATTAAATTTAGTCAAGAGACAATAATGCCCGCAAGCCCTGTACGATCGGGACAAGCGGGACAGGCCGCAATCCGCACCAAAAAACAATTGACACCGTAAAATAATGTAGCTACAATAGCCACATGAGGTGACGCTATGCATTATGTCGGGGTACGTGAACTGAAAAACAGACTTACCTATTATCTCAGGCTGACGCGGGAAGGGGACAACGTAGTCGTCACTGACCGGGGAAAGCCCATGGCAATTCTCCATAACGTGGCAACCATGGAGGAGACTGCCGGCGTCGAGGAACGGCTGCTGTCTCTGGCGGGAAAGGGTCTGGTGCGTCTTCCTCAGCCCAAGTCCCGGTTGTCGCATAAGCGGCCGCGAAAGATCAAGGGCAAGACGGTCTCGGCCCTCATCACCGAGGACCGGCGATGATGCTATATGTCGACAGCAGCGCACTCGTAAAAAAATACGTCCTGGAGCCGGGCAGCGACCGGGTCCTCAAGCTTCTGGCGAAGTCCGGGATGGCAGCGACTTCGAAGCTGGCCTACCCCGAGATACTGGCCGGATTAAGCAGGAAACGGCGTGAAAAGGGGATCACGGAAAAGGGTTATCGCGAGGCCCTCGTTGATTTTGAGTCTGACTGGCTCGCGCTGCTCATTGTCGAGTTTCAGGATGAACTTCTCCCCCTCATAAAGCAACTTACCATGAAGCACTCTCTGAAAGGCGCCGATGTCGTCCACCTTGCGTCCGCGCTCTGGATACAAAAAGCAACGAAGGAGAATGTGTCCTTTGTCGCCTCCGATATCCAGCTCCTGCGCGCGGCGAAAGCGGAAAAGCTGGAAATCGTAAATCCTGAAGGGTAAGAACAGCCGTTGTCGTTACCTAAGCCTTTTGCGAAAAAAAACATGTTCCGAGGTTGGATTGCCTTCGCTCGCTGCAATGCAGCATACCATTTATCAAGCTCTCCGGGAATTGCGATCATTTCCGCTCTTCTGAGATGAATCTATTCTAAGATGACCAACCGTTCAACCTTTTTTTCGGGGAGCAACCCTTTTAATCACGCTCAATCCCAAGCAGCCCTGCATCCAGGCATCCAATAGTGTTATGGCATGTGGCACAGCATTCGGAAAATGAAAAGAGCCCCCTCAGAAAGGGGGCTCTTTTCATTTGAGAAGTGGCAATTAAGGCATTACTCGCCTCGTTTTTTAAATTTTCTCCAATGCCTGCTTCAGGTCCGCGATCAGATCATCCACGTCCTCCAGCCCCAGCGCCAGGCGGACGAGGTTGTCCGACATGCCGATCTTTTTCCGGTATTCCGCGGGGTAGTCGAAGAACGACATCATCCACATCTGCGTCACCAGACTTTCGCTGCCGCCAAGGCTCGGCGTGATCAGGAACAGTTCGAGCGAGTCGATGAATTTTCTGGTCTTCGCGTCGTCGCCCCGGAGCAGGAAGGTGACCACGCTGCCGAAGCCCTTCATCTGCGCCTTCGCGATCGCGCGGTCCGGGTGCGAATCCAGGCCGGGATACCATACCTTCTCGACCTTCGGGTGCGCCTCGAGCATGGCTGCCATGGCCAGACCGGACTCGTTGTGGTGTTTCATCCGCAGGCCGAAGGTCTTGAGGCCGCGCTCCAGCAGGAAGCAGGTGAGCGGGCCCGGAACGGCGCCGATCATGCGCTGCATACGGTAGATCTCGCTCATGAGCTCGTCCGAGCCGAGGGCGACTCCGGCCAGGAGGTCGTTATGGCCTCCCTGATACTTGGTGGACGAGTGGACGACGACATCGACTCCCAGCTCCAGCGGCTTGATATTGTAGGGTGTGGCCAGCGTGGCATCGATGACGGTCAGGACCTTGTGCTGTTTGGCGACCTTCACGACGGCCGGGAGGTCAAGGCACCGCAGGTACGGGTTCGTGGGCGATTCCGTGAAGATGATGTTCGTGTTCGGCCTGATCGCCTTCTCGATGGCCCCGGCCGTCGGGTCCACGAGCGAGACCTGGATGCCGAACTCGGCCAGCAGGTTCGAAGCGAAGTCGCGCGTCTGGCGGTAGCAGTCGCTCGTGAAGATGATGTGGCCGTCGCGGCGCATGAAGGTCATGAGCGTCAGGACCACGGCGGACATGCCGCTGGAGAACAGCACCGCGCGCTCGGCGCCCTCGATGGCCGCAAGCTTGCGCTCGCACTCGGTCTGGGTCGGGTTGCCGTAGCGGCCGTATTCGTTTTCGCGGATCAACCGGCCTTCGCTCTTGGCCTTCATGAAGTCGTAGACTTCCTGGGTGTTTTCGAAGTAGTAGTTGGAGGTATGCACGATCGGCGTGGAGACCGCATAGTGGGCGTGGTGAACGCGGTCCAGGCCATGGATGCCGAGGGTGGCCGGCTTCCATTTTTTGGGATCGGACGGTCTCTCAGACATTTTGTTCTCTCCTCTTATTCAATGCGTTCGTGAGCGCTTCCTTGACAGCAGCCACGCGCGCGGGCACTTCGATGGGTTTATTGGCGTATCGGCTGGGGAAGCCCAGCTTCTCTTCGTGATAGTTGACCTTGAAGTCCGTGAATTTCAGTCCATGGGCCGTGGAGATGACCACCACATGTTCGGCTTTGTCGATTTTGCCCGCCTTGATCAGCTTGATCATCGCGGCAAGAGCTACCCCGGTGTGCGGGCAGTTGAACATGCCGGTCCTGTCGCCCAGCGCGGCGGCATCGGACAGCTCCTGCTCCGTGGCGTCCATCACGATGCCGTCGAACTGCTTGATCGTGCGGATTGCCTTCTGGATGCTGATCGGGTCGCCGATCTGGATCGCGCTGGCCAGCGTCTTCCCGGCCTCCATGGGTTCGAAGGACTCGAAGTTTTTCAAATACGACCGGTAGAGCGGATTGGCGCGTTCCGCCTGGGCGACCACGATCCTCGGCAGCTTGGCGATCAGGCCGAGGTCGCGCATCATGAGCAGCCCGCTGCCGAGGGCCGAGACGTTCCCCAGGTTGCCGCCGGGGATCACGATCACATCAGGGACCTCCCAGTCGAACTGCTGGACGATCTCGATGCCCACGGTCTTCTGGCCCTCGATCCTGAGCGAGTTCATGGAATTGGCCAGATAGATGGTCTCGTCCTTCGTGATCTCCCGCACCACGCGCATGCAGCCGTCGAAGTCCGTGTCCAGCGACAGGACCAGGGCGCCGTTGGCGATCGGCTGGACAAGCTGGGCCATGGATATCTTGCCCTTCGGCAGAAGCACGATGGACTGGATGCCGGCGGCGGCGCAGTAAACCGCCAGCGCGGCGGAGGTGTCGCCCGTCGAGGCGCAGGCCACGGCCTGGATCGGGGCGCCCTCGCTGATCATCTGCTTGACTTGCGACACCAGCACCGTCATGCCGAGGTCCTTGAACGATCCGCTATGGGAGTTGCCGCAAAGCTTGAGCCAGAGGTTGTCCACGCCGACCAACTTCCCAAACCGCTCGGCCCAGAACAGGTTGGAACCGCCTTCGTAGAGCGAGACGATATTCTCGTCGGCGATCTGCGGCAGGACCCATTCCTTCTTGCCCCAGATGCCGGAGCCGTAGGGCCACTGGGTGGACTTGTAGCGGTCCTCGAAAAGCTTCATCCACGCCGTCGCGCTCCGGTGGGCAAGGGCCTGCATGTCGTGCTTTACTTCCAGCAGCGAATCGCAGGCCTTGCAGCGGTAGATGATCTTATTGAGCGGATATTGCTCATTGCACTTTTCATTGATGCATTGGAACCAGGCTCGATATGTCATAGGCTTTATCCTCGGGTAGTATGATTCATCGGAAAATCCTGGAACGCCCGTCCAGGAGGCGATATGATCGGAAAAATGCGCTCTTGCGGACAATCCTCGGGCACCGGGAAATATAGCACAATGACCGGCCACTAATCAATGCAAAATTGCCGGTTGAGCGGCGTTGACGGCATTCGGAACCAACTGACCGCCGCTCTTTGTCTGTTTTCCAGGTTTTTTTCCAGTTGCGCTTCATCGATGTTTTTCGTATGATATTTTTCATTGCTCACCGGGGAGCGGGGCGCTGGAACGCGTCCGCCGAATAAGATAAAGCCTGTTTGCAAAAACTTCTAAGGAGAAAAGTATGGACCTCTGCCCCTGCGGTTCAAACAGCGCTTACGCGGAATGCTGCCGGCCGCTGATAAAGAACGCGCAAAGCGCAACGACGGCGGAACAGCTCATGCGTTCCCGCTACACCGCATTTGTAAAGAAAGAGCTCGAATACATCCTCACCTCGCTGCATCCCGAGCGCCGGTCGGATTATGATGAACAAGCCACCCGCGCCTGGGCCGAGAGCGCGGAGTGGCAGGGGATCAAAATAGTGAACACAATCGCCGGGGGACCGGAGGACAGCGAGGGACAGGTCGAATTTGTGGCGGCCTATATCGAGAAGGAGAACAAACAGGAACACCACGAGCTGTCCACGTTCAGGAAGGAAAAGGGCGTCTGGTACTTTACCACGGGAAAGACCATGCCGAAGCCGGCGGTCCGCGCGGCCCCCAAGACCGGACGCAATGACCCCTGCCCGTGCGGCAGCGGCAGAAAATTCATGAAGTGCTGCGGACAAAAGGCAGGCTAACGGGTACGTACGATGACGCAAAAAAAAGATACTCAACAAGTCATGCGGGAGTTCCGGGTGCGCCAGAGCCGTCAGTTCATCGCGATTGCAATAGCGCTCTTTATCGTTCTCTTGTGCGCGGTGATCTATAAGCGTCCCGAGCTCTTCGGAGAATATTCAAAAACCACGCTTTTCGGGGCACAGGCCATTATCATCGTGTCATACGTGGTTTTTACGTCCTGGAACTGGATCTGCCCCTCCTGCGGAAAATACCTGGGCGCCGATATCAACAGGCGGATCTGCAAGAAGTGTAGGGCAAGGCTGCAGTAGCGTTGTCTCGGATCGACGGTGACCGACCTCTCTTCGAGATTGGGCTTGCTGGGACTTGCCGGCAATGCGGCTCCGCAACCACTCCAAATACGCTTCGGGAGCTATTGTATGAAAAGCAAAGTTACGGCAGACCTCAATAAAAATCGCAGTGGTATGTGTGGTGTGCCTGACTTCGACAGCGAGTGGGAACCCACCTCATTGTTTTCTTCTATAGACGTCTGCAACTGAACGGGTTAAAATACCACTCCTGCAAAAAATGAACGCAGCGACCCTCTTATGGAAACAGCGCGATTACTCGGTATTTACGAAAAATTACGGCGGTTTTTGACCGATCCCCTAGAGCTTTTCCTCGTGGTGTCCATCGAGACACAGGAACTCCTCGTCTGCAAGAACGACACGATAGTCGAGCGCTTTGACTGCTCAACCTCCCGTTTCGGCAACGGCAATCGGGAGAATTCGCTCAAAACGCCGCTCGGTGTTCATCGGATACAGGAGAAGTTCGGCGCTGACGCGCCTTCGGGCCGCATTTTCAGAGACCGCGAAGATACAGGCGAAGAATGGGACCACAGTCAGAACGGAGATAATCTGATTCTGACCCGCATTCTGCGGCTCGAGGGCCTTGAGCAGGGGATCAATAAGGGCGCTGGTGTGGATTCGTACGAGCGCTACATCTATATCCACGGCACGGGACGGGAAGACCTGATCGGTACACCCCTGTCCCACGGGTGCGTCTGCCTGCGCAATCCCGATGTTATTCGCTTGTTTGAATTGGTCAAGGACGGCACGGTCGTGTACATTGATCCTCCAGCCCTCGTTATAAACGAACATCGATGCCGCAGCGTCCATTTCACCGGTATCTTCGGCAGCGGCATGAGCGCCCTCGCGCAATACCTGCGCTTCGAGGGGATCACGGTCTCGGGTTCCGATCGGTCCCACTCAAGCGATGACACCGCCTTCATCCGGAGGTCGCTGGAAGGGCTCGGGTGCGCCGTCGTTCAGCAGGACGGTTCGGGTGTGGGGCCTGATACCGATGTCGTCTGTGTCTCAACCGCAATAGAAGCTTCAAATCCCGACATCGCCGCGGCGAAAAACCTCGGTCTTCCCATCGTCCATCGCTCGGATCTGCTTGCCGCGATCATCGCGACGAAAAAGGCGATCGCAGTCGCCGGCACAAGCGGCAAGTCAACGGTCACCGCGATGATATTCGAATTCCTGACCGCATGCGGAAAATCGCCCTCCCTTATAAGCGGCGCGGGCCTGCGCAGGCTTGAAAAGCAGGGGCTTATCGGCAATGCCTGGAGCGGCGGCTCGGAGCTTCTGGTGGTGGAAGCGGACGAGAGCGACGGAACGCTCGTCAAATATCACCCCGAGGCCGCGGTCATCCTGAATATCTCCAAGGACCATAAAAGCACTGACGAGATAAAGACGCTTTTCGAGACCCTCGCTTCGCAAGCTTCCTGGACAGCGACGAATTCCGACGATCCTATCCTTGCCTCCCTTCCCGCGACTGTGCGTTTCGGCGGAAATGAAACTGCCTCGTGGCGACCGGATTGTGAAGAACTCCTGCCGACTTCAGTCAGGCTTTTTAAGGGCGGAGCGGAATATCATCTGCCGCTTCCGGGCGAGCATAATCTCGAGAACCTGCGCGCGGCGCTTTGCGTGTGCGAGCGATTCGGATGCGAGCCGTCTATGCTTGCGGACGCGGTAAAAAATTATGAGGGTGTGGCCCGGCGTTTTTCCGTGACCAGGACGCGGCAGAACGTGCATGTAGTCGATGACTTTGCGCATAATCCCGCAAAGATAGCGGCTGTTGCTCGCGCGGCGCGGGGTATTTCCGGACGCCTTATCGCCATCTACCAGCCGCACGGGTTTGGCCCGACCCGGTTCTTGAAGGATGAATACATCGCAACCTTTCGGACCGCCTTCCGGCAAAAGGACTCGCTCTACCTCCTGCCGATCTATTATGCGGGAGGCACGGCACAAAAGGATATTTCCTCGGAAGACATCATCAACGGCCTTGGCCCTGTTTCGTTCAAGGCACAAGCGGTAAAAGACCGCGATGAGCTCCTGGCCAAATTAAAAGCCGATGCGAGCTCGGGAGACTGTGTTCTTCTCATGGGTGCACGGGACCCGTCTCTGCCCGCTTTGGCAAAGAACATTCTGGAAATGTTCGGGGGGCGGCAATAAGCGCGATTCAATGCCGAGGAGCCCACAAATTCCCGGTACTCCCGACCGGTTCCACTGTTTTAGCATTTCTTACACGATAATTTGAATTTTTCTCCCATTTCTATATATTATTGATAAGACGTTATTTACTTACTGGAGCGTTTGTCGGTACGTTTTACACTTGTAATAATATATAGTTCAAGTATTTGAAATGAAATGATTAACATTACTGGCACTTATATTGCATATTATCGATTAAGGACTCGGCATCAGAAAATATATTGATCCCTTTAAGAAGTCATAGTTAAACGATCTTAAGCCGAAATAAATTGTATTGCTGATTTCAGCAGGGATATGTCAACTAGCACGTACCCGCTGACTATTCCTTTTATCTCCTACAAGATGTTTTCATCCTGATTTATAAACTTAAAAATCGATATTCATAACTTCTGGTTTAATTGGATCCCCCGATTTTTTTAAGGCCGGAAAGAGGTGTGATTCCGCTTCGCTTCAATGGACCTTAATCAGTATGTGTACGAGAAGTACATGAACGCGATGAAACAATATTGATAAATACATTTTTTAATTCAATTGTATTTTTCTCTCATCGCTGGAGGAGTTTGCGCCATGATCAAGTCATATGCATATATAATTGTCGTGTTGATCGTGCTTCTCTCGATCTTCGGAACCAATAAGGTGCAAAGCCGGGTCGTTGATATTAATAGACCGGAACCCGAGAAGGTGCTTGTTCAGAAAGCGATTGAGATGGAGGGCCCAAAGCAGAAAATTCTCAACGCCATCATTGCGTGCGAGTCGAGCAACCGCCACGTAATCGGCACCCTGTCCAAGAGAGGCATAGACATCGGGAAATGTCAGATTAATACCTACTGGCACGAAGAAAGCGCTGCGTCAATGGGATTGAACCTCTACGACCCCGCGGATAACATGGAATATTGCCTGTTCCTTTTTGAGTCAGAAGGGGTGAAGCCATGGAGGAGCTCCCAAGTCTGCTGGAGTCAGGAGTTGGAGAAGGAAAATATACTATTTTGAGGGGAGCGGCATGTCCGGCGCAGGAGTGCGGTGTTCGGAGTTAAGAGTAAGGAGTTCTCAGATAAAATAATTAAGGACTTGTTGTATTGATGTGGCTCCACTTGTACACTTCATAGGGTATCAAGTGAGAATGCGACTTTCCTGTGTAGAAATATTCGGCGGGGAAATGAGAAAGTCATAAAACGATGTATGTATCATTGCCCGCGCCTTCATCTTTTGGTCGAACGGTCGCGGCCTCTCCCGCAACCTCGCTGATTTATATACCCAACCTTGTTTTTTTTCGCTATAATCCCGCTAATATGATGCTCTCCGTCCGGCAGTTGCCGGGTTTCCCATAGCAGGGGGTAACATGAAAGCAAAGGATAAGTCCTCTCAAAAAGAAGCCCTATAATATGGAAGAACTGTAGCGAGCAATGAGTTGTTGTCTTAATGAACCTTCCCGCGGGAGAGTTCAGGTGAGGGGGACCTGAGCAGTTACGCTCTTTGTTCATATGGCTAAGAACAAAACATACGCGGTCCGCAAGGGCCGCAGGCCGGGAATATACGGCGAGTGGTTCGGCGCTCTTGGCGCGGAAGCGCAGATAAAGGGGTTCCCCGGCGCCGTATACAAAAGTTTCGCGTCCCGCGGAGAAGCGGAGGCCTGGCTCGACAACATGTCCGCGAAGACAACGGGCAAACAGGGTATGATGCCGTTTCCCCTCATCGAGAAAACGGTCACGCGAAAAAAAGTATCCCACCGGCCGAAGTCGGTCAAGGCCGGCCCCGCGCATCCTCGGACCGAAGAGACCGAAACGGACGTGATCATCTACGCCGACGGAGGGTGCAGCGGGAACCCGGGTCCGGGCGGATACGGCGTGGTTGTGCTTGAAGGCGGCAGCCGAAGGGAACTGGCCGGCGGCTTCGCGCGGACGACCAATAACCGCATGGAATTGACGGCCTGCATAAAAGGCCTTGAGGCCCTCGAACGAACGTCTTCGGTCATTGTCTACAGCGACTCGCAATATGTCGTCAACGGCATGGAAAAAGGGTGGGCCCGCCGGTGGAAAAAGAACGACTGGAAGCGAAACAGGGATGAAATCGCGGAGAACAGCGATCTCTGGTCGCGGCTTCTCGATCTATGCGAAAAGCATACGGTGAGCTTTTCGTGGGTGAGGGGCCACGGCGGCAACTCGGAGAACGAACGGTGCGACTGCCTGGCCGTGGAACAGACGCAGCGCGGCAACTTGCCGCCGGACCACGGGTACGGGAAAAAGTGAGTCTCTGCACGCTCTTTTTCGGACCAATCAGACCAGGCTCTTCGACGCGACTTCATGCGTATCTTTGGAAAGCTTCGGCGTGTTCACAATCCTTTCAAGCTGCGTACGCATCAGGGCCTTGCGTTTTTCATCATAGCGTTTCCAGGGCGTGAAGGCGGTGGCGAGACGGGCCGCGATCTGGGGGTTCATGGGATCGATGGCAAGGACGTGATCGGCCAGGAAGACATACCCCGCCCCGCCTGGATCGTGGAACCGCGCGGGGTTTCCCTGGCTGAACGCGCCGATGAGGGCGCGGACCTTGTTCGGATTTTTTATATTGAACGCTGAATGACGCGTGAGTTCCTTGACCGTATCGAGAGCGCCCCGCAGGCGCGACATGGCCTGGACCGAAAGCCACTTGTCCATGACGAGCGGCTCGTGTTTCCACTTCTCGTAGAACGCCGCGAGCGCCTCGTTCCGCTCCGCGCAGTCGATATTCGCCAGGTTCGCAAGGGCCGTTACCACGTCGGTCATGTTCCCGGCCGTTTTGAATTGCTCCATGCAAAGACCGCGGCCATCCTCGTCTTCGAGTTCCGCGAGATAGGCCAGACAGATATTCTTGAGGCTTCTTCCGCCGATAGCCTCCTGGTCATGACGATATGGGCCAACATCCTGGTTCGTGCGGTACACGGCAAGGAATTGTTCCTTGAGTTCCGCCGCCAGGGTCTTCTGCGCGAACCGACGCGTCTCGTGGATGGCTGCGGGGTCGATCACCGCCATGAAATCCGCGAGATAGGTCTCTCCGGGGAGCGCGAGCGCGAAGGCCTGAAAGGCCTTGTCGCGCAGCCCGCTCTCAAGCGTCTTTTTAAATGCGTCGATGAAGGTGCGCTCGAGCGAGAGTTCCCTGCCCTCCTGATAGTCCTTTATGAGGCGCAGAATAATTCTGACGCCAAGCTGCTGGCCCGCGTCCCAGCGATTGAATTCATCCCTGTCGTTCGCCATAAGGAAAAGCCGCTCCTCGTCGGTGAGGTCGAGTTTTACTTTGACCGGCGCCGAGAAGCCGCGCAGGACGGATGGGACCGGCTCCAGGGGAACGTCGGTAAAGACGATGGTCTCTTCGGATTTTTTAATTTCCAGAATCACCGTCCCCGTATCTCCCTGTCCCCGCGCCCGCCCCTCGATGTTCACCTTCAGGTCCTTCCCGTCTCTACCAAGCAAACCCACGGCAACGGGAATGTGAAACGGTTTCTTCTCCGTTTGACCCGGCGTAGGAGGGCAGGTCTGCTTGAACGTAAGGGTATATCGACTGGATCGGGCGTCATAGGAACGGCTAATCTGGAGTTCCGGGGTACCGGCCTGTGAGTACCAGCGCTTGAACCGGGAGAGGTCGGCATGGTTCGCGTCCTCCATGGCCTTGACGAAATCATCGGTCGTGATCGCCTGCCCGTCGTGGCGCGAGAAATAGAGGTCCGTGCCCTTTCGGTATCCCGCTGGGCCGAGGATGGCCTTCATCATGCGTATCACCTCGGCGCCCTTGTTATACACGGTCAGGGTGTAGAAGTTATTGATCTCGACATAGGACTCGGGCCTGACCGGGTGGGCCATGGGCCCGCTGTCTTCGCGGAACTGGTGGCTGCGCAGGAGGTTGACATCGCCGATACGCTGCACGCCGGGGGAGGTCATGTCTTCCATGAACTGCTGGTCACGGAACACGGTGAAACCCTCTTTGAGCGAGAGCTGGAACCAGTCCCGGCAGGTCACGCGGTCGCCGGACCAGTTGTGGAAGTACTCATGGGCCACGACGCCCATGATGCCCTGGAAGTCGGAATCCGTCGCGGTTTCGGGCTTTGCGAGCACATACTTGGAGTTGAATATGTTCAGGCCCTTGTTCTCCATGGCCCCCATGTTGAAATCGTCCGTTGCCACGATCATGAAGATATCAAGATCGTATTCCCTGCCGTACTGCTCCTCGTCCCACTTCATCGCCTTCTTGAGCGAATCCATGGCATGACCGCACTTGTCCTTGTTGTGATGCTGGACGTAGATGCGCAGCGTCACGTCGCGGCCCGACATGGTCGTGAATTTGTCTTCGATGCGGGCAAGATCGCCCGCCACGAGCGCAAAAAGGTAGGCGGGCTTCGGGAAGGGGTCGTGCCATTTGGCGAAGTGTCTGCCGTCCTGCATGTCGCCGCTCCTGATCAGGTTTCCGTTCGAGAGGAGCACGGGATATTTCGCTTTGTCCGCAATGATGGTGGTGAAGAACCGCGCCATCACGTCGGGCCGGTCGAGGTAATACGTAATTTTCCGGAACCCCTCCGCCTCGCACTGGGTGAAGAACCCGCTGCCCGACATGTACAGGCCGGAGAGTTCGGTGTTGTCCTTGGGATTGAGCTCGGTCTCTATCTCGAGCGTGCATCGTTCCGGTACGACGGGCACGGTGAGCGATGCGGCGTCGAGCGAGTATTCCCGCTCGGACAGAGGCTGCCCGTCGAGCCGTATCGCCTGAAGCGGGAGGTCGCCGCCGTCCAGCACGAGCGGCCGGGGCCCCTCGCTGCGGTTGTGATTACACACGATGGTGAGAAGCGATTTGACGCGTGTCCGCGTCTCGTCAAGGTCGAATTCGAGCATCACGGTCTCGATGCGATAATCCGGCGGAGCATAGTCTTTGAGATAGATGGTCTCGTGCGGCTTAAGCGTCTGTTCGTCGGGCATGAGTTTCTCCAGTTGTTTTGCCGAGTGATTTGAATATAACGGCGGCCATGTTTTCATGGTCATTATAACAGAACATCCCCTCATGAGAAAGCTCCGGGTAAAAAATGTTTTGAATTGCCGGGGCCCGCATGACCAGACATGACGCGAGTAATAAAGGCTAATTAGTGTCTGAACGAAAACCCTATTTTTTAAACGATCCTTCGCGAATAAAAAATATTATACTGTCACAAAACTTCGTCAATAATGATATTGTCCTGACAATTGTTGCTTATTGCAAGCATTTC
>Ga0315281_10006591_pt1 | contig 16480 bp, 17 predicted proteins | sample YL17G07_0_MG_FD_204540 | JGI IMG/M metagenome (GOLD analysis project Ga0315281, IMG submission 204540) | Sediment microbial communities from Yellowstone Lake, YNP, Wyoming, USA - YL17G07_0 | ecosystem: Environmental > Aquatic > Freshwater > Lake > Sediment | place: USA: Wyoming | collected... | reverse complement strand
CGCGCTCGTTGAGCTGGCGCCTGATGCGCAGGCCGCCTTCGTGTCGGCGGTGAAACCGATCTACGGCGAAGCGCGCCAGCAATACGACCACGATTTGCTCACGCTTGTCTCGCTTGGCTAAGCCACCACTGGCAGTCGCGCGTCCGCGCGCAGGATATGCACGGATTGGTGGTGAACGCAGTCCACCGCGTAGTCGTCTCCGCTACAGATATTCCGGGTAACAGGGAAAAATACAGGGAATTTCACCGATTCTGACATTCGCTGGCGATTTTGGTGCCTGTTCAGCGGGTAAATTCAGTGGCTTGCAAAGAAATTCCCTACTCAATGGAACAGGGAATTTTTTAACGCTTATCAGGGAACTTTTGGGTGACAAACGGCTAAAAACAGGGAATTTTTCATCTGTAACCTCGACAAAACGTCAATCCGATTATCGACCAAAGAGACATGCAGTGATGATTACAATAATTTCATACTGCCCTGGTTCAGTGACGTGATTAGGACCACCGCAAGCTGCTTGCCGCGCACGCGCTGCTGCTTGTGCACCTCGCTTGGATGCTCCTTAGCGAAACAAGACGTGCAGCCTTAAATAATAATTACATCGGTTGTGCTGTTTTAGTTGTATTTTTGCGCGATTGGCACATCCGCGATATGGCGCCTGCTCCCCAGTAACTTGATGACATCTTTATCGATGCCATAGAGGTCCTGGCGGATTTGCAAGCTTCCAGCATCATCGACAAACGCCGTCTGGTAGGTCAGATGAACTGGAATAGGATTCTTTAGATTGATGGTGCGCTCAACAACACCAAAGAATCGGCGAATTTGATCAGCTGTAAAACCTTCCATGGGCTGCGAAATCGATAACAGCACTTCCGCATATTTTTGCGGGTCTTGAACGCGCATACAGCCGTGGCTGTAAGCGCGTTCGGTTTTTGCAAAGAGGTGTTTGTTCGGCGTGTCGTGTTGATAGACGAGGAACTTGTTCGGGAAATTGAAACGAATGTGACCCAACGCATTGCTTTCGCCAGGCGGCTGATAGATGCGCAATGAACCATCTCGATTCTGCTGGATCTTAAGTCCAATGCGTGAGAGCGCATCTGGATCCTGCTCCAAGGCCGGCAGATATTCATTTCGAACAATTGACGGCGGTACATTCCAGGTCGGATTGATCGTAATGGATTTCATGGTTTCGCTGAGCAACGGGGTCGCCATTCTTCCTACTTTCCCGACGACGATCCGCGTGGACCACGCAGTTCGTTCGTGATCAACCACTTTCAATGTATAATCAGGGATATTCACCATCACATAGGCTTCTCCAAGATCGTGAGGAAGCCAACGCCAGCGTTCCATATTCGCGATGATTGTGCCGATCGTGCTTGAACGGAGACGCGCTTCGCTGTTGAGGTGCGTCACGAGCTTTAGGTTTGCTCCAGAGCGCAACGTCGGTTTTTCGGAAATACGGACGCCGGTGTCCTCGCTTCTTGTTTGACTGCGTTCCCTCGTTAGACTCGTTTTCAGCGCCTTGTATCCTGCTTGCTGTGGGTTATAAGAATCGAGCGCCTGTCGAATATCGCTGGATTCAACCATTGTGGCCAAAATCCCCGCCGGTTTTGGGAATTGCAGATCGTACGAGATGTTCTCGCTGACCCGCGTGAAGCTGACGCGACCCGTGCGCGCATGTCGTGCAAAGGTCAAGACAGAATTGGTCAATCTAATTTCGTCCTCTGCCATGGCTTCAGGGGCAACACCCGCAAAACTCGGCGTGAAATAGTCTGCCGGATCAAGAGCGTCAGCATCAGCACCCTGCAGAAAACCAATTGCCTCTTTCGCACGCGCGGTCGGCGTTGCATTTATTATCCAAAGTGGTGCAAAACCGCGGTCGCGGTAAAATGTCTCCACCGCGGATCGATCGTCCTTATAGTCGACATGCTGAGCGAGAGCAGTGGCGAGCAATTCGCGTAATTTTTCGGCGGTAGCGGCATCAACGCTGGCGAGATCCGGCGAGATAGGTGCGTTCAGCAGATCTATGCCCGTCAGCGGATTGATTTTCGCCGGCTCAATCGCAGGGACCGTCATATTAGTATTAATCACCGTCGGTGAGATCGTGACAGTCGATTCCGACACAACGGGCGTATCGGTAGAGGCGATTGCGCGTCCCGACACGATCAATATCACACATAGGACGATTGCTGCCCGTACGCGGTTGTGGGCGGACCCGCCTTGCAGAATTGGAGATAATTGCATGGTGGTTCTTTCGTTCGGCATGTTTCGGTAGCCAGGGTAACGGGCACTCGGAGGGATTCCGGTGGGTAAGTTGAATTTAAAGTTTGATCGCCTTGCCACAGCGGCTCGATTATAAAAAGCATGTGCTCATTCACAGTAGAAATAATAGACAGCGAGTTCTCATTGCCGAGCAAGACAATGTTGATCCGCCTATATGCCTTACTTTAGCGAAGGGCGATGAACCGAACCGTTCGCATTTCGTTGGCAGGCTCTCTGAGATCGAATTGACAGTTTTTTTCGTAGTTGGGCCAACTGTGTGACGAGCACGCGGCTCCCTTCACGAGCGCGGAAAGATGGTTACCCTTGGCGTGAAGCTGATGAAGCGCCACCTTGACCTGTGACTCAGCCTTCGCCTCCGGTACGACCGAAGCCAAAAAAGTCGCCAGGCCGGCCACAAGCACGGAAGCAGCAATGGCGGTAATCGATTTGGCGGTGATGAATTTGAACATTGCGAGCTCCAGACGTTGGATGCACTTGGAGTGACAACGCTCAATCTGGTGAAAGGTTCAATGTTTGAGGCGATTTACCAAATTATCTGCTTGCGGGAGCAACCCACGAACCTTTAGTCCGTCAGATTGGCTGATTTCCTGATTGGAACCAATACGGCGCAGTCGAGTTGTCCTTTGCTCCATTCAATTCGGATGAGGTGCGACGGCGCTCTGCCGTCATATTAACGGAGTGTTTGATGAAAAATAGATTCTTGATAACGACCGCTGCTCTGGCTGCGCTTGCCTTGCCAGTGGCTGCGCATGCACAGAATGGCGTAAGAGACGGCGCGATCGGTGGCGCTGTCGGCGGTGCTATCGTCGGCGGTCCCATCGGTGCCGTCGTCGGCGGTGTTGGCGGTGCGATTGTCGGCGGGCTCGCCGACGAGCATCGCATTGGTTTTCGCGAATATACCCTTCGCGAAAAGCGCGCGTCATACCAATACAGAGATGAGGTAAGGATCGGCGCCGAGCTGCCAACCGTTGGCATCGAATATTACGCAGTGCCCGCGGAATACGGGGTTCGCGACTATCGCTACACGGTCGTGAACAGCCGAACTGTTTTGGTTGATTTGCGAACCCACCGCATCGTCCAGATCATCGACTAAATCCAGCATGAGATGGACTGCCAATTGCGGCCTTAGAGCTAAGCTCCCGCGCCTCGTACGCGGGAGCTGTTCATTTTGACAGAGACACCGGTAGTAGCAGGCCCAAGTTATGTTCTCAGAGGCGGCATTTCCTCCGAACCTCCCGCCTCCATACCAATGAGCACACTGTCGAAAAAGGATATGACATTATTGGATTGGTGCTGTGCAGGTAAGTTCGAAACACAATTGCCTAGCGAACAAAGATTGGTGTCGGTGTCATGAGTCGCGGCTATAGCCAATTAATTCCCGCCAGTGGCAGTACCCGTTGAAGGATCGCCGCCAAGCAGATCAGCACCACGAGCAGTTTGAGAAGTTGTGCCAAACGACCTTCATTCACAAACTTATCGATCGCCCAAAAGCAGATTGCACCGACGACGCAAATAATCAGAACCCCGATTAAGACGAAAAGCATGGCAACCTCCTATACTGGTGCGGTAACGACCCTCGCCGGCAACACTCGTGACTCTCGCGCTAACCCCTCGACTTTGCGCTTCGATAACCCAACTCCGCCCGCGTCGGTGGCTAGGACTGTGGAATGCCGGACCTCAGGAATGACTAAACAAGTAGACATTTCACCTGTCCGATCAAAGCCGTCCCGTGAGAAGTAGGACGATGAGAATGATTAGGACGATGCCGATGACACCGACGCCACCGTGACCGAAGCCATAGCCATAGCCACCGAAGCGGCCACTGAAGCCACCAAGCAGGAAAATGATGAGGATGATGACGAGGATGGTTCCGAGCGACATGGACTAACCTCCTTTGGCGGCACCTAACCGAACATTGAGCCTCTTCGCACTCCGACTGTGAAACCATTGACCGGCATTTTCCGGGGGACTCCCTATTAATGGCGCCACCAGAAAATTGCAGAACTACTTCTTCTCGATGGAAATACCGCTTTTGCCGACATTGATCTCGATGCCAGTGGTCTTCTGCCGCTCCTGGTAGAGTTGATAGCCGAAGACTGCGGTGACGACGACGAGCGCGCCGATGATAAGGTAGAGAAGGTTACGATTCATCGTCTGGGAGTCCTCTCTTTGTTTTGCCCTTGATGTCAGGATCTCGCGTCGCGAGCAGATATATCATCGAACCCGATCGGTACCCGATTTGTGAGCAATCAGAAGGGCAGCGCCGTAACTCGCGTGCTTTAATTCTAACTCTGCGGATACAATGACGAAGTGCGTGCCGCATCGCTCCTTTGCGAGTGTTATTGGGATTTGATAAGCGCAAAACTTCTCAACCGCCTTTGGCGGCCGACCAATTCCGAAATGTTGCACTTTCCATCAAGCGATTCCTTATCCTCTGTCCCTTTTGAACCGATGTGTTCCGCTTCGACAAACCGGCGGCGCTATTATTTTTTCTCTTTCTCTTCTTCGCCTGGCTTGGGCGCGGGTTGGGTTGCCGCCGGTGGCGGAGGTGGAGCAGTACGCGCAGCCGGAGGAGGCGGAGCAGTACGCTCAGCCGGAGCAGTACGCACAGCTGGAGGAGGCGGAGCGGTACGCTCAGCCGGAGCGGTACGCACAGCTGGAGGAGGCGGAGCAGTACGCTCAGCCGGAGAAGGTGGAGCAGTACGCTCAGTCGGAGCGGTACGTACAGCCGGAGGGGGCGGAGCGGTACGCTCAGCGGGCGGTGGAGCCGTACGCGTAGCCGGAGGTGGCGGAGCTGTACGCTCAGCTGGGGGAGGTGGAGCTGTACGCTCAGTCGGAGCTGGTGGCACAGCCTGGGACGGTGGCGTTGTCTGGGCCGCCCGCGGCGGATTATTCCCGAGCCGACCGTGCTCACCCGGCTTCAACGCCTCAGGTGGGGGAACGCTAGTGGCCGGGGCAATGACCGTCTTTGTCGGAGTGACTGTCAGCCGCGGACGTTGACGATCACCAGGCCGTACCTCAATTGCGCCCGGCACGGCAGAAGTTCCGGCGACGACCGGCGGCCTGACATCGACTGGGCGGATCGGCCGCCCGACGGCGGCAGCAATGATCGCCGGCGATATGCCTGGATTGACCGCAAAACGCCGTCCACCATCACCGAGAACGACAGTGCGATTGACCACGACGGTTTGGCGAATGACTACGTCACGCTGGCGCGGCGACAGGATCACTGAAGCAAGACTAAGCGCCAACAGATTGCGCGGCTGCAAAAAAGTCCAATAGATCGGATTCTCGCGATATTCGACAATGAAGTCGTCCGGCGGTAGAGGCGCCCAGCCGATATATTCCGAGCCCTGGCGCCAGTCGACCCACGCCGGGCCCCATTCATTGCCCCGGACCCAGACCCAGCCAAAATTGCTATCGAAGACCCAGCGACCATAATGATAAGTAACCCAGCCCCAGTCATCCTCGTCAGCATTGGCGACCCAGTACCAGCCCCAATCATCAGTATAGACCCAATGTCCATTTGTGTATGGGCGCCAATCGCGGGTCATCCTGCTTGGAATCCAGACCTCGCCCCAGCGTGAATGCTGTTGCCAGCGGCCATACGGCGCCAAGGCTGGGCGAAAATCGATCGACACGGCCAACTGAGCATGTGCCGACGTCGCTGTCAGTAATCCACCAGTCACGGGTGCCAGCGTGACAACAATGGCTCCTATGGCCACACTCGCAAGGAGTCTGGCGGCGCGAGCGCGAATCAAGTTGGTCATGATGCTCTCCATGCTCTCCGAAACTCTAATCAAGCGGTAGCTGCTCAATCGTTGAAAGATTGCGCTCAACGGCAACGAAAATCTGTATAAAATTGCTCACCTAAAGCGATGATGGATAATCCTGAAGGAGCGGTTTTAGATGGGGGCACTGCCCTGGCAGTTCAAAACTTGCCGAGCAAAACCAAGACCAGCACGATAACAAGTACGAGGCCGAGCCCGCCGCCGCCGTAGTAGCCGGTTCCGTAGAAGGGGCCGCCCCCAAACCCGCTAAATCCCCCGAGTAACGCGATTACCAAAATGATGAGCAGGATGGTTCCAAGCGACATGGCATTGTCTCCTTAGTTAGGCTGTAAGCGTCATTATCCAGTAACGACAGTTCAACTTGCCACCGGCATTTTGGTTCCAAGAACTGGACCGCCGAAGAAATGGTCAGGTTTATTGACCCGACACGACTGAAACAAACAGAGTCTTTTCAACATTATTTGAAGTAGCGTTCGCATCTGAACAGAAAAATTTTATCAATGCGCGCGGTTGTCGCCAGCGCGTCGGTCGCGTTCGCTGCTCAATGTGACGGCAAGAACGCCGGCGGCAACAAATGGAGAGAGCTTGCGCCATCCGATGATCTTGGCGATTTCGAGCCCAATGGCTAGCACGCCCGGATCCGTCCACCACGCCGGTTGCTTGGCAATCGTTTTTATCTCGGCAAGCGCCAGCGCCTTGTTACGACGGCGAAGGACGATGCAGCGGGTTAGCACGGAAGCAGCAGCCAGGACGTGGAAACATCCGACTGCCGCGCCAGCCATCGCCCCGCCATAAAGACCCGCGAGCCACGCATAGGCCGCAACCGAAAGGAACACGATCGCTATCACCGACAAGATCGCAGCCACGAAGACCCATAGTACGAGCTCTTCGCTGGCGCCGGTTCGCGCTTTTACCTTAACGACGAGATTCTGGATAAGATCTTCGATCATCGCGAGCGCCCTTCATTGTCGCGGTCTTCGGTCAGCGCTTCCACATTGCGCCGACGACCAATCCCATTACCAGCACCAGTGCGAGCGTCATATAGGGCCGTTGCTCGAGCGATTCGTCGATCGCGTGCGCAAGGTTGTCGCGCACTTCGCCGACGGCGTCGGCAGCTTCGCGGCCTTTGGCTTGGGCGCCGCTGAGTACGTCGTCAAGATTGTCCTTGGCGAAACCCCACGCTTCGTTACCCGTGGCGGCAGCAAGCTTGGCCAATTGCTGACTCAGCTGCGCCATGTCCTTTTGCAGGGCGTGCAGATCGTCCTGGATGTCCTGTGAGGCCGAGGCTGCCGCTTTTCTTGTAGATGCGGCGAATTGTTTCTCCTTCCCGTTGCCGGGCTTTGGATTAATGGACTGAGTAGCCACGGCCGGTGCTCCTTTGAATTGACCTGAAACGAGTATTCATTCAACGGCCAATGCGCAAAATAGTTCCGTTACTCCAAGAGTCTTTATCTCCAGAAAAACAGTTCATCGTCAGTAGACCGACGATCAAAAGCGGAACGGCGAGAAACGCGCTGAACGGGTTCCACAGCCAGGTCCAGTAGGTTCATGGGTTGTTGACTGCGACCAATTCTCTGGCAGCACCACTAGAATGGCAGCCCGGTGTCAGCGGCCATTCAGCCCCGGAGGTGCGCATCCCGTAGTGCCGGGCGTACAGCGCCAACCTTTCTTCTTACCGTGGCTCCAGCCGCGGGGGTGGCCATTCACAAAACCGGTTTTGCGCCCTTCGCTGAAGCCAGGCGGATTACCGCCTTGGAATCCCGCCCCTCCGCTATTTCCGAAACCGCCGGGTGCACCAACACCGCCACGTCCAGCCGCTGAAGCGGTGACGACACTGAGGGCAATGGACAGAGTGACGACGGCAGCAGTCGCGAGAACTGATTTGTGCATTAGAGTTCTCCCTTTCGCTTTTCTTTGGAGAAAATTCTCCATCATTATTGTCAACGCTTGAGATAGCAGAAAAGATCCTAGTATTTTGCACTTATTATTTTGAATGGATATTTTAATAGCCCGTCGGCTGTAAGCTCTCGGCGGGCCGTGGCTTGTGCAGCTTTAGGACACCGTCAGTTCAAGTCCGCGCGCTTCCAGAATCATGTGTGAGCCTCTCGATTCACACGGCTTCCGATGTTTGGCCGTTAGCACACGCGTCCGAAAGTTGCTGGGTTTCACCCTTCAAGAAAGTGGCCAAATGCAGCCAGCGGCCGAACGCGGTCGCAGATGATTTTAATAATCGCCAGCATGGGCACAGAGAGGATCGCGCCCGGAATACCCCACATCCAGAACCAGAAGACGAGTGAGATGATGACGAGGACGGGGTTGAGGGTGAACCGCTTGGCCAGAAGCATCGGCGTTATAGTCTCGCCTTCGATCAAATGAAATCCAAGGTAAAGCCCCGCAGGAAGCAGCGCTAGCCAGAGTGTGTCGATGGTCAGCAAGCCAGCGAGAAGAAAGATCATCGCGCCCACAGCGGGGCCAAAGATCGGCACATAGTTCAGCAAAAAGGCTACCGTCCCCCAGAGAATGGGGTCGCCCACCCCCGTGAGCGACATCGACAATGCCACAGCGATGCCTACTGCCGCGTTCATGATTGTGATCGTAACCAGATACGCGGAGATGTCGTTTTCGATTTGCTGCGAGATTTCGACGGCTTGGCGTTTGCTGCTGAAGCGCGGCAGTATCTCGACAAGACGGTGCAGGAAGATATCGCCAGACATGAGAAGGAAAAAAAGAAACAGTATCGTCGTGAAGAAGCCGCCAGCAAAGTTCCGGGTTCCTGTGAATAGCTTCGCCAGAAGAGTTGAGCCTTGCACCGCGGCATCCGCATTTGGTGATGACCCCGTTCTTCCAATATTTTCCACCTGGTGCATGAATCGTTGCACTGTATTGATGGGTTCTTGCACAAAACTCAGCCGCTCCTGAAGCCGAGGAATGCCCTCTGGAAGTTTAGTTGCCCAGGTGCGAGCGGGGCCTGAAATAAACGTACCCAAGCCGACGATTGTTCCGAATAGCGCAACGATCAGTAGCAACGCTGCGAGCATCCGCGGTACGTACAGCCGCTCCAATATGCGCAAGGCTGGCTGTAACAGGAGATTAAGAATGACAGCAAAGACAAACGGCAACGCTATCTCGCTCGCGACATAGGCTGTCGCCAGCAGCGCAAGGACGAATAGACCACCAAGAAATATGACCTTCGGATCTGACGGCAAAGGCATTTCCTCCGGCTCTTCTGCCGGCGACACGACCTTGGTCTCCTGATCGAGAGGCGTCTTGTTCAACTCTGCACCGGTGTCTGCGTGCTCACTATCTGCCTTCCTTTCAAACTCCGTTAAACACTGGCCACATTGCCTACGCGCGGCCGCGGTCATCCACCAGAGATGCGACGCATGACTAGTCCGGGAGCACCGCCCAGATGATGTTCCTTTTGCAGTCAGTAAGTTCAGTGCGCATGGTTCGAAACTCCTGTGTGGGGAGCTGGAATCACATCTATGCCAACGGCATCAACACCCCAATGCAAGTTTTTGAATTCAATTGCGAAGCGGACATGGTGCGCAGGCCCCATGGATCAACCTATGGTGCCTCAGTTGAATTCATTTAATCGGTTTTGAGTGTGCAATTTTATACAGATTTACTTTCGGAATGGTCTTTATCTTTAAGAACATTGCACAGTTTGTATCATCCCCTGCATTTTGTGCGGTGTCGACCCCGGCCATCCCGCCGCCCGCGCGGCCGGGGTCAATTTTTTCAAAGTGGGAGGCTAAAGAGGAGAAAACGATGCGTAAATTGGCATTAGCAGGCGTTGCGGCAATAGCATTGGCTGCAAGTGGAGTACTGATGAGTGGACTTGCGGAGGCGGCCGTAACGGGACCATCCCAAGGTATCAACGCGGCAGCCGACAATCTTAACATGATGCAGGATGTCCAGTACCGTTTCCAAAATCGACGGCACTGCTGGTATAATCGCGGTTGGAACGGTGAAGGTTGGTATCAGTGCGGTTATCATGTGCGCCATGGCCGCGGCTGGGGCGGCGGCGAAGGATGGAATGGATGGGAGCGGCGCCGTGTAGAATCGCGTGGGTATCGTTACTGACGTGACCAACGAGCTCTTGCACCTATCGCCAGTATAATGCGACGGACGCTGATAAGACTGTTTAGCTCATTTCAAAGTTTTCAACGGTTGACGGGCGGCTTTGCGGCCGCCCGTTCCGTTTTTGGCTATGGGCGTTCTGGCTCCATCACTTAATTAAGCAATAGAATATTTGCCAATTGAATCGTCCGGCCGTGTTCCTGCCCGCTGGCAGGCAAAGCTGGGAAAAAGCATCTAAAGACAACAAGTACGCCACAGCTGCCATTCACGTCTCATTGCTTTGTGTCGCGTTCCACTTGGAATGCAGTGAATATCAATTTTGTCCTCTCCGGGCTGCTGATGCGTTTGTTGTCCGTCCGGCCCCGTAAAAAATGATTGTGGTCAATTCTGACCAGCGATCATCGGGGAGACTGATTACATTTCGCACATTCCTCGCCAAACGCCGCGGCATTTCTCGAAGCCAAAACAACTGCGTTCGCGATTCCAGGCGTTTGAGCACAGGAGAGTTAGATGAATCGATTGGACAGTTTTTATTGGTCCTATGAACCCCAGTTTCGGCAAACGAGCTCCGTGTGACCAATGGACGCGATTTTTATCAAAATATTTGCGACCGCATTGACGCTCAGTCAGGTCGTCACCCGCCCCGAGGCGGTGAAAACTCAATTTGATCCGGTGCAGGATAAGGCCGAAGTCGTGCAGCTCCTGCGCGGTGGGTGCAAGCATATGCTCAAGGCTTTCGATATCGAAAATCTCGACCTTGATGATCTGATCTCCACTGCGATGTCTGACAAGCGCGCCGTGTCCAATAAGATCAGTGAAATCAGGGCGTTTCGCGGCGTTACGTTTGACGATCTTTTTGTAGCCTACAAGCAATTCTGCAAGAACGAGCAGGTGACGAACTCGCCGTTCGATGCGAGCGAAGTGATCAGCTTCTACAACAAGACGGCGGCCGACCTGCCGGACCATACCAAGCTCAAAGGCATGCGGCTGCCCGGTACGACCTTCGTGCTCGATGCCAAGGGCGAGAACTACGCGGAATTGTATGAGCCCGACAGCCGGCGCGTTTGGGTGTCCTTGAGCGATATCCCCATCACCGTGCAAGCGGCGTTCATCGCGGCCGAGGACAAACGCTTCTACCAGCACCATGGCATCGACGAGCGCAGCGTCATCCGCGCCTTTATCGGCGCGTTCGGTCAATCCGGCCGGCCGCAAGGCGGCTCGACCATCACCCAGCAATTGGCGAAGAATCTCCTGGTGGGCGACAATCTCTCCTACGAGCGCAAGATCCGCGAGATGATCGTGGCCTCGCGTATGGAGAGCACGCTCAGCAAAGCGGAGATTCTGGAACTCTATCTCAACACCATTTTTCTTGGCCGCAGTTCCTGGGGCGTCGAGATGGCGGCTCGAAGCTATTTTAGTAAATCAGCCAAAGACCTTTCGGTTGCCGAGGGTGCGCTGCTTGCCGGCCTCACCAAGGGTCCGAACGCTTACAGCCCCGACAAGAATCCCGAGCGGGCACGCGAACGCATCGCCTATGTGCTCAGCCGCATGCAGGAGGGTGGCGCCATCGATGCCAACCAGATGAAGGAGGCTTTGAGCAAGACCACCGGCGTGGTCCCCGCCAATCGTGGGCGGCGCGATACCGGATACCATTTCGTGGACCAGGTCGGCCGCGAGGCCAAAGCGGTTTCCGGAATCGAAAATCTCACCGGCGCAACTTACACGGTGCGGACGACCATTTTGCCCGATTTGCAGCGGGGGACGGAAATTGCCTTGCAGAACGGTTTGGCCCGCTATGAGCAGAGCAGCGGGCGCGCGGTCTTCTACAGCGCCGAGGCAAATTTAGCAGCTGCCATTCGCCGACTGGAAGCGCGCCAAAATCCCGGCCCAACACAGCCAGCCTGGCAGCGGGCGCTCGAAACTGCGCGCCCTCCGCTCTACGACGTGCACTGGACCAGCGCGATCATCATTGATCTTGGCCGCGGCAAGAGCAGCAATAGTGCTATCCGCGTTGGCCTGCGCGACGGCAGCGTGCTGCCGCTGACTGTGAGCGCTACCATTCGCCGCGAGTTCAAGCTCTACGATATCATTTTTGTAAATGTGGTCGAAGCCAGGGGAAAGGAAGGCGCGCGAGCCGAATTGCGCGTGCGACCCTCGGTTCAAGGCGCGGCGGTGGTGATCGACAACGCCACCGGGCGCATTCTCGCCATGGCCGGTGGCTTCTCCTATCCGCTGAGCCAGCTCAATCGCGCGACACAGGCGCGCCGCCAGCCCGGTTCGGCTCTAAAGCCCCTCACTTATCTCGCCGCGCTCAACAGCGGACTGCAGCCCGATACGCTCGTCGATGATGAGCCGATCACACTGGCTCCGATCGGTAGTCGACTGCACGCGCAAGAAAAGGATTACTGGACGCCAAAGAATTACGATGGCAACTCATCTGGCACTATCACGCTGCGCCGAGCACTTGAGAACTCAAAGAATCAGGTGACCGCACGCCTGCTTGACGGCGGCATCGCCAAGAGACCACAAGATAGTCTCGACCGCGTGTGCGCGCTTGCGGTTGAGGTAAAGCTCTATACGCAATGCGAGCGATACTATCCATTTGTACTTGGCGCTCAGCCGGTGCGGCCGCTCGATCTCGCGGTATTTTATGCCACAGTCGCCAATGAGGGAGGGCGTCCCGCGCCTTACGCGATTGAATCCATCGAACAGGATGGTCGCGTGGTTTATCGTCACGCCGCGCAACCTCCGGTCCAGATGCGCTTGGCCGACCGGCCGGCCTTCTATCAATTGAAGACCATGTTGCAGGGCGTACTCGCGCGTGGTACTGCCTACTCCATTCACAATCTATCGCTCTATGTTGGCGGTAAGACCGGCACCAGTGATGAAGAAAACGACGCCTGGTTCGTGGGCTTTACCAACAACGTCACGGTAGCGGTATGGGTTGGCTACGACAACGCCGACATGCGGCAACGTCGTACGCTTGGCGGCGGTCGTACCGGTTCGAATGTCGCAATCCCAATCTTCCAGCCCATTATGCAGGCCGTTTGGGCGAATTATGCGCCACAAACTGCGTTGCGCGGCCCCTCGCCCGAAGCGCAGAAGCAGCTGGTCGCGCGACCAATTGATCTCGAAAGTGGCGAACGTCTTGTTGGGCGCAACCCAAACGCCTTCATCGAGTATTACCGCGCGGATCAATCCGGCCAAATCACCGAGGCGCGGCAACTTCGCACGGCGCGCAGGGATCCCATGAGCAACAGCGGCCTCATGAACGACAATCCTTTTTCCGCGATGTACAACTTCTTTGATCGCGGGTCGTTTGACCGACCACCTTTCCGACGGTGACGCTTTTATAGTCTAATAATTGGCCATGCCGGTCGACGCCATTAATCGCATCAGTGGATTTAATCGCGCGCGGCCTTCATGCCGATTTCTGGTCTGTCGTACAAAACGACATTCAGCAAGGAACTATGGACTTCCAACTTTCCGTTGTATTTGATAAATCCCAATTTGCGGAATTTGTTCATGAAAAATGCTACGCGTGATCGGTTCGTGCCGATCATCTTCGCCAGCGTTTCCTGACTGTACTTTCCTACGATCGGCTCCGGCCTACCTTCTTTGCCGAAATTTGCAAGGAGAAGAAGAAGTCGGGCGAGACGCTTTTCGCTCGAATCGAATAATTGGTCGATGAGGTCCTCTTCAACTCGACGGTTCCGTGATAATAGATGCGTCATAAACAGTTTAGAAAATTCTGGCTCATTATAAATGGTGGCAATCATAGTCGCCTTCTCCAGGCGAGTGATCACACATTCATTCATTGTCCTTGTTGTTGCGATGCGCAGCGGATGGCCATTCAGGCATCCTTCGCCAAAAAAATGACCGGGTTTCAGGACTGCGGCTACCGCTTCCTTGCCTTGCTCAGAAACGACGCTGAGTTTGACATGCCCCTTCTGGATATAAAAAATCGCGTCCGCGATCTGTCCCTGTGAGAAAATAATTTTGTTCTTCTGATATTTGGACACCGATATTCCCTTGCCCGCTTTGGCAAGAAATATCTTTGAATCAAACGAGGCATTGACTTGCTTTTTCACAAAAGAAGGATCCTTTTTTTGCCATGTGCTGGGCAGAACCAGCTCAATGAGCGCGCCGCAAAGTGATTTGGAAAAATCAGTTGTTAAGCAAGAGCATCAACCATTTCGCATTGCTTCGCTATTAGCATAAGGTTGCCGAAAGGAACACGACAAAGAAAAATCACGGCCTGTTTACATTGGGGTTCTTTGCTGGGTGGTTCGGGTTCCACGGATTTGGAGGGGCCGGCCCAGTTAACGAGCAATATTTTCACTCGACCGAGCCACCAGGAATGACTGCTCGTGCTGGCATGTGGTACATTCAAACCTACGATAATGGGAAAATTCTGGACGAGTATCGATTATTCTGATCATCATCGTGCCCCCGCACAGGGAGCACCGACTCAAAACAGCTGTCGGGGGCATTTCTAGAATTTGCACGTGATTTCCCCTCATTTGACATGCTTTGGTGCAATACAGGGATGCTCAACAATGGGTTGGCATCTCATTTCTAATAAAGTTTGTGCCCGCTCTTGTTGGAAGTCTGTATAAAATTGAACACTTAATCTCTGTTCAATTTGGGCTGCCGGCAATCGGTCAAATGAGCTGCACACGACGTGCACGAAATTAGTTTTGAGTGGTCATTCTTATACAGATTCCTACTGTTCATGGGGCCAGACTTTTTTGATTGAGGCGGCATAGCAAAGACCAAAAAGTAAAGCGCTGTAAAATGATGATGCATTGGGTTTTAGTTGCGTTGGCTTCGGTCGGGATTATCTGCGGGCTTACCGCAGGGAATGCGGCGGAGTGTCCCGGCAATCCCCATGCTATCGGCACCAGCCGTGTCATCGCGATCGATCCAACCGAATACGCTCGCATCGGCACAATGCAATATGCCGAGACCCTGCCGCTGGCCGACAAGGAAATTGTGCTCACCTTCGACGATGGTCCGCTGTCGCCCTATACCACTCGTATTCTGGATATCCTCGCCTCCGAATGCGTGAAGGCTACCTATTTCATTGTTGGCAGTATGGCGCGCGCTTATCCCGACGTGCTTCACCGCATCTATACTGAAGGCCACACAATCGGAACTCACAGCCAGAACCACCCGCTCATCTTCAACCGGATGCCGATTGAGCACGTCCAGAATGAGATCGAGGAAGGCATCGCCTCAGTCGCGGCGGTACTCGGCAATCCCAAGGCAGTGGCACCGTTTTTCCGTATCCCGGGTCTAGCGCGCTCAACTTCCGCCGAAACTTACTTGCACGAGCGCGGGCTCATGACGTGGAGCGCCGATTTTGACGCCGACGACTGGAAGCACATCCCAGCGAGCGAGATACTCGCCCGCGCACTTCGTCGGATCGAGGCCAAGGGTAAGGGCATTCTACTCCTGCATGATATTCACCCGGCTACCGCTCTGGCACTGCCGTCGTTGTTAGCAGAGCTCAAGGCACGCGGCTATCACATCGTGCATGTCGTTCCTGCGGGCGTCGAGCGGCCGAAGACCGTAATTGCACCGCACCGCAAGGCTGGATAATAGCCCGCTCGCTCTCACACCGCATCTTGCTACTTGCCCGCGGCGAACTGGGCTCACATGAGCAGCCTCAAGGCAGTCGGCAATAAAAGTCAAATCTTGAACTGCTCTCCTTAAGCTCTGATTTCCGGCCTGTCGTGCAGAACCACCTTCAGCAAGGAACTGTGGACTTCAATTTGTTTGCCGCTGTAATCGACAAAACCCAACTCACGAAATTTATTCATGAAGAAACTCACGCGTGATCGTGTCGTACCGATCATCTCCGCCAGAGTCTCTTGGCTGATTTTTGCTATGATTGACTCTGGCCGACCTTCCTTGCCAAAATTTGCCAACAGCAGAAGGATTCGTGCCAGACGTTTCTCGCTCGAATTGAACAATTGATCAACCAGAGCCTCTTCTACATGATAATTTCGAGTTAAAAGATGAGCAATAAATAGCTCGGCTAACGCTGGCTCTTCGTGGATCACGCGGGTAATGACTGCCTTTGTTATTTGCGTGATCACGCATTCCGTCAGAGCGGAGACTGTTGACAGTCGCAGCGATTGTTTGGATAAGCACCTCTCCCCAAAGAACTCACCGCTTCCCAGAAGTGCGACCACGGCTTCCTTCCCCTCCTTGGAGACGACGGTCTTTTTGACGTGGCCGCTCTGAATGTAGAAGACCGTGTTCGCAGGATCTCCCTGTGAAAAGACGATCTGGCCTTTGCGGTAGCTGGCAACGCTCCG
>Ga0315281_10006590_pt1 | contig 16483 bp, 14 predicted proteins | sample YL17G07_0_MG_FD_204540 | JGI IMG/M metagenome (GOLD analysis project Ga0315281, IMG submission 204540) | Sediment microbial communities from Yellowstone Lake, YNP, Wyoming, USA - YL17G07_0 | ecosystem: Environmental > Aquatic > Freshwater > Lake > Sediment | place: USA: Wyoming | collected... | reverse complement strand
ATACTGGTGTATAGCCAGCCGCCACCGCCGTCGGGTGCTGCAGAACTGCTATCCTCGCCGTAAACTCGCTTGCGACCTTCGGCGGGTTGTTCGTTGGCCCAGCCACATCGCCTCGCCTTATGTCCGCCTTGCTCAAGCCGCGAATGTTGAAGCCGATGTTGTCGCCCGGCATCGCCTCCGATATTGTCTCGTGGTGCATCTCTATCGACTTGACTTCAGCCGTTTTGCCCGCGGGTTCGAAGATTATTGTTTCGCCGGTCTTCAGCACTCCCGTCTCAATCCTACCGACTGGCACAGTCCCTACACCTGTAATAGAGTAGACATCCTGCACTGGTAGGCGCAGCGGCTTGTCCACCGGTTTCTCGGGCACGACGAATGTGTTCAGGGCCTCCTCAAATATCGGCCCAGTGTACCACGCCATCTTATCGCTCCTCTTCGTGATGTTATCCCCATTGAAGCCGGAGATCGGCACACAAACAAACTTCTCGACGTTACGATATCCTATCCCTCTCAGCAACTCAACTATTTCCGACTTCAACTTGTCGTAGATATCTTTCTTGTACCCAACGAGGTCCATCTTGTTTATGGCGATGACTAGCTGCCCGACACCAAGGGTGAACGCGAGCGCGGCGTGCTCTCTCGTCTGAGGCATTATTCCATCGTCGGCCGCCACAACTAGGGTAGCAGTGTCCGCTTGGCTAGCTCCGGTAATCATGTTCTTGACGAAGTCCCTGTGTCCTGGAGCATCAATTAGGGTAAAATAGTATTTGTCCGTTTCGAATTTTTGATGCGACAAGTCGATGGTCAAACCCCTCTCTCGTTCTTCCTTCAAGCTGTCCATGACCCATGCAAACTTGAAGGTCTTGCCTTTATCGCCCATCTCTTCAAATTTCTTTATCACAGAAGCATCGACCAAACCCTTCTCGAATAAGAGTCGGCCTAGCGTTGTGGACTTGCCGTGGTCCACGTGGCCAATTACGACCATGTTCATGTGTGGTTTTGCCATGAAATATCCCTCCGTTTATAACTCAATACAATTCTATAGGCGCTTTAAAAAGCCTTGCGGCCTACCTGGCTCCTTTTGCTATCCTTTCGGTTTCCTCCTTGCGCGCGATGGCGAAGCTCTTCATATCGCTATTTGATGCCATTATCAACTCATCTGCAAGGCACTCCGCGATAGTTTTCTTGTTTCTGAAAGACGATGCAAAGGCTCCACCTGCGATGTTCTTCAATGCGATATCCAATCTGCGCTGTGGGGCTGAATCAACTGCTAGGTGATAGGTTATACCACCATAGCTGATCCTCGTAGTTTCTTCCCGTGGAGCAGAATTTTGAACTGCGTTTATCAGGACTTGCAATGGATTCTTTTTCGCCTTCTGTTCTATTATGTCGAATGACCTCCGTACGATATTGTAGGCCTTGTGTTTCTTCCCACATGCCCCCGCCCCTCGTATGACCCTGCCACCGAGTTTCCGAGCGCCTGGGCCAGAGCGCATAAACTTGTTCATCAGACGTTCGACTATCGTCAACTCAGCTTTACCAAATTGCTTTTTTGCGTGCTTACCACCACTGTGCAGGACTGGGGACAGTGACTCCAACCGAATGTATTTTTGAAGTCCAGGATCGGCTACCGACACACCCTCAGCTCCCCACTTTCCGAAATACTTGAAAGCCAAGAAATCACCGCTTCGGTTTCTCCTTGCGTCCTAAAACGAGTTCTCTCAACGAAACGTTGTTCACGGATGTCACTTTATATCGAACACCTGGGATATCTCCATATGCGCCACCTTTCGCACCACCGATGCCCTCGATTATTACCTCATCATGTTCATCGATGAAACCTATCGCACCATCGCCTGGGGTGAAGGCCGTGACCTGCCGTCCGTTTTTGACCAACTGCACGCGGCAACATTTTCTTATCGCGGAGTTCGGTTGTTTAGCTTCGACGCCCACCTTTTCGAGCACGATCCCCTTGCCCTGAGGTGACCCCTCGAGCGGGTCCGCCTTCTCATCCAAGCGTAGCACGCGCCGCTTGTACGCCGCAAGCTTCCATCTGAAACTCTGCCTCCCGCGGCTGAGCTTGCGAGCCGCGAACTCGCCTCTACTACCTTTGCTCATTTATTCCACCATTAGTAAGATGTTCTACTCCTGAGCCCTAAAAAACTCACGTTAAGGATACATCGTGGATATTGTGGTGTCTGAGCGCAAGTAGCTTCGCGCGTTGAATGTTTTGGCCACCTCGGCCTATCGCCAAACCTCTATCCGAGCTGTCAACATCGACGAGAGCCACCTTCCTCCCCTCACGTTCGACCACATTGACTCCCACGACTTTAGCTGGCAAGAGAATGTTTTTTACGAACTCAACTGGGTTCTCCGAATACTCTATGACATCGATGCCCTTGCCCATCGTTTGTTTGACCCTCTTTATTCTGCTGCCTCCTTTGCCTATCGCCATCCCAATATCCCCTGGACGAACGATGAAAGTTATTTTTTTACCTTTTTCATCTGCCAAGCAATCAACTACGCTAGCTCCAGTGATGCTCTCAAACAGCGCGATGTGTCGCATATCATCTGCGCTCAGTTTTACGCCCATTTACTTGCCCCTGAGACCCAATATCCCCGAACTCCCTGGTTCCAAAACTGCAACAACGCTCACGAGGAATGGCTTACCGCACGCGAGACCAAGGGCCGTGCTATCGCCCTCATAAAAGTAAATCGGAACATTCGCTAATTTTGCATAGTGCTCCACATCCGATCGAACGGCGTCTGGACAATTTGAAGCCAAAATGACGAGCTTTGCTTGCCCGAGCTTCACAGATTTTACCGATTTATCAGAACCCAGAATGACTTTCCCTGTGTCCACAGCCTGACGGATCTCCCTATTGATGTCCAACTTTTCCTTCCCTCCGCATCACAAGCTCGACTAAACCCGTACCGAGAGGTATTGGCTGACCAGCTATGACGTTCTCGATTATCCCATTCAGTTTATCTTTTTCTCCCCTTATGCAGGCGTCCAAAAGGTGCTTGGTCGTGACCTCGAACGAAGCGCGGGCCAGAACACTGGCCTTTTCTCCGCTTACGCCATGTCTGCCGACCTGCTTCATATCACCATCGTGGGTCATCATGTCGGCGACCAACATGATGTGCCGGACATCCACATCGAGGCCCTGCTCTTCGAGCGTTTTGACGGCCTCACTTATTATCGAATTTCTCGCCGCTTCAATACCGAGGACTTCTTCGATTTCGTTTATGTTATTGGTCACCGTCCTCGTTTGGTCAACACCACGCAACTGGAGAATATCCGCAAGGTTTGAACCTTCCGTGTAGACAACGTATTCGTTGCTCTCCATCTTAACGACAACTCGATTTATCCCCTTGATACCTCGAAGCGGCACCGCTTTCACCTTGGTCGCTGTGCGTCGCAACTCTGAGAGGGTCTGTGTCAGAGGCTTGATCCGCAACTTATTTCCTTCTACCGGGGCTTCGATTTTCAACGCCTCGCGGATTGTGGATGCCACTTTGGTTGGTGTCAACTCCTTCTGTTGCATCCTGCCTCGATCGAGCGTTACCACGAACTCCATATTGATGAGGTCCATCTCAGTCTGGGAGGCAACATCCTCGACGGTCGTGGCTTCTATTTCCTGAGCGAAAGCGCGCGCCTTGTTTTTGTCTTCGGCTAATTTTCCTGTGAGGTAAATCGTCATCAGGGCCGTGGATGGCACCCTCCTCGCATCAATTATCTCAATAATTCGAGGAAGACCTAAAGTGACGTTGAGTTCCGCAACACCTGCATAGTGGAAAGTTCGCAAAGTCATCTGGGTGCCAGGCTCACCTATCGACTGCGCGGCGACCGTACCCACAGCCTCGCCTGGCTCGACGATCGCATCGATGTACGCTTGCTTTACCGTACCCAACACGTCATCAAGCTGCTTGCGCGTTATCGCCCTCTCCTTGCTCACGCGCAGGAGGCCCCCCTCGAGCGCCTTGATCACAGATTCTGGCAATACTCCCTTCAGCTTGCCGACCTCGCTTTTTATTGTGTCCTCAGAAACCCCTGCCATATCTTATTCCTCCGTCCTGATTATCCGATCAATTATTTTTTCGACATTCACAGCTTTTCCATTATCGCTGCGAGCTGGGTCGACTTGGTCCTCACCGTACAAGAACTGGATTATCATACCTCTATCGTCTCGCACTGTACCATCGTATTCAACACGAAGATCTTGCAATGCATTGATCAATCTTCGTTGCATGTAGCCGCTCTGGGCCGTCCGTACAGCCGTGTCTACCAATCCCTCGCGCCCACCCATGGCATGGAAGAAGAACTCCAAAGGCTTGAGGCCGCGCTTGTAACTCGCATTGACAAATCCTCTCGCCTCGGCGCCGAGATCTCCGGGCTTGAAGTGCGGCAAGGTACGACCTCTGTACCCTCTGCTGAGGCGCTCTCCTCTAACAGATTGCTGGCCCACGCACGCTGCCATCTGGGTGAGATTAAGCATGCTGCCGCGCGCGCCCGTCCTAGCCATGATGACCGCGTTGTTGTCCAAACCAAGGTACTTCTCGGCTATCTCCCCAGTTTTATCTCGACTCTCCGCCAGAACTTCCATTATGCGCATTTCGAGGGTTTCACGCAGAGAACGTCCAGGCAATGGCTCGAGCTCACCTTGGTTGTAGACACCTATCAGCTTCCTCACTTCCTTGGACGCATCATCGAGCACCTCATCTATGCGTTCCTTCGCCTCCTCCGGTATGTCCTCGTCGTCGATACTCGTGGTGAACCCAGACTTGGCCGCCATCGCTATCGACAGCCGCGTGACATGATCCAAGAACTCCCTCGCCGCATCCGTGCCGTAATCTTTCACAATTCTATCTAACACCTCACAACGATCGAGAGCTTTGTACGCACGTGCGTCTATTACTCCTCGGACCAACTGTCCATCTCGTATGACGACATACGCATCGATATCACAATCCTCGTTTTTGCAACGAACACAATTCTCACATATCTTCGCCTTGAATGTCAAATTCAGACCCTTTGGTAAAAACATACTAAATATCTGCTTGCCCGTCCAATACTCGACACCTGCCTCCTTTACAGCCGGTTTGGGCAAGTCCTTCATCAAGCCTGCTGTTGCCAGCAACTGTTGGGCGTGATCGCGGGTGAGCAAAGTGCTCTTGTGGGTCAGTAGGTAAGCGCCCGTTATGTGTTCCTGGATACCGCCGATGATTGGGCCGCCAAAGCGTGGCGACAGTATTTGCTCTTGTACCCTCATTAGAATGCGCGCCTCCGCCTGGGCCTCCTCGCTCTGTGGTACATGTAAATTCATCTCGTCGCCATCGAAGTCGGCGTTGTATGGCGGACAAACACACAGGTTAAGCCTAAATGTCCTGCCTGGCATGACCCTAACCTCGTGGGCCATTATCGACATGCGATGGAGGGAGGGTTGCCGGTTGAAAAGTACAATATCTCCGTCCATCAAGTGCCTCTCGACGACGAAACCTGGCTCCAACGTCTTTGCAAGTTCCTCGCGGTCTGCATAGCGCAAATCATAGCGTTTGCCATCTGGGTTCAGGATATAATTTGCGCCTGGATGAGCATCTGGGCCGCGACGAACGAAGTCTCGCAGCGTTTCAACGTTATGGCTCGTAGCGCGGATGGGAACAGTCAGCCTTTTGGCGATGTACTCCGGCACACCAACATCATTTATGCTTATGTAAGGATCTGGGGACACGACGGTTCTCGCGGAGAAGTCAACGCGCTTGCCAGAAAGGTTTCCGCGGAAGCGTCCCTCCTTACCCTTCAAGCGCTGCGCGAGCGTACGTAGAACCCGACCTGACCTGTGCCTAGCAGGAGGAATCCCAGATACCTCGTTCGTGAAATACGTGGTGACGTGATATTGCAAAAGCTCCCAGAGGTCTTCGATGATGAGGTGAGGCGCCCCGGCCTCAATATTCTCAGCCAACCTTTGATTTATTCTGATGATATCGACGAGCTTATGGGTTAGATCATCCTCGGAGCGAACGCCTGACTCTAAAGTTATACTGGGCCTGACGGTGACAGGTGGTACCGGCATGACTGTCAACACCATCCACTCTGGTCTGGCTACCTTTGGGTTTATTCCGAGGAGAATGGCGTCGTCGTTCGTTATTCGCTCCAGCCTCTCGCGAACATCGCTTGGAGTCAACCTATTTTTACCTTCCACGAAAGCTGTTGGCTTCTCGAACTTGAGTTTCTGTAGTTCTTCACCGCAGTGCGGACATTTTTTCTTTTTAGCTGTAGATACATTTTTTACTATTTCGTCTGCAACTCCCCACCATGATTGTCCTGCTGCCATTAACTCTTCGACATGCTTCTGATAATCCTCAAGCTTCTGCTCCGGCAGACAAATCCTGCCGCACTTCCTGCATGTAGCACGCAAACAATCGTATACCGTCTCAACATGGCCGACATGTATAACAGAGCGCGCCAATTCTACATGGCCGAAATGACCTGGGCATTCCTTCGCGCGAGAACCACACGTTCTGCATCTGAGACCTGGATCGACGACACCAAGGCGTGAATCCATTAACCCCCGCTCTATCGGATAACCATCTTCATCGTAAGTATCGGCCATGACTACTCGCGTCACCGAAATCTTGCGTATGTTTTCCGGCGAAAGTAGTCCGAAATTGACTTCATCGATAAGTTTTGGAACGTGCGCCATACAATCACCTCATGCTCTGTCCCTCAGCTTGAGCCGAGGAGCCATGCACATCGACTGCAGCTCGTCCAGCAACAATTTGAAAGCGTACGACATCTCGACGGGATTGATGTCCGACTCCTCATCGCAGAGCGGGCAATACATTCGATCACGCCGCCTATCGTGGACGGCTAAACTTCCACACTTGCCACAAACCAACGCGGTATATTTGTCGGACCCTTCCAACAAACGCTCCTTCAACAACATCGCGGCACCGTGTCCTATCAAACAGTCACGCTCCATCTCACCGAAACGTAACCCACCCTCGCGCGCCCTGCCTTCAGTTGGCTGGCGCGTAAGAACCTGCACAGGGCCGCGAGCTCGAGCATGAATCTTATCGGCTGCCATGTGGTGCAATTTCTGGTAGTAACATACGCCGATGAAAATATCTGCTGGGATTATCTCGCCAGTTATCCCGTTGTACATCACTTCTCTACCAGTGTGCTTGAATCCATATTTTTGTAGAGCCTCTCGCAACTGCTGCTCTCGAGTCCCACTGAACGGTGTGCCATCAACACGCTGGCCGCTCATCGATCCGACTTTGCCGGCTATCATCTCCAGCAGTTGCCCGACCGACATTCTCGAAGGAATTGCGTGGGGATTGATTATCACATCGGGAACAATCCCTTCTTCTGTGAACGGCATGTCCGCTGCATCGAGTATTATGCCAATTACTCCTTTCTGACCATGCCTCGATGCCAGCTTATCCCCCACCTCTGGAATCCGCAAGTCCCGTACGCTGACTCTAGCGAGCTTGTTCCCATCCACGGTCCTAGTCATAAGAACCATGTCGACGATGCCTTCTTCACTTGGCCTAACCCTTATAGAACTTTCACGACGTCCATGTTCGGCAGCGATTCCAAACTCATCGACTTCTTCCAAGAACCTCGGCGGACTCGTTTTGCCTATCAAAACGTCCTCGCCGCGCACTTCCGCCTCGACTGCCGTCAATCCATCCTCGCCGAGGTTTCGGTACAAGCTAGCATCCGCGTAACCTCTGATCTCCTCTTTGGGTATCTCGAACTTGTCCTCCTGACCGCCAGGATAACGTCCCTCCTCAGCTTCGTAAAGCCTAAAAAATGTAGAGCGCCCTAATCCTCGATCTATCGATTGTTTGTTGACCACCAATGCATCTTCCATGTTGTAGCCACCATACGTGGCAATCGCCACCACAAAGTTCTGCCCAGCTGGTCGCCTATCGAACCCAACAGTGCTCATGATCTTTGTCAAGACAAGCGATGTCTGAGGATAGTGGAAGAAGTGGCCGCGGGTATCGACACGCTTCTGGAAATTGGTGGAAGCGACACCAAGGGCCTGCTTCGCCATGTTCGCGCCGTATGTATTGCGCGGCGATTGATTGTGCTCAGCGTACGGCACCAATGCTCCGCTTATCCCCAAAATTGAAAGTGGATGGAGCTCCAGATGTGTGTGCTCCGGGGTCAGCTCCTCGAGGGTGACTGCGATATATAAGTTTTCTTCCTCCTCGGCATCTAAATATTCGATCACGCCCAAGTGGATTAAATCCGACCAGCTGAGGTCAGCTGCCTTTACTTTTTTGATGTGTTCGTCGGTCAAAAGCGGCTTTCCACCCTCGACAACTATCAGAGGCCTGCGCACCCTGCCAGAATCTGTATTTACCGTCACCTCGTTCGTGTCCTCATGATATGAAATGTTCACTTGCTCATCCAAGGCTCCCTTACGACGTTGCTGCCTGAGCTTTTCGACAAGTATCTTCCCATCTTCAGTTACTCCGATCAAACGTCCATTTATGAATACGCTCGCCTTGCCTCGACGCTCACCTCCCTTCAAGACTTTGACTCCCAATTTTCCAATCAAACGCTCCACTTTTTCCTCATCGGTACCAGTAGAGATCCCAGCCGTCAGCGCTAGGTTTTTGACGAGCCCGCAGTTTGGCCCCTCTGGAGTTTCAACTGGGCATATTTTTCCCCAGTGAGTGGAATGCAAGTCTCTGGCCTCGAAATGCGGCTGACTGCGACTTAGAGGAGAAACTATGCGACGCAGGTGAGACACCATCGCCATGAAATTAGTGCGATCCAAAAGCTGGCTGACGCCTGTCCTCCCACCTGGCCAATTGCCGGTCGCCAACGCATGTCTGATGCGCTCGGTGAGCACGTCGGCGCGAGCCGCTGTTTTTACGTTGAGTTCACGGCCCCGCGTGTGTGCTCGCTCAAGCTGATATTTTATATCTCTCGTGAGGTTGATGAATGCAAGCCTGAACACATTTTCGAGCAGATCGCCGGCGAGTTTCAGGCGTTTCTTAGCATAATGATCTTTATCGTCGACATCTCGCCTCCTCATCGAGAGCTCTATCACTCGTTCCGCCATGCGCCCAAGGTAATGCGCCTTTCGGATGCGATCAGCAGAGGTCGAGCCGATATGAGGGAGCAAGTATCTATCCAAAACTTCCTGCGCTCGCTGCAATCTGTAATCTCTTGTCTGTCCGATCGCGACCCTCTTTCCAATGATATCGAGAGCGTCTGCCTTCGTCTTTACCTCTGCTGCCTCCTGTAAATTCTCAAACAATTCTTTGACTATTTCAGGATCGTCCGATACTGCCTCGACGATATCCTTGTCGCTCTCGACACCAAGAGCCCGCATCAAAACCACGAAAGACAAGTGCCCAGGTACGGCTGGGAATGATACTTCTATGATGCAATCTTTTTTGCGCTCCACTATCACAAGGGCTCTGAACCCGCGGTGCGTTGAGAAAACCTTCGCTACTTCCGTGCCCATGCGCTCATCGCGCTCGACGAGGATATCGTTGGAAGCCAAGTCTTCCTGTGTAACTATCACGCGCTCGGAGCCGTTGACGATGAAATATCCACCTGGGTCTAGAGGATCCTCGTCCGCTTCGATTAAATCCTCATCCTTCATGTTTCGTAGCCTACAGAGCTTGGATTTCAACATCACCGGCATCTCGCCTATGTAGACCTCTATGGACTTGCGCTGCTGCCCACGCTCAATCTGTATCATCTCCAAGTAGATCGGCGCAGAATAGGAAAGGTTACGGAGCCTAGCTTCGTTTGGCAAGATGTGCGAGGTTGAACCATCCGCTTCACGAACCTGCGGACCATGAGGGCCAACCCTTATCTTTCCGAACTTGACCTCGGCACCCTCTATTTCCAAATCTATCTTGCCTATCTCATCGATTATCCTTTGCAACTCGTGATCGACAAAATTATCGTAAGAATCTAAATGTTGTCTGACTAAACCTTTCTCTTTAAAAAAAGCTTCAAGAAGTGGCCATGTATCTTCCAATCAATCGTCCCCTTATCCCTCTACCACATGGCGGTAGGCTACCGCCCTGCCCGCCGTCTGACTATCACGAGTTATCTTCAAAATATCTCCTGGCTTCGCTCCTATCGCCTTTGCAACTGGGTCAGAATTTTTGATCAAAGGCAGTTGATGTGGCGTAACCTTGAATTGATCTAGAACGACCTTCGCCTGCTCAGCTGACAATACCTCGTGCTTCGGCACGAGCACATGCTTTCTAACGTCAAATTCGACCACCGCTACCCTCCAAGGTTTCAGCCGCGCCCGCCGCCCAACGGGCCCGGCGGGATTCGAACCCGCGACACCCGGCTTAAAAGGCCGGTGCGCTGACCAGGCTGCGCTACGGGCCCCCCACCGGTGGAAAACGCGGCTGAAAATTTTAGTATATTTATATCTTTTGCCATTTTAAATTGACGAAGGTGCTTTTAAGGCTTTCGAAAATTGGTTTTGTCCCGTTGTCGGTTGGTCTTTTGCCCCAAAAAAACGGGCAAACCCCCCAGAACCGCCGAAAGGGGGGTTCTGATTGAACCCCCGTAAAAAAGCGGGAGGGGCGGGGGGCAATGCCCCAAGTAGAAAGTCCCTAGAGATTAGAGAGTGGACAAAAATTTTGTTGTTCACTCTAACGCTAGGGGCTATGATAACCCTGCAATTTGGCTCTATATTTTCGTTCATAGCGATAGCAGTCTTGGTTTACTGTGCCGTCCGTTTCATGCGTTTGACAAAAAGAGAAGTTGCGACATGGGTAGGTTCGGCCGTTGCGATTGGTTTGGCAACCTTTACTATTACAAATTTTTATCATTATGAATTTGCAATAATTGCCCCCACACCCGTACCAATCATATCTGCCAAAATCCCCCAAGTTACAGGTTCAACCATATCTTGCGAAAGCTGTCTAGCAATGAGCAATGCCAGAAGGCTACCAAAAAAAAACCCGATTAAAAACCCTTCGGATTGGGTACTTCCAAAAATCATGCTTTGTACAAAACACACCATCGAAACAACAATAGTCAAAAGATCCATTGTAGAGGCAGAGATTACGGCGTTCCCTGCCAGAAACAGGGCAAGAAACATCAGTTCTGCTAGAATAAGGCATGCTCCCACCCCAAATCCTTCCACGAATTCTTCGGTGTCCATTTGCTCCCGTTTATCTCTATTGGTAGGTTTGTTTAAAAAATTCACCCCCGAGGCGGGGAGGGGGTGAGAGCTTGAAAGAATCAACCAAATTTGCCCTGAAACTTCTAATAGTGATTGGCGCATTGTTATTGCTGTTCTTCGCCACAAGGTTAATGAGATAGGATTTGAGGGAGATAGTACGTTTTTAAATACATTGCGCCAAGATAATTATAATGAAAGACAACTCCAAACACATGCCAACTTCCATCATGAGGCATCTATTAGGTTTTCGTAGTTTACTGTGGATTGTTGGTTTTTGTGTAGTAATTACAATAATCTATGGAATATTATTGATCTGGCCAAATCTACTAAATAGTTTATGGCTTTCAAGCGACCATTCGTGGGGGATATTCAGTTCTATATTTGCACATGCAGAATTCGTTCATTTGCTCGGCAACATTTCGGCTTTTGTTGCGGGTTTGATTTTATTTGTTCTAGTTAGTCAAGCAGACAACACGAAGTTGCGTTCTCAATGGAGTCAAGGCTTGGTTCTGATGAGTTTTATTGGCGGAATCGGGGCAAATCTTTTGGAATACATAATCGGATTTGTAAGGCCCATCGGCCAATCTTGGGGGGCTTCGGGAGTGGGGTATGCTTTAATTGGTGTTGTTCTGGCAAAATCGCTTTTGTCCGCACCCAACGGTTTCCAAGATTTGCCCTATCTAGTGCACCGTAAAAAACAGAAAAACCCTTCGCAGGAACGCAGAATAAACGAAATTCAATCAAATGTCATGTCGTTGGTTATTGCAGCAATAATAGTCGTGTATATTGTCATTTCTCCAGCTGTTTTCTTGAATGTTGCTCCCAACGTAGATGTCTTTGCACACGGAGTAGGTTTCTTGATTGGATTATTTGGGTTTTGGCTATTCTTCTATCGAGATTTTACAAGTAAACGAAATCGCTAATATGGTCAGTTAATCTTGCTCTTGTAAATCAGATTGAGCCACTTGGCCTTGAGCAGTTTCGTGCTTGGTGCTTTGCTCTATCAGCGAAAGCCCAAAAAGAAGGCGCCCCGGTCGGGATTTGAACCCGAGGCGTGGCCTATCTGTGGCCAACACCACGACAGGGCCACATGTTAGACCGGGCTACACCACCGGGGCTCCAACTAAAAATTGTTGCCCTCTACAATTAAACGTTACCAAAAGTGGTTGGCAGCGTCTTGGGGTTCCCGCCGGCTCTCGCACGGCAGTACAGCCCAAATCGCTGGCGGGCTTGACTTCCGGGATCGGACGGGACCGGGTATTTCCCCGCCGCTGTGGCCGCCAACCAAATAGTTCTTGTTCGCTTGTTTTAAAAAGCTTGTCAAGTGGTCCCGCGGGGGAGATTTGAACTCCCAACATGTCGGTTTCGGCTTGGGTCTACAGCCGACCACTCTAACCAGGTTGAGTTACCGCGGGACCAAATAAAATTTGGATTTTCGAACTCTTAAATCTTCAGAGGAACTCGTGCAGCCGACGGACTGCCTCGAGTCGCTCGTGATGTTCTAGCCTTGCCTCGTTCAGCGCACCTTCTAAAATTTCAGTTGTTTTCTGGTAGGTTCTCCTATCGACCGGGAACGGGATGCCATCCTTCCCCCCATGCGCGAATGAAAATCGTGCGGGATCCTTCCATGATGGGGACTTGCCATAAATAAGATCGGAGACCAATGCCAGCGCTCGGACGGCCTTGGGCCCCACACCCCGAATCGCCACCAGCTCCTCATAGTTCTCGGGCTGGAGTTCGTAAGCCCTGCGAAGCGACACCATCGTTCGCTTGGTCAATTCAATTGTATGTTGTGTCGGCATCACGAGTTTCAGCACTTCTGGCGAGCGCTCGAGGTACTCGTCCAGCACACGTTGATCAACATCTCGAACGTAACTCATCAAATGCTCAGGCTTATCACGAACTAAATCAACACTCGTTTTTCTTGCTTCCTCGCTATCGCGCGCGGTCATGTCCAGCACAACATCTTCTCTGCGATCTCCGGCGATACCAGAATGAGGCTCCTCGACGAAACTATGAACGCCGCTCGAGAGCCAATGGTAGCGACGGGCCAGCCGTTCATGCATCCCCTGCTGTACCACGGCCCAGTCCCCATCCTCGCTCAACACAAAGCAGTGATGGTAGAGTTGGTAACCATCCTGAACGCAAGCGTTGTCGACCTTGGCAGACATTTTGCTCGCATATTTTAACTCATCGATTTTTTTCTCACTTAAGGAAAATTCATCTGCGATCTCCTCAATTTCGTGAGGCGCCTTTTTTGATACTCTACCCTTGCCACCGCATACCGCGATGCCAAGCTCCTCGGGTTTCAGGGCCTCCTTCAGGGCGCCGCACACAGTAGTGGTCAGACCCGATGAATGCCAATCGAACCCCAGCACACACCCAAGGGCTTGAAAGAAGAAAGGATCGCTCATCCTCCTGATGAATTCTTGTCTCCCATACTCGTGCACGATGACCTCGGTTATTGCCCCGCCCAAACGCCTCATCCTAACGAATAACCATGGCGGGCATTTCCCAGGATGCAATGGTAGTTCAGCTACTCCCGTCCTCCTCAATCGATCCCCAATTAATCCACGACGGCTGCTTTTAAGGGTCTTTTTGAGAGAGAGGTCACCGAAAGTATTCATCGCTGTCTTCAAATCAGTCAAACTCTAACCACACGTAACCCAAGTCGAAGTCTAGAAATGATAGAAAATGCGGGTTGTCCGCTGCTAGTCACTTCATCACGTAGTAGCCCGCTGCCTTCTCACGCGCCACGCGCTTCGCATAACCCTTCGCCACGAGCTCCTGCAACGCGTTGTTCGACATGCCTTTTGGCAGGCCGCTCGCGCGCATGATGTCATCGGCCGTCTTGAGCGAGTCAGGGCTCGTAGCACCGAGCTTCTTCATCGCATCGTAGACCTTCTTGCTAGCGGGTGTCAAATCAGCAGTCATTGTTTCACCTCTTCCTACCGTCTTCCTTTTGAAACACGTGTTTAAAACTCTTACCTTGTTATCTCCAAATTCATGTCCAAAGCCGGAGCTCGAAGTGTCATGTAGCTAGAGGATATCACATCCACCCCTGTCGCTGCAAAATTTTCTACATTAAATGGTTTGATTCTCCCCGAAGCCTCAAGCACCACTTTGTCCCGTAGGCCTTCGCTTTCCAGCATTCTTATTGCACGCCTTATCTCGGCAGGAGACATGTTATCAAACATTATCACATCCGCACCCGCACGTACTGCTTTAAGTGCATCCTCCGGTTTTCTAACCTCCACCTCAACTTTTATTCGTTTGATTTTGCGCGAGCGACGAACTGCATCGACAACGTCACCAACTAGCCGAATGTGGTTGTTTTTAATCAAGATATGGTCGCTGAGTCCGTAGCGGTGTGGTTTGCCACCAGCAACAATAACCGCGCGCTTGTCAAAGTAAGTCAGGAGTGGAGCTGTCTTTCTAGTTGCGGCAATTATCACTTTTGGATTTTTTCGCCTCGCACAACCGATGAGCTCCTTCGTCGCTGTGGCGATACCACTCATACGCATTAACAAGTTCAACGCCACTCGCTCTGCCGCCAAAATTCCTCGAGCTGGGCCAACCAAACGCATTATCACACACCCGCTTTTGACCCGCTCACCATCTAACTTTAGAACCCTCACCTTAACCCCCATTTCTTTAAACGCAAAAGCTGCTTCTTCGACTCCTGCAAGTATTCCCGACTGTTTCGCGACAACTTCGGCTTGAGCCTTGAACTTTTTAGATATCAAGGCCTCTGATGTTACATCACCCGAGCCTAAATCCTCCACTAGCATCTCTCGAATTTTTCTTCTCACGAACATGTTAGTCACGCGTAGCCCTCCCTGAAATCTCCAACATTCGATCTATTGCCACACGAGCCTTTCTAGCAATCTCTGGCGGCACGATCACCACATGTTTTCTATCGCGCAACGACAGGTAAACTTTTTCTAGGGTGTGCTTCTTCATCTGTTGACATATCGCCGTCTCGAGCGCCGGGATGAACTCCTTGTTTGGAAATTCTCGTCTGAGTTTCTCAACCATGCCTATCTCAGTTGCAATGATGAATTGCTTCGCTGACGATGCTTTCGCACGAACCGACATTTGGCTTGTGCTGCAGATGTGGTCGGCCAAGTTTTGGACCTCTGGATCGCACTCTGGGTGAACTAGGGCCTCTGCTTTGGGATATTTTTCCTTTAAAAGGACGATATCCGCGGCATTGAACATGCGATGCACGTAGCAATATCCGTCTTCTGGAAGCGGGATGATCGTTTTATCTGTGCGGCGCTGCACATACCAGGCGAGGTTCTTGTCGGGGCCGAAAAGTATCTCTTTCTCGTCCAAGGCGTTCACGATTTGCGGTGCATTCGCAGAAGTGCAACATACATCGGCCTCAGCTTTTGCCTCGGCGAGAGTGTTTACGTAAAGCACGACCGCTGCATCTGGGTGCTTCTTCTTCGCCTCACGGAGCACCTCGACTGTGAGCTGCGCCGCCATCGGACACTTGGCCTCTGGGTCTGGGATGAGCACTATTTTTTTAGGATTTAGTATCGCGGCTGTTTCTGCCATGAAATTCACACCGCATAGCAAAATTAAGTCGGCATCTACCTTGGCCGAATGCCTTGCCAGGTCGAGAGAGTCACCTATGTAATCTGCAAGGAGCTGTATCTCCGTTCGCTGGTAGTTGTGCACGAGTAATGCGGCGTTCTGCTCCTTCTTCAGCTCTACGATTTTGTGGCTAAGCTCCGCTACCTGCATTCAAATCCCTCAGCCAACGTTTTCGGTGAGGAAAGAATTAAAGCTTCGCTATTGTAATTTTACGACCCTAACCATTCATTGGTTTAATTCGTTAAACGCCAACGCTTAATTTTCAATAAAATTTAAGTTCCTGCGTTTAATTAAAGGGGGTTTATCTTGGTGGAAATATCGCTGAAAAGATGGCGGAAATGGCTCCACAATCCACGCACGAACAACAATTTCACGCAAAAAAATATTATCATAGCATCCATCTTTGGCTTAATCATAGGTCTTATTGCGGGCCTACTGGGAGTCGGTGGCGGGGAGTTTAGATTACCAGTGTTGATTTGCCTGATTGGCTTTCCTGTAGCGATAGCTGCAGCGGCAAATCTAATTATAGGACTACTCACCGTCACGATTGGGCTGGCCACTCGCTTGGCCGCGGGGATAACGCTTCCAGCGGCAACTGGCGTCATTATAGTGATGAGCGCAGCGTCGATCATCGGGGCATACGCAGGGGCAGCAATAACAGGCAGAGTAAAGGAAAAATACTTGAAATTAGC
>Ga0315281_10006589_pt1 | contig 16486 bp, 12 predicted proteins | sample YL17G07_0_MG_FD_204540 | JGI IMG/M metagenome (GOLD analysis project Ga0315281, IMG submission 204540) | Sediment microbial communities from Yellowstone Lake, YNP, Wyoming, USA - YL17G07_0 | ecosystem: Environmental > Aquatic > Freshwater > Lake > Sediment | place: USA: Wyoming | collected... | reverse complement strand
TTTCAGCGGCGTCGAGTTCCCGGGCAATCTGGCGAAATGCGAGACCTGCCACCTGCCCGGCACGTATGGCCTGCCGCTCGCGAGTGGGATTCAGCCAACGACTATCACGCAAGGTGGCGAGACCATTGCCACCATTCCGCCCACCCGCGCCATCTGCACCGCTTGCCATGACACGCAGGCGGCGAACGGCCACACTGAATTGCAGACCACGGCCTCCGGCATCGAGACGTGCGCAGTCTGCCACGGCGCGGGTAGTGAGTTTGACGTGTATAAGATGCATCCATAATCGGCCTGAGGAATGCTCATGAAACGCTTTTCACTCCGCCGCCTTCGCCGACCTTCACTGGGATTCGGGGTGACGGTAATACTGCTCACGGCCACGGCCTTATGGGTCGGCGCGTCACCCGTGCAGGCTTTGCCGGAATATGCCACCCGCACGGGCGAAGCCTGCGCCACCTGCCACGTAAGCGCGGGCGGGGGCGGGCCGCGCACCCTGCGCGGGTTGCTGTGGGCTGCGCGGGGGCGCCCCGATAAAGTTCCGGCCTTGCCCAATATGCTCCTCGCCCCGCGCGTAACCAACGCCGCGGAACTCTACGACATCGCCTGCGCGGGCTGTCACGGACTAAAAGGCGAAGGCCTGTTCGCGATTGAATTGATTGGAACCGGTATCGGCTCCGGCGCGGTTCACACCTTCATCCTCGACGGCATACCCACGTTGGGGATGCCCGGCTTCAAGGGGCAATTCACCGAAACGCAACTCAAGACTCTCGTGGCCTATGTGGTGGGGCTGGGCAATGGTTCCATCGCGCCGCCGTTGGATCAGTATCCGTTGCAACCGGGCCGGTTGAAATGCCCGTCCCCGACGTGCGCGTCAGGTACGGGCGCGATTACCGCGCCCCTAACGACCTCCAAAGGAAACTGACATGGCTTCTGTGACTCGCCGTCAATTTCTAAAACTGGCGACGACCGTCGGCGCGAGCGCCGCCGTGATGACCGGTCTCCAAACCGCGTTAAACGCCGCGCCGGTGCAGGCTTCGGCCGGAATGCTCGTCACCGCCGCTGAAGAAAAAATTGTCCCCGGCGTATGCCTGCTCTGCCCCAGCGGATGCGGCGTACTGGCGCGAGTGGCTGATGGGCGCGTGGTGAAGTTGGAAGGCAATCCCATGCACCCGGTCAACATGGGCGCGCTGTGCCCCAAAGGCCAGGCCGCCCCCGAACTGCTCTACAACCCCGACCGGCTCACCGCCCCGCTAAAACGCGTGGGCGAGCGCGGCGCGGGCCAATGGCAACCGCTCTCGTGGGACGAGGCGATTCAACTCGTCGCGCAAAAACTGAACGACCTCCGCGCGGCGGGTCACCCGGAACGCGCGGTGTTGATGCATGGCGAGACGCGCGGCCAACAGCATTCCTTCTTCGAGCGGTTCTTTCACGCGGTGGGGTCGCCCAATCTCATCGCCCGCGAGAGCCTCAACGTGGCCGCCGCCAAATTGGGAACTTATCTCACCCAGGGCATTTACGACCTGCCCGCCTACGACATCGAAAACGTCAATTACATTTTGAGTTTCGGCGCGAGCCTGCTGGAAGGGGGGCGCGTGCCCCAACGCACAGTGTCGGGTTACGCGTTCATGCGGCGGGGCCGCGCCGACCGCGGCAAGTTGGTGGTCATTGACCCGCGCCAGGGCGTGACCGGCGCCAAGGCCGACGAGTGGATTCCGATTGTCCCCGGCACCGACGCCGCGTTGGCGCTCGGCATTGCGCACATCCTCGTCCGCTCCGGTTTGTTCGATTCGGTTTTCACCGGCGAATATAGTTTCGGCTTCAACGATTTTGTGGACGAAGACGGCCGCCCGCACAAAGGCTTCAAGTCCTTCGTGCTGGAAAATTACGGACCGGCGCAAGTCGAAAAAATCACCGGCGTGCCGGCCACCACCATGGCGCGGCTCGCGGGCGAGTTCGCGGGCAACAAGCCGGCCATCGCCATCCTCCCCGGCAAGGGTGGCCTGCTCAACGGGAGCATCAACGGCGTATACGCGGCGATGGCGGTGCATTGTCTCAACGCGCTTGTCGGGAGCATAGAGGTTAAAGGCGGGGTGATGACTCAACGCTATCCCTACGTGCCCGAGTGGCCCGCCTTGCCGGGGGACCCGGTGGCCGAGCAGGGCCGCACTACGGAGCGGATGGACGGCGCCGGCACGCGTTACCCGTTGGCGCGGCACGCCTATCAAGCCGTCGCCGACCACATCCTGGCCGGGGAGGGCAATCCCGTGGAGGCGCTGTTCCTCTACGACGCCAATCCGGTGTACGAAGTCCCCGGCGGCGCGCGCTTCGTCAAAGCCTTTGAAAAGATCCCCTTCATCGTTTCGTATTCGTCATTCATTGACGACACCGGCCAATACGCTGATCTCGTCTTACCTGAACCGACTTTTCTTGAGCGCTATCAAGACGATTACATCGAGGGCCTCGGCTATCCCGGTGTGGCCTTGCGTCAACCCGTCATCACGCCGCGCCATGACACGCTCAACGTCGGCGATTTTTTCCTGCGGGTGGCGGCGGCGATGGGCGGCCCGGTGGCCGAGGCGTTTCCGTGGAAAACCTACGAGGAAGTCTTGCAGTTCCGCCTGAGCGAAGTGGGCGCGGATTGGGCGACGTTGAAAGAACTCGGCGTGTGGATGACGCCCGGCTATCGCTTTGCGCGGCGCGGCAGTGCGCGCTGGGTGAACGAGGCCGTGGGCGCCGACCGCTTGCGCTCGCCGCGCGATGGCCGGTTTGATTTCTTCAGCCGCGAACTGTATGCCACGCTGAGCAATTTGAATGAAGAACAACTCACAGCCTTTGGCATCTCGCAAACCGGCGACGCCCTCAGTCTGCCGCACTACGAGCCGGTGAAATATGCAGGCGACGAGCAGGCGTATCCCCTTTTGCTCAACGTGATCACGCTCATCAGCCTCGGCCCATTCGGCGCGGCGGCTAATATGCCCACCCTGCAGGAAATCAGCGGCATGACCGTGGGCGAGACGTGGGATAGTTGGCTGGAGATGAACCCGGAGACTGCGCGCGAACTGGGGCTGAAAGACAAAGACCCGGTGTGGGTCGAAAGTCCCTTTAGTAAGGTGCAGACAAAAGTGCGCTTGATGAAAGCCCTCCGCCCCGATGTGGTGAACCTGCCCTACAACCAGGGACACACCGCCATTGGGCGCTGGGCCAAAGACCGAGGCGTGAACGGCCTCACCTTGCTCGACCCGGCCACCGAACCGGCCGCAGGGTTGGCGGCGTTTACGAATACGAGGGTGAAAGTGTATCGAGCGTAAAACTCCAAAATTCAAACTCCAAAATTCAAAGAGCATGGCAGAAATTTGGGTTTTTGGAGTTTGAGATTTGAAGTTTGAGATCGGGAGTTTCCTATGCGTTGGTCCATGGTGATTGATTTAGACAAATGTGTAGCCTGCCAGGGCTGTAGCATCGCCTGCCGCTTTGAAAACAACACGCCGGTCGTCAAGCCGAGCGAAGCCATCAAGGGTCGGGCGATGCGCTGGAACGACGTCTTTCCCATGCCGGTGAACCCGACAGAGGAAACCGGCGAGTACCCCAAAGTGGAGACACGATTCCTGACGCGCCCGTGTATGCACTGCGAGAACCCGCCGTGCATCAAAGTCTGCCCGGTGCAAGCCACTTTCAAGAATGACGAAGGCATTGTCGAGCAAAACTACGCGCGATGCATCGGTTGCCGCTTTTGCACGGTGGCCTGCCCCTACGGCGTGCGCTACTTCAACTGGCACACTCCCGAGTGGGAAGGCGATTTGGCCGAACACCTTAACCCTGACCGGATAGAAGGCGCGGGCGTGCAAGAAGGTCCGATGGTGCGCGAAAAGGGCCTGGTCGAAAAATGCACTTATTGCCTCCACCGCTTGCAAAAAGCGCGCGCCCGCGCCCAGGCCGAGGGCCGCGATTTCCGCCCCGACGAGTACGTTCCGGCCTGTGTGCAGACCTGCACGGCCAAGGCCCGCTTCTTTGGCGATTTGGACGACCCACATAGCACCGTCTCATTGCTCGCCACCAGCCCACGCGCCTTCCGCGTGCTGGAAGAGGTAGGTACCGTGCCGAAGACGATTTATCTGCGGGAGGGCTAAGGCGTGCTTCAAGTTGCCCCCCACGACAAAGAGAAATTAATCGCCCCGCTGTTCGCTCCCCCCGGGCGGCGTTTTTGGGTGGCGCTGGCGGCGTTGGGGGCCGTGATCGCCGGGGGGGGCGTCATGTACGTCCGACAATTGACCTATGGCATCGGCGAGACCGGCATGGACCGCCCCGTGTACTGGGGCATCTACATGGTCAATTTCATTTTCCTGATTGGCGTCAGCATGGCCGGCACGTTAATTTCCGCCGCCCTGCAACTCACCGGGGCCGAATGGCGCCGCCCGATAACGCGCGTGGCTGAAACGCTGACGGTCTTCGGGCTACTCATCGCCGCCCTGCAAATCCTCTTCGACATGGGCCGGCCCGAGCGGGCGATTTTTGTCCTGCAATATGGCCGCTTGCAATCGCCGCTATTGTGGGACGCCACTTCGCTGACGATCTACATCCTGACGAGTATGTTGGCGCTCTATCTGCAGCTGCTCCCGGACGTGGCGTTGCTCCGCGACAACACCCCGGAAGACCAACCCGCCTGGCGCCGGCAACTCTACACCCTCTTGGCGCTCGGCTGGCGCGGCAACCGCGAACAGTGGTTGCGGCTGGAAAAGGCCATCACAGTCATTTCTATTCTCATCATCCCCATTGGCATCTCACTGCACACGGTCACCTCGTGGATTTTTTCGACGACGGTCCAGCCGGGCTGGAAATCCACCATTCTCGGCCCGTACTTCGTGGTGGGCGCCGTCTTCTCCGGCATCGGCCTGTTGTTTATCGTCATGACCATCGTCCGGCGGCTATTGCGCCTCGAAGAGTACATCCAACTGCGGCAATACATCAACTTGAGCTGGTTGTTCATCATCATGAGCGGGGTCTGGTTTTACTTCACTTACACTGAGCACTTGACTCTGGCGGCAGAACAAGAGACTCAGGAATTTCCCGTCCTGGCCAGCAAACTATGGGGTGAGTTCGCCCCGACATTTTGGGGCATGGTGGGGCTGATGCTCCTGGCCGCGTTCGTGCTCGTCGTCCCCAAATTGATGCCGACCACCGCGGCGCGCGTGCCGTTCTTACGCCTCCGCTACGTTCTGGCCCTAGGGGGCGCGGCGGCTGTTCTCATCCTGGCGCTCATCTCGCCTCAGGCGACGCCGCTGAGCTCCTTCCTCGCCGGTACAAATGCTTACCGCCTGGCCTGGGTGGCGGCGGTCTGCCTGACCCTAAGCGCGGTGGTGAGTCTGGGCGATTGGTTGAAGAGCCGCTTAGTGATGACGACAGTGGTGGCTGGCGCTTGTGTGGTTGTGGGAATGTGGCTGGAGCGGTGGTTGATTATCATCCCCGTCCTGACTCATCCACGCCTCGTGCCATACACTATTTACTTCCCTACGCTGACCGAGATTGCGCTCACGGCGGCGTCCGCCGCGCTCCTGGCCGCCATGACATTGGTGTTCTTCAAGTTATTCCCGGTCATCTCAATTTGGGAAATCGCCGAAGGTCGGGCCAAAGCCGGGGGCGTTCCGGAGCCGGAAGAAATGCCGCGGCCCAGGCCGGTCTCCGCCTTCCGTTCCGTGATGCGCCGCCGTTTGGGTCCTTAGCAGAATGAGTGGGTCGCTATGTTACGCGTGAACGAGCGTGATTACGAGAAACTGATTCGCCCTCTGTTCACCACGCCCGGCCGCATTTACTGGCTGGTGGTGGGCGGGTTGCTGGCCGTTGTCGGCTGGGGAGTGGTCATGTACACGCGCCAGTTTTTCCTCGGCCTTGGCGTGACGGGCATGGGCCGCCCCGTGTATTGGGGCGTGTACATGGTGAATTTCGTCTTCTTCATCGGCATCAGCCACGCCGGGACGCTGATTTCCGCCATCCTGCGCGTGACCGGGGCGGAATGGCGGCGGCCCATCACGCGCGTCGCCGAAGCGATCACCGCCTTCGCGCTGACTGTCGGCACGTTCCAAATCCTATTCGATATGGGTCGCCCCGATCGCCTGATTTCCATTTTCCAGTTTGGCCGGTTGCAATCGCCTATCTTGTGGGATGTCGTTTCGGTGACGGTGTACTTCCTGGGTTCCGTCACCTACTTGTATCTGCCGCTCATCCCCGACGTGGCGATCCTGCGCGACAACTGTCCGGAGTCTGCGCCCGCCTGGCGTTGCCGCCTGTATGCGCTGTTGGCCCTCGGCTGGCGCGGCAATCGCGAGCAATGGGTGCGGCTGGAAAAAGCGATTGCGGTGATGGCGGTGTTCATCATTCCCGTTGCCGTTTCGGTGCACACCATCATTTCCTGGATTCTGGCGACAACGGTGCAACCCGGCTGGCACTCGGCGGTCTTCGGCCCTTACTTCGTCGTCGGCGCCATTTTCTCCGGCATCGGGGCGCTCTTCATCGCAATGAGCATTATTCGTCGCCTGCTGGGATTGGAGGTGTACATCACCGGGCGGCAGTATCGCAACCTCGGCCTGGTCTTCATCGCCATGAACGCCATCTGGTTCTACTTCACCTACTCCGAACATCTCACGATTGCGGCCGGACAGCAGACCGATGAGTTCGTGGTGCTGGCGAGCAAGTTGTGGGGCGAGTTTGCGCCCGGTTTTTGGGCGATGGTGGTCCTAATGGCGGTGGCCTTCTGGGTGCTGGTCGTTCCTCAGGTGCTTCCGAAAGCGGCCGCGAGGATACCGCTTTTCCGCCCCGGTGTCGCCCTCGTGGCCATCAGTGCGGCGGCGTTGGTCGTTTACGCGCTGACCCAACCCACCCCCGTGAGCGTCCTCCTCGGCGACCCCCGCGCCCGCGCATGGGCGTGGGGACTGGTAGCCGTCGGTGTCGTCGGCGCGGGCCTCAGCATCTCACTTTGGCTCAAGGCTCACCCAGTGGGGGCGACCGTCATTGCGGCCACGTGTGTGGTCATTGGGATGTGGCTGGAACGGTGGGACATCGTCGTGCCGACGATGACGCACGCCCGGCTTATCCCGTATTCCACCTACGCGCCAACCTTCACGGAGTGGTCGCTTACGGCGGCCTCCTTCGCCCTGTTCGGTCTCATGTTTTTCGTCTTCTTCAAGTTATTCCCGGCGGTCTCCATTTGGGAAGTGACCGAAGGGGAAGTGATTGAAGAAGCGCTGTCCAAAGTGGTCATCCCCCCGCCGACACCGACCGAGACGAAGCGGTTGCGGCGCTGGGGCTTTAAATGAAACCGGCGCGTGCCCCGCTCGGGCCACGCGCGCCAATCCATCTCGTATAAGGAGTCTGCTATGCCCAATCAATACTATCTCACTGGCGCGGCCATCGTCCTTTTGCTCTTGCTGGTCGTCCCCGCGGTCAGAATCGTCCAGCAATATCAGCGCGGCGTGGTGTTTCGCTTCGGGCGGCTCGTCGGCGAACGCGGCCCGGGCCTGAACTTCATCCTGCCGTATATAGATCGGATGATTAGAGTGGATATGCGCGTGGAGACGCTGGTGGTCGAACCGCAGGAGGTCATCACACGCGATGGCGTGACGGTGCAGGTGGACGCGGTGGTGTACTTCCAGCCGGTCAACGCGACCGACACCATCGTCAAGGTGCAAAACTACGCCAAGGCCACCAGCCAAATCGCGCAGACCACCTTGCGGAGCGTGCTGGGCCAGTCGGACTTGGATGAGTTGTTGTCGCACCGCGACAAAATCAACGAGCGCCTGCGCGAAATTATTGACGCGCAGACCGAGCCGTGGGGCGTGAAGGCCAACATCGTCGAAATCAAAGACGTGCTGTTGCCTGAAAATCTGCAACGCGCGATGGCGCGGCAGGCTGAGGCCGAGCGGGAAAAGCGCGCCAAAATCATTCACGCCGACGGCGAGCGCATCGCCTCCGAAGCGCTGGCCGAGGCCGGGGCACGCCTGGCCGCCTCCCCTGCCAGCCTGCAATTGCGCTATATGCAAACGCTGGTGGAAATGGCGGGCGAGAAGAATGCTACCATTCTGCCCATCCCGTTGGATCTCATTCACCAGTTCGCCGCCGCGATAAAAGGCTGAAGGATGAGGGGTGAAGGCTGAAGGAGAAATTTATCCTTCATTCTTCTACTTTCACCCTGGCGTTCATGTTGCGCGCAGACTTGTACACCGCCCTCGCCGAAGCGCTGGCCGAGCCGCCCGAGTGGTTGGCCGAGCCGGGGCCGCAGTGGCCGTTGTTCGCAACCGCCGTACGTCTCGCCTCCACCTCGGAAGCGGCTGACCGCGCGGCCCAAGCGCTCGCCGCCGTCCGCTCTGAACCGCTCCTAGCGCGCTACACGCGTTATGCGGCGCTATTCGCCGGGCCGGGGCGTCCCCGCTTCCAATTATATGAGTCCGAGGCCGTCAGCGGGTGCGTGTTTGGGCCAGAGGCCGCCGCCGTGGAGCGCTATTACCACGCGGCGGGTTTGGAAGCGGCGGGCGCAGAGTTGCCTGATCACGTTTCAATGGAGTTGGCGTTTTTGGCGCACACCGCCGACCACGGCGCGCGTGACGTGGAGCGCGATTTCATCTCTAAGCACGCTGGGCGGTGGTTGCCATCTCTGGGCCGCGCGCTGGCGCGGTCGGGCGATGAGGTGTACGCGCCCATCGGCCAACTGCTAGCCGAGTGGGTGGAGGAGTGCGCCGAACTGCGCCCGCCCCATGGCGCGTCACACACCGCACGCCTTCCACGCCTGCCCGTCATGCTACAGGCCGAGGCTTGCACGCTGTGCGGCTTCTGCGCGCAAGTGTGCCCCACCCGCGCGCTCGCCATTCATGAAACGGCGCGCGAAACGTCACTGGTGTTGTCTCCGGTGAAATGCGTGGGGTGCAATAAGTGTGAGCGGGTGTGCGAGATGCATACGCTCAAAATGCAACCGTCCGCCGGGGAGTATGCCACATCGCGCGGGTCAAGCGTGTTGCGTCAATCGCCTCTCGCCCGGTGTCGTGGTTGCGACGAGCCTATGGTCAGCCGGGCCGAGTTGGATTTCGTCATCCGGCAGATTGGTCACCCGGCCTGGCTGGATTATTGCTCCGATTGTCGTTCAGTATTGGAGGTGTCACGATGAATTTTCCGATGGACCTGCTCATTTTCCGATTTTTCTACTGGCTGGTGAACACACCGGGATTAGGGGGCATTGCCGTCGCTATGGTCGGCGGTGGCTCGGTGTTGTCCTATGCGCTCACTTTGCGTTGGATTCAGATAGGCAGTCAGGCAGAGGAAACAGAAACTTATGCTTATCCCACGCCGGCCTTGCATCATCAGGCGACGAAGGAATAAAGCCAGAGAAACCGAAAGGCTCCGCTGGGGATAAAAGTATGTCACTCCGAATTGGAATTCCACGCGCTCTGCAATTCTTTCAAGACTATCCTTTCTGGCGCACTTTCTTCGACGATCTGGGAGCCGAGGTAGTGGTGTCTCCGCCCACCAACCGCGAAATCGTGACCGCCGGAGCGCAGGTCGTGGCCGACATGAGTTGCCTGCCCATCAAAGTCTACGCCGGTCATGTCGCCTGGCTTCGTGATAATGGCAATGTTGACTTTGTCTTCGCTCCGGCAATCTGGAGCGTAGACCACGAGGCTTTCCACTGCGCCAGGTTAAAAGCCCTGCCGGATATTCTAAAAGCAACCTTACCCAATTGCCCACCGTTGCTCGATATTGAAATCAACCCGCACTGGCGGCACATTTCATCCAGTAAGGCCTTTCGTCGTCTGGGCCGTCAATTCACCTGGAATCCTTTGAAAATCGAGAGCGCCTGGGCGAATGCCCGCAAAGTGGCTGAACACTTTCGGGCTTTACTATATAACGAACAACTCACTTACCTTGAGGCCTTGGCGCGCCTGTATGGCCCGGAATGGCTGCCGGCCGAATATGCCGTCGCGGTCCCGGACCCCACTCTCACCATTGCTGTCGTCGGGCATCCGTATTGCCTGTACGACGATTACATCAATCACGGCCTGCTCCTGCGCCTGCGCAAATTAGGGGCCAGGCTTCTCACCAGCGAAATGGTTTCGCCCGACGAGGCGCGTGCCGGCATCGCCCAGACGACCGGGAAGACGAACTGGTTCTACGAGAACTGGATGTCGGGCGCGGCGGGGCATTATCTGCGCCAGCCTCAGGTGGACGGGTTGATTGCCGTGTTGACGTTCGCCTGCGGCCCGGACTCGACCATGGTCGAGACCATCACCCGCCGCGCTCACGCCCTACAACGTTCCTGTATGCGCCTCGTCCTCGACGAGCATGGTAGCGCCACCGGTATGGTCACGCGCCTGGAAGCCTTCGTGGATATGCTTACACGCCAAAAGCAGACGACCAACCAAGCGCCAAGCGCGCCGTTTCGAGTGTTACCCAGGCCTGTTGCACGGCCAACGCCGCCGGCCGTCCTATGCCATCGTCAGACGCCGGTAGTCGGGTTTCCGCGGATGGGCACCACCTATGTGCCCATCAAATCACTGCTCCGAGGCATCGGCGCTCCCTTGGAGTTGGGACCGCCGATGAGCAAACAGACGACGGCGCTCGGCGGCAAATACGCCCCAGAATTTATTTGCACTCCTTATAAAAACTTGCTGGGCAATATGCTGGAAATGTTGGAGGCCGGGGCCAGCACCTTGATTTACGTGGATGGGGTGGATCTGTGTCGCAACAGCCTGTATGCCCAAATGATGCGCGATGTGTTACACGACCTGGGTTATCAGTTCACTCTCACCACCTTCTCGGAGGTGTTTGAGGGCGGCGGAGTCTTTGCGCTACCCAAGTTTTTGCGCCGCTTCGCGCCCAATGTTTCTAATCGCGACGTCATCCGGGAAATTTACCTGGCGTTGACCAAGATGATGGTCCTCGACGACATCGAGCGGCGCGTCCAATACTTTCGCCCGCGCGAGATTACACCCGGCACGGTGGACAAGGTCTGGCAGGAAGGTATTACGCGTATTGACGACGTCACCACCCTGGACGCGCTCCGGCGCACAAAAGCGGATGTTTTACAAAAGCTGAACCGGACGCCGATTGACCCGACGCTCCGGCCGGTGAAGATTGCGGTGATGGGTGAAATCTACGCGGTGCTGGACCCGTTCTTTAACATGGACATGGAGCGTGAACTGGGCCGGATAGGCGCCGAGGCGCACCGCCCGCTGATGATGAGCAACTGGCTGCGCGGCACAATGATTTTGGGGGCGTTGGGGCTTTCACATACGGCTGAGATTGAGCGCGCCGCCCGGCCTTATCTGCGCGGCGATATCTCCGGCGAGGGTTGGGCCATCATCGGCGAGACCGTGCTTCACGCCCAAAAAGGATTCGATGGCGTAATCCTGCTCCTCCCGTTCACCTGTGAGCCAATCGTGGCCGCCTTGAGTATTCTGCCGCAAGTGAGTCGCGATTATCATATTCCCATCATGCCCTTCATCTTTGACGAACAGTCGGGCCAGGCGGGGATGAAGACGCGCATGGAGGCGTTTGTGGACTTGCTCTACCGCCGCCGCGTCGTGAACGAGTCGGCGCGACAAGCGGCGCCGGTCGCCGAGTGGCCGGCCACAGACGCGCTCTGCCAGACCTGCCCCATTGTCGCCACGTGCTCGCGCACCGAGGAAGTTGGTCGGCCAACGGATTGCAACCTCGCCCGGCGAGGTCATTGAAGGAAAGGATGGGCGTATGAAAATCTACTTAGGTGTGGATGTTGGCTCGGTGACGACTAAACTGGTGGCGCTCGACGACGACTATCATCTTTTGACTTCGCTTTACTTGCGCACTCGTGGCCGGCCAATTGAGGTGGTGCAGCAGGGATTGCGCGATCTGAAACAGCGGTTGGCCGAGCCAGTCGAGGTGGCCGGCGTGGGCACGACCGGTAGCGGGCGATATCTGGCAGGCGTGGTAGTAGGCGCCGACGTGATTAAGAACGAAATCACGGCCCACGCCGTCGCCACTTCGTTTTTCGTGCCGGGCGTGCAGACCATCCTCGAAATTGGCGGTCAGGATTCCAAGATTATCATTCTGCGCGATGGCGTAGCGGTGGATTTTGGCATGAACACCGTCTGCGCCGCCGGGACGGGCGCATTTTTGGACCAGCAGGCCGCTCGCCTGAGCATGGATATTGAAAGCGTGGGGCCGTTGGCCTTGCAATCCAAGGTGCCCGTTCGCATCGCCGGGCGCTGCACCGTCTTTGCTGAATCCGACATGATTCACAAACAGCAGATGGGGCACCGGATCGAGGACATCCTATACGGCCTATGTCAGGCGATGGTGCGGAATTATCTAAACAACGTGGGCTTGGGAAAAGACGTTGAGGATCTCGTAGCATTTCAAGGCGGCGTGGCCTTCAACCGGGGCATGATTCGGGCTTTTGAGGAAGCGCTAGACAAGCCCATCTACGTGCCGCCCCACCATGAGGTGATGGGTGCGATTGGGGCGGCGATGCTGGCGCGGGAGGCTATCCACCTCAATGGCCACGCCACCGGTTTTAAAGGGTTCGCCGTCGGTGAGCTGAATTACCGTACGGTCTCGTTTGAGTGCCGCCACTGCTCGAATCACTGTGAGATCGTGCAGGTCTCGGTCAATAAAAAGGTGGTAGCCCGCTGGGGTGGCCGTTGCGACCGATGGGATGTGACCGATTTAATCATCCCGCGATCAGCTCATATGATCCCGGTGGCAGCAGAAGCGAACTGTGAGGCCTGTGGCTGATACCTTATCCCGAGCGCCCATCATCGGGCGACGGAGGCATAAAGCCAGAGAAACCGAAAGGGGTGCCTCAACGCCAGATGGCTCTTCAGCCATCTGGCGTTTTTTTATCCAGAAACGACATTCCAACCGGATGATTGGGCTGTGGCACACCCGGCGGGCAATGTCATATGACAATCGTCATGGCGCCTCGCTCTTTTGGGTGATCGCCCGCCTCACCCCTCTGTGTCGGTAGATTTACGCGGGTTAGTGTTTCGCCGAAACTCCGCTTGCCTTATCCTTCACAAGTGAGTGAGATTGCTGGCAGAAGAAGGTATCCATGGTTGGCCCGCGCGTTGTGATTTTATCCACTCGTTCCTTATTCGTCGAAGGCGTTGCCAGCCGTCTCAAGCAACACCTGCCGGAGGAAGCGGTCATCGTCGTGGATGCGCGGCAACTCAACGCCCTCGAACAGGTCATCGCGGCCCAACCGACCAGCGTCATTCTCGACGCCACCGAGGCCGAAGCCACCAAGAACTGCCCGTTGAGCAAAATGTTGAATGCGTTGCCGTTACTCAAAGTCATCCGGCTTGACCCGCAACAGGAAAAGATTCAAGTCGTCACCAGTGAACAACGGTCGGTAGAGCAGGTGAGCGGCCTCATCGAAGTCATTCAATCCAGTGGGGCCGACCACAAGGAGGAAGGAGAAGAGACCGAACCTGGAAAACCCTAAACACGCCCTACTCTCTTAAGGCTTGTACCAGCCTATTCAACGAAAGAGGTAATACCTATGTCACGAAAAACTTTAGTTCTGAGTGCACTACTGCTGGGGGTAGCGCTCATCTTGGCGGCTTGCGCCACCCCCACCCCGGTGGTGCAGAATGTTGAAGTCACCCGCGAAGTCCCAATGGAAGTGACCCGCGTGGTTGAGGTCACCGCCGTTCCCGTGGTGGCGAACGTTCCCTTCCAGGAACTATGGGCGGGTTCGGCGCACCACAAACTTGACTCGGAGCCGTTCAAGCATTGGGACACGGCTGATCCTAAGGAAGTCCCAGCCTCGTGCGCCCGCTGCCACACCTCCGCCGGATTTACTGATTACGCGACCACTGGTAAAGTCAATGCGGCGGTCCCCATCGCCGATGGCAACCCCGGCATCATGTGCGAAACTTGCCACAGCGACGCCGCGCGGGCGTTAACCAGCGTCACCTTCCCCTCCGGCAAGGTCGTCGAGACCTCCGAGGAAGGCGAGGCGCGCTGTATGACCTGCCACCAAGGGCGCGAGTCCAAGGTGAGCGTGGACGCGCGAATCAACGACACCTTCAAGATCACGGACATGGACGCCGTGGTGGCCCCCCTCATTGACACAACCAAGAACACCACGACCACATTTGGGTTCATCAATATCCACTACTTTGCCGCGGGCGCGACCCTCTACGGCGCGCAGGCTCAGGCGGGCTATGAGTACGACGGCAAGATCTACGATCCCAAGTTCCGCCACGTGGATGGCTACGATACCTGCCTCGACTGCCACGATCAACACTCACTTCAGGTCAAGGTGGACAAGTGCGCCGAATGCCACACCAACGTCAAGACGTTGGATGACCTGAAGAACAACCGCATGAACGGCTCGTTGGAAGACTACAACGGCAACGGCGACGTCAAAGAAGGCATTTCCTTCGAGTTGGCAGGTTTGCAGGACATCTTGTATGGCTCGATCCAGGCCTACGCCAAGGAAGTGGTCAAAGCCGGTATCACTTACGACCCGGCGGCTTACCCGTACTTCTTCCTCGACGCGGATGGCGATGGCAAGGCTGACCAGAACGCCAGCGGCGCGGCCATCGCCTACAACAAGTGGACGGCCCGCTTGCTGAAGGCCGCTTATAACTATCAGGTATCCGTCAAGGATCCGGGCGCCTTCGCGCACAACGCCAAGTACATCATCGAACTGCTGTACGACTCCACCGAAGACCTGAATGGCAAGATCTCGAAACCGGTGGACATGGGCAAGCTCCATCGCGAGGACGCGGCACACTTCGCGGGCGACACTCTGCCCTTCCGCGATTGGGATACTTCGGCGACGGGTGTGCCGTTCCGCTGTGTGAAGTGCCACACGGCTGAAGGCTTGCCCCAGTTCATCGCCAACGGCGGCACGGTGATCGTGGATCAAGCGGGCAACTCGGCCAATATCGGCGTGGGCAACCTGCCGCCCAGCAACGGCTTCAAGTGCATCACCTGCCACGACCCGGCGAAATTCCCCGATCGCCGCGTGGTCGCCTCGGTGACCTTCCCAAGCGGCAAGACCGTCAGCTTCGGCGGCAAAGACAAGGATGGCAATTGGGTGGCGGACGACGCTAACCTGTGCATCGAGTGCCACCAAGGGCGTGAGTCCACCATCAGCGTGAACGCCGCCCTCAAGGGCAAGGACCCCGACACGGTGGACGCCAAGGTTAGCTTCAAGAATATGCACTACTTCGCGGCGGGCGCCGCCAAGTTCGGCACCGAAGTCAAGGGCTGGTATGAATACACCGGCCAGACGTACAACGGCTTCTTCACGCACGGCGACCTCGGCCCGACGAAATGCACCGAATGCCACAACGTCCACGCGCTGACGGTGAACGTGGATAAGTGCGCCCAGTGCCACAAGAACGTCAAGACCGTGGCAGACCTGGCGGATGTCCGCGGCCCGTCGTCCACGGCAGACTATGATGGCGACGGCAACGTGACCGAAGGCATGAAGGGTGAAGTGGACGGGATGAAGGAAGCTTTGTATGCCGCCATCCAAGCCTATGCCAACACGAAGGTGAAGGTGGGCATCGTCTACAACCCGGATGCCTACCCGTACTTCTATGTGGACAAGGACGGCGACGGCAAGGCCGACAAGACCGACAAGGGCGCCGACATCGCCTACAACGGCAACTGGACGCCGCGGTTGATGGAAGCCGCCTTCAACTATCAGGCCTCCGTCAAGGATCCCGGTCAGTTCGCGCACAACGGCAAGTACGTCCTCCAGGTCCTGTACGACAGCATCAAGGACCTCGGCGGCGACGTGAGCAAGATGACGCGGCCTCCAGCCCCGGCCAAGTAATCTCGCGACAGTTTCTAACGCGCAAACTGCCAGCTCATAACGACAAAAAAGCCGGAGGCTTCACAGCCTCCGGCTTTTTTTCTGGCTTGGGTGGGGCAGGCGGTGTGTCGGCGCTATCCGACTCTCGGCGGCCCCTGCTCAAGGCGCGTGAGAATGCGCCTCTGCCCCGCTTTCGTCCCCGCTTTCTCGGCAAGCGACCACAGCGTTTCGAGCCACCACGTCGCGCCGACCTCGGCCCACGAGTTAATAATAGCGGCGGCTTTCCCGGGGTTCTTCCCCGGCGTCTGGCCCTCCACGATAATATCAAAGGGCGTGGTGGCTGGGCGGTGCGCTTCAACATAAGCCCGCATCGCGGGCAAGTCTTCACGCGAGGCTTGTTGCGCGCTGGACGACGCGCCCGCCACCGGCTTCAACACCTGGGGCAGGAGACCGTCGTAGCGCAATACGCGCCGCATGGATTTCTCGCTCGGCCACGCCCCCACCACCCAAATGGGAATGCGCGGCTTCTGCACGGGCGGGGGCGGCGGCATGAATGTCGTCCCGCGAACGTGGTAATGCTTCCCCTCAAAATTAAACGGCTGGCCGCGCCACAGCCCCGTGAGAATCTCCAGACCCTCGTCCAGCAGTTCCGCCCGTTGCTTGCGCTCCGTCTCTTCGCCAAATTGCGCGAAC
>Ga0315281_10006588_pt1 | contig 16496 bp, 18 predicted proteins | sample YL17G07_0_MG_FD_204540 | JGI IMG/M metagenome (GOLD analysis project Ga0315281, IMG submission 204540) | Sediment microbial communities from Yellowstone Lake, YNP, Wyoming, USA - YL17G07_0 | ecosystem: Environmental > Aquatic > Freshwater > Lake > Sediment | place: USA: Wyoming | collected... | reverse complement strand
GATTTGCTGCATTAACGAGGTGGCCATAACAACGTCGCCAAGTGCGCCGAATTTCAAAATTAATATGTTAGACACCGGATTAAATGCGCAAGTGCAGGAAGCACAATACCCAGGTTAATGTATACAGTTCCATATCATATGTGTCATAAATGGACGAACCGGAAGTTTGCCAAATCGGCGCAAGGTATTTGACCGGGATGATTGTATATGAAATCCGGCAGAAGGTTGGCGATGCGGAAAGCCCGGCACCCGTCTATCATTGGCCGGGGCAGATGTAATATATTACCCATCATGTGACATGCATAATTTAAAATGATCCAGGAAATAAATTTGGCTGCATATTGTATCGAATATAGCAGGGTGGTTAGTGTGAGATGGATTATAAAACACCACAGAGCAATATGCATGTCTACCAAAGGACAGAAACAGTATTTATGAACATAAGTTTTTATTATCATTCCTTGCGCCGGGATTTGACGAACTTTTCTTATTTACATCATCTGAAATTTGACAGTTTTCTTGTCAGCATGCACCAATCGGGCACGCATTGGCTGAAATACATGCTGGCTTCCGCCATATCTGCAGAATACAAGCTACCTATGCCAAAATACAATCATGCAAATGAAATAATACGTGGATATAAGGAGCCGCAAATTTACCCAAATATTCCGCGTATCGGCCACAGTCATTCCATTCCAAGCCCCCTGTTCAAGTCAGACTTGCTGAGAAGCATAATTAAACATCCGCCCTATGTGGTTCTTGTTCGTGACATACGGGATTCACTGATATCTTGTTATGAAAAATGGAAATCCAGGTATGATTGCGATTTTTCCGAGTATTTGCGGGGCGATGTAAAAGGAATCAGATTTCGTCAGAATGACATATGGTGGTGTATTCGTTTTTTGAACACATGGGGAAGTGTCATAAAAAAACATCCGCAAACCACCCTGGTGGTCAGATATGAAGATCTTCGGCTCGATCCAGCGTGTCATCTAAACAGGATAAATAATTTTATGGCATTGAAGCTGGGCAGAGACTCCATAGAGTTTGCCATTAGCGAGTCCACCAAGGACAAGATGAAAGACAAAAACGATCCTGTCCAACCCATAGGTGCGGGTGTTGTGAGAGACGACCATGCCGCAGAAAAGGAGCATTTTACTGCGGCAGACAAGGAGTTTTTAAAAAAGGTGTGCGCCAGGTTTCTGAAACACAATTTTGGATATAAATATTAACAGTGGCCTGCTTCATGCCAGCTCTTCATAGAGATCCACGGTCTGTTGTAGCATTGCCTGCAGCGTAAACAGGTTATGATAGGGCGCTAACGGCGTGTTGTTGAAGAATTCCTGCAACTTGGCAATCGCCGCCGATTGGTCGAATGGTTTTACCAGGCCGGCAGGAAAGATGGCATTGAGTATTTCAGAGGCGCCCCCGTGGTCATAGGCAATCACCGGCGTCCCCAGGTACAATGCTTCCAGGGCCGTGCGCCCAAAGGCCTCGGGTTCTCTTGCCAAAGACATGACCACGTCGGAAATGGCCATGATTTCTTTCAGGTCGTCCCGATGTCCCAGGAAGGTAATGTCTTCAACAAGATCGCCGTTTCTTACGGCCGCGATCAGTTCATTGTAAAATGATTTTTTGCGGACGTGAGGTGCGCCGACAATCAGGCCATGTATCGGGAGGCCACATTTTTTTGCTGTTCCGATAATTTCGATGAAGTCTTCCTGACCTTTCCAGCGTGTGATGCGAGCCGGCAGTGTGGCAATATACTTGTCTGCGAGTCGCGGATGTTGTTCCTGCCATACAGCCAGCCAGGCATCGGGAGGCCGATATCCATGCGGAAACTGTTCTTCTGAAACACCGCGATGGATCAGGCGGATATTGGCGCTGTCGGTGTTTGGATAGTTATCAAGTATATAGTTGCGAATGTAATCGGAAATGGCGATTACGCGTTCACCGCGGACCATGATACTGCTGTAACAGTTTATGGCATAAGGCCCATGTATGGTGGTCACGAAACGAGGACGGTGTTGAGCGGGCAAGGATCTCCAGGCCAGATAACAGATCCATGCCGGCATTCTTGAGCGGGCGTGCAGGATGGTGACATTTTCTCCGACAAGAATTTGTCTCAAGCGCGGTATATGGCGCAGAGTAAACAAGGACTTTGTCCCCAGCGGCAGCATAATGTGTTCGCTGCCCTCCGCGATCAGTCTGTTTACCAGCCTGCCGCCGGCGGAGGCAACAAGCGAACGGTGCCCGCGCCTGACCAGCGCCTGTGCAACTTCAAGTGTGCCGCGTTCCACGCCACCAACTTCAAGCTCCGGCAATACCTGAAGCACGGTAAGTTTGTTTGTGGGATCAGGCGATGTGTCCGGCATAGACGCGCAAAGAGGGCTTGAAGTGAAACCTGGTTTGCATGATCCGGAGGCCGTGTTTCCCCAGAAGGCGCGAGAGGGTGTGTTTGCTGAAATAATAAAGATGTTCCGACGGTTTTATCTCGCCCCATGACGACAGGTTCCGGGGTACACGCCAGTGTTTTATATCGGGAGTGATAATATCAATTATACCGTCGGCGGCCAGGATTCTTTTCAGTTCCTTGACAAGGAGGTTAAGGTCGGGCACGTGTTCAATTACATCATAGAGCGAGATCACGGAAAAATAACCATCAGGGTATTTCTGATCTTCGAGAAAGCCCTGTTGTATATTGGAAAGTCCAAGCTGGTTGCGCGCATAAGCCACGCCCCATCCTTCAACATCAACGCCGTGCCCTTCAAAACCCGCCTCGTTGGCGGCCATGACCACAAGGCCTATGGAGCAACCCACATCCAGCCACCTGCCGGCGCAGACAAATTTTTTGACGCGATTTACCCAGCGCCTGCAGCGTCGAAGTTTCTTGTCCGCCTTGTTGGCATAATGTTCACTATAGGCGTGGTCGTATGTCATGAGCGATTGTTGCGGAACAGGGCGCGGGTTGATCAAGACCAGACCGCAGTCGTTACATTCTACAAAAGGCTCATTGTCTTTGGTAAAAAGACGGGCAAAGGTTGCGGAAGCACAGATCGGACAGGATATTTGCTGCCATTTTTCTGGCGCCGGTTTGTTGAACGGTGATTTATGCGTCATATTGATCAGGCTGTGACTCTGATGGTCATGACCGGCCTGCCGTCAAAAATCCGCCAGCTGACCATATCTTACGGAGTCACCCTGCAGTGAACACCCAGTGTAGTCAATCCTTCAATACGTATTCCGTGCCGCAGTACGGGCATCGTGCACGGCCGGTTGCTTCAATCGGCAGATAAACACGTGGATGGGAGTTCCACAGGCTCATGGAGGGCAGGGGACAATGCAGCGGCAGGTCCCGCCTGCTGACGTCAATACGACGTTGTTCATCAGGTACGCTTCCCGTGTGTCCTTCTGTTCCGGCAGAGTTCATTTTGATAATCCGCGGTTAGACATGAGTCAACCAGGCGCTGTGTTGGCGCAGTCTCCCATGGACCACGTCGAAGTATAGGGTTTGCAGTTTTTCTGTTACCGGTCCCCGCCCCCCATTGCCGATGGTCCGCCCATCCAGCACCCGGACCGGAGTAACCTCGGCGGCGGTGCCGGTAAAAAAGGCCTCGTCGGCGACATATATTTCGTCGCGTGTAATACGTTTTTCCTTTACTTTCAGTCCACATTCACCGGCAAGCGCAATAATGGTGTCGCGTGTGATCCCTTCCAGCGCGGATGTCAGGTCCGGCGTCAACAGTTCGCTATTGCGGACCAGGAAAATATTTTCACCGCTACCTTCGGCGACATAACCTTCACTGTCCAGCAGCAGGGCCTCGTCGTAACCACAGTCCAGCGCCTCCTGCAACGCCAGCATGGAATTCAGGTAATTGCCGTTGGCCTTGGCCTTGCACATGGTGATGTTGACGTGATGGCGGGCATAGGATGACGTCTTGACCCGGATCCCTTTCTCCAGCGCCTCCTTGCCCAGATAGGAACCCCAGGCCCAGGCCGCCACCATGACATGCACCTTGAGGTTTGCTGCATGCAGACCCATGCCCTCGGCGCCGTAGAAGCACATCGGGCGGATATAGGCGGTATCCAGTCCGTTGTCGCGCACCACCTTGCGGCACGCGTCATTGATGGCCGCTTTGTCAAAGGGCATGGGCATGCGCAATATGTGCGCGGAACGGAACAGGCGATCAGTATGGTCCTGCAGGCGAAAAATGGCCGGCCCCTGACTGGTATGGTAGGCGCGGATGCCTTCGAACACACCCATGCCGTAGTGCAGGGTGTGGGTCAGTACGTGTACCTTGGCCTCGCGCCAGGGCACCCATTGGTTGTCCAGCCAGATAACGCCATCGCGATCCTGCATCGCCACTTCAGTTTCTCCCGGTCCAAGTTTGTTGGTGTTCACAAGGAGTGCTATTCCATCACAGTCATTGCTTTGTGACAAACGTGATCTTGCGCGCAAAAACAAATATTGCAGACCTGTTGTTATTTCCCCGGGACGTAAAGATAATAGTCTGTATGAACGCGCAAGTTGTTAAGGAAATATCACCACAAACAGCCTGGGAAATCCTCCGGGAGAATCCGGGCGCGGTCCTGATCGATGTCCGCAGCACGATGGAGTATGACTACGTCGGACATCCGCTCGATGCCGTCAATATCCCCTGGAAGGAAGCACCCGCATGGCATGTCAACCCGGATTTTGCCGGCAAGGTCAGGGAGATGCTGTTGTCCAGACAGGAGATCAATACGGAAATCGAATCGTTGCCGTTGCTGCTGATTTGCAGGAGCGGCAAACGCTCGCACGAGGCGGGGGAGGAGCTGACGCGGCACGGTTTCAGGAACGTCTACAATGTGGCAGAGGGATTTGAAGGCGATCGTGACGGCGACAATCACCGCAGCACGATCAGCGGCTGGCGTTTTCGTAATCTCCCGTGGGAACAGTCCTGAGTAACTAAAATTAATGTAGGGCCGGTTTTAACCAGCCGCATGCATTTACGGAGGCAGAACCGATTGCGCCTGTTCACTGTCTTTTCTGCCCTCGAAACGAGCTGCCATAAACAGGCCCAGCTCGAACAACAGCCAGAGTGGAACAGAAAGCAATATCTGTGATAAAACATCCGGCGGCGTCAGGATGGCGCCTATGACAAAGGCGGCGATAATGATATAGGGACGGGAACGGCGCAGGACAGCCGTTGATATGATCCCGGACCAGACCAGCAGGATTGTTAACACCGGAACTTCGAATGCCAGGCCAAAGGCCAGGAACATGGACAGGACAAAATCCAGGTAGTGACGTATATCAGTCATGATGGCAACGCCCTCCGGGACGGTTGTCGCCATGAATCCAAAGAACATCGGCAATACTATAAAAAAAGCAAAAAGGATGCCCGTATAGAAAAGCAGGATACTGGAGATCAATAATGGCAGCGCAAAACGCCGCTCGTTGTCATAAAGGCCAGGGGAGATGAAAGCCCATACTTGGTACAGGATATAAGGCATCGCCGCGTACAACGAGAGATAAAATGCAAGCTCGAGCGGCGCAAAGAATGCCGAGCCGACCTCCGTGGCTATCATGGCATTGTTGCCGTGCAAGTGTTCAAGCGCCGGCGCGGCAACCAGACGATAAACATCATTGGCGAAATATCCCAGAACCAGAAAAAACACAACAACGCATAAAATACAGCGCAGCAGGCGCGCCCGCAGTTCGATTAAGTGGGAGATAAAGGTCTGTTCCCGTTCACCGGGGGACTGACTGGATGGATCAGCCGCCATCGCTGTCCTGGCGGGGTTCCCGGGGCGTATCGGATTTTTTATCGGCCCCGGGCAATGGGGCCGGCTTGAATCCGGGCTGTCTGTCGGGCGCGGACTGTATCAGGTCATCCAGCTTCGCGATATTTTTTTCCAGATCCGTATGGTCGTCCACGCGTAGTTCGCGCTCCAGCTCAAAGCGCGCGTCATGGATAAAACGCCTGATCCTGCCCGCCCACCTTCCCGCTTCCCGCACAAAACCGGGCAGCTGTTCCGGCCCGACGACCAGCAAGGCAATAACGGCGATGACGACCAGTTCCCAGAAGCCTATATCAAACATGGTTTACGCAGCCCCGGGGACAAGACATTCGTGGCCAGGCGAGCGGGATTATGCGTCCTGGTTTTTGTTTTCGCTGGAAGACTTGTTGGAGTCGCCGCCGGGCAAGGTGCCCGTTTTTTCGGGTTCATTGCCGGATGCGTTTTTATCTTCGCCTTCGCGAAAGGCGTCGCGAAAACTTTTTATGGCACTGCCCAGGTCTCCGCCGAGGCTTTTAAGTTTTTTGGTGCCGAACACGAGGGCGACGATCAGCAGAATGACCAGTAATTCGCGGAAGCCAATACCCATAATTTATATCTCCAGTTTTTTTAACAGGTTGATGCAAAACTACTGTGCGGCCCGTCTGCTTTGTCGCGTGCTCGCTCGTCCCTCGCTTATCTATTTGATATGTCTCGGGACTCGCTCCGCGGCTTCGCGCAGCCAGACCTGCTCGTTACGTTTTGCATCAACCTGCTAACGGCAGTGCCGTTCATGATGACGCCTGCTTTTTGTTTCTGCCGGCCTTTTCTTCAAGGCCGGACTTGCCAAAACGTCTCTCCAGTTCCGCCAGTATATCCTCCGGGCCGAGGCCGGACCGGGCCAGCAGCACCAGCGTGTGAAACCAGAGATCGGCGACTTCATGGATTATAGCGGTTTTGTCACCGGTGTTTGCCGCCAGGATGACCTCGGTCGCTTCTTCGCCGATCTTTTTCAGGACCGCCTGCAGGCCGCGTGCATAAAGGTCTGCAACATAAGAACTGGCGGGGTCGGCCTGTTGGCGTTGTGCAATGACGTCCGCCAGCCGCCTGAGCACCTCATCGGTCATATTGCACCTGTATATAACATGATCCAATTAGCATACCCCTTATTTCCGGGGGTAGATATCCTTGGGGTCTTTCAGTGGCTGGCTTGTGACCAGCCACCGGCCGTTTTCCAGGCGGTGAAAAAAGCAGCTTGCTCTGCCGGTGTGGCAGGCGATGCCGCCCGTCTGGCGTACTTTCAGAATGACCGCATCGCGGTCACAGTCGAGATAGATGTCCCGGACTTCCTGTACATGACCCGATTCTTCTCCTTTCTGCCAGAGCCGTTGCCGCGATCGTGACCAGTAAACCGCCTTGCCGGTTTGCGCTGTTTTCGCCAGTGCCTCACGGTTCGTCCAGGCCAGTGTCAATATTTTCCCGGTATCGCAGTCCTGCGCTATGGCAGGCACCAGTCCGTCGTCTCCCCATCTGACCTCATCCAGCCAGCCGGTGTTATCGCTCGTGGACATGGCTACAGTCTAACGTCAATGTTGTGCTGCTTCATCATCAATTTGGCCTCGGCCACGGTGTGTTCACCGAAGTGAAATATACTGGCCGCCAATACGGCATCAGCCTTGCCCCTGAGCACACCCTCCACCAGGTGTTCCAGTGTGCCGACGCCGCCCGAGGCAATCACCGGAATGGTCACAGCCTCGCTTACCCGGCGCGTCAATTCCAGATCAAACCCGGCACGGGTGCCGTCACGGTCCATGCTGGTCAGCAGGATTTCTCCGGCGCCCGTCCCCTGCATGTTCCGCGCCCAGCGGATCGCGTCGAGGCCGGTGGCAGTGCGACCGCCGTGGGTGTAGACCTCCCAGCCGGACTCCGTGACGCCTGTGTGTTTAGCATCGATGGCGACCACGATACACTGGGCCCCGAATTTCGCCGAGGCCGCCCTGACGAACCCCGGTTGATTGACCGCCGCCGTATTGATGCTGATCTTGTCTGCGCCGGCGTAGAGCAGGTTGCGTATGTCATCCAGGGTGCGGATGCCGCCGCCCACGGTCAGCGGAATGAACACCTGACTGGCGACGTCGGCAACGACATCGATCATGATGTTGCGTTTATCGCTGCTGGCCGTGATGTCGAGGAAGGCAAGTTCGTCCGCGCCCTGTTCGTCATAACGGCGCGCGATCTCGACGGGGTCGCCGGCGTCGCGTATATCAATGAAACGCACGCCCTTGACTACCCGGCCGGCGTCAACGTCCAAACAGGGGATGATGCGCTTGGCCAGGCCCATGGGCAGGCCGGGCTAGAAGCGGGGTGTGCCAGGGCAAAGCTGGTCCGCAAGTTTCTGTGCGGCGGTGAAATCCAGCGTCCCCTCGTAGATGGCGCGGCCGGTTATGGCGCCGGCAACACCGTCGGTGGCGGCCGCGCACAGGGCGCGGATATCATCCAGATTGGTGATGCCGCCGGAGGCTATCACCGGCACAGTTACCTCCCGGCACAGATCAATCGTGGCCTCTATGTTTATGCTGTTCAACATGCCGTCACGGCCGATGTCCGTAAAGATGATCGCGGCAACGCCTTCATCCTCAAAGCGCCTGGCCATGTCGATTACGTCGTGGTGCGACAGTTTCGACCAGCCGTTGGTTGCGAGCCTCCCGTTCTTTGCATCCAGGCCGACGATAATATGGCTGGGGAATTCGAGACAGACGTCGGAAACAAAGTGCGGGGTGGTAACGGCCTTGGTGCCCACGATGACGTGGCTCACGCCGGCATCCAGATACGTCTGAATGGTGTCTTCATCGCGTATGCCGCCTCCTACCTGGACGGGGACATCGGGAAAGGCCGCGGCGATCTCGTGGATGATCTCCGCGTTGTACGGTTTGCCGCCGACCGCGCCGTCCAGGTCAACGATATGCAGGCGCCTGGCGCCTGCCTTTACCCAGCGTTTGGCCATCTCCAGCGGTTTTTCACTGTATACGGTTTCTTCGTCCATGCGCCCCTGACGGAGACGTACACAACGGCCTTGCTTAATATCGATAGCCGGAATTAACAACATCAGTTGTCCTTGGCTGAAAGTGTGTAAGTCACATGATTAGGACCAGCAGGGGATTGGGGGCGTTATAGAGGCTTCATAAAGGGTGTCATTAATCAAATTCTAGCACAAGGATTTTTGATAATAAAAAGAGCTTTGTGCCAGCCCCTGCTAATGTGCCTCGTCCCAGTTCTTGCCTATGCCAATATCAACCGTCAGGGGCACGGACAACTCCGCGGCGCCGGACATGATCCGGCGGGTCGCCGCGCGAACGACGTCCACGACCGGTTCTTCGACCTCCAGCACCAGTTCGTCGTGGACCTGCATGATTAATCTGGCGTTGATTTTTTCGTTCAGGATCCAGGCATCGACCCCGATCATGGCGCGTTTGATGATATCGGCGGCCGACCCCTGCATGGGTGCGTTGATCGCGGTGCGTTCGGCATACTGTCTTAGTGCTACGTTGCGCGAGTTGATCTCGGGCAGGTACAGGCGCCGGCTGAAAATGGTCTCGACATAACCCTGCTCCCTGGCCCGTACACGCGTCCCGTCCATATAGTTCTTTACGCCGGGGTAACGCTCAAAATAGCGGTCAACATAGTCTCGGGCAAGGCCGCGATCGATCCCGAGCTGCTTCGCGAGCCCGAAGGCGGACATGCCATAGATCAGGCCGAAGTTAATCACCTTGGCGGCGCGTCTTTGCTCCTGCGTGACGGCGGCGGGAGTGACGCCGAAAACCTCGGCGGCCGTCATTTTATGGATGTCCTCGCCTCGGGCGAATGCCGCAAGCAGTCCCTGGTCGCCGGACAAATGCGCCATGATGCGGAGCTCAATCTGCGAGTAATCAGCGGCGAGCAGGACGCATCCGGGCGGCGCAATAAACGCCTGGCGGATGCGCCGGCCCTCTTCGGTGCGCACCGGGATGTTCTGCAGATTCGGGTCGGACGAGGACAGCCGGCCCGTAGCGGCGACGGCCTGGTGATAAGATGTATGCACCCGTCCGGTGCGCCTTGAGATCTGTTCCGGCAGCCTGTCCGTGTAGGTGGATTTCAATTTGCTGAGGCCGCGGTGCTCGAGGATAAGCCTGGGCAATTCATATTCCAGGGCCAGATCCTGAAGCACGGATTCAGCCGTGGACGGCTGGCCCGTGGGCGTCTTCTCCAGCACCGGCAGTCCCAGCTTGTCATAGAGGATGGCCTGGATCTGCTTGGGCGACCCCAGGTTGAATGTTTCTCCCGCAATAGTGTAAGCGTGTTCCTCGAGTTGCCGCATTTTCCCGGCCAACTCCGTGCTTTGCTGCAAAAGCATATCTGCGTCGATGGCCACGCCCTGACGTTCCATCCGGGACAGTACGGGCAGGAGCGGCATTTCAATCTCCGTGTACAATTTTTCCATGGCAGGCTGTTCCGTTATCCGGGGCCAGAGCGCCTGATGCAGACGCAGTGTCACTTCGGCGTCTTCGGCCGCGTATTCCGCCGCCTTGTCGACAGGCACCTTGTTGAAGGTAATCTGTTTTGCGCCCTTGCCCGCGACGTCTTCATAGGAAATGGTTTTTTTATTGAGGTATTTCAGCGCCAGCGAGTCCATGTCGTGGCGCGTGGCGGTGCTGTCCACCACGTAGGACTCCAGCATGGTGTCATGCCGGCAGCCTTGCAGGTTAATCCCGTGGTTGGCCAGTACGTTCATGTCATATTTAAGATGGTGCCCCACCTTGAATCTGCCGCTGTCTTCGAGCATTGGTTGCAACAGGCGTAGCGTCTCGTCCCTGTCCAGTTGCGCCGGCGCCCCGGGGTAATCATGGGCGAGCGGCAGGTATGCCGCGCGTTCAGGCAGTACAGCGAAGGAAACTCCCACGATCTCGGCCTCGATGTAATTGAGGCTGGTGGTCTCGGTATCGAACGCAAACAATTCAGCGTTTCTGAGCGTTTCCATCCATTCCGTGAGTTCAGCCTTGGTCAGTATGGTCTGGTATGCACAGATATGGCTGTCCTGCGGCGACTCGTTGTGCGCCGCTGGTGATGCGGGGCCGGTCAACCATGATTTCATCTGCCAGCGATCCAGTTGTTCCTGCAGCACGGCCTGGACGGGCGTTGTGGCGATCAGTTGTTCCGGCACGCGGTCGAGCGCCACGTCGCATTTCAGCGTAACGAGTTTCTGGGACAGGGGGAGCGAGTCAATACTGGCGCGCAGATATTCGCCCACCTTGCCGGGGATGCGATCAGCATGGGCAACAATGTTTTCCAGGGAGCCATATTCGTCGAGCCATTTAGCCGCGGTCTTGGGGCCGACCTTGGGTACGCCGGGGACGTTGTCAACACTGTCGCCAATCAAGGTCAGATAATCAACAATGCGCCCGGGCGGCACGCCGTATTTTTTCTTTACACCTTCCGCATCCACGATAATGTATTCCATGGTGTTGATCATGCGGATGTGTTCATTGACGATCTGCGCGAGGTCCTTGTCGCCGGAAGAAATGAGCGTGTCTATTTCCCTGGCCGCGGCCTGCGTTGCCAGCGTGGCGATGACATCGTCGGCCTCAACACCGTCTATCATCAGGATCGGCAGTCCGAGCGCGCGAATCAAATCGTGTATGGGTTGCACCTGCTGCACCAGTTCCTCCGGCATCGGCGGACGGTGTGCCTTGTATTCCGGGAAAATAGTGTGGCGGAAGTTTTTGCCTTTCGCATCGAAGATCACGGCGAAATAGTCCGGCTTGTAATCCTGGAGCAGTTTGCGCAGCATGTTGATGGTGCCATAGATGGCGCCGGTGGGTTCGCCCCGGGAGTTTCTCAATGCCCGCAGCGCGGGTACATGGAAGGCGCGGAACAGATAATAGGAGCCGTCGACCAGGATTAGTAATTTCTTCTTCACGGTTTCCATTTGGCGGAAAGCCAGTATGATATGGAGCCATTATGAATGAGCGCACCAAATATGCACAGCGGGTCATCAATGACTCGGAACTCACCCGCGAGTCCTGGAAGGTGTTCCAGATCATGGCGGAGTTCGTCGAGGGTTTCGAGAAACTTGCGGTAATAAAACCCTCGGTCAGCATGTTCGGCTCGTCGCGGTTCGGGGAGGGACATCCTTATTATGCGCTCGGCGAGAACATAGCCCGGTTGTTGTCCGACGCCGGTTTCTCCGTGGTCAGCGGGGGCGGGCCGGGACTGATGGAGGCATTCAATCGCGGCGCCCATGCCGGGCGCTCGCAGAGCGTGGGTCTCAATATCCAGTTGCCGCACGAACAGTCGGGCAATGCCTATCAGGACATCTCACTCTACTTCCGCCATTTTTTCTCGCGCAAGGTCATGTTCGTAAAATATGCCTCGGCCTATGTGGTGTTGCCCGGAGGTTTTGGTACACTGGATGAGCTCGTTGAGATACTGACGTTGATACAGACGGGCAAAAGCAGGCAGATCCCGATCATCCTGGTGAAAGGGGCCTACTGGAGAGGGCTTATTGAATGGTTCAAGGGGACAGTGGTTAAAGAAGGGGCCATCAGTGCTGACGACCTTGGCCTGTTTCGGATCGTGGAAGAGCCACAGCAGGTGGTTGACGCGATTTTCGGTTATTATAAGGACAGGAATATTGAAATGACGGCGGAAGAACGCCACAGACAGTTGGAGTTATAGGAACCAGAAACAACCGGGAAATGCAGGCATGAACAGGAAATCTTTCTTATTGGTGTTATTGCTCGGTTCCGGCGCTGTCTATGCCGGGGATGCCGCACAGGGCGGCCTGGAAGATGTTCCGGAACCGCCAAGGCTGCCGCAACAGGTGGAAAGCGGCGAGGCGATGGAGCTGGAGCCGCAGGTGACGATTATTCACAGGGAAGACGCGACCATTGAGGAGTACCGGATTAACGGCCGCCTCTATAAGATCAAGGTTACACCGGTTGTTGGTCCTCCGTATTATCTTGTCGACAGGAAAGGAGACGGCAAGTTCAATACCCGCATCAATAACATCTACGAGGACATCCCGGTGCCCCAGTGGGTATTGTTGACCTGGTAATTCTGCAGAACGCGCGACAAGTTGTTCCCCGGTCACTTCTTGAGCAAACACAGGGACTAAGGCGCTCTCCCGGTTTTTCTTGCCAGGAAAACCAGCCCGGGCTTTTTGTTCTTGTAGAATTTCACAATACTGAACCCGTATTTTTCGAACAGGACCGTCACCGTCTTCCTGTTAAAAAACTGTACATGGATCGGCGGGCAGAACACGTCCCACTGTGTGATATCGCCCGGGACTTTCGGGTGTCCTGAATCAGGTGTGGTGATATAAACATGGGCATCAGGCGCAGCCAGCCTGTCCAGCACGCGCATGTACAGGTTTACGTCGCTGACATGTTCGATTACCTCTGATGAATAGATGAAACCGTATTGCTGGTCCGAGGCAAGTAACTCTGCGAAGTTGCAGCAAATAAAGCGCGATCTTTTGAAGCGGGATCGCGCATAGCTTACGGCGTTTTCGCTGATATCTATTCCTGTGGCTGATCTTGCCACCAGGCTCAATGCGTATATTACAAATCCGCCACCGCATCCCAGGTCGAGAATGTCCCGTCCCCTGGCGTAGGGATAAAAACGCGGCAGTTTGACAAGGGCCCGGCGCAGTCTTGACCCGGACTTGTTATACGTCTGCTCCGCCTCTTTGTCCGTGTCCACATATTGTGCGTTAAGTTCCGCCTGTACAGGCATAGGATCAAGAAAGATGAACTCACACCGCGCACAACGATAAAAACTGTACCCGTCCTTTTGTGCAAGGAATTCAATACCCGTGGATGAACAAACTGCACATTTCTGCATGACTGGCGCCGGGGCAGCTATGGCGGTGACAGCAGGAACAGAGTGGCGAGACCGAGAAAAGTCATGTAGCCGACCACGTCGGTGACGGTGGTCAGGACCACGCCTCCGGCAATGGCGGGATCGATGCTGAAACGTTTCTGGATCAGCGGAATAATGACGCCGGCCAGGGCGGCCACGCTCAGGTTGGCCAGCATGGCAACGCCTATGATTATGCCGACGGACCAGTTGTGAAACCACAGGATCACCACGACGGACACCACGCCGGCCCAGACCAGCCCGTTCAGGAACCCGACTGCGAGTTCTTTCAGTAATAACGCCTGCGCATTGGCCCGCCCGATCTGTCCCAGTGCAATTCCCCGTACCGTCACCGTCAGTGTCTGGCTGCCTGCAATCCCGCCCATGCTGGCGACGATCGGCATCAGGATCGCCAGTATGACCACGTGTTGTATGGCCCGTTCAAACTGGCCAATTACCATGGATGCCAGGAAACAGGTTGCCAGATTTATTCCAAGCCAGATCGCGCGTCGCCGGGCGCTGGTGAATACCGGTGCAAACATGTCGTCTGCACCCAGTCCGGCCATGCTCCTGACCGTATGCTCGGCTTCTTCCTGGATGACGTCCACCACGTCATCGATGGTAATGCGCCCGAGGAGCATGTTGTTTTCGTCAACCACGGCCGCGGAAAACAGGTCGCGCTGTTCAAACATTCTGGTGACCTCGGAGGCAGGGGTGTGTGCGGGTATCCCGGTCTCGGCGGTCATGATTTCACCGACGTTTGTTTCCGGGTCTTTGCTTAGAATATCCGCCAGGGACAGTACACCGAGATATTTGTTATCGCGATCGACCACCATGAGGTTGTCGGTCTTTTCCGGGATCTTGCCCAGCAGCCGGAGATAGCGCATGACGACATCAAGGGAGACGTCCGCGCGTACGGACACGACGTCTATGTTCATGAGACCGCCGGCGGCGTCTTCCGGGTAAGACAACACGGAGGCCAGGCGCTGGCGGTTCTGTTCATCCATGGCCAGCAACACCACGCCCCTGATCCCTTCTGGCAGATCCTGAACGATGTCAGCCGCGTCGTCAGTGTCGAGGTTGCGCGTGGCCCGGGCCACCTCGTGCGGGTGCATCTGTTGCAGAAGTTCCGTGCGCACAGTCTCCTGTAATTTCGACAGGACGTCCCCGGCGATATCCGGCCCGATCAAACTCCACACGGCCCCGCGCGCCTTGCCCGGCAGACCTTCGATAACATTCGCGATCTCGGATGGATGCATGGCGCGTAACAATTCGCGCACGGTCGCGGTGTCTTCGGCGCCCAGCGCCTGATACAACCTGTCGATCGGTTCCTGAAGGGTTCCCTGGCGGGTCAGTTCATTCATGCATGAGAGCGCGCCGATATATCAGTTAAGGAAACTCTGCATAAGTCCGGGTGTAATTTTGAATTATGCGAAGATAACTTAAGTGTATCAATCACGGACCGTGATGGATAATTTATTTTCGCGCGCAAGCAGATGCCATGCGCGGGCGTGGACATTGATACGATCACTAAGGAAGCTCTGAAGAAGTTGTAGGGCAGGTCTGTGACCTGCCATCATTTAATGGCAAATCGCAGATTTGCCCGGTCGCTGATTATGAGTGATCCAAAGAATTATGAGGTTTGTTTAGAGTGCCGGATTTGCCAGGGACATAATCTCGGTTACTTCCTGGCTGTCCCCGGCGGCCAGGATCTTGTCTTTCAGCAGAGACAACTGGCCCAGCCTGCTCTCATTAATGATCTGTTTGATTTCAAGAAGCGCTGCGGGATGCACGCTGAACTCGCGCAGGCCGAGACTGAGGAGGAGATGTGTATATTGCGGTTCGCCCGCCATCTCGCCACACATGGCCACGGGGGTATTCGCCATCCGGCCGGCCTGGATCGTGCCGTGGATCAGGCGCAATACGGCGGGATGGAGCGGGTCATACAGATAGCTGACCTCTTCGTTAACGCGATCTATGGCAATGGTGTACTGGATCAGGTCATTGGTGCCGATGGACAGAAAATCCAGGCGGCGGGCAAACAGGTCCGCGCAAACGGCCGCCGCCGGCACCTCGATCATGCCACCCACGGGAAGATTATGGTCGTAGGGGATATTGCCTGCGTCCAGTTCCGATTTTATTTCCTCGATCATCCCGATGACCTGCTCCATTTCATGCAGGTTTGACAGCATCGGGATCATTATTCTGACGGGGCCGGACACCGAGGCGCGCAGGATCGCACGCAGCTGCGGCCGGAGCAGACCCGGCTCCTTCAGGCACAGGCGTATGGCACGAAGTCCCAGTGCCGGGTTGGACGATGACGGGCCGCTCTGGCGTCCGCCGTCAACCTGTTTGTCGGCGCCCAGGTCGAGGGTGCGGATGGTGAGGGGCAGTCCGTCCAATATCTCTATGACCTTGATATAGGTTGCGTAATGCTCTTCCTCGTCCGGCGGCGCGTCGCGGTTCATGTAGAGGAATTCGGTGCGGTACAGTCCGACGCCGGACGCCCCGACCTCCATGACGGTGGCAAAATCACGGGGCAGCTCAATATTGGCCTGGAGTTCGATCGAAATTCCGTCCAGGGTCACGGTGGGTTTCCCCTTGAGCCTCGTCAGCCCGGAGACATATTGTTTTTCCTGTTTCCGCAGTTTCTGGTAGTGGTGCAGCGTCGGTTTGTCCGGGTCAACGAGCACGACGCCTTGCGCACCGTCCAGGATGATGTAATCATCTTCGTTGATGTATTGCAGGGCGTGGTGCAGGCCGACAATGGCCGGTATGCCGAGACTGCGGGCGAGTATCGCGGTATGCGAGGTGGGGCCGCCATATTCGGTCACAAAGGCGGT
>Ga0315281_10006587_pt1 | contig 16496 bp, 18 predicted proteins | sample YL17G07_0_MG_FD_204540 | JGI IMG/M metagenome (GOLD analysis project Ga0315281, IMG submission 204540) | Sediment microbial communities from Yellowstone Lake, YNP, Wyoming, USA - YL17G07_0 | ecosystem: Environmental > Aquatic > Freshwater > Lake > Sediment | place: USA: Wyoming | collected... | reverse complement strand
CATTCCGTGCCCCACACCGCAAGCGGCAAATCCAGCAGGCCCGCGAAAAATTTCCGCCTGTTCGGGTAACCCGCCCCCATGAACGAGATGGGCGAGCCGTATTTTTCCATATCCGGCGCCGGAATATATGCGGGATGGTGAACCGCCGGATCAGCCGCCTGCGGGAGGTATGCCACGTTGCGCGCCCCTGCGCGGGCCAGGTCGTCGAGGAAAGAGCCTTTTTGCATCGCGAAAAAATAGTCGTAATGCGGCGCGAGCGTTTTCCAGTACGGCGTGGCCCGGTGGTTCTCCACGAACCAGAAAATTATGGGAATATCGAGGCCCTTAAGTTTTTCGACGGCGGCGGGGGAGAGCGGCGCCTGCGCCAGGGCCAGTATCATGTCCGGGCGGACGTGGTCGGCGCGCGCGGCGATGCGTTCCCCCAGATAGTCGCTGAAAAGTTTTTTCAACGCCGCCGTGTGTCCCTGATTTGGCGTGACGCCGTCTATGCTCAACATCTCCGCCCTGCGCGGGGTGTTGTCCATGAAATCCACCTCAAACCCCAGTTGGCCAAGCGCCCGCGAGCACGATACCGCAGTGGGGACAGACCCGCCATGCGCCGGGCCGACCACCATTATTTTGAGCCGGTTTTCCGTCGCGTATTTGCGCACCCAGAAAGGCTGGAACAGCAGGTCGTGTCCGCTACGGAATATCCTCGCCGACGGCTCGTGGCTTAGCCACTCGGTTTTACGAGGTGGCAAACCCGGAGCCAACTGCGCGAACTCTTCGGGCGAAACAATATCTGCGCGCCCGATGACGCCGGTCAAATCCCTGTGTTCCAACGCTGATTTGAGCAGGGCGGGGGATGGCTCGACGACGATGACCCGGCCCGGCCTTTCCACGATTTTTTCCAGGTGATAACCGAACCCGAATCCAAAAACGACAAGGGTGGCGTCTTTGTCCTGCGGGGCGGACGCGGAAAATTTTTCGCCCTCTTTCTCCGGGTAATACGGGCTATGCAGGGCCAGCGCCCCTATCTTTGGGACTGGCAGGCCGGAGCGCGACTGTGCTACCGAAAGCTCCGGCATAGCCGCTGTGTTTTCCACCAGTCCCGCAAGCCCTGGGTTTTTCGCGGTGAGCGCCTTGATATTTTTCCCGAACAGTCCCGTCACGCCGTCATCCTCCCAATCCCGGATATTGCCTTGTCCACCTCGCGTTCGAAGGCGGAGGCTATCTCGTAAATGCTTGCGAAAAGCTCCCGGTACGCCTCGATGCTCATCACCAGTTTGTCCCTGTCCTCAAGCTGATCGGCTTTCCGCCGTATTTTCTCCACCCTGTCCAGCGCCCTGTCCATGTGATACCTGTTGATCCTGGCGAAAAGCTCCCTGGTCAGAATGTCGCGGGCATGTTCCCTCATCCCCGCAAGACTGCGCATGGCGGCGGGCTGGGCGTCTGCCAGCTCGCTGATGAGGGGCATGGAAGCTTTGACGGCGCTCAACCCCCTGCCGCAGGCTGTTTTCACGGATCGCCCCTCGTTGCGGGCGGCCCTGAGCGATTCGGCCAGGGTTGCGGCAGTGATTCTATCAGCGTTAAGCCCTTCGAGCGCTCGGGACGGCGCGGTGGTCATTGTCCCTTGACGGCAGTGGCGGGCAACCGCTTCGGCCAGCGAGACGTTTTGCGCCCCGGCGATTCCAATGCCCCCCTCCGTCGCGTTAAGCGCCGGGGCCGGGGCCGAGGTTATGAGAAGCTCGAACCACCGCCGCCAGCTTTCCATCTTGTTATTGGTCAGGACCGGCTCTCCGAATATATCCCGCGCAGGGAACATTCCTGCGGTGACATGCGGGGGCAGGCCGGTGGCGCCGGATTGGGAGGCCATTTGCGTAGTCCCGTCGGCGTGGGTGGCGTTGGCGGAATAGCATAGGTCCTGCCCCACAAAGATGACCGGCGAACATCCCATCTTCATCGCAAGGTCGAAGGCCGCCGTCGCCACGGACCCGCCTGTGCGCACGGAACCTCGCTCGCCGATCACGGTCTCCACCCATTCGAAAAGAGGCTCCACATACCCGGTGAAGACCATGGGGCCCCTGCGTTCTTTTACTATGCGAGGGTTGACGACGGGGTTTAGCGCGTAAAGGGAGTTGGGCAGGTCCACGCCTGCGAGGTGGTGATAATTTTCCTCCTGCGAGTCGAGCGCCACAATGATATCCGGCTCCACCCCGGCGAGCATAAGGGCGCGTACAGCCGTGTCCACCGCGATGATGATGGCCGAACCCTTAATCGAAGGTAGAAGCCGCGCGTTTTTGTTGAGCGAAGGCCCCGCCGCCACGATGATGGCCGGGACGCCGGTGAATTTCCCGAAAAGGCTGGAGACTGGCGGGGATTTTACGATGGCGGGAAGGTTTTCCAGGATATTCCTTCTCCACTCCGGCCCGAGGACCGCAATAGTCTGGGCGTTTTGTTTTCCCATGGCCGTAAGTTCGGCGAGGCGTTGTTTGGTTTCCGCAAAATAGCCCGCATACAGCCCGGATGACCAGTTGTTCTCCAATATGGGAAAATGCGTGATAGTGAACAAAGAGAAAGCCTCTTCCGCCCTGACGATAGTGGCGGCGTGAGGCTTTTCGCCGACGGACAGGAAGACCCGCTCAAGCTGGAACGCCCTGGAAAAATCCTCCTGCGTGACAATGGCGGCGAAAAGGTCCACGTCCGGCTCCACAAGCAATACGAACGTCTGCGGGCCTGTGCGTTCCACCACCTCGGCGAAAAGCCTGCCGGAGCCGAACCCAAGCACGACAACCATCCTTGTTGTGAAAAGCTCCTCGGCCATCATGGTAAGCGCAGGGGGGGCGAGGTCTGGAAGTTTTAGCGTCCCTTCGCCATCCGGCCCTTTGATGGATATTGTCAGCCGTTTTCCGGAGCTCTTGTCCATTTTCACGCGAGGGGAGGGGGGAAGGGAACCGATGCGTTCCGCCAAAATGGGGTCTTTTATGCGGATGGCGGCAAGGTTTTTGGAGAGGATGTCGTTTGTCATCTTTATCTCGCGCAGTCCGCGTTCTCGGCAAAAACCCGGTTCCACCGCATGACGAACCGGCGCATGGGGAAAAGCCCCGCCACAGTCTCCCGCCCCTCTACGCCCAGGGATCGGGCCAGCGCATGGTCGTCCAAAAGATCATCGGCGCAGAGCCGCAATTCGCCCGGATCGCTGGACACGAAACCGTTCACGCCGTTTACGATGAAAGATTGCGGATGCGCGGAGGATATCACGGGAACGCCCGACGCCATAGCCTCAAGCATGGAGAGGTTGTACGCGTCTTCGTAAGGGCTGACGGTTGTGTTGAGGTATAGCCTGTGGGCGGCGACGATGGATTTGAAGGCGCCGAAACAGGCGGGCCGCACCGAGCGTGGAAATGATGGGTTGTGGCCGACAAGGGTGTTTCCCATACCCTCCACAATCCGCTCCTGCAAGTCGAACCCAAGCATGACAGCCCTCTCTTTAACGAGGTTTCCAATCCTTAGCGCCTTCAATATATTACCAGCGTATGGGCCGAACCGGGAAACATCCACCCCGTGGGGGATAACGTCGCCGTCAAACCCCCAGTCCTCTTTCTTCGCAGACGAGACGAACACAAGTTTAACGGCCCTGCGCGCAAGTGGCGACACATGCGAAAGATACTCGTCGCGCGGGACGGTGTTCCCGCCAAGCGCAAGCTCGCCTGTGAGCCTGTTGTGGAACAGGAGTATGGCAGGGGTAGGGAAATCGCAGACCAGCGCGATGTCGGCGAAGTTGTGGCACAGGGCGATGTTGTAGAGGTTTTTGCGAAGCCCGTCACACGCAGTCTTCCACGGGACGATACGCGCGTTTTGCGGAATGGGACGCACGGACAAGTCCCAGCGTCGCAGGAATCCACCAGTGGCGCACGGCTCCACGATGTCGAAGCTATGCCCCGTCTGCGCGAGCATACTGATGTATGGCTCGTGCCAGTTGAAGGTGAGAATCCGCAATCCGCGTTTGTCCATGATCCTTTATTCCACATGCTGGAACCGAGGATAACGCAGAGCGGACGCGAGGGGAATGGAGGATGAGGGAATTGAGGAGGAAGGAGAAGATGAGGAGGATGAGGGAGATGAGGGGAGTGCGGGGTCTTCTTGCCGCTGTCCGGGGTGTTCTTCACCCCGGACTCCTTGAAGCAATCAGGACGGCGGGGTGAAGAACACCCGCGCCGAGCGTAATTTTGAGCCGAATTACCGCTGATGGCGCTATAAGAAATAACAAGCATCGCTTCCCCGTGGTCGCCTGAGCACGGTCTTAATCTTCGTACGAAGAAACGTGGTCGGCAAATGGCAGGGGCGACCCGGTGGGGCGCCCGCCTTAAAGAAGGGCGATTCACGAATCGTCCCTTGTATATTACTAATAGGCGATAAAATGATAGTGAATACTCCTACAGAAGAGGGAATCCGGGGGCAGGCGACCACGGGGAAGCATAAAAGAGAGCCGCAAAAACCCTTGCCCTATTACGCGTTGCGTAATACCATAAGGGCAAAGGTATGATTAAGAGCTTTGCCGATAAAGACACGGAGCGGGTATTCAACCGCCAGCGTCCAAAGCGCCTTCCGGCGGATATTTGGGCGCGGGCGCATAACAAGCTACTTTTGATTCATGCCGTTGAGGATGTAGATGACCTTGCATTTCCTCCCGGCAACCGGCTCGAAAGACTGGGTGGGGATAGAAAAGGGGAGTACAGCGTCCGCATCAATGAGCGATGGCGGATATGCTTCCGATGGAAAGGCGGCGATGCTTATGACGTGGAGATTTGCGATTACCATTAGCTCGAAGGGATGGAGGTCATGATTAAGCCAAAAGCTATTTTCCCGCCAGTGGCGCCCGGCGTGATTTTGAGGGAAGAGTTCATGGAGCCGTTGGGGATAAGCCAGAATGGGCTCGCCCGCGCAATCGAGGTTCCGCCGAACCGGATAAACGAAATCCTGCTTGGGAAACGAGCGATATCGGCGGATACCGCCTTGCGGCTTGCCCGCTATTTCCACAACACGCCCGGCTTCTGGATGAATTTGCAAAGCCATTATGAGATCGAATGCGCGAAGGAAAAGAGCGCTGAAGCGGTCAGGGCTATTAAACCGATCAGGCGCGGCGCATTGCAATTGAAGTGACAAGGGGCGCCGATTTCTTCCCCTCTCCCACTTGCGGGAGAGGGTCGGCCCCGAAGGGGCCGGGGTGAGAGGTGTGTTAACAGAATGATTCGATTTAACTCCCACCCCCTCGCCGCAAAACGGCGGTCCCCCTCTGGCAGGGGGACAAAATGGCGGGTGCGCGCCATTCTCTTCCCGCCGAGCGTAGAAAGGAACCGTGGTCAGGCGACCACGGGGAAGCCAGGAAATAAGCAAACGCAAGGTGGACAGGTTTGAGAAAACCTGCCCCTACTCCCGTTCCTTCTGCAATATCTCCCGCTGGCGTTTGAAGACGTACTGGATAACGTCTTCCTTGTCCACGTCGTTGATGGCGTAGTATTCGCCCGTAACGGCCCACTCGCCCTCTTTTTCCGGGCGTGGCTGGACTTTCGTGACGCGGGCTAGAGAGTCTATCGTCATCAGTGGGTACGAGGGGAATGTCAGCGAAACGAAGATTATGTTCCCGATGCGCAACTCTTTATCCATCCGCAGGCGCAGTCCGCCTTCGGAGACGCTGGAACAGAAGCATTCTTCCATATTGTGCGCGCTGGCGGGTGTTTGGTTCATCAGGTTGACTATATAGTCCAGCTTGCGTTCCAACGCCACCCACATCCTGTAAATGTGAGGGGAGGTCTTCTGGAATTCCGCCAGCTCCGCCAAGTCCTGCGGCATGTCGGTGAAAGAGGGGGGCGGTGTGGTGAGCCGGTCGGACGTGCGGTGGTGGAGTATCTCTTCTTTTAGGGTTTCCGAATCCGGCGCAATCCGCCACTTCGCCTTGAACAGGACTGGGACGCTTATGAAACCGTGTATGAAACGCTCGTTGCTTTCGTTCATGGCAAGACCGCCGGGACGGTTGCGCCCAGAAAATCGAACATCGTTTTTATTCCTTCATTCTTTACCCATATTACATGAAGTCCGGCGAAAATGGTTTTTCGCAGGCGGCTTTTGCCATATCATTAGAGTAGGGACGCGTATGGGCATCCCGCTTACGGGCTCTGCTTGAGGGAAAGTGAAAGCGATGGTTAAGACGAATTCATCCGCCGGGCCGCCGGTCTTCGCGGAGATGGAGGCGATGGGGGAACGGGCGCGGGCCGCGTCCCGCAAACTTGCGAACCTTTCATCCACGGTGAAAAACGTTGCGCTCAACAAAATGGCAGACCATCTGGAGGCGCGCTTTGACGAAATAGCCACTGCCAACAAGCTGGATATGGACATGGGCGCGGCGGCTGGCCTTTCCACCGCAATGCTCGACAGGCTACGGCTCGACCAGAAACGGGTGAAGGCGATGGCCGAGGGGTTGCGCGAGGTTGCGGCCCTGCCCGATCCCGTCGGCGAAGTGGCGGGGATGAAGCGCAGGCCCAACGGCATGTGGGTGGGCAGGATGCGCGTGCCGCTTGGCGTGGTGGGGATAATCTACGAGTCCCGCCCAAACGTCACGGCGGACACAGCGGCGCTGTGCCTCAAATCCGGCAACGCGGTGATACTGCGCGGCGGGTCGGAGGCGATACACTCCAACCGCGCCATCGCGTCCATACTCGACGACGCGTCCGCCTCGGCCGGGATACCGCGCAACACGATACAGCTTGTGCCGACGACCGACCGCGAGGCCGTGAAGGCCCTGCTGAAGATGGACAGGCATATTGACGTCATCATCCCGCGCGGCGGAAACGAGCTGATACGCTTCGTGGTGGAGAACTCCACGATACCCGTCATCAAACACGACAAGGGGGTGTGCCACGTTTATGTGGACAAGGCCGCCGACGTCGCGATGGCGGAGAAAATCATCTTCAACTCCAAAGTCCAGCGGCCCGGCGTGTGCAACGCCACGGAGACGCTCCTTGTCCACAAAGACATCGCGGAAAGGTTCCTTCCCCGCGCCGCTGTGGCTCTGCGCGAGGCGAAGGTGGAACTGCGCGGGTGCGAACGGTCGCGGCATATCGTAAGGGACATGAAACCGGCCACAGAGCTGGACTGGTACGAGGAATATCTCGACCTTATCCTGGCGGTGAAGATTGTGGGCAGTTTCGAGGAGGCCGTGGATCACATCGCCAAGTACGGCTCCTCGCATACGGAGTCTATCGTCACCAACGATTACCATACGGCGCAGGAGTTTTTGAAAGTGGTGGATTCGGCCGCCGTGATGGTGAACGCCTCAACGCGTTTTTCCGACGGCGGGCAGTTTGGCCTTGGGGCGGAGGTGGGGATATCCACGCAGAAGCTACACGCCCGCGGCCCGATGGGGCTGGAGGAGCTTACATGCCTCAAGTTCATAGTTTATGGCGACGGGCAGGTGAGGGAGTGATCCGGCCGGGAGTGTTGTCATGAAAGTCGGCGTTTTCGGCGGGGCGTTCAACCCCATACATATAGGCCATCTGGCCGCTGTAAGCGAGGTGGCGGACAAAGCGGGGCTGGACCGCGTATATTTTGTGGTCTCCGCCCGCCCTCCCCACAAGGAAGATCACAACATGGCGTCAGCGCAGGACCGTTACCGCATGGTGGAGATTGCCACCGGGGACAACCCATTGTTCCGCGCAAGCAGGGTGGAGATTGACAGGCCCGGCGTAAGCTACACGATGGACACTATGCGCCATTTCCGCGAGCTGTATGGCGACGATGTGTTTTTCATCGTGGGGCAGGACGCGATGGAGGATGTGGGGTCGTGGCATTCCGCCTCCACGCTCCTGAAAATGTCCAACTTCATAGTCGCAAGCAGGCCCGGGTACGACCAATCCACGCTTATGGAGGTTTTGTCCGTCGTGCTCAACGCGGTTTACAGGAACGTCAAATTGCTCCCGCTGGAGGTGGATGAGGATGGCGTGACCCGGTTGATGCGGGTGGAAGGCTCTGCGTCCACGATACGCATAACGCAGATCACGCCGCTGGGAATATCGTCGTCGCTTATACGCCGCAAAGTGGCGCTTGGCGAGCCTATAAAGTATCTTGTGCCGGACGCGGTTGAGCGTTATCTTAAGAGCGAAGGGCTGTACCGGCGAGAGCCGGAGAAGGGGGGCGCATTCGCCTGAAAACGCCTGGCCTGACCTTAGCCGACAAAACGCGGCTGTGTTATAATTGCGCGCTGGACAAGCAAGCGCAAGACGTGCTGGCCCTCGACGTTAGCGGGATATCGGACGTGGCGGATGTTTTCCTCATCGCCAGCGGGACGAACCGCACACAGGCGCAGGCGATAATCGGCGCCGTTGAGGAAGCCCTCAGGAAAGCCGGGGAACGAAGCTACCACATCGAGGGTTATGAAAACGCCAAGTGGATATTGCTGGACGCGGGCGATATTATCATCCATGTGTTCCAGCCGGAAACCAGGGAATATTATGCGCTTGAGAGGCTGTGGGCCGACGCTTTGGCGTTGGATATTTGAGGGACATGAAAATAGAATGATGGGCGTTTGAGGGTCATGGATAAGGCGAGACTGGAGAAGTTCCGCGGCATGCTTGCCGACATGAGAGGCAGGATCGCGCAGGATTTCGAGCGGGCCGTTTCGGCGGGCGCGGAGGAATTCGGCGCGGATGTCCCCGACGTCAACGATGACGCCACCCGCGCCATTAACCGCACGGTGATGATGGAGATCGGCGGCAAAAGCCACGAAACCCTGGTGCAGATAGACGAGGCCCTAACCCGCATCAGCGCCGGGGATTACGGCGAGTGCATGGAATGCGGCGAAGAAATACCCGAAAAACGGCTGGAGCTTCTCCCATTCGCGCAGTTCTGCGTGAAATGCAAGGAGAGGCTGGAAAAAGAAGGTCCAGAAAAAGAAGGGCCGGAAGGCCTGTAGGCGCGCGGCATGCCATTGCGTCTGCTTTTCCTCCTCACCATAGCCCTCGCCTTTTTCCTCGGCCTCATGTACCTGAACACGGCCCCGATACAGGTCGTTTTATACCCCGGTTATACGCAGACGGCTTCCGTCTCCGTGTTCGCGCTGGGGGCGTACTGCCTGGGCGTGCTGTCCGTTTTCCTTCTCTATTTTTACGACTCGGTGGTTCATGCCGTGGCCTCGATGAAAGAGGCCGCCATCGAGCGCAAGATGCAACGCGCCAGGGCGTTGTGCGAGGCGGGCCGGGACAAAATAATCATACAGAGCTGGCGCGAGGCGGAACAGCTTTTCAACAAGGCCCTTGCGCTGGCCCCGGACAGCGTTCCGGCCATGATAGCCCTCGGCGACCTGAAACGGGAAGGCGGCGAAGTGGCAGAAGCCGTCCGGCTCCATTCGCGCGCGTTGGCGGTGGACCCGGAGTCATCTGCGGCGGGCCTTTCGCTTGCGGAAGATTTTATACGGCAGGGCGCGGTTGGCCCGGCGCTTAATGTCCTCGGCGACGTGCGCCAGATTGCGGGCAGGTCCCTGCCTCCGCTTATCAGGATGAGGGACATATACGCCGGGACAGGCTCCTACGCAGAGGCGTTGGAGGTTCAGAAAGAGATCGTGGCTCTGGTCTCCGGGGAGCGGGCTGTGAAGGAGCGGGAACTTACGGCGTATTTCTACATGAGAATCGCCGAGGGCCATTTTTCCCGAAGCGAGTTTGGCGATGCGGTGGACGGTTATCACGCCGCGATCCGCGCCGATGAGGCCTGCGAACCTGCGTATCTGAAACTGGCCCACACTCTGGCGAGGATCGGGCGCGAAGGCGAGGCCGTCACATCGCTGAGGAAGGGTTTCAACTCCACCCAATCACGGGTCATCCTCAAATCTCTGGTTTCGGCCATTCTTCAATCAGGCGATGTGAAAGCCGCAGAAAAAGAGATCACACAGGCCATGTCGTCTGTTCCAAACGAGCCTGCGTTGAACCTTCTGCTGGCAGGCGTCCACATACGCGCAGGCGATTACCCAGCCGCGCGGCGGGAGTTGGAGAAGGTTGGCGACAACCTTTCCGGCTCCGTCCTTTACCACCTGACAGAGGCTAAAATCCGCCATGCGGAGAATAACGTGGACTGGGCGTTCATGGCGTTGGACAAAGCGTATTTGGCGGCGTCGGAGACGATGTTAACATCGGACGGCGCGTAAGGTAGTCTTGCGGGAGAGTTGAGTAGGTCGCGGCGATAAAGCGGGTTAAAATAAGAACAAGGGAATTTCACGGAGGACAGAATATGTCGTCAGCGAAAGAACGAGTAGAGGAAATCGCGCATAAACTGCCGCCAGACGCCACCTACGATGAGATTATGAGGGAACTTGCGTTTGAGCGGATGGTGGAGCGCGGGCTTGCGGACTCCCGCGCAGGGAAGGTTATTTCCAACGATGAAATGCGGCGCAGGATTGGGCAGTGGCCGATGATAAATTCCATGCACGACAGTCATATTTGTAACAACTTTCACGGACAGCGATGATGACGCTAAACGAAAAGATACTTGCGCCATTGAACGCGGTCATAGACCCGGAGGTGGGGCTTAACATTGTCGAGCTTGGGCTTGTGTACCGCGCGGAAGAAAAAGAGGGGGGGATTTTTGTGGAGATGACCATGACCTCACCCGCATGCCCGTTGGGCGGTTTCATCCAGAAACAGGCGCAAGAAGCCCTGCGCTCCGCGTTTCCACAGGCGACGCAGGTGAATGTGAGCCTTGTGTGGGAGCCGCCGTGGGGGCCGGACAAAATGACGGACGCGGCTAAAAAGAAATTGGGCGTCAAAAAATAACTTCAGGTGGACAGCTATGACCTCTTCTCCATTCTTCAAGCTTCGCCCCCCCATCATGCTGATGGGCATGTTGTCGCTTATCGCCGGGCTTATCGCGGGATTGCAGAGGCTTGGGCTGAACGTGCCTTTTGGGATCGGCCATCTGCCGGAATATCACGGGCCGCTGATGATATGCGGTTTTCTGGGGACTGTCATCGGGCTGGAACGCGCCGTAGCCCTTGGCAGGCTGTACGCATACGCCGCGCCTGCGTTGACGGGAGTGGGGAGCCTTCTGCTGGCCTTTGGCGTGTCGGATGAGTGGGGTAAGATTTTACTTACCTGCGGAAGCCTGATTCTGGCGGCGGTCTTCGTCTCTATCCTGCGGATTCAGATTGCGATGGCGACGGCGTTGATGGGGCTGGGCGCGGGCATGTGGGCTATGGGCAACGCGCTGTGGCTTTCCGGCTGGATTGTGCCAAACGTCACACCCTGGTGGGCGGCTTTTCTGGTTTTGACGATAGCCGGAGAACGGCTGGAGCTATCCCGGCTTTTGCAACTTACACGCGCCGCAAATACCGCGTTCCTTATAGCGGTGGGAGTTTTTGTTTCCGGCGTGGCGCTTACCACGGTGGCGCAAATCGCAGGGTTGAAACTCATGGGGCTGGGCATGATCGGGCTTGCGCTGTGGCTTGGGACGCACGACATCGCGCGGCACACAATAAAAATGACGGGGCTTACCCGGTTCGTGGCCGCGTGCCTGCTGTCCGGCTATGTGTGGCTTGGCGCCAGCGGTGTTTTGGCGTTTTTCGTGGACGGGTTGGGCGCAGGCCCCATGTATGACGCGATGTTGCACTCGCTGTTTTTAGGATTCGTGTTTGCGATGATATTCGGCCACGCGCCGATAATCTTCCCCGCCGTGCTGGAAGTTGCCGTGCCATACACCCCCGCGTTCTACGCGCATCTTGTTGTGCTGGAGATATCGCTGTTGGCGAGAGTCGGCTCCGACATCGGCGGCATAACCAAAGCCGTGACGCACTCCGGCGCGCTCAACGAAGCGGCGTTGATTTTGTTTTTGCTGAATACGATAGTGGCGGTGGTGAGGGGACGTTTGGGCAAATAGCGGGGGAGTTTCAACACCATAGCCATTTCCTCAACCTCTCTCCGCCATCTTAGCGGGGCGAGGGGGCAGTATTTGCGGCGATGCGGTTCGTGTTGTCGTCCTGACGCGAAGAGGAAATCCGGAAATGGAGAGCCTCTACCCCAACCCTTCCTCTATCCCCCTGTTCGCCAACTGGTCCGCCCGCTCGTTCTCCTCATGCCCGTCGTGGCCGCGCACCCATTTCCATTTGACTTTGTGACGGGCGGCGGCGGCGTCCAGCTCTTTCCACAACTCCATGTTCTTGACGGGTTGTTTGCCAGACGTGCGCCAACCGTTTTTCTTCCATGAGAAAATCCACTCGCTCATCCCTTTCACCACATAATTGGAATCGGTGACGAGGGTGACTTCGCAGTGGCTTTTGAGCGCTTTTAACGACTCGATGGCGGCGGTAAGCTCCATCTCGTTGTTGGTGGTGTGGGGTTTGAAGCCGTAAAGCTCCTTCTCCACTTGGCCGTGGCGCAGGATGGCGCCCCATCCGCCGGGGCCGGGATTGCCCTTGCAGGCGCCGTCGCAGAATATCTCCACCTTTTTTACGGCGCCTGTCATAAGGGCAAACCAGCCCGCTTTGACGTTAAACCCGGAATGTGGCTAAAAATCCAGGTCGAACTGGATTGTCACCATGTTTTCGCCCGTGCCAGGGAGTTTAGGCTCGTTAAAAATATGGTATCCCAGCAACGCGCTTACCTGGGGAGAGAACCTCCACGAAAGCCCGAAGGAAGCCGCGCCCAAAACGTTGTACCCACCCATGTAGTCCATAACCAGCCAGAGTTTCGGGCTTATCTCCGCCATGGTCCTGTCATAGGAAAGGAGGACGCCGTCGTTCTCCTTTTGGCCTTTGGTGTTTATTAGCAGTTTGTCGTTCCCCACATAATAGCCAGCGGTGAGCCGCCCGAAGGAGCCCAGGGTTTTGGCTATCTCCATATATAAGATGTTCAAATTGGTGGTTTCCGCCTTCGTCCCAAAATTGTATCCCCCTATGATGAAGGCGGGGAAGTACTTGCCGAGCGAATCCTCTTTTGTCCCCAACTTGGCGTTGAAGTAAAAAGGGTCGTCCGTAGACTCCTTGATGTCTACGCCAATTTCCGCGTCCACGAAATTTGTCTCTAAAGCTCCCAGAGTGATCCCGACGTCCACCGGGGTCATGTGTCCGCCATCCTTTTTGTTTTTGAAAAAGGTTGTATAGTTGTCCACCCCAAGGTGAACCGTTGCAAATGGCTGAATATCGGCTGACGGGATCCATACCTGCGACGACGGCGTGGCGTACGCCGACCCTCGCGTGTAACAGGTGAGCGCCATGATGGCGAGAACGGCCAGGTAAATCTTTTTCATTGAATCCACTCCTCCCTTATAACCTGAAAGAAAAGCCGGCGAAAGCGCCGCTCCATTGTGTGTCCGACACCTTGCTTTCCACGTTTAGCCCAATCCTCATAATCCTCCAGCCCACAGTAAAGCCGAGGTTCTTGATGTAGCTCATGCCCGCGTATATAGAGCCGTCATACACCGAGGAGTTGTTGAAACTCATTCCGCAAATATCGCCTGTGATCGAAATCCGCTGTGTTGGGAAAAACCTGCCCGAAATGCCGACAACCGGGGCGATGGCGGAGGCCGATGCGCTGGTTGATATCGTTCCACTAGTTTCGATGCTCGCCTTGGCGGCCGCGTTGTCAGCGGCGATCCTGAACGCCAGATAGCCCCCATCGCCCCTGACGATGTCATATTCGTACCCGGCTTTTATCGAGCGCAACTGGAAGTCCGTCTTGAGCCGTGAATTTACAGGGTAGACCACACCGTTGAATATTACGTTGGAGCTGGCCACTTTGTCGCCCTGGTAGGCGAAATCCAGGTAATCGAACCTTAGCTTGTGCCGCTCTGCAAACTTGATAGTCAACTCGGCTGAGGGTAATGACTTTTTATCGTCAAACCCCAAGTCGCGCACAACGTCTATGTTGGTTCCTTTATAGTTGCCGCTATCCGCCCTTAGAGCGCTGGATAATGTCGGGAACCAATAATCGGCGCGAAGCTCAAATACGAACGCTTCCCCTGTTGCGCCTTTCTGAGATTGCTGGGCTGACGCAACGCCTTGAAAAATAACCGATAAAGATAACGCAAGAAGGAGGGCTCTTGTCATGCTACTCATTAACATATAAATATTATGTTTGAAATAATGTTAATGATATTGGATTCGTTCTTTGAAGTCAATAGAAACTAGAATGTCAGAAGAAAAATTATCGTATATAGTTTTCGGCGGTGGAGGGCGAGGCGGGCCGGTGAGGGGGGATGGAAGGGCTCTTCACTTTTCCATGTTCCAGGGAACGGTAAGTCCGCCCAATATGTTTTTCTCAAAAATGGCGGATAAGCCCTTCATGTATGGCAAAATAAACACATGGGCGATGACAATGGCATAAAGGTGGCCAGCACTGCGGGTTTTTGCTGGGGCGTTAAGAACGCGATGGACCTTGCCATGAAAACAGCAAGTAAGACCGACGGGCCAGTCTACACGCACGGCCCTCTCATACACAACCCGCAGGTCATCGAGATGCTGGAAGGCAAGGACATCTTCGCCCTCGAAGACGCCGCCAGGCTCGATGGGGGAACGGTCATAATCCGCACGCACGGCGTCACCCCCCAGACCCGCAAAAGCCTTAAAGACCGCGGCCTGCATGTGACCGACGCCACCTGCCCGCTTGTTGCCCGCGTGCAGGGGATAATAAAAAAACACGCTTCCAAAGGCTATAGCGCCATCATCATCGGCGACAAGGGTCACGCCGAGGTTTTGGGGCTGGAGGGTTACGCGCAGGGCAGGGGATATGTCATAAGCTCTGTTGAAGAGGTTCGCGGGCTCCCGGCGATGGACAAGGTGTGCGTGGTGGCGCAGACCACCTGCGATATCGTCAAATACCGGAAGATAGTCGAGGCCATAAAGGAACGATGGCCGGACGCCGCCGTGCAGGAGACGATATGCGACGCCACTTCAGCGCGGCAGGACGAGGTGCGGAGGCTGTCGCGCGAGGTTGACGCTATGGTTGTGGTGGGCGGCAGGTTAAGCGCCAACACCTCAAGGCTTGCCGGGATAGCCAGGGAGGCTTGCCCTGTGGTTTTCCTTATCGAGACCGAGGACGAGCTGGATCCCATGGAGATGCTCAAGTTCGGGCGGATCGGCGTCACGGCCGGGGCCTCCACACCGACGTGGATGATCGAGAGAGTCCGCGACAGGATCGCCGACATCCGTGGGAAGAGGGGAAGTAGCGGCGGATGGCAGAGCGTTGCCAGGTCAGCCGCAGAGACGTTTGTGGTAAGCAATTTGAACCTGTGCCTTGGCGGCGTACTGCTGGCGTATGCGAACGCCACGCTTGCGGGGTATGGGTTGACGGCCGGGTCCACAGCCCTTTCGGGGTTATACCTTTTTTCGATGTACGTCCTCAACCAGCTTAACGACCTGCAAACCCTCAAACATAACGAGCCGGACAAGACATGGTTCTATCACCGCTGGAAGGGTGTGATGGGCAGGTCGGCGGCGGTTGCCACGGCATTGGGGCTTGCGCTGGCGTTCTGGATTGGGACTGTGGCGGGGCTGATTTACCTGTTCGCCACGTTCATGGGGCTGGCATATACGGTCAAATGGTTCCCCAAGACGGACTTGATCCGCATCCACAGGCTAAAGGACATCCCGGCCTCCAAAGACGTGTTTACAGGCGCAGGCTGGTCCACAGCGACGGTGGTGTTGCCAGCCGTGGCGTGGGGCGGGGATATCAACATGGCCGCCGGGTCCATCGCGTTAATTTTCACTTTCACGCTGGTGTATATCCGCTCCGTGTTGTCGAACATACGCGACATAAGGGGCGACCGGCTGGTGGGCAGGGAGACGATACCGATAATGATCGGCGTGGGCGGGTCGAAGGTTTTCCTTGCGCTGGTGGCGGCCGGGATGGCGTCGCTACTTGTCTCGTCGGCGGCGGGAGGGCTTGTGGGGCCGTTCGCTTATGTGTTGACCCTCTCCATCGGATACACGGGGATGTACCTCTGGCTTTACCATAAAAAGGTGATAAACCGAGGGCTTAAGTTCGACCTGGTGGTGGACGGCGTATTCCATTTCACCGGCGCGCTGGCGTTGGCGTGGACGTTGCTGACATAAGGGCCGCACATGGGCGGCGTTTCTAGCAAACTCGATATGAAAGGTTTTAGATGCTTGACGTAAAAGTGATAGGCCCCGTTTTCATGATGATATTCATCGCCGAGCTGGGGGACAAGACACAGCTTGCGACGCTGGCCTTTTCCGCCGGGGAGTCTTCCAAGTGGAGCGTCTTCATCGGGTCTTCGCTGGCTCTCATCCTGACCTCTGCGATAGCCACGCTGGTAGGCGGGTTGTTGTCGCAATACATAGCCCCGTTTTTTCTTAACAAAATCGCGGGGCTTCTTTTTATCATTTTTGGTTTCATGTATATCGTCAAGCCGTAGGATACGCTCCCTCGCCTGTGTTATGCGGGAGAAGTTGGGGTGAGGGGAAGTTGTTTCTTGTTGCCTTTACGCATTATGTTGTTTGTACCGTCGTCCCGGCGGCATGC
>Ga0315281_10006584_pt1 | contig 16500 bp, 16 predicted proteins | sample YL17G07_0_MG_FD_204540 | JGI IMG/M metagenome (GOLD analysis project Ga0315281, IMG submission 204540) | Sediment microbial communities from Yellowstone Lake, YNP, Wyoming, USA - YL17G07_0 | ecosystem: Environmental > Aquatic > Freshwater > Lake > Sediment | place: USA: Wyoming | collected... | reverse complement strand
ACGGACGCATAGGCCCTGCTGAGAGCATCGTTGACCCTTCTTCCGAAGGGCCAGTGGAATATCGCGCTCTTGTTGCCCGACTGGTCGACGTAGCCCTCGACTATCGGGTTCTCGTTGGTGGGGATGGTCGCCACCGCGCTCTGCTCCCTGAAGTAGTTTATGATCGTGACGGCGGAGCCCTCGTCCACGTCGAACTCCTTCATCAGCCATCTCTGGATCTCCTTATCGGGCATCCCATCCATGCGCTGCTTCATCTCCGCCCTGAACTCGGCAATCAGGAGGGAGAGGTCGAAGCTCCGAGGCAGCATCTCCCCGGTCCAGGAAGGGACCGTGGGCTTCCTACCGCTCGCGCTCTTCACGAAGACCTTCGTGCCCTTGGACTTGATGAACTCATAGCTCCTGCCGCCCAAGACGAATATGTCCCCCGATGAGAGCCGTTCGACGAACTTCTCAGACAGTGAGCCGATGTGCGCTCCTCGCTCTGAGAACACCGTGTAATCGGCCTCCTCTGGTATCGTCCCCTGGTTGAGGTAGAATATCATCCTCGAGCCGCGCTTCTTCCCGAAGGCCTGCTCCTTCTCGTCGTACCAGAGTTTCGAATAGATGCCCTCGAACTCATCCTTCCCACCGAGATACCTGAGGACATTGTCGAACTGCGCGAACGTGAGGTTCCTGTAGCACCACGAGCGTCGGATCAACTTGAACGCATCCTGGACGTTCCACTTGCGCTCGATAGACATCCCGACGAGCGTCTGCGCGAGGACATCAAGACTGTTCTCGGGAATGGTCACGCGGTCGATCATCTTCCGATGAGCAGCTCTGCACAGAACGGCGCACTCGACGAGGTCGTCCATCTCGAACACCACTATCCTCCCCTTCGAGGTGCCCCCATACCTATGGCCCGCCCTGCCGATCCTCTGCAGGCCCTTGGCGACTGACTTGGGCGACCCTATCTGGACAACGAGATCGATGTACCCGATGTCGATCCCAAGCTCGAGCGAGGTCGATGAGACGACCACCTGGAGATGGCCGCTTCTCAGCGAATCCTCTACCTCGAGCCTGGTTTCCCTGCTGAGGCTCCCGTGATGGGTCCCGATGTCCTCGATGCCGCGCTCCTTCAGCTTGTAGACGACGCTCTCGGCGCCGCTCCTGGTGTTGGTGAAGATGAGCGTGGTCTTGTGCTGGAGTATCATCTCCTTGAGCATGTCGTACATCTTCGAGTTCACGACCTCGAAGGAGAGGGATGTCATGTCCTTCGTGGGACAGAGCACCTTCAGGTCGAGATCGCGCTGCCGGAACACCTCCACTATGTTCACAGCCCTGTGCTCGCCATCCTTGAGTCCGACGAGGTACTCGGCCACCTGGTCCAGCGGTGCGACGGTGGCTGAGAGGCCGATGCGCGTGAGCTCTCCCTTGACGCACGCCTGCAGTCTCTCAAGGGAGACCGACAGGGCGACTCCTCTCTTCGAATCGCAGATCTCGTGGACCTCGTCGACGATCACATAGTCGACGCCCTCGAACTTCTTGCTGAAGACGGGCGTCGTGAGGATCAAAGACAGCGACTCTGGAGTGGTGATGAAGATGTGAGGAGGGGACCTGGCCTGCTTCTGTCTCTCGCTCTGGAGGGTATCTCCGGTCCTGACCGCGACCTTGATCTCAGGCGGTTCCAGGCCCTTCGCCCTGAACAGCTCGTCTATCTCGGCCAGTGGCTTGAGCAGGTTCTCGTTTATGTCGTTCGCGAGAGCCTTCAATGGAGAAACGTAGACCGCATAGATCCGGTCTTCGAGCTCGTCTTTGCCGGCCTTGAGGATCAGCTCGTTCAGGATCGAGAGGAATGCCGTGAGGGTCTTGCCAGAACCCGTCGGGGACGAGACGAGGACACTCTCCCGCGCATGAATGAGCGGCACCGCCATGGCCTGAGCCTCGGTCACCTCCCCGAACTTCTTCTTGAACCATTCGGAGACGATGGGGTGCATTAAGGAAAGCACCTTCTCAGTGCTGTGGCTCTCAGTAACCTTCTTGACCATGTGGAACGCCCGTGAATCCCGCTTGATTATCCAGAGTGCCTATTAATACGTTCCCAGGGTAGCGTGAAAAGTGCACCGGAAACGGCAAACGTATTTATGGGCTCTAGTGGATGAGCAGGAAAAGCGGATGAAGGATGCCCAGGAACATGATATTCGGCCCCAAACCGTTGGCGCTCGCGATCGTCCTTCTGACATTGATGACAGCCGCGGCGACCGTGATGCTCCTCAGCGATCACGTTATGCTACCCAACGATCGAGGACCAGTGCTCACGGCTCGGACCCTCAGTGCCTCATACAATTCGACGTTCAACGTCACCGTCATCGATGAGGACGGCAGGCCCATCGGCGGACCGCCGGTCGGGCCAGCTACAGTGAAGATCTTTGGCAACACAACTACGCCCTGGGAGACTGATAGCAAGGGTTCGGCGGTGATCACAGGGGTCTTCGGGAATTCCACTGGAGTCTTGTATTACATTTCAGTAGAGGACACTGGATTCCAGACATCACCACTGGAACAAGTGGTCGCAATCGAGAACAAGACGACAAACGTCACTGTAATCCTGGTCGGAGGGGTCATCTTGGGCAGGGTGTCGACAGCGGCGATGCCACCTGTCGGCATAGCAGGCGCCATCGTGTACATACCGTCGCTCGGGCCAAAGTACTCCAACAGGACGAACTCGCTGGGCCAGTACATCATGAAGGGAATACCAGAGGGCCAGACCTACACTGTTTTTGCGAATGCCTCGGGATACGTCGGAGTGGCAAGCAACGTCTACGTGCCGATCGCAGGGTCGGTGGACTTCGTGCTCGCGTCTCAAACTGGGTCCATTTCCGGCTCCGTTTACAATTCCGCAACTCATACGGGCCTGAACGGCACGAATGTCTCGGTCAGGATCGGTAACTCCGTCATCCTCGTCGCAAGCTCTGCGAACGGGAGCTACGAGTTCGACCGTGTCCCCCCTGGAACCTACGCCGTCACCGCCACGAAGATCGGGTTCTATTCCAACACGACCACGGGCGTGAAGGTCACCCGGGAGAACCAGACAACCCTCGACTTCAACCTCACCGAGAAGCCCACGCTCCTTCGTGGAGCCGTCCGCTCCGGGACGCTGCTTCTGGTCAGGGCGAACGTTTCCGTCGTGGACACGATGTTCTACAACCTCTCTGGCCCGGATGGGACCTACAAAATCACGAATCTCACGGCTGGCACATATACGGTCCAGGCATCCAGGCCAGGGTACGTGACCGCTCTGTTCGAGGAGGTCATCGGACCCGGGGAGGAGAAGGAACTCAATGTCAACCTCGCGGCCATACCGGGTGCAATACTTCGAGGAGTCGTTAGCACCATCGTTGGCAACGTCAAGGTACCTCTGGTCGACGTGAAAGTGACCTTGGTCACGACAAACATCACGCAGAACTCGACATCGACGAACATCCTTGGGGAATTCGCGTTCACGGGACTGCTGCCAGGGAACTACACGATCTTGTTCGAACGAGCGGACTACAGGCCAATGCAGGTGAGCGACATCACCGTCACGAATGACAGCACGTCTTCGCGGCAGTTCTTGATGACTCCTCTCCGGCACGGCTTCTCGGGGTTCATCTTCGGCTTCGACATGCCCCACTCGATGATGATCCTCGGACTATTCCTGACGATCGCAATCCTTGCGATCGCAGTCTACCTGAGGATAAGGACCTTCCAGGCACCTGGAAGTGCCCCTGCGGTCTATGACGATGTCGACGACGAGACGGATAACGGCGGGTCGGCAGGTGGGCAGGGTGACCTCGAGGATCGCCTCTCAGAGTCAAAAGGCAATGGGAAGGACTCCGAATAGACCGAGTCTGGCTCAGGCCAGCCCGAGCTTCTGACGGGCCTTCTTCTCGTTCTCCTTGACCTTGGCATTCACTTCGGCGTACAAGCTGTTGCCGTGAGCATCCATGGCCACGGTCAGAGGACCGAAGTTCTCCGTGTTCAGTATCCAGATGGCTTCCGGCATGCCGAGCTCGAACCACTCGACCCCGGAGACGCTCTTGATGCCTTGAGCGGCAAGGACAGCGGCTCCGCCAGTGATAGCCAGATAGACGCATCCATAGGTCTTCATGGCGTCGACCGTCGGCTGCGACATCCCGCCCTTTCCGATTATCGCACCAGGCCTGAACTTCTCGATGAACAGAGGCTCCAACGAGTTCATCCTCGAAGATGTCGTCGGCCCGGCAGCTACGGCCTGCCACTTGTCCCCGGTCTTTCTCATTATCGGCCCGCAGTGGAACAGCGCGGAACCCTTGAACTCGACGGGGAGCTTCTTGCCCTTCTCGAGGTACTCGAGGGCGTGCAGGTGGACCTCGTCCCTGCCGGTGTAAACCACGCCTTCCATGTAGACCGTCTCGCCGAGCTTCAATCCCCTCACAACGTCCTCGGATAGCGGCGTCTTCAAAATCTTCGGCATCTTGTTCACCTCTCATGGGTCGGATATGCGGTCCTTCCATCCGGATATATCCTGACCGTCCCGCGCCTTCCGGCCCAGCACTGCACGTTGAGACCGACCGGCAAGCTGGCCGTATGGCAGTAGGCGTACTCGATGTTCAGTCCGAGGCATGTCGTCTTCCCTCCAAGGCCCATCGGACCTATCCCCAGCATGTTGATGGCCTCCAGGAGATCGGTCTCGAGCTTCGCGATCTCAGGGTCCTTGTGCCTCTGGTTGATAGGTCGCAGCAGCGCCTCCTTCGCGAGCTTCATCGCGATATCGGATGAACCGCCGATCCCGACTCCGAGGATCGTCGGCGGGCACGGGTTGCTCCCTGCCTTCAGGACGGCGCCCAGGATGAACTCCTTGATGCCCTTCAGGCCCTGTGTCGGCGTGAGCATCGCGAGCTGGCTCATGTTCTCGGAACCGGCCCCCTTGGTCATCACGGTGATCTCGATGTAGTCCTTGCCGTGGATCTTCCAGTTGATGAAAGGCATCCTCTCGCCGACATTGTCTCCGGGGTTCTTCCTGGTCAGTGGGTGGACGGCGTTCGGCCGGAGGGGGACCTCCTTCGTGGCCTTCCTGACCCCGTCGATTATCCCCTTCTCCACATCCACCTTGCAGTCCTTCGGCAACGCGGCGTAGAAGATCGTCACGCCGGTGTCCTGGCACATGGGCGTGTTGCCCTTGATCGCCATGTCCATGTTGTCAACTATCGCCTTCAGCTGCATCCTCGGGACCTCGTCGGTCTCGGATGCGTACGCCTTTCTTATCGCTTCCTCGACATCGGCTGGCAGCTTCACGACCGTCTTCCGGAGCAGCTCGACCGTGGCGTTCTGAATGTCCGCCTCAGTAACCATGTTTAATCACGCCTCAAGCAAGGGAAAGCGACCTTAGAATTAATTCCTTTTCATTGAACAGGACGTAATTGGCTCGATTACCAGCCATCGCTGATGACGTACGTGCCGAGCTTCGTCTTTGCGAGCCTGATCTGGTCCCCCTTCCGTTCGAACCCGGGGGGAGTCTTCACGTCCAGGACGGCCATCGTGTCCGGGTCCAGCACCTGGAGCTCGCCTGCCTTCTCAGTGAGGACCACGGCACGGAGGATCTTACCCCTCGACTGCTCGAGCGTGCACTCCCCGGCGGTCTTCGGCTTGAGCGCGCGCTCCTCGCCGGTGATCAGGTCGATCCCGTGCACGACCCCTCTCGACATCCCCTTGATGTAGTAGGCCCTGGACTGGTACTCGACGACATCGCCTGCGTTGAAGCCAGGCAAGCGGACCAAGTAGGTCATCCTGTAGACCTCCTTGCCGTCCCGCCTCCCCCAGAGGCTGGATGACTCCTTGTACTCCGCGCACATCGTTTCCTGCAATTCCCGGGCGATGCTCTTGGCCGCCGGGATCGTGCTGAAGTAGAAGTCGATCCCGCCCTTCACGGACTCGGTCTTGCTTATGAACACCTCCCGGCTCGACTTCCTCATGGAGCCCACCCTGCCCTTGACAATGCGCTGGACTTCGCTCTCCTCGGCCTCGTCGAGCGACTTACCGGGCCCACGAACCTGAAGGACCGCCTCGTAGTAATTGCCCTGCTGCTTGGAACACTCGGTGCACGACCCGCGCTTCAGCCTGATCACCGTGCTGAGCTGACGCTCCATCTCCATGCCGCTCGATATCAGCTGCACGGTCACTCCTGCCTCCATGTTCCGCTCGTCCTGTTCGACCAGTTGAACGGAGATGCCACTGACCTTTGCATCCCTGGTGACCGTGAGCGCGTTCCCGATGGCCGCTTCGGCCGCCTCCTTGACGGATCCCATGTCCTTCCAGCCATGGTCCGTCTGCATCGAGGAGCAGTGAGCGCACAGTATGACGTCCACGTGCTCGGGCAACGACGCCTTCGCGTGCTTCTTGGAATAGCAGTCCTTGCACAGGGCGCCGATCAGCTCGCCCTCGCGCCCGCACTCGACGCAGAACAAGTCACACCATCCTCGCCATCTGTGCGTGAGGCACTTCACCGATCTGGAGGATGTTCTCGGGGTCGACGAAGCCGTGCTTGACCGCGATCTCCATGGTCTTCCTCCCCACGAGGTTGGCGATCGTGGCCATCTGCAGCCTGTTGACGAGCATATCCTCATCACCGCAATCGCCTTTGTAGAACGACGCTGAGACGGTTATCTTGAGGTCGTTTCCCCTGAAGGTCTTCCCGACTATGTCCTCGTCACAGGCGGCCACCAGCACCTGCGGACCTTGCCTGTAAACCTTGACGCAGATCACGCGATCCGCTCCTCGCTGGCAAGCTTCCAGTAGCCTGGTTGCGGCGAGTATATCTCGCCCGATTCGCTGAGCCTCTTTAGAAGTGCCTTGGCCTTCTCCGCGGGGATGTTCTCGCTCGCGGCCTTCTGCATCAGGTCGTCCTGGTTGACTCCCCTGCGCGGGTCGGACATCTGCTGGATGAGGCTCCTCAGCACATAGATCTGCTCCCTCTGGCTCCTGCTGGTGCCAGTCGCTATCAGGTCTATGTCCAGCTTGCCCCCTTCGCTCGCGACCTTGCCCAGGTAATACTGCACGATCTTGATCGCTCGCTGGGAATCCTCCGAGCTGACTATCTGGCTCAGCCTCGCACGCGCGCTCGCCTCCGACATCCTGATGAGCGCCTCGAGCTGCCTCGCCGTTATCGGGACTGAGGCGCCTTGGTCCTCGCCCAGCTTCCTGATGCCGACGTAGTAGCCCTCCAGGGTCTGCATGGCCTCCGAGCCCATGACCGGCGTGATGCGCTTGCTGTAAGCCACGTACTTCCTGAGGAACTCCTTGTCCATCGCCGGGACGAGGTGGGAAGTGTCCCGCATTATCTCCTTATAATCGACATGCGTCAGCTTTTCCGGAGATTCATGGAGCATGAGCTCGCCCCTCTGATGGACCTTGAGTATGTGCTCCGCGACGTTGTGGTCTTGTTTCGCCTCGGGCCTATCGGTCATGGTGAAGATGGCGTCGAACCTGGAAAGTAGCGCAGGCGGGAGATCGATCTGCTCGGCGATGTTCTTGCTGTCATCGAACCTCCCGTACTTCGGGTTCGCTGCCCCTAGGACCGCGCATCTGGATTGGAGGGTCGCGGTTATGCCCGCCTTCGCGACGGATATCGTGCCCTGCTCGAGGCTCTCGTGGATCGCGGACCTGTCCTGATCGTTCATCTTGTCAAGCTCGTCGATGCACGCCAGACCCTTGTCGGCAATCACCAGAGCACCGGCTTCCAGAGTCCACCTGCCCTCGCCGAACTCGTCCTTGACGGCAGCGGCCGTCAGACCAGCCGCCGAGGACGCCTTGCCAGATGTGTATATGCCCCTGGGCGCCAGCTGGGCCATGTATCTCAGTATCTGGGATTTCGCCGTCCCCGGGTCCCCGATAAGCGCTATGTGTATGTCCCCTCTAATGCGCGTGCCGTCGTCCATGGTCTTCTGCACACCGCCGAACAGCTGGAGGGCAAGAGCCTCCTTCTCTTGGTCATAACCGTAGATGGTCGGAGAAATGGATCCGATGATTCTCTCGAACGCGTCCGAAGAGTCCGCGAATTCGCGGATCTTCAGCTCGTCCTCCGGGGTGATTTGTATCTCCTCGTACTCGTGCTCCTCGAACTCTATGGAGTTGATGTCGAGGCTTATCTCGAACAGCGTGGATTTCGTCTGCCCACCCTTCTGCTGGCTCTTGAGTATGCCGTTGAGGATCAATCGGTCGCCTGGAGATATCCTGCCAGCGAGGTCGTCCTCAATGTACCCGACCAGCCGTTCCGGTTGGGCTCCGCCTCTGAGCCCCTCGGGCGGTTCCTGGGTCTCGATCTTCTGAGTGTCCACGAACTTGGACGGATCCGAGAGCAATCGGAACTTCGTGGAACCCGGGCCCCTTCCGCACCCGCCTTCCTCCTTGGAGCACTCGAGAGGTTCATGGAAGAGCATGCCTTCTTGTTCGATCGTCATCTTGTGGCCGCATCGAGCACACTCGAACTCCGCAACGGTCACCCTCGGCCTCACCTCGGTGGCCTTCCTCACCAAACCCTCGACAGATACGAAGGTGCCGAGATGCTTCGCCCTCAGCTTCCTGACCTCTATCCGCGAATCTCGCGGCAGGCCCGTGATCCTGAAATGGATGAAGGGATTGGTCAGCGCATGGGAGACCATGCGCTTCATGGCGTCCTCTGCGGACTTGATCGACATGCTCGGATTCACAAGGGTGTAGTTGGCCAAGTCTGGATCGAACTTCTCGACTTCGGAGAAATCGACGTGGATGCTCCTTACGTCCGGGTACAGGTCCGCTATTGCCGAGACCTGGTGCCTCCGCTCTTGGCCACCCAGGAACTCCTCCCAGATGGCGACCAGGTCTTCAGGTGTGTATTCCTTTGGCATTCAGCTCCCCCGTGCATCACGGTCGATGACCATCCCTCTCACTCAACGGCAAAAGGGTAGAGGCAATCGTTAATGTGATACAAAAGCTAGATGGTTTCCGGATCATCCTTCTTCCTTTCCATTGCACGCAGTATTCTCGATTGAGCGTCGACGACCTCGGCGCTTGTGCTCGCCGCCGAGTACGCCTCGAGCTTCTCCCTGTTGATGTCGATGAATACTGGACCCCACCTGAACTTGCCCATGATCCTCTCAGCGTGCTCCTTCTCCCCCAGGATGTAGAGAGTAGCGGCCAGGGCTTCCGCGCTCGACAGCCTCTGAGGCTTGCCGAAGTTCGTCGGGTTCGCCGCGAGGAGGAATGGGAGACCCCTGTGCGTCAGTCCTGACCTCACGTGTGGGAACTTGGTCAGCTTGTTCCACGAGCAATCGAGGACCAGGATGCCGAACCTCCTCGCCGCGTCCAAGTCCTCCCTCGAGAGCGCCTTCTCCGCCTCGGGATCGAGCACGATCGCCCCGCGCGGGATCTTCTCGACGCGCTTCGCTTCGCGCAGCTCGCCGAGCCTCACGAGCTTCGAGGCCGTGCACTTCTTGGGGTCGTCCTCGTGCGCCATCAAGGCGAAGAGCCTCACCTCGTCCATCGGATTGGGAAGTGCCAGCGCCGGTATATAGCGTAAGGGGGGATACTCGAATATGGCCTGGGCATCTGGACAAGATTTCTTATGCATGAGGGGACAATATGTGCCCGCCACGATGACGAAAGCATTTGATGCTGACCTGTGATGAAAGACGGGCGATCCGAGTGGCACGCTCCTCGCCCTGAGAAAGTAATATACCGACGGTAGTTATCAGAGGGTCAGAGAGTTGTTCAAATGGTCACGGGATTCGACTATCTGAGCCGGGACAAGGCACTGCAGGCTCATTGGCTGAGAAGGTTCGTCGCAATCGTGATCGACGCCTTGATCATATATGTGCCAGTGAACCTGTTCTTCGACTTCGTGGGCGCCCACTTTATCCTGACATTCCTGCTGACCGGAGGGCTGTTCTTCGCCTATGCAGCGCTCTTCGACGCGCTGATTGGAGGGACCTTCGGCAAGATGCTCATGTCCCTGAAGTCCGTATCGATCGCCGGTAAGCTCGACCCAGCGCAGGCGCTCATGAGGAACATTTCGAAGGTTTTTCTCCTAGTGCTCCTGCTCGACTGGATAATCGGCATGCTCGTGGACACCAACGACCCGAGACAGAAATGGACCGACCAGCTGGCCAACACATCGGTCATACTACACTAAGAAAATGATCCGCCCTAGGGCGCCCACCAGACCCATCCTCTGCGCTCGAGCGATGCCTCTCCCTTGATCAGACCCTTCTTCTTCATCTTCGTGAGGAAGATGACCGTCTGGTCAGGGCAATGCTTGTGCTCGCTCCTCGCGAGTTTCTCGATCTGCATCGTGCTCAAAGGTCCGTTGGCTTTGAGAATCGATATGACGAACGACTCGGCAGCCGTCTCGTCCATCACACTGAGCTCTGCCTCTTGTGCCGACATCATTGGCGCGTATGCCCGCTCGCCGGATAGCTCTTTGGTCAGCCGCCGCGGAAGCTCATCATGAATATCTGGGCCGCAGATGGCTTGTGCATGATCACGAGCTCGTAGTCGACAACGGTCGAGAAAACGCCGCCGCCGGAGGTGAGCGTGAAGGAGTCACCCTGGTTCACGAACCCGTTGCTTGCGAGATCTGTCACGTTCATGAAGACCTTCAGCGTCCCGAGGTCCTGCCCGCCGAGACTCCTTGTTATCGCCACCGTGGTGGAGGTCATCTCAGCCGTCGTGATGTTGTTGAATGTGATGGAGTTGGTGCCGTCCGTCAGTATGAAGTAGATGTCGGACCAGACGGTCTCCGGATCAAGAGGAGTGAACGTGAACTTGTATCCATTAGTGACCGATGACTTCGTCACCTGGCCCACCGGAGGCAAGTTCGTCGAGTTTCCGCCGAACCCGAAGACCATCACATACAAGGTCGCGGCGAGGACGACAGTAATAGCGACCAGCAGAATAGTGGCGATCACGGGCGAGACTGCCTCAGTCTCCCTCTTCAAGCTCGAGTGTATCTTGACCACGACATCAACTTCCTCGGACGCGGGGGATGCGTCCAAGAATGATATAATCGCTGACATATATTAAACTGGCTATGTCCCTGTTCGTTTTGAGCAAATCATAACCTTTTCATGTCGGGTGGAAAACGCAACCGCTAATCGATGAGAGAAATGAAAAGTAAGGAAAGGGGTTTGGATTCGTTTTGCGCCGACAGTCGCTGCGTCTATCCGTTGAAGTTCAGGTGGCAGATCGCGGCGGCCGATGGGTCGTGCATTATGGTGACCGTGTAGCTCCCTGACGAGGCGAAGCTGCCGCCCGGAACTACCAACGTCATGTAGTCACCCTGGTTCACGTTTCCGTTCGCTGCCAAGTCAGTTATGTTGCACAACACCGAGAGGCTACCCAGCGTTACGGCGGTGAAGGATTTCTTCACTGGCTGTACTGCGTTCGTCAGTTGAGCGGTCGTCGGGACGAACGATACCGAGTTCGTGCCGTCAGTGAGCTGGATCGTTATGTCCTCCCATGGGGTGTCCTTGCTCATCGGGGCGAAGGTCAGCTTCACTCCGTTCGACACGGTCGACTTCGTCAAGCTCGACGTTGGGGTTTGTGTGCTTGTCCCGCCGAATCCTAGGACCATGACGTATAGCACGGCCGCTAGAACGACAGTGATCGCGACCATCAGAATGGTTGCGATAACGGGGGACACTGCCTCGGCATCCTTCCGGATTGCCCAAATCTTCTTCATGTTTTGTCCTTCCTGCGGACCTTTCAGCCCGCAAGATGTAATACGACTTGGGTGAGTTTATATAGCTTTGCTGCTGGTTCTCAGACTCAACCGTTGCCGACTTCGGTAATTGCCGAACATGTCCATCTGGCCATGTCGCATCCCATGACGGCACAAGAAGACATAGTCTTCTTAGGTTCACGATACTCATAGAAAACGACGACATTTCCGTGAATTGCGACTAGGCTCTCACCCGAGTTTGATGCCCGTCTTGTCGAAGGTCGTCGGGATAATCCCCACCATCACCGGCCTGTTCCTGACCTTCTGCACGATGATGAACTTCTTGAACTCGGAGCCCTGCTTGTCGTGCTCGAGCTCCAGGATCACGTCCGCGAGATCCTCGATGCTGCTCTGTATCCTCGAATCATGGACCCCTTTGAGCATGGTCATGAGCGTCACGCTCTCGGAATGCTGAGTGTGCGCCTTGATCGTCCGCATCGCCATGAGGACCTCGGGGCTCTCGTAGTTCTCGAGGAAGAAGTCGAGTGAGTTTATGACGACCCTGAACGGGGGCGCGAGCTTCGATACCTCGTACGACAGGAAGGTCAGGAAGTTCGCCTCCCTCGCAGAATCCTCGTCCCTGAACCTACGGATGTCCCCGAGCGAGATGCCCTCCTGCCTGAACCTGCTCACCTCGAGCTTCTTCGCGAGGACGCTCTCGTAATACTTCGTGCCCACGTTGACTATCTTCAGGTCGGTCCTCCAGCCGTATTCCCGCATCACACCGAGCACGTCCTCATCTCGCTCGGTCGAGGTGAAGTACGTGACGGTCTCCTGGCCGGCGGAAGCGAACTGCTTCGCGAAGAACTCCGTGCCCGAGCCGGGGGTCCCCATCACGAGAACTGTGGAGCCCTTCTGGATCCCGCCTCCCAGTTGCTCGTCGAGCGCGGGTATGCCTATGGAGGTTAAGTTCAACTCATCCCTCCTTGCCCGCGCGTATGCCGTGGTCGCAGACGAGGTTCACCATGTTGTTGATCTCAGGTGTGGAGTGTTCCTCGACCGATAGGATGATCGTGAAGGCCTCCCTTGATCTCAGCCCGGATACGAGTATGTGGAGGAACTCGGACAGTATCCAGTTGTTGTTGTGGATCGCCAATGAGTTGATCGAGTCGATGACCACCAGCTTGTCCTTGGACTGCGACCGGCGGATGAGGTACTCGACCTTCAGCATGAGGTTCTCCAGCATCGTCGGGCTCTCGACGAGGGTGGTGTGGTCATCCTGCTGAGCCGCCGATGCGCCCATCATGATGTGGGAGATGCAGTCCACGAAGTAGATTCTGGAAGTGTCTATGTCGAGGGCCTGCAGGACCCTCTTGATGGCCTCGGAGGATATCGTGGCCGTCACGTAGATGGTGTCCATGCCCTTCTTGTTCGCGAACAGGTCCAGGACTCCCCTGATGACGTCTAGATAGTTGTCCACGCTCATCTGGAGGGATATGGCAGATGCGGGCGGCATCTCGGAGAGCTCCGCGGCTATCTTCTGGGGACCCATCTGATCATGGGTCATGCGGTGCTACCTCCTTTGAGCAAAGGCACCAGCAGCACACCCATGGGGGTAAGGTCCAGCACGTATTTCGCCCTCGAGTGCATCGTTCCCCTCATCTTGATGACCTGCAGGGTCCTGAGCAGGTCGCCCCTGCGCTCCATGTTCGCCATGAGTATGATCCCGTCGGCTATCGCCTCTTCCACGCCGAAGCTCGAGTACGAGGTCGATTCTGCGGAGACCTCGCCGACGAGTATTGTCGTGCAGTTCAGGTCCGAGAGCGACTTGCCCAGCTTCAGGATGAAATCCCTGATCTTCTCGGATGTCTTGAGCTTGTAACAGACGGAGGTGATCGAGTCGATCACGAGCCTCTTGGTGCCGAGTTCCGTGACAAGATCGCTTATCGCGGCAACGAGGAGGTCTATCTCCTCCATGCTCAGCTCCGCCTTCGTCATCCCAAGGCGCTCGTACATGATCGGGAGGTCGACGAACACCAGCCTTCCCGACTTTATGAGGCTCTTGTCGAAGAACTTGTATGGGATGATGTTCGCGAGCAGTTTCTCAGAGTTCTCGGTCACGGACACGAAAAGCGAGTTCTCACCCTTCTGGGCGCCATGTATCAAGAACTCGAGCGCTAGAGATGTCTTCCCCGTGCCGCAGCTGCCAGTGAGTAGGACGGTGTTCGATCTCGGTATACCGCCGTAAAGGATCGTGTCGAGACCTTCGAGGCCCGTGGCGCACCGGTCTCGTTCACCCGTCTTCAGCGGCATCGTTCCTCAAGTATGCTCTGAGCGTGATATTATTCTTTGTTCTGGCTTATCACGGCGACATCTGCTCGTGCCAGTGATGAGCTCGGGATGCTACGACACGTTTTTATCTGGGCGAGATGGTGGTCGAGAGTGATGAAACCGGTTCTCCAGGTGGCTCTTGACTTTACGCTCGCGGACAGGGCACTCAAGGTGGCCTCGGACGCGGTCAAAGGCGGGGTCGATTGGATAGAGGCGGGCACTCCCCTGATCAAGAGCGAGGGAATGGAGATCATCCGGAAGCTGAAGAAGTCCTTCCCAAAGCATACGATCGTTGCGGACATGAAGACCATCGACGTGGGAGGGCCAGAGGTAGAGATGGCCGCCAAATCAGGGGCCGATGTCGTCGTCGTTCTCGGCATCTCATCCGATCCCACCGTGACGGAAGCGATCCTGAGCGCGAGGCAATACGGGTCGAAGGTCATGGTCGACCTCTTCAACGTGACGGACAAGGTTGTGAGAGCCAAGGAGGTCGAGAAGCTCGGCGCGGATTACATCTGCGTCCACGTAGGCGTGGATGAGCAGATGGTCGGGGGAAACCCGCTGTCCGATCTCAAAGGACTGGCAGAAGCAGTCGACATCCCGATAGCTGCCGCCGGAGGGATAAACAGCGAGACGGCCCCCGACGTCATCAACGCAGGGGCTTCCATCGTCATAGTCGGTGGCGCGATCATCAAGGCGAAGGATGTCGTCGCTGCGACCAAGGCCGTCAAGAAGGCGATGACCAGCGGCAAGAAGGTCAAGACGGAACTGTTCAAGAAGTACAGCGAAGAGAAGCTGCACGATGCATTCATGAAGGTGTCATCGCCCAACGTCGCCGACGCGCAGCACAAGAAGGGCGCGATGAAGGGGATACATCCGAGGATAAGTCACGGCGTGAAGATGGTCGGGAGGGCACTCACAGTTCACACGGTCAACGGCGACTGGGCCAAGCCGGTCGAGGCCATAGACCGGGCGAAACCCAGGGATGTCATTGTGGTCGACGCCTGCGGCGGAGAGATCGCCGTCTGGGGCGAGCTCGCATCGTGGAGCTGCAAGACCAAGGGTGTTGCTGGAGTGGTGATCGATGGGGCCGCCAGAGACATCGATGCCATAATCGACATGGGCTTCCCGTGCTTCTCGAGGTTCGTTGCATCCAACGCCGGCGAGCCGAAAGGCTACGGCGGGATCGGTCACGAGATAGTCTGCGGTGGGGTCACGGTCAAGACGGGCGACTGGATCATCGGGGACGAGAGCGGCGTGGTTGTGGTGCCCCAGGAGAATGCCGTCGAGATCGCCAACAGGGCGATCGATGTCATGGAGCGCGAGAACCGTTTGAGAGAAGAGATCAAGAAAGGCGGCACGCTCTCCAGCGTCATGAATCTTGAGAAATGGGAGAAGGTCGGCTGAGAAATGGTTTCCTGGCGTTTGGCCTAGCCGATGAACCCGGTCTCATCAGCCAGCTTCTCGAGCCTCTGTATCCTCTTCTCGATCGGCGGGTGGGTCATGAAGAGCGTTATGAGGCCGCCTCCACGCAGCGGGTTGACGATGAATAGCGAGGCGGATGCCGGGCTCCCCGAAGTGAGGGGTCTTCTCCTGTTCCCCTCCTCCAGCTTACCCAGTGCCCTGGCGAGCGCCAGGGGCTTCTGGATCATTAGTGCGCCTTCGTGGTCCGCCTTGTACTCCCTGTTCCTCGAGATCGCGAGCTGAAGCAGCATGGCCGCTAGTGGAGCAGTTATCGCGGCGACGATCAGCAGGATCCCGCCTCCGTTGCCCCTGCCTCGGCTCCCTCCGAGCATCGAGTTCCAGAGGAACATCCTGGCGGCGAACGATATGGCTCCCGCGATGGTCGCCGCTATGGACATGACTAGGATGTCCTTGTCCTTCACGTGGGCCATCTCGTGGGCGAGCACACCCTCGAGCTCGTCATCAGATAGGAGACTGAGTATTCCCTGCGTCGCCGCGACGACAGCGTTCTTCTTGTTCCTGCCCGTCGCGAAGGCATTCGGTGTCTGCGTAGGCAAAATCGCGATCTTCGGCATGGGCAGGTCGGCCTTCAGGCATATCTTGTTCACTATGTTGTACAGCCTCGGCTGCTCGTCCCTCGAGACGATCTTTGCCTTGTAGGACCACAGGACGATCTTGGAGCTGAAGAAGTAGCTGATGGAGTTCATCAGACCCGCAATACCCAAGAAGATTAGCGAACCCACGATCGGGTCGCCGACGAAGTAGTATCCGACTACGTAGCCAATGACCATGAAGATGCCTATCAGGGCCGCGAACAGAGCCATGGTCCTCAGTGCTGCTTGCATCTAGTACTCACTCCCCCTGACGCGTGCGCGTCAGAATGTACGGCTCTCTTAGATTAATGTCCGATAAGAAGCTTTCGCCGTCAATCGAATTCCGTTATATGACCACAACTGGGGAAATCGCCAGTGATCCATGCCCGACTATGACGTATAGGTTTATTGGGAATGACG